>WBZR01000673.1_pt1 | contig 50777 bp, 49 predicted proteins | sample 5204231 | NCBI WGS metagenome assembly WBZR01 (sample SAMN12412403, study PRJNA552823) | activated sludge metagenome | isolation source: activated sludge from anammox sidestream of wastewater treatment plant... | place: USA: Virginia | collected 2017-08 | reverse complement strand
GAGCAGGTCCGCAACCTCGTCAAAGACAAAATCGGGCACCACGCCCTCCGCATCGGGTGCGGAGCGCCGCCAGGCGGCGGCGATTCCAACCGATTGGGCGCCGAGAACATCCTCGGCGAGCGAATTCCCGACCATCAGCGCGTGCGCTGGTTCGATATGCAGGGCGTCGAGCGCAAAATGAAAAATGGCAGGGTGCGGCTTCAGGTAACCCACTTCAACCGAGACGGCTTCACAATCCCAGCCGATATCAAGGCCTGCGTCGCGAAGGTCTGCCCGGAACCGTTCGCCACCAAAGGCGCGATTGGTGATTGCACCGAGTAGAAAGCCGCGCGCCCGGAGGGCGAGTAGTGTCTCGCGGGCGTCCGGGAACGGTGCTTTTCCACCCTCAATCCCGGAGACATACGTGGTTTCCAGGAGGTCGGCTGCCTGGTCCCGTCCAAGTTGGATACCCATCCGTGCGAGCGCTTCCTGCGCGACCAGTCCATAGTCTGGCTCAATGCGGTCCGTGGCCCGCGCCCTGCGCATCGCATCCTCCATGGCTACCCATATTGAGCGCGCGACCAGTGCCGGGTCGGCGTGGCGGAGGCCCAGCCGGAGAAGTTCGTTGGCGGCACGATCAGCCGCGAGGCGCCGAAACTCCTCGGGAGGGGGCGCTCCGTGTGAGTTCCAGAGCGTATCGCCGATGTCGAAAAGGATGGCTCGGAACGGCATGAACTTCTGCAAACCCGCGCCGCCGAATGCACACTCGAACGAAGCGCGGCCGCTGCGATGTTCGCACGCGACTGAAATGGGAACAACCATGATGAAATCAGGAGGCGCCAATTCCCTGTCCGCGAAAGCGACATGCGCCCGGGGGTTACAATGGGGTGCATGCGACTTCGTGCCACCCGTAGTTTCCAGGTCGAGCCCCGGCTCCCAGCACCCCTGGAACCCCTTCGAACCATCTGCCGAAACCTGTTCTGGACGTGGAACACCGATGCGTTGCTCCTGTTCGAACGCATGGACCGTCAGCTCTGGCAGGCAACGAACCAGAACCCCACACGGCTCCTTCAGCTCCTCTCGCGCAGTACGCTGGAGCGTCTCGCCGAAGATGATGGATTCCTGATGCACCTCCAGCGCGTCCAGCACACGCTGGACGCGTACCTGGCCCGCTCGCCGCGCGTCACCGTCCCAGGCACCGATATCCGTGAGGTGATCGCCTACTTCTCTCTCGAGTTCGCGCTCACCGAGAGCCTCCCGAATTACTCCGGTGGACTGGGAGTGCTCGCTGGCGATCACTTGAAATCGGCGAGCGACCTGGGCCTGCCTCTTGTCGGCGTGGGGCTGCTCTACCACCAGGGTTACTTCTCGCAGGTGCTCGGCCCCGATGGCTGGCAACACGAGGAGTACCACGATATCGATATCGCGGCTCAACCGTTCCAGCTCTTCACCGACGCGGACGGGAAGCCTCTCGATATCACCGTCCCGTTCAACGGCCGCGATGTGCATGCGCGTATCTGGCGCCTTGATGTCGGCAAGACTCCGCTCATCCTGCTGGACTCGAATATCGAGCCGAACTCCCCCGCCGACCGGGATATCACCGCAAGGCTCTACGGTGGCGATTTCGACATGCGCATTCAGCAGGAGATGATGCTGGGAATTGGCGGGATCCGGGCACTGCACGCGCTCGGTATGCACCCCGCCGTATGCCACATGAATGAGGGGCATTCGGCATTGCTCGGTGTTGAGCGCATCCGGATGCTGATGGAATCCACGAAGGCATCGTTCGATGAGGCGCGGCTGCCGGTTACTGCCGCAACGGCATTCACGACCCACACGGCGGTGGCCGCGGGCATCGACCTCTTTCCACCAGACCTCGTCCGCCAGCACCTGGGCCACTACTACGCGGCGATGGGGCTCGATGCGCGGACATTCATCGGCCTGGGCCGGATCAATCCCGACGACGAGGCGGAGCCGTTCTCGATGGCACTCCTCGGCCTTCGGTTGAGCGGCTACCGAAACGGCGTGTCGCGGCTTCACCGGTCGGTCTCGCAGAAGCTATGGGATGCTGCCTGGCCAAACCTCCCGGAGGACCAGGCCCCAATCAGTTATGTCACAAATGGAGTGCACCTGCCGACGTGGGTCTCCCACGACATGGGAGAGTTGTTCGATCGCTACGTGGGGCCGCAATGGCGTGAAGATCCGTCCGACGCCTCAACATGGCAGAAGGTGTACGAGATCCCGAACCAGGAGCTCTGGGATGCCCACGACAGGCGGCGCGAGCGGCTCGTCATCCGCGCGCGTGAACAGCACATGCTCGGAGGCAGCCGCCAGGGCCTCGCCTCGGTGGACCCGGTTCTCGGCCGGGCACTCGATCCGAACTACCTGACCGTTGGCTTCGCGAGGCGCTTCGCCGGCTACAAGCGGGCGTCACTTCTTTTTCGTGATCCCGACCGCCTGGCGGCCATTGTGAATAACAGCCAGCGGCCTGTGCAGTTCATCTTCGCCGGCAAGGCACACCCCCGCGACGAGCCGGCAAAGCAGCTCATTCGCGAGGTACTCCAATTCGGCCGCCGGCCCGAGTTCCGTGACCGGGTGGTCATCCTCGAGGGCTACGACGTCGAGGTCGCTCGGGTCCTCGTCCAGGGCTGCGATGTCTGGCTCAACACCCCCCTCCGGCCACTGGAGGCAAGCGGAACGAGCGGGATGAAAGCCGTAGCAAATGGCGCCCTGCACATGAGCGTGCTCGACGGGTGGTGGTGGGAGGCCTACAAGCCGGGCCTCGGCTGGGCTATTGGGCGGGACAGGATCGACGACGACCCGGAAACACAGGACGCGTATGACGCCGCCTCGCTCTATGACCTGCTCGAAAATGAGGTAGTCCCGCTCTTCTACGATCGGGACAAGGATGGGCTGCCGGTGAACTGGGTCGAGCAGATGAAACGCTCCATTGCCGCGTTCGCACCGCGTTTCAACACGGCTCGAATGGTCTCGGAGTACGCGACGGAAGCATACACACCCGCTTCGCGCAGCTGGCACCGGCTACGCGAGGACGGCATGGCCCCCGCCCGTGACCAGGCGGCCTGGCTGCAGCGAATCCAGGCAAACTGGTACGGTGTGAAGGTGCTGGCTGTTGAGGACACCGCCCACGAGCACATCATGGCGGGCCAACCTGTGGTGGTAACCGCGCAGGCACACCTCGATGGCCTCCAGCCGCCGGATGTGCGTGTGGACGTTGTCTACGGACGCACCGAACCTGAAGGCGGTCTCGAGACAACGCATGTTGTGCCATTGGCGTTCATTTCCATGAACGAGGACGGCATCTGCACATTCAGGGGAACGCTCGAACCAGAAGAGGGTGGACGCGCAGGCTACGTTGTCCGTGTGATGCCTTACCACCCCGATCTGCACAACCCGTTCGCCACCGGCCTCGTGCACTGGGCCTAAATGAGGAGAAGCCATGACTGGCACAGCGACCTTTGTCCTGCATTCGCACCTGCCGTATTGCCGCCTCGCCGGCCGCTGGCCCCATGGTGAAGAGTGGCTGCACCAGGCGATGCTGGAGTGCTACCTCCCGCTGATTCGTGCCTTCACCCGGCTTTCCAGGGAAGTGGATGGGTCGCTTGGCGTTACTATCAACATGACGCCGGTCCTCTCTGAACAGATCGGCGACAGCCTGATGCAGGCGCATTTTCGCGAGTACCTGACAGACCAGATCGAGCGGGCCCGCGCCGACATTGCGCGTTTTGCCGGGACTTCCGCCCTTCGCGAAAAGACGGCGCGGTTTCACCACCAGCGATATCTCGAAATCCAGCGCTTCTACGAAGACGAACTCAATGCTGAGCCACTCAAAGCGTTGGCGAATCTCGAAGAAAGCGGCCATATCGAGATCGCAAGTTGTGCGGCCACACACGGATATCTCCCGTTACTCGACAGCCCGGATGCGGTCCGCTTCCAGATAACAACCGGTATCCAATCGCATATCCGCAATTTCGGGCGAGAGCCACGCTCGTTCTGGCTTCCAGAGTGCGCGTACAAGCCGGGCCTCGAGACCTACCTCGAGGAAGCGGGCATCAAGGTCTTCTTCGTCGAGACACACCTCGTGACCGGCGGGCGCGCCCGCGGCAAGACAATGGCCAAAATGGCCGGTCCCTACCCTGAGCCCCAGCGGTTTGCGACCCCGGCTCGCAGGCCAGTGGGCAGCGAGGTGCATCACGGAACGACGTTCCGGCCGTACTGGGTAGGTGAATCGAAAGTCGCGGCCCTTGCCCGGAACGAGCGGACGGGGCTCCAGGTCTGGTCGGCCGCCAACGGCTATCCCGGCGATCCTGCCTACCGTGAGTTCCATAAGCGCGACTCCGAAAGCGGCCTGCACTACTGGCGGGTGACAGGACCACAGGTCGACCTTGGAGCCAAGGCTGAATACGACCCGGAAGCCGCTCGGAGCATCGCCATGGGCCATGCCAATCACTTCCGCGACCTCGTGAAGACGGAGCTCTACCTCTATGAGCTCGGTGCAACCGAGCCGGGCTCAGTCGTCGCCGCATACGACACCGAACTGCTCGGACACTGGTGGTTCGAGGGCATCGACTGGCTTGAAGAGGCCATCCGCCTGCTCGCCATGGATGAGCACGTGACGCTGGCCCAGGCCTGCGAGGTTGTCCGCGATGACCCGCCAACAGCCAGCATCGACCTTCCCGAGGGCTCGTGGGGTAACGGTGGCGACCATCGCACATGGCTCAATCCCGGGACCGAATGGACATGGCCAGAGGTCCACACCCGTCAGCGCCGTGCCGAGGCATTACTCACCGTCTCGAATGCGGCGACCCGGCAGCTTGCGCGCGAGTTATTGCTGCTGCAGTCCTCCGACTGGCAGTTCCTGATGACGACAGGACAGGCACACGACTACGCAGTGGAACGCTTCAACTCCCACTGCAGCCGATTTGACGACCTGGCATGGGCAATCGAGACGAACAGCCCCGGCCTCGACGGACTGGTCGCCGAATACAGTGCCCTGGACAATCCATTCCCGGAGATCAACCCGCAGTTGTATGCCTCCCGGGAAGGGGTAGCGACAGGGCGATGAGCCCGGCGCCGGTCCATCTCGCCCTGGTGTTTCATCAGCACCAACCGGTTGGTAATCACGAGTCCGTTTTCGAGGAACTCTTCGCCCGGGCGTACGATCCACTCGTCTCAGCGCTGGAGCGGCATCGCGGAGTGCGCTGTGGTCTGCACTACAGTGGCCCTCTCCTCGAGTGGTTTGAGGAATGCCACCCGGAGTTCATAGAGCGCATCCGGGTACTTGTCGAGCGGGGCCAGGCTGAACTCCTCGGTGGTGCATATTTTGAGCCTGTGCTTGCGGCGATTCCCGAACGTGATCGCACGGGTCAATTTGCCCGCAGCCGTGCACAGGTCGAGCGGCTCTTTGGCCGGGTCCCCACCGGGGCGTGGATACCAGAGCTCGCCTGGGAACCGCACTTCCCCGCCGAGCTCCGGCGTGCGGGCTTCGAATGGACGGTCCTCGACGACACCCAGTTCGAGGCTGCGGGCTTCGACACAGAAGACCTCGGCGGCTGGTATCTCACCGAAGATGGCGGCGAAGCTCTTGCACTCTTTCCTGCCTCGACGCATCTCGAAGACCTCACGCCCTGGGGCTCGATCGACGAGTGGTTCGGCTATCTCCGGCAAAGGGGCGAGCGGCACCCCGGCGGGCTGGTCTCGCTCGCCATCGACGGTGAGAAGCTTGGCGGTTGGTCCGGGACATTCTTGCGAGCATGGGAGCACGGCTGGGTCGACGAGCTATTTACTCGCCTCGAATCGGAGATGGGATGGCTTTCGATCACCCTCCCCGGAGAGCAGATTCGAGACCACGAACCACAGTCGCTCGCATACATCCCCTCGAGCGCACACCGCGGGCTCGATGGCTGGGCGCTGCCGCCCCACCTCCAGCGTGGCCTCGATCGGGCACGCCGAGTCCTCGAGATCCAGGCGCCGGAACTCGTCCGCTTCACCCGTGGCAGCCACTGGCGCCACTTCCTCATCCGCTACCCGGAGGCGAACCTCCTCCAGAAGCGAGGATTGATACTCTCGAGCGAGGCACACGCCCAGGTCAATGACGAGGCACTCGACCATACCTGGCGGGCCCTCAGCTCGAACTCGATGTGGCACGGAGTTGCAGGCGGCATCTATCTCGAACACCTGCGTCATGCGAGCTTCGGACACCTGGCCCGTGCCGATGCGCTGCTTTTTCCCGGCGCACAGCCGCCCGATGTCCGTGATTGGGATCTCGATGGCCGTGATGAAGTCTGCCTGCGCTCCGATGACCAGCTTGCTATCGTGTCGCCGGGCTCCGGCGGATTGCTGACACACTGGGAGCTTCGCAAGCCAGGCTGGCATCTCACGCACGTGCTCGCCCGCCGTCCGGAGGTCTATCACGACAGCCTTGACACGTGGGGGATGGCGTTCGACCGCGGGCTCCGGCTCGCCGCCCAGGAGACGATCCTCGGCGTTGGCGCATCGCGGGATGCGTACACTGCCCAGCGGCAGGCGTCGCAGCCCGAGGTGCACCATTGGACTCTGGGCGAGGATTCGATCGAACTCGACTGCAGGCTCGGGGAGCGCGAATACCGGAAGATCATCCGCGTATTGGGCGCACTCGAATGCCATTACCGTATCTGCGCTGACGGGAGACTCTGCAGCGAGTGGAACGTGAGCCTGCCGGCAGGCGAAGATGACGCCACTCCCCGTTTCACGCTGGAAGAGCACCTTGTGTCGGTCGAAACCCCTTTGTTCACGCTGAGCTGTACACACAATGCCGATGATCTCTGGGTAGATGCCGTCGTCGCCACCGTCCAGACGGATCGTGGCGCCGAGGCGGTGACACAGGGCTGGTCACTCGTCTTCGTGAAGAACCTCAATCCCGACGCGGCGACGACCCTCGACCTGTGCTGGAAGGAACAGAGATGACGTACTGGGCGCAATTGCTCCACTTCTACCAGCCGCCCACCCAGACCCACGATGTCCTGCGGCGGATCACGGAGGAATCCTATCGCCCGCTCGTCCAGGTCCTTCGCGAATATCCAAAGTCACGAATCGCCGTGAACATGAACGGCGTACTCACCGAGTTGCTGGAGGATCATGGATATGGGGACGTGGTCACTGGCCTCCGGGAACTCGCGGAGAAAGGGCAGATCGAGTTCGTTGGGAGCGGGAAGTACCATCCAATCCTCCCGCTCATTCCGGAGAACGAGCGCGTCCGATCGATCGCCGACAACGCGCGAACCAATCACCGGGCGTTTGGCGGCGCGTGGAATCCCCGGGGGTTCTTTCCGCCAGAGATGTGCTACGGCCCGGAGACCCTCCCCTCGATCGCCAACTCGGGGCATGAGTGGATCATCCTGAGTGGCGTGGCCTGCCCCGCCGACTGGCCGGTTGACTTCGTCTACCGCGTCCCGGTCGACGGCCGCAACATGCATGTCCTTTTCCGCGACGATGCACGCAGTAATCGGATCAGTTTCCGCGAAACGGACTCGCGGGGATTCCTGGAGGACCTTTCGCGAGTCGGAGCAGGGCTGCCGGCCTACGTCCTCACGGCGATGGACGCCGAGACGTATGGTCACCATATCCGTGGCTGGGAGCGGGAGTTCCTCGGGCGAACGCTCGAGGCGCTGGAGGGTCAGGCCGCTGATCCGGGCGACACTCCCACGGCACCCGTCACGATGGTCCTCCCCAGCCAGCTTCTCGGGATCTTCCCGGACGGTCCCGTCATCGAACCCCTGCCATCATCCTGGAGCACGACGCGCGACGATATCGCGGCGAAGAACCCGTACCCGCTCTGGCAGTCGCCCGGGAACCGCGTCCACGAACTACAATGGGAGTACGTCGACCATTGCGTTGAACTCATCGCCGTCGCGAATCGGTACGCCGAGGGTGACGTTGCGCGAAAGTACGCGGCACTTGCCTCGGAGAAGTTCCAGCCAGCACTGCATAGCTGCCAGTTCTGGTGGGCGAGCCGGCGGCCCATGTGGGATGTCCCCATGATCTACCGTGGCCTGGCACTGCTCAACGAGACGGCACTCTATGCGATCAAAGCGATCAGATCGAGCGCAGCCTCCGAACGTGTGAAGCGTGACTCGGGCTGGCGGCTGGCCGCCGCTAACGAAACTCGCGCCGAGCTGGAACGGGCGCTGTTCGCCGCGGAGGGCCCATGAAAATCCTGTTTGCATCCGCCGAAGTCGACCCGTTCTCCAAGGTTGGCGGTCTCGCCGACGTGGCATCTTCACTCCCGCAGCGGCTGAAGGAGATCGGGCACGATGTTCGTGTCGTCACACCCTGCCACCAGAGTGCACTGCGTTATTTCGATGCGGCACCCGAGCACCGCGAGTTGGTGGTCCCCCTCCCGGGAGGGGACCGGACGATCGATATTGCGACTGTCGAAGGATCTGGAGGCGTACCGGTCAACCTCGTCGGCGAGCGCCACTATTTCGGCCGGGAGAACGTTTACGGAGAGCCCGATGACCTTCTCCGATACCAGTTCTTCTGCCGTGCGATCATCCAGATGCTCACCAGGGAACCATGGATCCCGGACATCATTCACCTGAACGACTGGCACACGGCGCCACTGGCATTCGCTTTGCGCAACCTTGCATGGAGCAATCCGGTCCTTCGGGGTGTTGCCTCCGTCTTCACCATCCATAACCTGCGGTACCGGGGCCCGGACGAGCTGAATGACTTCCTCTCGCAGGCGATCTACTACAGTGACTGGATCACCACTGTCAGCCCCACGTACGCACGAGAGATCCTGACGAGGGAGTTCGGTGAAGGCCTGGACCCGCTCCTGAACCTGCGGCACGAGAACCTCGCCGGCATCCTCAACGGGCTCAACTACGATGACTTCAATCCGCGGACGGACCGCTTCATCACTCGCCAGTTTGACCTGACAACCCTGGGCGACCGCACGGAGAACCGGTCGGCATTGCGCCGCGAATTCGATCTCCCGGAAGTCGACGCACCCCTGGCGGGTATGGTTACGCGGCTCACCGAGCAAAAGGGCGTGGATATCGTCATCCAGGCACTGCCGGAACTGATCGCCGGTGGCGCCCAACTGGTCATCCTTGGGACGGGCGACCGGTGGCTTACCGAGGAGCTGACTCGCCTCCAGGCCGCACATCCAGAGCACGTTCGCCTGGTAGCGCGCTTCGATGAAGCGCTTGCACAACGTATCTACGCCGGCAGCGATATATTCCTCATGCCTTCCCGCTACGAGCCATGCGGCCTGGGGCAGATCATTGCGATGCGCTACGGGTCGGTGCCGGTTGGACGGCGAACCGGTGGTCTCTCCGACACGATCACCGACCTCGATGAGCATCCCGACACGGCGACGGGCTTCTTGTTCGATGAATTCAGCGGCCATGCCCTGGCGATCGCCTGCGACCGCGCGATCCACGCCTTCCGTGACAGACCCACGTGGGAGCGGCTCATGCGCAACGGCATGACACGCGACTTCTCCTGGCGTGCATCGGCAACGCACTATATCGATGCCTACATCTGTGCCCTTCGTGCGAGGGGTATCGTTCCACTCGAGTAGCGTATCCTCGAAACCATGCTTCTCCTCCAATCCGCATCCCCCTTCACGACTCAATGAGCGGCCTCCACATCGTCGGGCTTGGGCCAGGGCGTGCCGAATTGCTGACGGTCGAGACACGCCAACTCCTCGAATCGGGGCTGCGTATCATCCTGCGAACCAGCCACCATCCGACACTCGCGGATCTCAGCGGGAGCGAAGCCTTCGAGGATTGTGACGACCTCTACCGGCAGGGCCACGATTTTGACGCCGTGTACGATGCCATCGTCGAGCGGGTGGTGGCCATGGCTCGCCAGTCGGAGGTTGTCTATGCAGTACCAGGCCACCCGCTCGTTGCCGAAGGCACCGTTAAGCGCCTTGTGTCAGCAGTGAGAGCCGAGGGAATCGGCTGCCGCATCTACCCGGCGGTGAGCTACGCCGATGTGGCGGCAACGGCGCTCGGGATCGATTTCGCGAGTGTTCATCTCTGTGATGCGCTCGACCTCCGCATCGATGCGCAGCGACCGGCACTCATCTCCCAGCTCTACGACCGCGATACCGTCGCAACGCTGAAGCTGCGGCTGCTCGATATCTACCCGGCCGAACACCAGGTCACAATCCTTTCAAACCTGGGCACACCCGACGAGCACACGGAGGAAGTACCACTCCACGAACTCGACCATCGGCCCTTCGGCCACTTGAGCTCGCTATTTGTGCCGGCGATCCTGCCGCTGGAGGATGTTCGGCGCTTCGATGGCCTCTATCACATCATCGAGCGTTTGCACGCACCAAACGGCTGCCCGTGGGATCGGGAGCAAACCCACGAATCGCTTCGGCCGCACCTCCTCGAGGAGTCCTACGAGGCGCTCCAGGCAATCGATGCCCGCGATCCTGAGCAACTCACCGAGGAACTCGGCGATGTGCTGCTCCAGGTCCTGATGCATGCGGCTGTCGCGGAACGGCTCGACGAGTTCACCTACGCCGATGTCAACGAGCACATCGCGCGGAAGCTCATCCGCCGCCATCCCCACGTCTTTGGGCAAGCGAGTGCAGAGAACGCAGAGGATGTGTACCAGAACTGGGAAGCGCTCAAGAAGCAGGAGAAGCCCAGGGCGTCAATCCTCGAGGGTGTCCCTCCGACGTTGCCTGCCCTTGCAGCGTCGCAATCAATCCAGGGGCGGGCACGACGCATCGGATTCGACTGGCCCGACATCGAGGGGCCCCTCGAAAAGCTGCGCGAGGAGATCGGCGAGTTCGCCCGTGCTGAGGGTGAAGCGGATCGCGAGGATGAGTTCGGTGATGTGCTCTTCGTGATCGCGAACATCGCGCAGCGGCTCGGCGTGGATGCCGAACAGGCACTCCGGCGAGCCAACGAGAAGTTCCGGCGCCGCTTCGGCCGCCTCGAGCAATTGGCGGCAGAAAAGGCCATCGATCTCAAGGCGCTCGACCTTGCGGGCCTCGATGCGCTCTGGGAGCGCGCCAAGGCGGAAGAGCGGTTGTAAGGGTGCCGGTGTCACCGTAGGCTAGTTCTCATAAGCAACCTGCCTACGAAGGAGAAGCCGCTCATGACCCAGGCCCCCGAAAATCCCATTACCCCCAGCCGCTTCCAGCAAGGGAAGACGTTCCAGCAGTACCTCGATAGTGGTATCCGCAATCGTGACCTCTTCGAGCAGAATTACCAGAATCTCGAGATCAGTGCCGAGCAGGAAGCCGCACTCAAAGAGCTGGCGGCGCGCCCGAATGGCCCCCATCACATCGTTGTTATCGGCGAGGACTGGTGCCCCGATGTCTATCGGGGGACGGGGGTGGTTCAGCGCATGGCCGAGGTGATGGGTGCAGACCTGCGGTTCTTCGAACGGGACCAGAACAAGGACATGATTCAGCCGTACCTGAAGGGTGGCGAGTTCGAATCGATCCCCGTTGTTGTCTTTTATGACAAGGATCATCGCGAAATCATGCACTTCATCGAACGGCCGGCGAAGGCCAATGCCGAGTTGCACCTCGCCAGCGAGGCATTGGGTGACACCTCGCCCGAGGGTATCGCCCGGCAGCTTGGCCACGAGCCAAGCGAGGACGAGATCAGCCAGGCACGTGCGAAGGCTCGCGAGCGGTACCTCGAGTGGCAGCGAGGCCCAATCTGGGGCGGATGGCGCGAAGCCACCGTCGATGAACTGGTCACGCTCCTTCGATCCAAGCTGAGCTAGTCTCACACCTGTTGCAGCACCCGGAACTCACTGATTAGAGTTTCGGGGTCCAATGCATCAACAACGAAGGCCCCCGAAGCCCGCGGCGCTCCAGGCGCTGGTTGCCTCCGGGGGCCTTCTTCTGCTCTTTGCTGCCTACTTCGCAATCATGGCGGCCACCGTCAGCATATCGGAAGTCAATTCGAAGGCAGACGCGAATTACCGCGACGCGGTCTATCTCGTTGTCCACCTGGGTCTGCTCACGTTCGCAGCGGTCCTCGGGTTCGTGGTTGGCAAGTGGCTCAACGGTCTCGGCCTGGCGTATGCAATGCTCTTCGTGATCATCCTTGCGCTGGGCATGGTGTTCTCCCAGGCTGGAAGTTATGAGCTCGCTTGCCGCGGTCGAAATGACGTGATTCGTCACTGGACCTGCTGATTTCGCGCCTATTCGAAACCCCACGGGCGAACCCGCCGGGCGGCGATGCGAATGACCACACGTTCTGTTTGCGAAATCCGCTCCTCCATCCATGCTGGCACCGGCTCCCCAAGGTAGCGAGCGGCGATTCTGCGCATCGTGGTACATCCCGCGTCACCTTCAACCACTGCCACCCCTTCGATCGCTACCCCGCGATAGGGCCGTTCCCTCGTATCGACGACGAACGAGACCAACGGGTTGGCCCGCGCATTTCGCCCCTTTGGGCGGGCGGCAGGCGTCGAGACAACGACATCGCCGCCATCGACCATGAACCAGACAGCCGACGCAACCGGTCCGCCATCGCGGCCAATGGTCGCAAGCACACCAGGGACCTTCATCGCTTCGAGGAAGGCGAGGATATTTGGAGGGATTTCAGTGCTCACTTCAGAGCAAGCGCGTTGGGTGGCGAACCCACTCCACCGAGCTTGTTGAGCGGCGCCGAGACGAAGAAGCACTCGTAGACGCCATCATCGGCGCAGTCGGCGGCGAGCCGGGAAAGATCCCAGAGTTCACCGATACCCATCCCGAAGAGGCCAATGATGTACTCGTGGAGGAAGCCCCCGGTTTCAGGCGTCCGTGGCCATGCTTCGAGGGCCGGGTTGTCGGCACCAATAGCCACGACATGGCAGTTCCACAGGTAGCGGGCCATCTCCTCGCCGGCGGCAATCCCCGGTGCCCGGAGGGCCGAGCGGTTGGAGATCGCCTGGCGTGTAGCGGAGTCCTGAGCGAGGTACCAGTCCTGCCAGCCAAACCGCAGGAGGAGCACATCCCCCTCGCGGATCTCAACACCCTGTGCCTGCCGGCAAGCTTCCAACTCGGCAGCTGTTACCCGCCGGTCGCTCCCACAGTCGAGCGGGCTGCCGATGGCGGCGAAGTAGCGCCCAAGATCGAGCAACACAGCACGGCCGGCGATCCCGCGGCGTGCCCAGTGTTCGATGCCGTTCTTCGTTCCCGGTTGGCCGGTTACATCGGCCGAGGTGATGCCGTTGTAGAGACCGTGCTGTGAGTGTCCGACGTGCACCAGGCTGTCCCATTGCGAACTTGCCTGGGGGTAGAAGTTGTCGAGCACATCGTCGTGTGACGTCGGCCTCCGGAAGATGGTCTGGCGCACGGCACCGCGGCTGAAAAGTGGCGGGTTGGGGAGCTCGAGCTCCCAGTTCATCGGAAACATCTTGCCGTGGCGGACGAGGCGTGCAGCATCAGCGATACGTTCCGGCGTCTGGAGGTTGAACATCCCGACCTGGTCGTCCCGTCCGAAGAGCCACCAGGCGGATTGAGGGGGTGCCCCGGGCACAGCCGGGAGTTCATCGAAAGTAGGCAGCTTCTCGGGTAGAGGCATGGTTGTGGCTCCTCGGCGTAGTGGGGCGATTCTTCCGGCCCGTGCCGGGCAGGTCAAGCATGCTGGACTGGCCGGAGGGCAGGCCCCAAGATCGGACTGTCCGCGATGAACACACCAGTCACCCCATATGTCCTGGCCGGCCGCATCTTCTCCATCATCGGCATGTCATTCTGTGCTGCCGCCGCGATTCTCCTCTTCATCATCCCGGAGTGGACATGGGGCTTGATTGCGGCGGCGATGTTCTTCCCGTTCTTCGGCCTCATCGTGCTTGTCGAGCGTTACTCGGCGAAGCATGGCCTCATCGGTCCGGCTGATGCCAGCGCCGGCGAACACAGCGACGCCGACTGACACCACGCACCAGGTAACACAAGCAGGCAGACCATGCGGTGTACCCCACGGTCTGCCTGCTGATCCTTGCCAGTTGATGCCTACTTCGGCGACTCGGCGATGGTGACCGTCTCGATCACCACCGGCGTGGTTGGCTTACCGGCGGAATCAGTCGGGACGTTCTGGATGGCGTCAACGACCTTCATGCTGGCGTCATCCGCCACCTGGCCGAAGGGGTAGAACTTATCACCGGGGTTGGTGTAATCGAGCGATGAGTTGTCCTTCACGTTGATAAAGAACTGGCTTCCAAACTCCTTGGCGCCGGAGGTCTTCGCCATCGCGATCGTACCGCGCTTGTTAGAGATCTGGTTCGGTTCGTCCTTGGTGGTGTATCCCGGCCCGCCTGTGCCATTTCCCGTCGGGTCGCCACTCTGAATGACGAAGTTCTTCACCACGCGGTGGAAGGTGATGCCGTCGAAGAAGTTCTTCTGTGCCAGGAAAACGAAGCTATTCACCGTATTCGGTGCCTGGGCAGCATCGAGATTCACCACAATGTCGCCCATGTTCGTCTTGATGGTCGCGGTGTACTTCTTCGTGGTGGCATCGATCACCTGGTCTGCCTTGTCGAAGCGCTTGACGACCGGGGTGGATGAGGCGCTCGGGCTTGCACTTGCATCGGCCGATGCTGAGGCGCTCGGCGTTGGAGTCGCGGGCAGATCCGCTGCCTGGTTGCTATCGGTTCCCCGCGTCAGCACCATCGTCACCACCATGATCGCCGCGATGAAGACGCCGATAATGGAGAAGAAGCGAAGGTCCGTGAGCAGGTTCATCGGGAAGCCAGGCTTGTAGATCTCGCGCTGGTTGCTTCCGCCCATGGTGTAGGAGCGCTTGCGCCCGGATTCCTGGCGCAGGTGTTGCTGCTCCCGTCGGTTTTTCTTGGCCACGTATCAACCTCGGTGGGAAAGACGCCGCGCCATCCCTCGTTGCGGCGCGCGCAATGGCAGTATACGGAGCCCCCCGGTAAGCGGCCAAAAAGCCCGGAAAGTGCGGGTTAGCTTCGGAAGCCAAGGCGGCCGAGTTCTTCCCGCGCGACCTCGCGATCGTCCCAGGGGACTGATTGCGTCCCGTACACCATCGACTTCTCGTGGCCCTTGCCAGCAATCACAACGATGTCACCGGCCTTTGCCCGCGTGAATGCCTCCGCGATGGCTTCCCGCCGGTCTTCGATTTCGATGAAGTCCTCGCCACGTGTCCGTCCGGCACTCTCCGCGTGCCTGCCAATCTCGGCGACGATCGCCTGCGGATCCTCGCTACGCGGGTCTTCGCTCGTGAAGACGGCAAAATCGGCGCCAGCCGCAGCGGCACGTCCCACACCGAATCTGCGTCCTGGATCCCGTTCGCCCGCGGCGCCAACGACGATTATCAGCCGCCCGGTGCAAACCTCACGCAGTACCTCCAGTACCTTGCGGACCGCGTCACCCGTGTGTGCGTAATCAACTATCACATCGAACGGCTGGCCCGCGGTGATCCGTTCCATTCGACCCGGCACGCCCGGGGCCTGCGAAAGACCGCGCGCAATGGTTCCAACGTCGATACCTGCGGCGAGCCCACAGGAAGCTGCTGCCAGGGCGTTGAGCACGTTGAAGAGCGCGGGGAGCGGCAGCGACACTTCGGCGTGGCCCCTGGGTGACACGAGACGGAAGTCAGTGCCGTCGGAACGAAGAATGACGTTTCTTGCCACCACCTCGGCATCGCGCGAATCGAGCCCGTACTGAATGCGCTCAGCACGCGGCGCCTGGGAGAGCATGTAGTTCGCCGATGGGTCATCGGCGTTGGCTATTGCGACTTTTGGCACCCCTTTGCCCGCCGACGTCTGAAGCGCCGCGAAAAGCATTCCCTTGGCCTCACGGTAGGCTTCGAAGGTCTTGTGGAAGTCGAGGTGATCGCCGGTGATGTTGGTAAAGGCGGCGATATCGTATTCGACCCCATCGAGGCGGTGCAGCGCCAGCCCATGGCTGGTGGACTCCACAATCGCGAAGGTGCAACCAGCGTCAACCATTCGGCGCAATAGCCGCTGGACTTCCGGCGCCTCGGGGGTGGTCATCCGGTCAGTCACCCGGCCGGTTTCACCCGGCATCCAGACATCGACCGTTCCAAGGCGGCCCGAGGGTGCACCCGCGGCCTCGAAGATGCTGCTCAGCAGGTGCGAGGTCGTCGTCTTGCCATCAGTCCCCGTGATGCCAACGACTACGAGTTCGCGGCCGGGGTGGCCATAGAACCAGGCTGCCGCCTTTGCCATGGCCAGCCGCGTGTCATCGACTGCGACAACAGCGGTGCCCACGGGCAATGAGCGCCATGCATCGCCCCTGTCGCGCTGGACGATGAGTGCTGCAGCGCCACGTGAAGCCGCCTGGTGCAGGTAGGCATGGCCATCCACGTTGAAGCCAGGAATGGCCATGAACAGCGAACCGGAGCCAACGCGCCGTGAGTCGTGCTCGACGCCGGAGACCGTAAGCGTCGAATCGCCAGAGACCAGCTCCGCACCGGGAATCTCGGCCAGCAATGATCCAAGCGTTCGCGATTCAGTCACTTCCGGCCTCCCATTGCCCGCAGATGGCAGCCAACATGGTACATGGGCGCCCTCTCAGAGACGCGCTGCTCAGGAGGCGTACTCGGCCAGGAGGCGCGGAAGTTCAGCCGCCAACGCACCGCGGCGGTGAACGTGGGCGATCCCGGCAGCACGCGAACCGGTGAACGCTTCGACCTTCACGTGGGGTGCAAAGACCGCCGTCCTCATCGGGTCAAAGACGGTGGCAATTGCCGCCACATCCAGTTCTGCCGACCCGAGGTCGACGATCAGCAGGGCAGGTGTGCCAATCTCGTCGATCGCCTCAACCTGGCGCGCTGAGTGCCCCATGGCTCCGGCCACGCCCTCGACCGCGGAATAGAACATCAGGTCGTTGGAGAGGACGCAGACATCCATCAGATCTCAAATGGCGCGGGCGCGGGCGCGCCACCCAGCCCCGGAACGGTTGCGCAGATATCGAGGAAGTTCGACAGCATCCGCGCGGTCGCCCCCCAGATGAGGTCGCCCTTCCACTCAAACGACGGGAATACATAGGTCCTCCCGTTGATGGTCCGCCGGTCGGGAATGTGCGACGCCGGATTGAGGAGGTGATGAAGCGGGACCTCGAGCAGGTAGGCGACTTCCTCGTCGCTGAAGTGCCAATCATAGGGGTAACGCGAGAGCCAGCCGACGTAAGGCGTGACGCGGAAGTTCGAGATGGTAACCATCGGGTCGAGTTGCCCGAACACGCTGACATCCTCGGGAGCGACACCGATCTCCTCACGTGTCTCACGGAGGGCCGTGAAAAGGAGGCTGGTGTCGCCCGGGTCGGCTGCCCCGCCGGGGAAGCTAATCTGGCCCTTGTGGTCGCGCACGTGTTCAGTCCGCTTCTGGAACACCACGTATGGCTCGTCCTGGCGTTCGTACATCAGCAGGAGCACAGCAGCACTGGCGAGGGCGGGGTCGGCATCGAGTGGCTGCGGCGCATACCGCTCCACCGCCTCGCGGATCAGGTCTCTCATCCGAGCATGTTCTCGATGTGGCGCCGTTTCGTCGAATCCCGTAGTTCGTCCCATATCGCCTGGTTCAGTGTAGCTGCTTCGTCGCCAGGGAGTGTTTCGACCGCGGCATGCACGTCGATGAGCGCCCGCTTCAGGTCATCATTTTCGCGCTGCAGGGCACTGACATGCAGGTCGCTGCCGGGTGTCCGTTTCTCGAGTTCGGCGATCCGATCCTGGAGCACCGGGTCGGAAAGGATGACACGCGCGCGGCTGAGGAGTTCGAGCATGGCAGCGTTTTCCTCCACCAGGCGCGACGCCGCACGGTCGAAGTCCTGCGCGAGGAAGAAGAGGAGTGCCGCACCAAGCCCGACGGTCTGCTGCGCAAACGGGGTCTGCACTTCCGGACCAACGCCCATCGCGAGCGAGCCGATGAGTGCATTCAGAACCTTCGGTACATCCGGGGTCATGGCTCCCTCCCGAGCGTGCGCAGGATGATCTCATCCTGGCGGTTGATGAGGCCCCAGGAGGTATAGGCGATGATCATCTCCTGTGTGCCGCCTGTATCAAACGACCTGGCGCCCGTGAGCCAGATGCCCTGGCCTTTCACACCGCTGAACACCTCCCACCAGTTGAGTGCATCGCGGTCAACTTCGTGCCCGCTGCTCTCCTCGTAGGCTTTGATCGCGTCTTCGCGGGTGATGATGCCGCCCATGAGGCCGGTGCCACCCCAGCGCCAGAGTTCCATGAACGACCATGCAAGGTCTTCAAGCGGATCGCCGAGGTGGGCCATCTCCCAGTCAACAATCCCTTTGATCCCGTCCTTCGTGTAAAGGAAGTTGCCAACGCGGTAATCACCATGGACAACGCTGATGCACCGGGCAGGTGGCGGGGGGTTGTTGCGGAGCCAGCGGATCGCAGCACGCGCGATCGGTTGTGGGCGGATCTCATTCCTGTTGATCATGTCTTCCCAGTAGTCGAGTTCACGCCGCCAGCTGTTCTCAACGGTGGGCTGCCCCGCCAGGCGGGCGATCTCCGTGTGCTGCCAGTCGAAATCGTGGATGGCAGCGAGGATCTGGTACATCTCACGGGCGAGCTTTGGCTTCGCCTCGGCATAGTCGGGTTCGAGGATGCGGCGTGTATTCGAGTCGACATCGAGGATGCGTTCCATGATGAAGAACGCCCCGCCAAGATGGCTCTCATCCTGTTCGAGCCAGCGCATCTTCGGCACAGGGACCGGGCTTGCTTCGAATGCGCTATAGAACGCGTACTCGGTCTCACGATCCGACTCAACGAGACTCGCGACCGGATCCTTCCGGAGGACGAAATGCGCGGCACCGGCACCGCCTTCGTGCTCCCACGAGGCATCGAACATCCACGTCTCGCGCGATGCTCCGCCGGGAATGCGAAAGAGGTTGGTGACCGTGACGGTCTTCGCGCCTGGGATGCGCGGTTGAAGGTACCTGGCGATTGCAGCTTCCACAGTTGGCGGATCGTGTCGCCCGTCCATTGGAGTGTCAAACGGGGATTTCGCGGCTTTTCGTGCTAAATCCTGCCCTTGGTACTGGGAATATCACTGCCGCGCCGCGGATCGACGCGGCATGCAGCATCAAGTGCCCGCGCCAGGGCCTTGAAGGCAGCCTCTGCCTTGTGGTGGTCATTGACACCGGCGAGCACTTTGACGTGGATATTCGCCTTTGCCGCGAAGGCGAAAGACTCGAGGAAGTGGTTCATGAGATCTGGCGGCATCCCGCCGAGGTCGCGCCCGTACAGTTGCAAGTCGAGAACAGCGTAGGGACGGCCGCTCAGATCAACTGCAGCAAAGGCAAGTGTCTCATCGAGCGGCATGTAGGCCGAGCCGGCGCGCACGATACCCGCCTTGTCGCCCAATGCTTCCGCGAAGGCTTCGCCGATCGCGATTCCGCAGTCTTCGACGGTGTGGTGCTGGTCGATCCAAAGGTCACCGTCGGCCTGAACGTCGAGGTCGAAGACGCCGTGCTTGGAGATGTGGCTGAGCATGTGGTCGAAGAAGCCCACGCCGGTGTGGATGTCATACTTGCCGGTTCCGTCGAGGTCTAACCTGACATCGATCTTCGTCTCGTTCGTACGCCGTGCGATGGTGGCCTTGCGGGGGCTCATTCGTTCTCCACTTCTTTCAGGGCCTCTATCAGGCGGTCGGTGTCCTCGGGCCGCCCGGCACTGATCCGGATGTAGTTTTCGAGGTCGGGGCGCTCATAGTAGCGGACGAGCACCCCGCGCCTGCGCAGGGACGCAGCAACATCGCGCGCACTCCGGCCGCTCACTTCGAACAGGACAAAGTTCGACTCCGAGGGGAGCGGTCGCAGCCAGCCGAAAGCTGCAGCAAGCTGACTCATTCGATCGCGCTCAGCGGTAATACAGCGAACGGTCTCGAAGATAGCTGCTCGATGCTCAATGGCTGCCCGGGCCGCGAGATCGGCCGCGATGTTGACGTTGTAGGGCTGCTTGATGGCCATCATGAGCCCGGCCAGTTCGGTGTCAGCTATCGCGTAGCCCACGCGGAGACCGGCGAGCCCGGCCCACTTGCTGAAGGTACGAAGGATGATGAGGTTCGGATGCCGGGCAATAGACGGAACCAGGCTGGTCCCGCCGAACTCAACGTATGCCTCATCGACGACGATAAGCGCGTCGAGCTGACACAGCGCCTCAACCTCATCGTTCGTAAGGCAGTTCCCGGTGGGGTTGTTGGGTGATGTTGCGAACACGATCCCGGCGCCGGCCTCGACTGCTCGCCGGGTACCCTCGATATCGACCTCGAACCGCTTTCCTCGGGGCACTTCGACCGGCCGGACACGGCTGATCCTGGCGAGGAAACGGTACATCCCGAATGTCGGGGTAAGGATCGCTACCGATTCGGGCAGCGCGAGACGAATGATGATATCGATGAGGTCATCGGCACCGGTCCCCGCGACCACCTGGTCGGGTGAGCACTGCACGTACTCAGCGATGGCAGCCCGCAGTGCCGTCTGGCCGGGGTCCGGGTAGATGTGCAGATCGGCCTGCCGAATGGCATCGAAAACCTGCGGGGGAGCACCATAGAGGTTTTCGTTGGCGTCGAGTTTCACGAGGCTTCTTATCGGCATGCCGATCTCCTCGGCGAGCACGTCGAGCGGTTTGACCGGGACGTAGTCCTCGAGGTCATCGAGATCGCTTCTCAGGAGGCGCCGGATGTCCATGGGCTCCTACCGGCCCATCAGCCTGCGTTCGGCAGCACGCGCGTGGCCGTGGAGACCCTCTGCGCGGGCAATGATTGCAGCCGCACGATTGAGGTCCTCCATGTCGTCTTCCGGGAGGTTGACGATGGCCATCTTCTTCAGGAAGTCGTGCACACCGAGTGGCCCGCTCCAGCGTGCGCTGCCCCCAGTCGGCATCGTATGGCTCGGCCCTGCCGTGTAATCACCAACGGCCTCAGGCGAGGCCTCACCCAGGAACAGGCCGCCCGCGTTCCGAACCTTCATTGCATAGGCCGATGGGTTCTCGACGCAGAGACAGAGGTGCTCTGGCGCATAATGGTTCGCGAGCTCGATGGCGTGGTCGATGTCGTTCACGAGGATGCAGCCCCCGCGGTTGTCCAGTGCCGCCCGTGCGATTTTCGCTCGTTCGAGGTCGCGCAGCTGCCGCTCGATGGCGTGCGACACTTCGTCCGCGAGATAGTGAGAGGGTGTCAGGAGAATCGGGCTCGCAAGGGCATCATGTTCCGCCTGGGCGATGAGATCGGCCGCGACGAACTCGGGGTTCGCGCTCTCGTCAGCGATGACGATCGTCTCGGTGGGGCCGTAGATGGCGTCGATCCCCACGTCTCCGAACACCTGCTTCTTGGCGATGGTCACGAACAGCCCGCCCGGCCCCGCAATCTTGTCGACGCGGGGGATCGTCTCGGTGCCGTAGGCAAACGCCGCGATCCCCTGTGCTCCGCCGGCCTTGAAAACGCCGTCAACACCGGCGATGTCTGCCGCCACGAGCTTCACCGCAGGTACAGAACCATCGGGCAGGACCGGGCTCGTCATGTACACCTCGTCGACCCCGGCAACCCGAGCCGGTATGGCGCACATCAGGACCGTGCTTGGGAGTGGCGCACGCGTCCCCGGGATGTAGAGACCCGCCTTCTGGAGTGCCCGCGTGATCTGTCCGAGGCCGTGCTGGTTGAAGTCGACCTGCGCCCCCCGGAGCTGTGTCTCGTGATAGCTGCGGATGCGGCCTGCCGCAAACTGGAGTGCTTCCACGAGTTCGCGGTCGAGAGCGTCATACGCATCGCGGATCTCATCGCGAGTCACGCGGAGTTCGACAGGAGAGGCGCCGTCAATCCGCGAGTTGTAGTACCTCACGGCGTTGTCACCATCTTCGCGCACGTCGCGAATAATCCGGCGGACAACCTCCTCGGGCGAAAGCTCCTGCCCGAACACCTTGAAGGTGGTCTCGCGGATCTCCATGGGCAGTTCATCATTTTCGAGCGGCTTGCGCGCGAGCAGGGTTCGCTTCCCTTCTTCGGCGTTGCGAATTATGCGCATCCCAGGTACCTCTCTACGGCCGAGCGCGCGGCGTCGGTCGAACGCTCAACGAATCCCGCGATCTCCGCACTGGTGACGTGAGCGATTGTCTCATTCAGCAGTTCGGGGAGCGAATCCAGGAAGGTACCGAGCGTCTCGCCCTGTTCGAGCCCGGCAAACCGCAGGTGATTGGCAATCATCGAGCGCATCCGGTCCCAATCCATCTCGCGCTGGGAGACATCGAGCGTAACCTTGCGCCACCGTTCCAGTGTCTCGTGGTCGATGAAGCCCGCATCGATGCCCTCGATCGTACAGCTCAGGGCAGCCGCCAGGCGGGCCTTCAGTGCCGGGTCATCGCCATACTCACGGTCGAGGTCGAACTGGAGCAGGCGATCCATCACATTGGCACGGATAGACCCTCCAAGGGCATCGTGGCGCGCAAAGTACGGCCGGTAAATGCCGGTGATGTACTGCTCATCCATCACGAGATGGCTCACGTAGCCGGCGACAAACGCCCGCGTTTCAGCGTTCAGCCTCTCGGGCTGCACGAGCCGGTCATAGGTCTTGAAGAATCCTGCAACCGAGTCCTGGTGGTCAGCGGTATTCAGGTCGAAGAAGTGCGTGCTGTAACGGTCCTGCCGGGTGATGACACGAATATCGGGTGTGGTTGCACCGAGGAGATAGGGGCCAGGAAAGGCATCGAGGTCACCCTGCCCAAGAGAGGCCGCGATCTCCCTCGCCAGGACCATATGGAGTGTGATCGGCGGCATCTCAGGCAGTTACCGCCGCGCCGGATACCGCGCGTTCAAAGCGGTGAACCAGATCCTCAATCACATCTGTCCGACTCGTGGCCGGGACAGTCCGAACAATGACGCAGTTCGTAGACTCCATGAACGGATCGAGCATCTTGAGGTGGTTGGCCCGGAGGCTGGTCCCCGTTTCGGTACCTTCGATAAGCAGGTCGGCATCCTCGGGCACGAACCCTTCGCTCGCGCCGGCAACCGGGATGATCACGACCGGGCGGATCCCGTGGTCGAGTGCAAAGCGTTCGGCTGTGGCGGGGAACTCACTCGCGATGCGCACCGGGCGCCCGAGGCCGCTCCAGATCTGGATAGCCTCAACGGTCGTGTTCGCGGGGAAGTCCTCGGGAACCACGGGTCCGATCCGGTACCGGTTCTGGCCGAGGTCGACCGCCATCTTCACGGGCGAACCGGGGAAGCGGCAGAGGTGTTCGTGGAGCAGATCGCGCCCGGTGATAGCGATATCGAACATCCCCATCGCAACCAGTTGTGGCATGTCCTGCGGGCGAACGACCTTGGCGGTCAAACCATCGAGGTTGCTTGACGGCCGCCGGACGTACCCCTGCTCGTCGTACCCTTCGAACTCGAGACCCGCAGCGCGAAGGTTACCAGGCGTGGCACGCTGTGCATGCCCGTCGGGGAGTGCAAGCCGGGCGACTGCCTGGTCGCGCTGGCTGCGGAGCAGACTACCGGAAGCGTCTGCCGAGGGTATGTCAAACGATGGCTCACCCGCTTCGAGTAACGGTGCAAGCGCTCCGAGGACAGAACCAAGGTCCTGGCTCGCAAGGGCGTCGCGGTTTGCGATGAGTGCCATCCCTCCGGAGAAGATGCGGACGAGGGGCACGAGACCCTTTGCCCGAACGGCGCCGGCATCCGCAGCCGGTAAGAGCACAAGTTCGGCGTCCTCGGGAGCGTACGCATCGGCCGACCCGGCTACTGCCAGCAGCCGGTAGGCGGGAATCCGGAGCTTCACCGCGACGAGGTCGGCGATGTTGGCGAACTCCGTCACAATGCGCGCACCTGACAGTGCGGGCCCTCCCGGGACCAGGCCTTCGTTCAAGCCCGAACTGGGTGCGGCACAGAGCCAGATAGACGTCCGTGGGCCGGGAAGACCACCGACCCGTACGACATGTTGCCGCGGAAACCGGGCCTGGAGCTCAGAGACCCAGACGTCGCCACAGATACCAAGCGCATAGTTCCCCATGGCGACCTGGATCGGGATGTCCTTCTCGCGAAAGATGCGAAAGGTGAGCCGGCGTTCCTCATCGACCGAGCGAATGAGACGTGACGATGGCTCATAGCCGTTCGCGGGGATCCCGGCTCGCTCGAGGAGGTTGCCGACGACTGGGCGCGCATCGCCCGCTGGCAGTGCGAACTTAACGGTCATTTGAACTGAATCAGCAGTCCGACGACATCGTCGAGGGCGGTCATCTCACGCTCGCCGCCGGGAGTTCTTGCCAGCAGCCGGCCATCACTGATGGTCACTGCTATCTCCGCCTGTGCCGCGTCAGCGGCGAGGCTGGCAGCAACTCCGCTGCGATGGAGGGCGCGCGCGCACGATACGGCAGTCCCGAAATCCGCAGGCGTGCCAGGGACGATGGAGACCACCAGGCGCTTTCGAGTTCGGGAAACAAGGTGCAACGCGATGCGTGAGGCCTCGAGTGCCAGCCCGCAGGCGGTTGGCGCCGTGGTCGATCCACTTGGTGTATAGCGGCCGCCAGCACCCCAGGCTTCCCCATCAGACCGGAACTCGAAAACAACGCCGCTGTAGTACTCGAAATCACGCGGCAGAGAGAGGTCAACCATCACGTCACGCCCCGACGCCGCCAACGCTCGGGCGATCGCCTCGAGTTCCGTCAGCGGCTCCAGTGCACCCGGTATCGCCGGTCCGGCGAGCGCACGGAGGTTGGTGAGGAGGCTGATACCGCCGGTGGTCGCAGCGGCGGTGAAGAACGCTTCACGCTGTGCGATGGCTCCATTGGCGTTCCCATTCGCCATCGCCCGGACGATGCCAACGTGCGAGAGCCGTATCTCAGGCCTGAGCCCGAGTGCATCGAACGTCTCGCAAGCCAGCGAGATCGCCTCGAGGTCACCAATCACGGGCGGGGCGCCGAGGAACTCGATCCCGCACTGCCAGTCCTCACGATCACCGGTCTCGGCAAAACGGAAGACGTTCTGGATATACGAAAGGCGAGCAGGGGGCTCAATGCCCCCTTCAAACGCAGCCCGGGTGACGGGAATGGTCGAGTCAGGCCGTAAGACGACGCGCTCACCGCTCCAGCCGTCCCAATCGAGGAATGAATACACCCGTGAGAGCATTTCGGGTGTAAGTGCCCCAGCGGCCGTGAACAGGCTATAGGTCTCGAGGGTCGGGGTGCGAATCTCATCGTAGCCCCAGCGGCTCGCGGCGGCGCGGAATGCGTCTTCGACCTGGCGGAATGCTCGCATGTCGGCGGGCAACAGGTCGCGCATCCCACGGCTGCGCTGCATCGGTTCAGGAGTGATCGTGGTCATGCTGTTCTCCATCCATGATAGGCCGAAAGCGCGAACCGGCGAACGGGCCGCGTATACTGCTGGCCATGGAGCGGTTGTTTCGGCGCCTGTTCCTGTCACTCGCGGTGCTCGTGTCCAGCGCCGCGATCCTTGGCTGCGGCGCGTCCACACCGGAAGGCGGCGTTCATGTCCTTCGGTACGACGGCGAAGTGAATGCAATCATGGAAGGGTATCTCGACCGCGGCATCAGCCGGGCCGAGGACCACGGCGGGAAGCTCGTGATCATCGAGCTCGACACGCCGGGTGGGTTCGACACCTCGATGCGTGCCATCGTGAAGCGGATCGAACGCGCCACGGTGCCGATCGTCGTCTATGTGTCACCTGCCGGGGCGCGGGCGGCCAGTGCCGGGACGTTCATCACGATGGCCGCGAACATCGCCGTGATGGCCCCGAACACCTCGATCGGTGCGGCTTCGGCGATCAACTCCGACGGCTCGGATATCGGCGGCACCCTTGGGAAGAAGATCGAGAACGATGCCGTCGCGTTCATCCGGGGCATCGCCGAACTGCGCGGCCGCAACGCTGATTGGGCAGAGCAGGCCGTCCGCGACGCCATCGCCTCGAACCAGAACGATGCAGTGAGCCAGCACGTCGTGGACTTCACCGCCACCAGCCGGGATGAGCTCCTTGCGAAGATCGATGGGACGGAGACGGCTACGGGCGCCGGTCAGCCGGTCCGCCTCGAGGGGCTCACGGCGGCCCCCATCGTGAAGACCAACCTGACACCGTGGGAACATCTCCTCGGGTTCATCGCAAATCCAACGGTAGCGTCACTTCTCATCACGATCGGCTTTTTCGCACTGCTCATGGAACTCTTTAGCCCCGGGCTGGTGGTCCCGGGGGTGGCGGGTGTCATCTGCCTTGCACTCGGGTTCATCGGGCTTGGGACACTACCAATCGACACTGTCGGCATCGTGCTCATCGCGGCAGGGCTCGTATTCATTGCGCTCGAGATCTACACGGGGACGGGGCTTCTTGCGGCCGGCGGTATCGTTGCTCTGATACTCGGCGGGGTTATCGCCTTCCGTGGCTCTGATGCTGGTGTGGCTCCATCGTGGCTGCTCGTGATTCCGGTCCTCGTCCTCGTGGCGGGAGTATTCGTCAGTATCGCGATGGCGGTCGCCCAGGTTCGCCGACGAGTCGCCGACATGGGCACATCGGCACTGGTTGGGAAAGTTGCGACGGCCCGGACGGCACTCACCCCCGATGGAATGGTGTTCATAGAGGGTGAGCGCTGGCAGGCGCATCTCGACCGGGGAACAGCACGGGAAGGCGACCGCGTGCGTATCATCGGCGCCGAAGGCTTCCGCCTTCGTGTAAAGAAAGAGGACCAGGCATGACTGACCCTGAACTGCCCCCGGCACCACGTCCATCGGACTTGCCGCCAACCGAGTATCCCAGCGGCCTGGGTGCGCGCATCGTCCGCGTCATTCTGCTCGCGATCAGCAGCATCAGCCTGGTCGTCCTCTTCCCCTTCTTCATCCGTGTAGTGGCGGAATACGAGCGCGGCGTTATCTTCCGGCTTGGGCGGCTGGTCGGTGCGAAGGGCCCAGGCCTCTTCATCCTCCTGCCTTTTGTCGACCGCATGGTGAAGGTCGACCTCAGGACGGTAACGCTCGATGTGCCGTCACAGGAGGCGATCAGCCGCGACAACGTCACGGTGAAGGTGAATGCGGTTGTCTATTTTCGCGTGGTCGAGCCGATCGGCGCCGTCATCCGCATCCTCGATTATGTCCGGGCAACCCTCCAGGTCTCCCAGACGACCCTGCGATCGGTCCTCGGCCAGAGCGAACTCGACGAACTCCTCGGCCAACGAGAGCAGATAAACCTGCGGCTCCAGAAGATCATCGACGAACAGACGGAGCCGTGGGGCGTGAAGGTCAGCATGGTTGAGGTCAAGGACGTCGAGCTACCAGGGGCGATGCAACGCGCGATGGCCCGGCAGGCCGAAGCCGAACGTGAACGCCGCGCGAAGGTCATCGCCGCCGATGGCGAGTACCAGGCCAGTGAGCGGCTCAAGGAGGCGGCGGTGGTGATGGCCCAGGAGCCCATCACGGTCCAACTCCGCTATCTCCAGACGCTCACCGAGGTTGCTGCGGAAAATAACAGCACGATCGTCTTCCCGGTGCCCATCGACCTGATCGAGATGTTCATGAAGAACCGTAGCGACGAAGAATAGTCACCGCCGCGCCCGCCGGCGCCAGAACACCCAGGCGCTGACAGCCACACCGAAGACCCAGATACCACTCATTGCGAACAGGACGCGCTCATCGCGTCCAAGGCCGTCGCCGGCGGTGACAGCGAGCGTTGTTGGAATCACCATCCCGAAAGCGCTCGCCACGATGAACGTCGAAAAACGCATCGACGTCATCCCGGCGATGAAACTCAGCCAGTCGAAACTCACGGCCGGCAACATGCGGGCCCAAAAGATGATCGTTCCTCCCATCCTGTCGGCGGCATGGTCCATTCGCGCCGCCGTCTTCTTGCCAACGAGCCGTGGGAGGTGGCGCCGGCCAAGCAGCCTGGCCGCCCAGAATGCCATAGCCGACCCGATGATGAGACCGGCGAGCGAGTACGCGGTACCGGTAACCGGCCCCCAGGTGAGGCCGGCGGCGAGGAAGATCGGGACGTTCGGTATTGGCGCAAAGAGCACCGAGAAGGCCATGAGTGTCACGAAGAGGACAGGACCCCAGATACCAAGTGCATCGACCCGATCCCGCAGGGGGCCAGCATCGATCTCATAGTGCACGCCGAAGACGAGCGATACCGCGACCGCTCCGGCAAGAACCGCGGCAAAGCCGACGACCAGGGAGATCACGACACGGGGCTGAAGGAGCAGCGGAACGGGGTCACCTTCGCCAACGAGCGCGTTGAGGGGGTCTCGCGACTCAGCCAACCGCGGTGGCCTTCGCGAGATGTTCCAGGAGAAGGGCGTTCACCTTCTCCGGCTCCTCCTGTTGCACCCAGTGGCTCGTCGCCGGGAGCATGTGCACGGCGAGGTCGTGTACGTATTCATCCGTGCCCTCCACCAGCTCCTTCCCAAGGAATGAGTCAGCCTCGCCCCAGATGAGGGTGACCGGTACACGAATCAGCGGAACGGGATTCGGTAATGGCCGCGGATGGCGGAGCAGCGCCCGGTACCAGCCGAGTCCGCCACGCAATCCATAGCGGCGCCAGCCCGCAAGAAAGTAACGGATGTCCTCGCGCGTGAAGGTCCCGGGCCGGCATTGGCCGATCATTCCCTTCGCCAGCCGCTGGTAGTTCGCCGACGAAAGGAGCCACTCCGGGAGCCAGGGAAGCTGAAAGAAGAGCATGTACCAGCTCCTGAGCAATTGGCGAGGCCTGCGGATCGCTTTCTGGAAGATCGCGGGATGCGGGAGGTTACATACCGCCAGTGAGCGCACGACGTCCGGGTGTTCGAGGGCCAGAAGCCAGGCGATGGCACCTCCCCAATCATGCCCGACGATATGCGCTCCCGGCTCACCGAGGTATGTGATCAGGGCGAGAATGTCGTCCTCTAGCGTCCCGGTATCGTAGGGAGGAGTACGGTCGGTTTCGTTGTAGCCACGCTGGTCGGGTGCAACGACGTGATACTGCCGGGCGAGCGCTTCGACCTGGTGCCGCCACGAGTACCAGGATTCAGGGAAGCCATGCAGGAGGATCACGAGCTCACCACTGCCAGCCTCGGCGTAATGCATCCGAATCCCGTTGATGTCAGCGTACCGATGCTGGATATCGATGACCCGGTCCTGGTCCGACATGAACGAAGCTCCTTTCGCCGCCCGCATCAGGCTATCAGAGCACGCGAACTCGCAGAAACAGATAGACCAGTGGCATGACGAAGAGGATCGAGTCCATCCGATCGAGGAACCCGCCATGCCCCGGGAGGAGACCCGACGCATCTTTCACCCCCATTCGCCGCTTCATACCACTCTCCACGAGATCGCCCACCTGGGCGAAAATCGGGAGCACAAGAGCGAGATGCGTAAGGCCGGCCGCGGAAACACCGGTATCAAAAAGCGCATTGAGCCCGAAACAGGCGGCGGCGCCTGCCACATAACCGCCGGCAGCCCCTTCCCAGGTCTTCTTTGGGCTGATCCCTGGCGCCATCTTGTGACGACCAATGAGCCGCCCGACGGCATAGGCCCCGGTGTCGGTCGCGAAGGTGGAGAGGATGCCAATGAAGAGCCACGAACGGCCATCCTCTACATCACGGACAAGCACAACGCACGAAAACAGCAGCCCAACATAGACCAGGCACCAGGCGATGACGCGATACGGTTTCCGTGGTCCGATTCTGCGGGTGGGGATGTAACCGGCCACGGCGAGTAGAGCGGCAAACACGAGCCCCCAGAGCGGCAGCGCGGAGTTCCAGTGAGCACCGGCGACCATCAATGCAGCGATCCCGTAGATCTGTGAAAAGCGAAACGCCGCCGGGATCTCCATGGAAGGGAAAAGCCAGCCATGCACAAACTCGGTGGCCGCGAGGAACGCGATGGCACCGGCAACCAGGGCCATGGGCCAGCTGCCAATCCAGATCGCGCTCAGGACGAGCGGGAGCCCAACCACTGTTGTGAGCAGGCGTAGCTGAAGGTTCGAAACCTTCACAGGCGGTGCCGGCCGGCGTGCATGAAGGTCATGGTACCCGTCGTTGCCTGTTCAATCCCGCGGAGACTACTCGCTATCGAATGCTTTCAGGTCCTCTTCGAGCAGGCCGCCGAACTTCCGCTTGCGCCGGCCATATTCGGCGAGGGCGATATCCGTGTCCTCGCGGCCGAAATCGGGCCAGTAGGTATCAGTGAAATAGAGTTCGGCATAGGCAGCCTGCCAGAGCAGGAAGTTCGAGATCCGCATATCGCCGGCTGTCCGGATGATGAGATCGGGGTCGGGTGTACCGGCTGTCGAGAGGTGCCGCGAGATCACCTCTTCATCGATCGATTCCGCGGTGAGCCCGGATTCGACAATTCGCCGTACAGCGCCCACGATGTCATCCCGTCCGCCGTAGCTGAAGCAGATGTTCACCGTCATGCGCGTGTTGTCGCGCGTTTCAGCGATTGCGTCGTTCACCTGCTTCTGGAGCCAATCAGGGAGCGATTCGACGTGGCCGAAAAGGCGCAGGCGGATGTTGTTCTTCTTGAAGTTGTCGAGTTCGCGCTTGATGAATCGGCTGAGTAACCGGATGAGCGCCTGGACTTCGGGCTGGGGCCGGTTCCAGTTCTCTGTACTGAAAGCGTACACCGTCAGGTGCTGTACACCGTGGTCGCCGAAGCGCTCGATAACCCGCCGGATATTCTCTGTGCCCGCGCGGTGACCGGCGGCACGGGGAAGCCCCCGCTGTGTGGCCCACCGGCCGTTCCCATCCATGATGATCGCGACATGCCGCGGAACGCGCCCCCCGGAGATGGGCGAAATCAGGTCGCCAAGGAGCTCGGCTGGCCGGCTTTCGGGCTCTCTTGCTTCTGCCTTTTCGGCGGTCCGCCTAAACCTCAAGGAGGTCGGCCTCCTTCTTCTTTCCCTCGGCGTCGATCGTTGCGATGTGGCGGTCGGTCATCTTCTGTAGTTCGTCCTCGTGCCGCTTGATCTCATCCTGCGACACGTGGCCGTCCTTCTCAGCCTTCTTGAGGTCATCATTGGCGTGGCGGCGGACGTTGCGCACGGCGACCCGGGCCTCCTCCGCCTTGTTATGGACCATCTTCACCATATCCTTGCGCCGCTGCTCGGTGAGCGGTGGGATCGGCAGGCGAAGTGTCTGGCCATCGATATTCGGGTTCAGCCCCAGGTCGGACGCCTGGATGGCCTTTTCGATCGCTTTGACGGCGCCGCGGTCCCACACCTGGATGGTCAACAGGCGCGGCTCAGGTGCGTTTATCGACCCGAGTTGCTTGAGTGGCGTCATCGCTCCGTAGTAGTCGACGGGCAGTGATTCGATGAGGCTTGGGTGGGCGCGGCCGGTGCGGATACCGTTGAGTTCGCGCTTGAGCGCCTCGACCGCCCCATCCATGCGCTCCTCGGCGCCGAGCAGGATCTCGACCGGGTCAGCCATTGCACTCCCTCCGGGTCATTGCGGTTGTCAGTTCTTGCGGACCGGCTCCGCATCGGGTTGCGGCACGATGATCGTTCCGACATGCTCGCCGCGCAACGCCCGGTAGATACCATCAGGCGTGGCAACATCGAACACGATAATTGGGAGCTGGTTCTCCATACACATGCTCAGGGCCGTGATGTCCATCACCTTCAGCCTGCGCTCGATCGCCTGGATGTGCGTGAGTTCGTCATAGCGGGTGGCGTTGGGGTCTACGGCCGGGTCGGCACTGTAGACACCATCGACGCCATGCTTGGCCATGAGGAGTGCCTCGCAATCAACCTCGATGGCACGCAACGCGGCTGCTGTGTCGGTCGTCATGTAGGGATTCCCGGTTCCGGCAGCGAAGATGACGACGCGGCCCTTCTCCAGGTGCCGGATTGCGCGCCTCCGAATGTATGGCTCGGCAACCTGTGCGAGCGGCAGCGCCGTCAGCGTGCGGACGTAGCAACCAACCTTTTCGAGGGCATCCTGGAGCGCGAGCGCGTTCATAATCGTGGCCAGCATGCCGGCATAGTCAGCGGTGGCGCGGTCCATGCCCGTCTCAGCCACGGTGGCGCCACGCCAGAAGTTGCCGCCACCGACGACGACGCAGACTTCCACTTCATCGTCGGTGGCCCTGCTGATCTGGCGCGCAAGGTCGTTGACCGTCGCAGGGTCGATACCGAACGGGCGGTCGCCCATCATGGCTTCACCGCTGAGCTTGAGCAGCACGCGCCGGTAACGGCCCCGCACGGGTCAGTTCCTTCCTGGCGCTACTGGCCGAGTTCGAAGCGCACGAAGCGGCGGACGCGAACGTTCTCGCCCGTCTTCGCGACCGTATCGTGGATGAGATCGCCGATCGTGCGGCTGGCGTCGCGGATGAATGGCTGCTTCACGAGGCATACTTCCTCGTCGCTTCCCTCGTGGGCCGCGGTGCGGTCCTCGGGGTTGACAACGGCCGGGTTCATGGCTGCGACCTGCATCGCGATGCTCCGGGCAAGCGCCCGGAAGTCCTCGGTATTTGCTACGAAGTCGGTCTCGCAGTTGAGTTCGACGAGGACACCGATGCGGCCGCCAGCGTGAATGTAGCTTTCGACGACACCGTTGGAAGTCTCGCGGTCGGAGCGCTTCGCAGCCGCGGCGACACCCTTCTCGCGAAGAATGTCCTTGGCCTTCTTTGCGTCGCCGCCGGCTTCTTCGAGCGCCCGCTTGGCGTCCATGACGCCGGCACCGGTCTCCTCGCGCAGGGCCTTGATCTGTTCGGTGGTTACTGCCACTGGTCTCTTCTACTCCTCGCTGGGCGCCGCGGCCGGCACGGTCTGGGCGGCAGCCTGGGCTTCTGTCGAAATACGGGTCACGCTGGTTGCCTGCTCTCCACCGGTCGCCTCCGTCTCATCGGGCGAGGCGGAGAACGAGCCGGTAGCCACACCGGCCTCGGCGGCTGCACGCATCATGTCGTCCGCGTTGACACCAACTCCGACACCCGACTCGCGGGCGGCACGGCCTTCGATGGCAGCATCGGCAACCTTGCCAAGAATGAGCTTGATGGCGCGAATCGCGTCGTCGTTGCTGGGGATCGGGTAGGCGATCGGATCAGGGTCGCAGTTGGTATCGACAAGCGAGACGATCGGGATACCCAGGCGCGAACATTCGGCGACTGCGATCGCTTCCTTCACCGTATCGATGACGAACACGGCCGCTGGCAACCGCTCCATGTTCTTGATCCCGCCGAAGTACCGGTTGAGCCGCTCGATCTCGTTGGAGATATCGAGCTGCTCCTTCTTGGTGAGGCGGGAGTAGTCGCCGCGGGCCGTCGCCGTCTCGAGGGTGTGGAGATGGCGGACACGCGATTGGATGGTCCGGAAGTTGGTGAGGGTACCACCAAGCCAGCGGTTATTAACGTAGGGAAGGGCAGCGCGGCTCGCCTCGATCTCAACGGTTTCGCGGGCCTGCTTCTTCGTCCCGATGATGAGCACCTCACCACCGCCCGCGACTACATCACGGATGAAAGTGATGGCACCGTCGAGGCGCGTCACTGTCTGTTGCAGATCGATGATGTGGATACCGTTGCGCTCGGTGAAGATGAACTGCCGCATCTTCGGATTCCAGCGGCGAGTCTGGTGGCCAAAGTGGACACCGGCCTCGAGCAGCTGCTTCATGCTAACGGGCGTAACCAGGGGATGCCTCCGCAGTACGACGCATAGATTTGGTCCTTCGAAGAAGGGCCACGCGCCGCCTAATACACGTACCGGGACATGGTATCAACCATATCCGGGTAGCGGCTACCATGAATGTTATGTCCTCATAATCTCAGTGAATGCCCGTTGCCTACTTGCGCGGCCAGCCGGGAAGCGGCCACGATGCGCATGCCGAACAACTGCGAGACTCGAAAAGGAGACGCGAACGCCATGAAGGTCACCAGCGACACGATCAAGGATGGCGACTATCTGCAGCACGACCAGGTGCTCTCTGCCGACTATGGCTTTGGCTGCGCAGGGGCCAATCGTTCGCCCCATCTGCGCTGGGAAGGCGCACCGGAAGGTACGAAGAGCTTCGCCGTCACCTGCTTCGACCCCGACGCCCCAACCGGGAGTGGCTTCTGGCACTGGGTAGTGGTGAACATCCCGGCCGATGTCACGGAACTCCCGCTCGATGCCGGTAACCCTGCGAGTGGCAAGATGCCCGCCGGCGCGCTCGAGGTGCGCACCGACTTCGGGAAACCCGGGTATGGCGGCCCCTGCTCACCTCCGGGCGACCACGCGCACCGCTACCTCTTCACGGTGTTCGCCGTTTCACAGGAGAAGTTGCCAGTCACCGCCGATACTTCTGCGGCCGTCGTCGGTTTCCAGCTCAACTTCAATACCCTCGACAAGGCGATGATCATGGCATTGTTCAAGCGGTAGGGACGGGAGGGTCGGACCGCTTTCGTTACCCGCACCGGGTCGCGCGGGACCACCATCCATTTTCGAAGCGCTTACACATGCGCGTTTTCCCTCTTGACGGCCTCCCCCAAACATCTGTAGCGTTTGGAACAAGGAAGGAGGTGATGCGCATGGATAGTCACAGTCGTAGTTACGGCCGCACCCTGGCGCAGGAGGTGACCTCCTCCTAGGGCTACGGCCTTAGCTGCGAGATCAGGGCCCCGCAACACTCGCGGGGCCCTTCCTTTTGCCTTCGATATGCCCACCCTTTTCGACCCGGCTAAATTCCAATCAGCGCTGAGCACATCGGCAATTGGGCGCTTCCTCATCTACCGCGAGCGTACCGAGACGACGATGATCCTCGCCCGCCGCGAGGCCGAGGAGGGCGCGCCCCACGGGGCCATTGCGCTCGCCGAAGAACAAACAGCGGGCCGCGGGCGCAAGGGCCGGAGCTTCCATAGTCCCGCCGAAGAGAACCTCTACTTCACCCTCATCCTTCGCCTGCCGCTCGACAGCCATCGCCGGCTTCCGCTCTCGTTACCTCTTGCAGTGGCGAGTGCAGTCGCCGCAGAAGGAGTCGATGCCCGCATCAAGTGGCCAAACGATGTCTGGGTGGGCGAGCGCAAGCTCTGTGGCATGCTCATCGATGCGGAGATGACCGGCAGCGAGGCACTGGCAATGCCGGGAATCGGCATCAATGTCAACGGTGACCCGACGGTCATCCCCGGCCTTGCGAGCATCGCCACCAGCATCAGCCGCGAACTGGGCCGTGCTATCTCGCGCGAGCTTCTCCTCGCCCGCATTTGCAACGAAGTTGAGCGAACGAGTTCACTCAGCCCTGCAGACCTCGCGGCCGCCTACCGCGAAATGAGCCTCGTCCTTGGCCGCACCGTGATAGTGACCCCGATTGCTAGCGATCCGTTTGAGGCTATCGCCACCGATATTGATGAAACGGGCGCACTCATCGTCACGCTGCCCAATGGTGAGTCTCGGGTGCTGAACGCGGCTGAAGTAACGCTCCGGCCAGCACACTAACCTTCACCTGAACGAGACCGGCATCACAGCGCCATCACAGGCTTCTCTCATACGTTTGCGGCATGGTTATCGCTCCGCGAGAAAGCAGGTGTATCGGCGAGTCCCATGAGGGAATTGCCGATGCCCCGGCCGTGGCGACGCCAGCACAATCCGGACAGTTCAACAGGTGAGCTTTGGTCATGGTGAGCACTCGATTCCCGGCCTACCTCCGAATCATCGGCACGAACGCCGCAGCGCCCGTTGTCGACCGGCGCACGGTGGCCAACCCGGGCACGGCAACCACCGGGGAGCGTTACACCACCGACAAGTTCGGCCTGATGCCGCGTGAGGCACTCATCGAGCGGCTCGCGATCGTGGGTGACCTCGCGCCTGACTCGCCGCTCTCTTTCGTTGTGGTGAAAGTGTTCGGCCTCGGCGACCTGAACCACGAACTGGGCTGGCGCGCCTGTGAGACGGTGCTTGGCGCCGTGGCGGCGGAGTTGCGCGAACTCATCCGGGCGACCGATGTCATTGGCCGGATGAGCGGTTCGACCTTCGGCGTCGTTCTCCAGGGAACCGGAGCTACTGCCGCCGCGGCAGTAGAGGCCCGGCTGAACTACCGGCTCAACAGGCTCCCGGGGCTTCTCCGGCCGGCGAGCGTCGTCGTCTCTGCCGCAACGGGCACGGGTATCAATGCCGATGCCCTCCCAGTTGCAGCCATGGATAGCTTCGACGAAGACGCCGTATAGCTGGCGAGCTACTCCGGTTCGGCCAGTGGCAGCGAAAGGTCCGTGCCGGCCAGGTCCATTACCACGGCCACTTCCTTGCAGTTGGTGAAGAGCGGGCAGCGCACGCACTCACCCCACACCTTCTGGGGGAACTCCATCACGTTGGCGAGGCGGAAGCCCTGCTTCTCAAAGAAGCCCGGTTTGTACGTGAGCGCGAAGACCCGTTCGAGCCCGAAGGTGCGCGCATCAGCGACACAGGCCTCGACGATCCTGGCGCCAACATACTTCCCCTGGGCGGCCTCGGCGACGGCGAGCGAGCGGATCTCAGCGAGGTCGGAACCCATGATGTGCAGCGACCCGCAGCCCACGGGCTCGCCGTCGAGCCATGCGATCTTGAAGTCGCGGATCTTCTCGTAGATCTCGGGCATCGTGCGATGGAGCATATCGCCCCGGTCGGCCCAGTAGGTTACGAGAGAATGAATGGTTTCGGCATCAGCGAGCCGCGCCGGTTGGATGCAAAGCAATGGGATCTCCTCGAGCAGTTCGTGCGCCCCGCAGGGCGCGGCGGCCGGCAATCGATGCTCAGGAGCAGCGAACAGGGGCGACGTGCGTAACGTCGCCCCGGGTATCTCCAGCGGTGGTATGCGTGACCATGCCCTGACATTCTAGCCCGAGCGACGGGTTTGGCTCCAATGCCGCGAGGCGTGCCGACAGTAGTTACTCTGAGGGGCTCCGCTCTTGACGAATGCGATGCAGTGAAGCGCGCCCCGTTCATGAACGACGGGGGGAACGTATGCCGAGCGACGGCGAACACGGAGCCGATCGGCAACTCCACGTGCTGCGCCTAACCCAACGCGAACGGCAGGTATTGGAACTCATCGCATCCGGCCTAAGCAACAAGGAAATCGCGTTCCGGCTTGGGATTGCAGCCGGGCCCGTGAGCGGCCATGTCGAAAACCTCCTGCGCAAACTCTCAGTACGAAACAGAACGGAAGCCGCGCTGTTGTGGGAGAGGCGTGCCAAATGACACCCGCACAATGACAGGGGTCAAAGATCCCGTTTCACGGCCAGCCTGCACGTGCTAGGCTCCCCGGGAATTCCACCTCTCGGACGGAGGCTGGTTGTTATGGCTATCGTCTGCACCAGAGCATTTCCCATCACGATCGTGACATTCGTAACCCTTCCTGGATCACATATCACTGCCTTTGCTGACGAGTCTGGTTCATACTGGGGCTATGGCAAGACCTATCAGGACAATCAAGTCTCCGTGTGCCATTGGTATGACACTGCCCACAATACGATGAGTGATAAACCATGCTACAAAGGGGTGTGGTCAGATACTATGCGCTACAATGGAATATTTGCTAAGGTTGTGGAATTCGCACAACAGTTTCAGTACTGCACGTCAGGTGGTAACTTCTGCCATGTAACCTATACGTACTTTAGAGATATGCCATATGACCAGTCATCCCAGTGGGGATATATCTCCACGAATAGCATCCACTACTACTGTGGTGCCCTCAGTTGTAACTGGCCTGTTAATGTGATTGGCTATGCCTATCACTATGGCCCTAATGGAAGCGACTACATCTACACACAGTCAATGTGGGGCAGCCAGTACGTGTACTAGGGCGGCGGCCGCCAGTCTCTCGAAGGCCCGAACAGCAGTGCAGGGGGTGTATTGATGAAAGGATGGATTCTCACCTGGGCGGCCGCGGCCGTCACGGGGACTCTCCTCGTCGCCGGAGCGGCCACCTCCGCCAGTTCGCCCGACCCGGGAGCGGCCCCCCAGCAGCCCGTGTCATCGAAGCCTGTGGTTTCGGGGTTCACCGTCGACATTGTTGCCGTCCGTGCGAATCCATTTGATGTCGAAGTGGACCTGAATGTGATTGATGGTCCTACCGATGGGGGATTGGTCTTCGTGCCCGGCCCTCGCCTGTTGGCCGCCGGCGGCATCGTCCTCGACCTGGTCTCCGGGCGGACAAATGGCAATTCGATGACCCTCCGATTCGATCGGCCACCTGAGCTCAACCTGGAGGCGGGCGACGATCTTTCGCTTGAGATGGTATCGTTGATACACCGTACGGTCGGCTTCGTCGGGAGCCAAATCACGCCTCCAGCGCCTGTGCTCGTGCCGGCAAGACTAGACTCGGCGGTTAATCCCTCACAGATCCCGGCGGCCACGAGTGCTGCCCTCGGCCCCGCGACGGTGCAAATTGATGTAGTCGCATTAGCTCCCAACCAATTTCGGGTTTATGGTCGTCTCAACGGTTTGAGCGATGCCGAAATTGCGGCTACCACGTTGTCTGATACCCGCCTTATTTCATCCAACGGCCAAGAACTGGCTCCCGTAGCAATGCGTGCTGGATTCGGTGCAACCAACAACTTGTTTGAGTTCACCTTTGATCGTAATCTTGAGAAGCATGACCAGCTTCACATCTCACTCCGTTTAGATACCCAAAGCGCTGATTCGATGCCAAATCTATCCCGGGTTCTACCTTATCGCCTATCGCCTGTAACGGCGCTGATTCCACTGGTTCTTCAGTAGGTTCGCGTTGGACTTCCGCAAGCGCTGGCCTCTACCAATAGCCTGGTTGACCGTTCCGGGAGTTGCTATAGCGATCGTCGTTCTTGCCTATCTCTACGCGCGCAGCGGTGAGAATCCGCCGACCGTAACCTTTCGAGCCGAAGATGGAACCCTGCGACGAATGCCTCTTCCATCTGCGCTTCGCGAGGCTGAGAGCTCAGTCGGTTACCCACTGTGGTCCCCGACCTGGTCTCCAGCTCATCTTGTATGGGAGTCAGTCAGCGTCGAGATAGACGAGGCCGGAGCGAGGTTCTCTGTACTAGCCCTCAGTGATGGCCGGGCGAGCACCTCAGGCTCGCTGACCATTGCTCAACGGCCCGGTTCGCCCTTCTTCGTGAAAGATACAGTAGAGGTCCCGGTGGGATCTGGGCCGTTCCTGCTGAGGCAAATCCCTGGTCCTAATAGATGGCCTGATGGCCGGATCACATCTCAATACATCGCTACGGCAGAAGGCTACCAACTCCTCATCTCATTCTACGGGCCCGATCAACCGAATCCGGATGAAGTCGTTCATCTTGTTCGTTCCATGCGACGCGATTGACGGTCCCGAGCCTCCTGATTCCCCATAGGCATGGTCCCTGCGGTACGCTTTGCCCCGAACCGACCGGGAAGAGGTGGGAGCCATGCGCGTCGCTATCATGGGCCAGGCAGCCTTCGGGCAGGCGGTGCTCGAACGCCTCGTTGGCGACGGGCTGACCATCGCCGGCGTGAGCGCCCCCGAACCGCGCGAGGGCGGCCGTCCCGATCCCCTCTGGGCCGCCGCCGAAGCCGCGGGTCTGCCGCTCATCCCCACCGCCTCCCTCAAGGAACCGTCCGGGCTCGAACGCTGGAGAGCACTCGATTTCGACCTCTGCGCCATGGCGTTCGTCACCGACATCATCCCCGACGAAGCGCTAGCCGTGCCCAGGCTCGGCACCATCCAGTACCACCCGAGCCTGCTGCCGCTGCATCGTGGCTCGTCGGCTATCAACTGGGCGATCATCAATGGCGATGCGGAAACGGGCCTCAGCATCTTCTGGCCCGACCGTGGCATCGACACGGGCCCCATCCTCCTCCAGAAGACCACGCCGATCGGCCCCGACGACACCGTCACCTCAGTCTACTTTGAGCGGCTCTTCCCGATGGGCGTTGACGCCATGGCGGAGGCGGTGCGCCTTGTCGAGGCTGGAACGGCGCCGCGAATCGAGCAGGACCACCGCCTGGCGACCTATGAGCCACCGTGCCGCGACGAGCACGCCGAGATTCGCTGGTACCAACCCGCGCACGTGATCCACCGGCTGATTCGCGGCACGAATCCACAGCCGGGAGCGTGGACGCTCTTTGGGAACGAGAAGCTCCGGATCTTCGACTGCCGGCTCACGGGCGACGAGGAATCGGGGATGCCCGGCCGGGTGCTGCGTGTCGATGGCAGCGGTTTCGATATCCGCCTCAACGGCGGCGTCCTGCGCGTCCTGCGCGTGCAGCATGGAGCAGGCAAGAAGACCCCGGGTGGCGAATGGGCGGCGAGCGTGGGCCTCCAGCCGGGCTACCGCTTCAAGTAACTCGTCTACTGCCGGATGGTCGACCCGCCGGGACCAACGATGACCGTTCCGGACGGGCTGGGTGACGCAGTGGGTGTGATGCTGCCGCCGCCGGGGAACGGGAAGCCTCCCGACTTCCTGATATTGATCACCACAGTCGTTGAAAGCCCCGTGCCATCATCCGTGCTCAGGCGGACCGTGTAGACGCCATCCTGCAATGCGGTGATGTCGAGACGCCCCAGGACACCGTTATCGACTTTCGCGGTACCCGAACCGATCGTCTTCCACTCGGTGGGTGAGCCTCCCGCGCCGATCTCGAGCTTCCAGTTCTTCATATTGGACGTGCCAACAGAGCCCACGACGTCGGTCGATTGGGTGATGGTTTTGCCATTCGTGAGATTGGTGATACCGACGGCAACCGTACCGGTGCTCTTCTCGGTAGGTGCGATGGGGATGTGCTTCTCCTTCGCGAGTTCGATGGCGAGGTCCGCTTTGAAGGAGGGCAGCTTCACGAACTTCTTCGTGACCCGGAACTGGGCGGGTGTCTGGTCACTCGCAAGCAGGCCGTTGCGCGAGTCTATCTCCTTCTCTTCGCACTCGCTCGCATAGGTAACGTCGGTCCGCACCCAGGAGGTCACCGTCTGGTCGCAGCTGCCCCCCGAGGAACCAAAGATCCGGTCGGTCGAAGGGGTATTGAACGAACGTTGAGCGACGTTGTTCGGCCGCAACGCATCGAAGTTCGCCGGTGTCTTGAAAACGCCCTGTGCTTGCAGGTAGCGGTGATATTCACCCATCCAGTTCTTGAAGAGCCGGATGGTGGTGTTCGCCGCCGCATAGTTGTAGCGGGCGCCGTCGCGGACCAACGACTTGTCGGCGTTTCCAACCCAGACGGCTGTCGCCGCGTAGCGTGAGTAGCCATTCATCCAGGTGGCCAGGGTGTCGGCGGCGCTGAGCGGACCCTGCTGGGTCCCCGTCTTGATACCTTCAGGAATGCGCGTACCGTCGGGCATGAAGGCATCGAGGCCGAGGTCGTTATTCGACGATCCGCAGCCCCAGATGATGAAGCGGGCCGTGCAGTCGGTCATGACGCTCTGCAGGAGCCAGACAGAGCCAGCGTTGACCACCTGCTTTTTCTGCGGCTCACCCTGCACGAAGAGTACCTTCCCGTCGCGGTCTTCCACCTTGAGGACGACGACCGGGTCGAGTTCACGTGTTCCAGGGATGCGAATGTTGCCCAACTGGAAGTCCCGCTTCTGCTTGAGTGCCAGGTCGTAGTCGGCCCCGGTATCAAGCGCAGTGCTCTTGAGATCCTTGAGCTGCATCGTTTTCGCGTAGGTCGGCATCCCGACCATCGTCCCCATGTTCGCGATCGTGGCGTTCATGTAGGCCATATCCACCACGCGGACGTTCGCACCGCCGGTTGCGATCGAGGCGCCGTACGTCACGTCGGGATGCGAGCGGAAAGTCGGGTCGAAGTGCTGGTCGAGCGTCGTGATGCCGAGCTTCTTTGCCATCTCGATGACGTTATCGATGCCACCTTCCTGGGCCGCCCGGAACGCGGGCACGTTCTGCGACCCGCCAAGCGCCGCCCGCATGGTAATGAGCCCCTCGTTTCCATTATCCGAGCGGGGGTCGACGATCGCCGTACCTTCGATGGTCAGCGGGCTCGTGTCCCAGAAAGTGCTGTACGGCGTCTTGTTCAGGCGGTCGATCCAGTTGAGGTAGACGGCCGGCTTGAACGACGAGCCCGGCTGGTTGATCTCCACCGCCTGGTCGATGTCGCCAGCCACGCGCCGGTCGGACACATAACTGGGGTCGCGATTTGGGGCGTAAATGATGATCTGTCCCGTCGTGGGTTCGATGGTGACGATCGAGGCGTTGTAGCACTCACAGCCAGCATCGAGGCCCTGGTTTATCCACTCACGGATCATTTCCTGCGCGGCATTCGTCTCGGCGAAGTCCAGTGTCGAGGTCACCTTCCAGCCGGCGTTATGGACACTCTGCTGGCAGTCGGTCGCGCCCGGGAGCCTGGGCAGCACGCCGGCGTCACACATCCGTACGAGCCGGGGCTCGACCTGGTCATCGATAAATGCCGAGGCCTTGAGCGGGTTCGAGGCAGCGTAGACCTTGACGGGCTCGGCTTTGGCAGCAGCAACCTCTTCCTTCGTGGCCCGTTTGTGGACGACCATGAGGTCGAGCACGCTCTCCTGGCGAGTCTTGGCATCCTCGGCAAGTGTCGTGCGGCCGAGTTCGTCGATGATGCAATCACCTTTATCGTTGCGAATACAGTTGAGCCGTGGGTGGTACTTGGTCGGGAACTGGGGGATACCGGCGAGGGTAGCCGCCTCTGCAAGGGTCAGGTCAGCAGCATCCTTGTGAAAGTACCCCTGCGCCGCGGCCTCCACCCCAATGTAGCGGTCGGCATAAGAGATCTGGTTCAGGTACATCTCGAGTACTTCGGACTTGGTGTAGTCCTTTTCCAGCTCGAGTGCGTACGCGATCTCCTTGAGCTTGCGGTCGACCGTCCGCTCGGCGCCTTCCTCGGCGCATTTCTTCAATACGGTCTGGTCGACACCCACGCTGGGGCAGATATAGACGTTCTTGATGAGCTGCTGGGTGATCGACGAACCGCCGGTACCACCCGTGCCGCCCGTGGCGAAATACTCCAAACCCGCGCGAATGAGACCGTTGATATTGACGCCGGGGTTGTCCCAGAAGCTGTTGTCCTCGGTCGAAACCGTGGCATCTATCATGTACTTCGAGATCTGGTCGAGGTGCACCGGGTTGAGAAGCTGCGCATCGGTATTCGTAAGCTTCCCAAGGAGGACGCCCTGTTCGGGCCCGCCCCGGTCGTACACCTCCGTCAACCCAACGTTCGACCGGGTGATCTTTTCCTTGATTGGCACGTAGTCGGAGATGTACGACTGGTAAACCGCAAAGACGGCGCCCACACCTGTTGCCAGGCCGAGCGCACCCAGGCCACAGATAACGAGCAGGGCGATAACGAGCCAGCGCAAGCCGACACCGCCGCGACCAGCCTCACGCCGCTTCCGGACAAGCCGGCGCTTATACGTCACATTCATGCGTGCCTCCCCGGATGGGGGACGGGGGCGGTGTGCATCAATTGGGAGCGTAGCAAAGCCCTCTGCCGGGGGCCATTGACCGTCGTCTGGGGGCAGTAAAGGCAGCTTCGTTGTACCCTTGGCTGCATGTCGCTCACGGCCGAAGAAGTCCTCCACATTGCCCGGCTGGCCCGGATCGCGCTGACCGATACCGACGTCGAACGCTTCACCGCCCAGCTCTCCGGTATCCTCGAGCAGTTCGCCGCGCTCTCGAAAGTCGACACCGAGAACGTCGAGCCCACGGCGCATCCCCTCCCCCTGTTCAACGTCATGCGCGCCGATGTTGTTGCACCATCGCTCCTACCCGATGAGGCGCTGGCGAATGCGCCCGAATGCGAGGATGGATTCATTCGCGTCCGGGCGGTGCTCGAATGAGCGACCTCTGGAGACTGACGGCCCACGAGGCTCACGAGGGGATGCGCGCACGAGAGTTCAGCGCTGTGGAACTCACCGAGTCGGTACTCGAACGGGTAGACGCCTGTGAGAACGCGACTCACGCCTATATCACGCTGACGCCGGAACTCGCACTCGAACAGGCACGAGAGGCCGACGTGAAGTTCGCCGCCGGTTCTGCCACTCCGCTTACGGGTATTCCCACCGCCGTGAAGGATCTCATCGTCACCAGGGGTGTGCGCACGACTGCCGGTTCGAAGATCCTCGACAACTTCATCCCTCCTTATGACAGCCATGTATACGAACAGCTTCGGCGAGCGGGTGCGGTGATGGTTGGCAAGGCGAACATGGATGAGTTCGCGATGGGTTCGAGTACCGAGTTTTCGGCCTTTGGCACGACACACAACCCGTGGAATCACGACCTCGTGCCCGGCGGCTCGTCGGGTGGCTCGGCGGCGGCGGTGGCCGCGGGCGAGGCGCTCATCTCATTGGGCTCCGACACCGGCGGCTCGATCCGGCAGCCAGCTTCGCTCTGCGGCGTGGTTGGCCTCGATGCAACGTATGGCCGCGTCAGCCGCTACGGGATCATCGCGTTCGGAAGCTCGCTCGACCAGGTGGGCCCCATCGGTCGTGATGTCGAGGACGTGGCGACGATGCTCGATTGCATCAGCGGGCACGACCCGCGCGATTCGACGAGCAATCCTGAGCCGATGCCCGACCTTCGCCACTACCTCGGCCGCGACATTCGGGGCATGAAGATCGGCGTCCCGCGCGAGTATTTCATCGCCGGAATGGAGCCGGGAGTGAAGGCGCGCGTCGAGGAAGCGCTGAAGACGTTCGAGTCACTCGGCTGCGAGATAGACACGGACCTTTCGCTCCCCAGCACCGAGCACGCGCTCGCCGTCTACTATCTCATCGCCCCGAGCGAGGCGAGCGCGAACCTCGCCCGCTACGACGGCGTGAAGTACGGCTACAGCTACCGCGACGGCGAAAGCATGTGGGAGAACATGGAGCAGACCCGCGCCCGCGGCTTCGGCGAAGAGGTGAAGCGCCGCATCATGCTCGGCACCTACGCCCTCTCGGCCGGCTACTACGATGCCTACTACCTGAAGGCCCAGAAGGTGCGGACGGTCATCAACGACGAGTTCGCCGCCGCCTTCAAGAAGTACGACGTCCTGGTCACGCCCACTTCGCCGACCGTCGCCTTCCCTATCGGTGCGAAGATGAACGACCCTTACGCCATGTACCTGAATGACGTGTACACGCTGCCCGCCTCAGTCGCCGGGGTACCCGCGTTGAGTCTCCCCTGCGGCCTGAGCGACGGCCTCCCGGTCGGCCTGCAGATCATCGGCAACTTCTTCGACGAAGGTCACGTCATCCAGGCTGCCCACGCCTTCGAACAGGCCACGGGCTGGGCCAACAGACTTCCGGGCTAGAAGATCTCGCGACTGGAGTGCAGCACCGCGAGGATGTCGATGTGGTCTGGTCCGACAACATAAAAGATCCGGTAGGGGCGCTCGACCAGAAATCGCAACTCGAGGGCCTCTATCTTTGGAATAACAGCCCCGGACCGGGGAAACGCTGCAAGCTGCCTCGCCCGATTCATAATTCGTTCAATCGTGCGGTCCGCGTACGTTGATGAGGTCCCAGACAGGTCGCGGTGAATCTCGATCAGATTCGCAGTCGCAGGATCAGTCCAGAAGACGTCCACCGGCACTCAGTCGGTCAGACCAAAGAGCTTTCGCACCTCTCGATCGGGACGCTTACGGCCTTCGCGGCTCGCCTCGAGCCCTTTCTCAATGAGAAGCATCTCGTATGCCCGCTCTATTACGTCGTCCCAGGTCGCATCCTCGGGCAGTTCGTCTGCCATGCGTCGAACCGCCTCTTTCACTGCGCTCATCGGATCCTCCTGAACGCTAATTGTACACAGGCGTGCTGAAGGGCGACGCACAGGCGATGGGTTGGTCGAACCGGGTAGCGGGCTAGTTTCAGCTGTCAGTTGTACGGCAGAGGGCCAATGAGGATTCGCGATTTGTCGATGCCCCGGAGATAGTCCTCGGGCTTGTGCGAGCACCCGAAACGTATCCCGACGATCTTGCCGTCTTTCACATGGAAGGCACTACCGCGCGACGCCATCTCGGTCGTTGCCGTCCATACGACGACAACGTGAGATCCCCGCGGAACCCAGTCCTGCATGGGCCGCGTTTCGTTCTCCTCGTACACGGCAACCAGGGTGCGCGTCGAACGGGAGAACCATCGGATCGTGCCCTCCAGGTCACCCTCGCCGGGGCCCGTCCATAAGACGTGGCACGCAGTGGCGCGAATCGTTGGGATCAACGTGCCGGGCTGCACCCCGCTCGGGCACTGCACGAATAGCACCATCGGCGGCCCTTCCGTAACGCATTCCGTGGGGACCGGGACGGTATTGGCAGTCAGTGCTTCTGCGTCGCCGTGAAGAATGATGTCGACGATCGCCGTAAGAGCCACGGGGAGACCCGCGGCAGGGGACGCAAGAGGCTGGGAAGTCGGAGCTGCGGACAGCGTCGGCGACGAAGCGATCGTCGCAGGTCCCGGCGCAGTCGGCGTCGGACGACGATCCTCACTGTCACACGCTACGACCAGTGCAACTATGAGCGATAGCACTGCGAGGCTGACAACGCCGGGAGGAGTACGAGCTGAAGTAGACGCCTCACGCCCCCGCATCGCGAGATGGGCGCACTCTCGCGAAATGGGGACGTTCTACACCCCGTGTCGGGGTGTCAACGTGGTAAACGTAAATCGACTGATTAGCCTCGAGCCACTTCGCCCGTCTCCACGAGCATGATCAGATTCCCGACCGTATCATCGATCACCGCACCCATCACGCTGCCCATGGGCTGCGGGTCCATGACGAAATGGACGCCCCGGGCGGCCAACCGTTCGTACTCGGCCTGCAGGTTGGATACGGCGAACTGCGTCCATGGGAGACCCGACTGGTAGAGGGCCTGCTGGAACTCTCGTGCCGGGACTGCCGGGTCATGGTTCGGTTCGAGCAGTAGCTCGACGCCATCGGGGTCCTCAGCCGAGACCACGGTTAGCCAGCGATCGTCGCCGACGGGCAGGTCCTGCTTCACCACGAATCCCAGCTTCTCCGTGTAGAACGCAAGTGCTCGTTCCTGGTCTTCGACCAGGATGTTCACCAGGTGAATCCGCATCCTCAACTCCTCGTACTCGTCGGCCCCAGTTTAGGGCCGGGCAGGCGTATGCGGCTGGGCTGTCCGCTCGGGCGCTCGGCGGTGTGTTATCCCAGCTCGGGCCGGCGGCGATGCCAGCCGGTGGCCTGCTCGTACGCCCATGCCGTTCGGATGACCGTCGATTCATCGAACGGGCGACCGACAATCTGCAGGCTGACCGGCAGCCCCTGCGAATCAAACCCACATGGCATCGCGAGGGCCGGTAAGCCGCTCACGTTGAACGGCATCGTGAGCGAAGCGAGCGCACCGCCCACCGCGATCTGCATACCATCCACCAGCACCGGCTCCTCCCCGATGATCGGCGCAGTCCGCATCGACGTAGGTGTCACCAGCACGTCCACCGTGTCGAGTACACGCCGGAGACCCTCGGTTACGACGTACTTCAGGCGCATACGGGCGGCCTGGCCACGAGCGTCTGGCACGGGGATGGAGAGGACTGCCTGCAGGTCCTCTCCGAAATCGGCCTTTCGCATCTCGAAGTTCGGACCATGGAACTCCTGCGATTCGGCGTAGACAATCGCCCACGCCTCGTGAATCTGCTCGCGCGTGAAACCTGGGTCGGCGTCGATTACCTCAGCGCCGAGCGTGCGAAGCGTCCCAATCGCTGCCTCAACGGATGACCTCACTTCGGGGTCGAGCAGGTCGAAGAAGTAGCCACGTGGCACGCCAACGCGGAGCCCACGCACACCAGCACGCATCTCGGCCCGAAAGTCGGGCACAGGCGTCCGGACGGTTGCGAAATCGGCCGGGTCGTAGCCTGCTATCGCCTGGAGCATGATCGCCGCATCTTCGACTGTCTTCGTGATGGGGCCGGGGTGGTCCATCTCCCACGACATCATGGCGACACCCTGTTTCGAGACGCGGCCGAAGGTGGGCTTGAACCCAACACAGCCACACATCGCCGCGGGTATGCGAATGCTGCCACCGGTGTCGGTTCCGAGTGTTCCGGCGGCCATGCCTGCGACAATCGCGGCACCCGAACCACCACTCGAACCACCCGGAACGCGGTCGGTGTCCCACGGGTTTCGGCACGGGCCGTAGTGGGGGTTGTTGCTCGTCGCCCCCCATGCGAACTCATGGGTAAGGGTCTTGCCAAGCAGCACCGAGCCGGACTCACGAAGCTTCCGCGCCACCGTGCAGTCCTCGGCCGGAACGTTGGTGGCGAGGATCTTTGAGCCTGCAGTGGTCAGAATACCGGCGGTGTCGTAGAGGTCTTTCAGCCCGATTGGTATCCCGTGCAGAGGGCCACGATATCCGCCGCCAGCGATGTCGGCATCGGCCCGCTTCGCATCTTCTCGGGCGCGGGCGGCCGTCACCGTGATGTAGGCATTCACCATCGGTTGCAGGCGGCTGATGCGCGCGAGGTAGGCCTCTGTCAGTTCCGAGGCCGAGATACGGCGATGCTCGAGTGCGGCCGCCGCCTCCGCGATAGTCAGTTCAGTCAGGTCATCCATGCCAGCCCATCCTCTTGCGAATCGGTCACGTCCAGGGATTCTAGCGGTTCAGGCCATGTGCCGACGGATGATTTGCGGGCTCCCTCTATTGACCCTATCCGCGGCGCTCGACATTGTTAGAGAGATGGCTCTGCGAACCAGCTTTCTCGACACGCTCACTGCAGCCGCTGCGGCGGCCGCGGCGCATGCGCGCGGGTAGGCTGGCGGTCGCAGTAAACGTCTGTATCCAACATATCGGCCGCCTCCGGGCGGTCTTTCTGTGAATGCAGACCGGGCGCCTGGCGGGAGAACAGGAGCAGGTCATGACTCTCACTTCGCTTTCGACGCGTGATTCCTCGCGATTCATCTCGCGCCGGATGCAGGCGGTGCCCCCGAGCGGTATCCGCAAATTCTTCGACCTGTTGAGCACGATTGAGGATGTCATCTCTCTCGGTGTGGGCGAGCCGGATTATGTAACTCCTGTACCCATCCGGCAGGCCGCTGTCGAGAGCATCCAGCGCGGCGATACGCACTACACCTCGAACTACGGCCTGCCCGAACTCCGCGAGCGTATCTCCGACCATCTCTACCGCCTCTACGGCGTCGGCTATAGCCCGAAGAACGAGATCATCGTCACGAGCGGCGCAAGCGAGGCGTTCGACATCGCGCTTCGCGCCCTCCTCGACCCCGGCGACGAGGTCCTCTGTGCAGATCCGTGTTATGTCGCATATATGCCGGCGACGCTGATGGCCGGTGGCTCGTTCGTCCCGGTGCCAACCTATGCTGCAAACGACTTCCGGCTCCTCGCCGGCGATATCGAAGCTGCGATTACACCCCGTACGAAGGCCATCCTCCTGGGCTACCCATCGAACCCCACGGGCGCGACGATGGGCCGCGAAGACCTGGCGGCCATCGGCGAAGTCGCCGCCCGCCACGACCTCGCAGTCATCAGCGACGAGCTCTACGACCGCATGACCTATGAGGGCACGCACACCTGCTTCTCCTCCCTCGATGGCATGCACGAACGCACGGTGCTCCTCGGCGGCTTCAGCAAGGCGTACGCGATGACCGGCTGGCGGCTCGGCTTCGTCGCCGCGCCGGGCCAGCTCGCCGAAGCCGTAATGAAAGTGCACCAGTACGTGATGATGTCGGCCCCGACCGCCGCGCAGTACGCCGGCATCGCCGCTATCGACGAAGGCGAGGGCTTCATCGCCGAGATGGTGGCCGAATACAACCGCCGCCGCAGGCTCATCGTCGACGGTTTCCGCGCCATCGGCCTGCCGACGTTCGAGCCGCGCGGCGCGTTCTACGCCTTCCCCGACATCACGGTCACGGGCCTCGATAGCGTGACCTTCAGCGAACGCCTCCTGGCCGAAGAGCGCGTCGCGGTCATCCCCGGCAGCGCCTTCGGCTCATGTGGCGAAGGCCACGTCCGCGCCTGCTACGCCAGCGCCTACGAAGACATCGAGCGCGCCCTCGAGCGCATCGGGCGGTTTGTGCAGCGGACGCGGTAAGGAGACCCGGTCCCAGGTTCAGCCCCTGCCGCTAGGCCGTGAGGCGGGAACGGAGCGCGAACCCTGCCGAGACGAGTAGCGCGGAAGCCCCCAATACCGCGAACAATTGATTCACAAAACCGCTCCGTTCGCGGCCCCCGCCGCTGCCCACTGTCGGCGGTGCCGGCGTGGCGGCTTGGCCACCGGAGGTCGGAACTTGCTGACTGCACGCTTCGTTGCTGAAAGGCCCGTTGTTATTGCTCGCATGCGCGCGAACCCGATAACAAACCCTAACAGCGCCGGCTGGGTACGGCTCCTCAAAGACAAAGGTCCCGGCTGGCGACTTCGATGCGTACCCGACCGTGCCCACAGATGAGTACGAAGCCAGTTCTCCGGACAAGGGCGTCGCACGCTCAACCTCGAAATCCACGCCAGCTCCGCCAGCCCAGCGCCAGGTGACGGTAGACCGCAGCTGACCTGCGATCGGCGTGCCCACTCCCGTGCCAGAAGGTGCTGACACCTCTACGGCAACAGCGTCCGGAGCAACGACGATAGGTGTCGGCGTGGCCGTGGGCGATGCGCTTGTCGGACTCGTGCCCTGCGCATGGACTGCAGGGGGGTCCGCTTCGAGCGAGCCGTACAGCAGCACCCCTGCAATAGCCGTGAGACCGAGGAGTTTTCGTAGCCCACTCACTTCGTCCCTCGAAGTTGGAGGACTTGCGACTGCGCTTCCTTGGGCGTCAACCCGCTCAATCCCATCGGGTACTGACGCGTATCGGCCGAGACCCACTCGCCAACATACCATATTCGTCCGTTGGCGAGGCGGTATGTACCGGAAGTGGTGCGTTAGGTGTGGATAGGAGTTGGGAAGGTGGTGAGTCGCGAGCGTAAGCCTAACTGAGCGGCGAAGAGGTTGGCGAGCCAGTCGAAGCCGGTATGTGGGGCGTTGAGGATGGGGGCC
>WBZR01000672.1_pt1 | contig 50905 bp, 24 predicted proteins | sample 5204231 | NCBI WGS metagenome assembly WBZR01 (sample SAMN12412403, study PRJNA552823) | activated sludge metagenome | isolation source: activated sludge from anammox sidestream of wastewater treatment plant... | place: USA: Virginia | collected 2017-08 | reverse complement strand
ATGCCGACATCGCAAGCTACTTCGTGTCGACGTACGGCAGCTCGAGCGGCGTCGTGCAGACGACGACCGACCCGCACAACGTCGGGACGCTGGCGGGCGCGTACACGGCTGCGGACTTCGGCTTCTTCAAGACGGTGCCGGGGTCGATCGGCGACGACGTGTTCATCGACGCCGACGGGGACGGCGTGCGCGACGCCGGCGAGACGGGCATCCCGAACGTGACGGTCAAGCTCTACTCGGACACCGACGGCGACGGCGTCCTCGACGTCGGCGAGCCGCTCCTGCAGACGACGACGACCAACGGCAACGGCAACTACAGCTTCACGGGGCTGCCGGCGGGCAACTACATCGTCGACGTCGACGAGACCGACACCGACATGCCGAGCAACGTGTTCCCGTCGAAGGACCCGATCGCGACCAGCCTGACCCAGGGCCAGCAGCGCACCGACGTCGACTTCCCGTTCCTGCAGGCGCTGACGAAGTCGGTCGACAAGAGCTACGCCAACCCCAGCGGCACGGTGTCGGACCGGACGCTCACGTACCAGATTTCGCCGCGGGTGCCGGGGACCACGCCGCTCGCGGGGGTGACGGTCAACGACCTCATTCCGGCGGGGACGACATACGTCAACGGCAGCGTCAACGCCGACGGCACCGCGGAGGACACCAGCGACCCGACAGACGGCATCATCGACGTCGTGACGTGGAATCTCGGCTCGAACTCGGCCGCCACGCTCGGCTACAAGGGCGGGACACCGCCGGCGGGGTGCCAGACGACGCTCGCGGTCGAGGCCAATGCCGACACGTGGATCAGCGAGGACGGTGCGGGCAATCAGGACAACAACTACGGTGCCGATTCGGTCGTCGATACGCGCAACGAGACCAACAAGGACAAGGTCGGTCTGTTGCGCTTCAACATCGGCTCGAGCACGCTGCCGGCCGGGGCAACGTTCAACAGCGCCCAGCTCAACTTGACGACGCAGGGCGGCGCGGGCAACAACCGGCAGATCGAGATCCACGAAGGCGCGATGACGACGGCGTGGGTCGAGGGCACCGGGAATGGCGACGCCTGCGGCACCTCTGGAAACGGCGCGACGTGGGACGATCCCAACTGCACGACGAGCGGGACGTGGCAGGGCGGGGGCGACTTCAGCAGCAGCGACTACAGCGCGACGAACCTCGGCACGGTCAACCCGAACACCGGCAACGGCGTGACCCACAACGTCACCGGCGCCAACCTGAACACGACGGTCAGCGGCTGGCTGACCGGCGGGACGAACCTCGGGCTGGTCATGGTGCCGGTGGGCACGGACAACGGTACCGTCTCGTGGCACGCGCGCAGCGTGGGAACGCCCTCTCAGCGGCCGCAGATCGTCATCACCTACACCCCCAACGGCTGCAATGGGACGACGACGATCCGCGACACCGGGGCGGGGGAGGTGCCGGACTCGTACATCCAGGAGGACTCGGGCGGCAACGACAACTACGGCACCGACAACCGGCTTAAAGGCCGGCCCGAGAGCGGCAAGCGCAAGCACAGCCTGGTCCAGTGGAGCCTCTCGTCGATCCCGGCCGGCGCCACGATCGACTCGGCACAGATGAGCGTCCAGGTCCAGACCGCCCAGAGCAACCAGGTCCACGAGGTCCACCGCCTGCTCACGGCGTGGGTCGAGGGCACCAGCGCGACCAACGGCGTGCAGTGGAACGACCCGAACGGCACCGGCACGTCGGGCACGTGGGCATCGGGCGCCTTCAGCGCCAGCGATTACAGCGCGACGTCGCTCGGCAACATCACGCCGAGCTCGACCGGCGTCAAGACCCTGAGCCTCACCAGCCAGGTCCAGAGCTGGTACAGCGGCGCGCATACCAACAACGGCATCGTGCTCCTGTCGACCGGCTCCAGCACCAAGGACGTCCAGTACTACAGCAGCGAGGAGGGCACTGCCACGCGCCGTCCGACGCTGACCGTCAACTGGTCGATCCCGCCCTCGGGCACGACCGGCAACAACACCATGAGCGCCTCCGGCATGGTCGTCCAGAACGGCGACACCGTGATCGTCAAGCAGGTGCTGGCCGACAGCTCCGGCGTCGCGACCACCAACGTCGCGCCCAGCTCGATGACCATCACCGGCGCCAACGGTGCCAACGCCACGTGCGGCAGCCCCTCGCCGACCAGCCAGACCGTGCCGGCCAACGGCTCCGCCACGTTCACGTGGACATGCACCATCACCGCCGTCGGCAGCACGCCCGGCAGTGTCACGTTCGCCGCCAGCGCGACCAACGGCACCACCACGTGGTCTTCGTCCATCTCCAACGGCGTCATCGTCAGCCCGGTCCTGCAGTTCCAGGCGCTGGTCAGCACGTCGCCCGGCGTCGACATCGTGACCAACCAGGCGACGCTCGAGGACGCCAACATCCCGACGCTGACCAGCAACCCCGTCGACACCGCGGTGTCGTCGAGCATCGGCGACCGCGTGTGGATCGACGCCGACACCGACGGCGTTCAGGACGCCGGCGAGGCCAACGTGTCGGGCGCCCGCGTGTACCTCGACACCGACAACGACGGCGTCTACGACGTCGGCGAGCCGTTCGACCTCACCGACGACAACGGCATCTATCGCATCGGGGGCCTCGCCAACGGCACATACAACGTGCGGCTCGACATCTCCACGCTCCCGGCCGGCTACTATCCCACGACCGCCACGCTGCTCAGCCGGACGATCACCACCGGCGGCCAGCAGATCACCGACGCCGACTTCGGCGTGGCTACCGGCGCGGGCCAGGTCGGCGACCTGGTGTGGATCGACGCCGACGAGGACGGGGCGTACGACGCCGGCGAGACGCTGGTCTCGGGCGTCGTCGTCAACCTCTACAACGACGTCGACAACAGCGGTACGGTGAACGCCGGCGACATCCTGCTCGGCACCGATACCACCGACGCCAACGGCAACTACCTGTTCGACGACCTCTACACCGCCTACAACGGCGGCAACGTCAACCTGCTCGTCGACGTCGTCAGCGGCCTGCCAGCGGGCGTCGAGCTCGTCGGCGGCGGCACCGACCCCAAGGACGTCACGCTGTCCAACGCCACGCCCGTCGTCCTGACCGCGGACTTCCCCTACAACTACACCGGCCAGATCGGTGACTTCGCCTGGTACGACAAGGATGGCGACTTGGTGCAGGACGGGCCGCCCGAGCCGGGCTGTGTCGACACCGGCGTGAACGAGTGCGGTGCGCCGGCGACGACCATCGTGCTGTACCAGGACACCAACAACAACAACCAGATCGACGCGGGCGAGCCGATCGTGGCGGTGACCGTCACCGACGCGGACGGCGCCTACCTCTTCGACAACCTGCCGCCCGGCAACTACGTCGTCAAGGCCGACACGCAGCAGGTGCCGGCGCCGGCCACCAGCGCCAACGCAGGCCAGATCGGGCTCATGAACGCCACCACCGGCAGCAGCAAGGCGGTGGACCTCACCGTCGGCAACATGACCAACTACACCGCCGACTTCGGCTTCATCGAGGGTGCCAAGGTCGAAGGTCATGTGTTCCATGACATCGACCACAACGGCGTGCTCGACAGCAGCGAGACACTGCTGCCCAACGTCACCGTGACGCTTGTCGGCACCGACATCAGCGGCAACCCGGTCTCGCTCACCACCACCACAGACGCCAACGGCGAGTACAAGTTCCTCATCGCGCCGGGCACCTACACCATCGCTTACAACACCGCTGATCCCGACATCCCGGCCAACCTGACCGACCCGACGACCGCCACCGCGTACACGTCGCTGACGGTTCTCGCCGGCGCCGAATACCAGAACCTCGACTTCGGCCGCGACGATCCCGGCCAGATCGGTGACCGCGTCTGGAAGGACGACGACGGCGACGGCGTCCAGGACGGTGGCGAGATCGGGCTGGGCGGCGTCACCGTCCGGCTCTACCAGGACAACAACAACGACGGCCTCGTCGACGGCGGCGACACCCTGCTCGAGACCCAGTCCACGGCGACCGGTACCGGGGCCTACCTGTTCGAAGGCCTGCCGGTCGGCGGCAGCGCCAACTACGTCGTGCAGGTCGACTCGGCGACGCTGCCCGGCGGCTACGTCCAGAAGGGCGACCCCGACCAGGTCGGCGTCTGCACCGTCTGCGACCACCAGGGCAACGCCGACCTGACGTCGACGCCGCTCCTGACCCTGGACTTCGGGTACCAGCCGCCGGCGCTCAGCGTCAGCGGCAACATCTGGAAGGACAACGACGGCGACGGCGTCGACGACGGCGCCGGCGAGCCCGGCGTCGCGGGTGTGACAGTGATCGTGGCCATCGACACCGACGGCGACACCATCGCGGACCTGACGCTGACCGCCGTGACCGATGCGAGCGGCAACTACACCGTCACGGGCATCCCCAACGGCAGCAACGTCACCATCACCGTCGACGAGACCACGCTGCCGAGCGACGCCTACAATCAGACCGGCGACGAGGACGAGGTCGGCACGTGCACGATCTGCGACGCCAAGACGACCATCACCAACGTCACCGTCAACCAGACCGGCAAGGACTTCGGCTACCAGGAGGTGCTCGGCACGATCAGCGGCACGGTGGTCGAGAACGCCGACGGCGACGGGCTGGCCGAGGGCGGCGAGACCGGCGTGGTCGGTGTGGTCGTCATCCTCACCGATGCCGGGGTCGACGGTGTCTTCGGCACGAGCGACGACATCGTCACGACCACCATCACCGACGGCAACGGCGACTACAGCTTCCCGAACCTCACGCCGGGCAGCTACGAGATCACCAAGCTCAACCCGGCCGGCAAGGACTCGCTGGCCGACCGCGACGGCGCCAACCCCGACAGTATCGGCGTGATCCTGACGCTCGGCCAGACCAAGGTCGACCAGGACTTCGAGCTCCAGGGCCGCGGCGCCATCGGCGACGACGTCTGGGTCGACGTCGACCAGGACGGCGTGCGCGACGCCGGCGAGCCCGGCATCCCGAGCGTGACGGTGCGCCTCTACCGCGACACCGACGGCACGCCCGGCCCGTCCGGCGGCGACACGCTCGTCGCCACGACGACGACCGACGCCGACGGCCAGTACCTGTTCACCGACGTGCCGGCCGGCGTCAACTACTACGTCGACGTCGACTCGGCCGACCCGAGCTTCCCGAGCGGCCTCGTCTTGACCAACGGCCGCACCGATCCCACGCCGATGTTCAACCTCACCGGCGGCCAGACCTACCTCGACGCCGACGTCGGCTACACCAGCCCGGCGGCCACGGCCGTCATCGGCGACTACGTGTGGAGCGACGCCGACGGCGACGGCATCCAGGACCCGGGCGAGCCCGGCATCGGCGGCGTCGGCCTGACGCTGAAGGGCCCGGGGCCCGACGGCATCCTCGGCACCGGCGACGACACCAACGTCGCCACGACGACCACCGACGCGTCGGGGCACTACCTCTTCACCGGCGTCGCCGCCGGCGAGTACCGCGTCGACGTGACGTCGCCGCCGGCCGGCACGCTGACCGTCGGCCCGCAGTCGCGCACCGACCCGACGACGCCGATCCTGGTGGCCCCGGGCGACGTCTACCTCAACGCCGACTTCGGCTACCAGAACCCGGCCCTCTACACGATCTCCGACGTTGTCTGGCTCGACGCCGACGGCGACGCGGTCAAGGACCCGGGCGAGTCCGGAGTGCCGGGCGTCACCGTCAACCTCGTCACCGCCGGTGCGGACAACACGTTCGGCACGGCCGACGACGTCGTCGTCGCCACGGCGATCACCGGCTCGAACGGCGGCGTCGTCTTCACCGGCGTGCCCAACGGCAGCTACCGCGTGGTGCCCGAGGACGTCTACGACGTGCTCGACGACTACGGCCCCACCACGGCCCCGGCGCTGGCCGGCTACCAGCCGGTGACCGTCGCCGGCGCCAACGTGGCCGGCACCAACTTCGGCTACAACGCGCCGGTCAGCATCGGCGACACCGTCTTCAGCGACGCCGACGGCGACGGCGTCCAGGATGCCGGCGAGAGCGGCATCCCGGGCGTCCAGGTCAGGATCTGGCGCGACGCCAACAACGACGACGTGTTCGACAGCACCGTTGACACCCTGATCACCACCGTCACGACCGATGGGAGCGGCCAGTACCTGGTGTCCGGGCTGCCGATCGGCACGTACTTCGCCAGCGTCGACAACGGCCAGGCCGCGCTGTCGGGCTACACGCCGACCACGACCGACCAGGAGGTCGGGGGCAACGCCGCCGGCACCCAGATCGAGGCCGACCTCCCCAACGACGGCACGAGCTTCCTGGCCGCCGACTTCGGCTACCAGAAGGCCGCCAACCCGAACGTGTCGGGCAGCGTGTGGCACGACCTCGACCGCGACGGCAAGGACGACGGGGCCGGCGAGCCGCCGATCCCGCTGGTCACCGTCGCGCTCGTCGACAGCAACGGCAACGTCGTGGCCACCACGACGACCGACGCGAACGGGAGCTACACCTTCCCCGACGTGCCGCCCGGCAACTACACCGTCGTCGTCACCGACACGGCCGGCGTGCTGATCGGCTACGACCTCACCGGCGGCATCGACCCGTGGCCCATCACGGTGGCGGCCACCAACCTCACGGGCATCGACTTCGGCTACGCGCGGTCGCCCGAGACCGGCGCCGTCGGCGACCGGGTGTGGCTCGACGCCGACCGCGACGGCGTGCAGGACGGCGCCGAGGCCGGCCTCCCGAACGTGACCCTCCGGCTCTACCGCGACAACGGCGACGGCGTCTTCAACGCCGGCACCGACACGCTCGTCGACACGACGGTGTCCGGCCTCGACGGCCGCTACCTCTTCGACGGCCTGCCGGCGGGCAACTACTTCGTCGACGTCGACGGGACCACGCTGCCCGCGGGCCTCACGCCGACGTCGGGCACGACCGACCCGAGCGCGATGGTCAACCTCAGCGAGGGCGAGGTCTACCCCGACGCCGACTTCGGCTACGGCCCGACCACCGGCAGCGCCCTCGGCGACCGCGTGTGGTACGACGCCGACGGCGACGGCATCCAGGACCCGGGCGAGCCCGGCATCGGCGGGGTGACGGTGACCGTCAACGGGCCGGGCTGCGCGCCGTGCACGGTGGTGACCGACCCCGACGGGCTGTGGCTCGTCACCGGCCTCGCGCCGGGCCTCTACACCGTGGCGGTCAACCCGGCCACGCTGCCGGCCGGGTACGACCCGGCGCCGACCAACGGCCCGATCAGCCGGGTCGCGCTGGTGCAAGCCGGCTCGGACAACCTCACGCTGGACTTCGGGTTCGAGGGCGGGACGACGGGGTCCATCGGCGACACGGTGTTCTTCGACGCCGACGGCGACGGGACGCAGGACGCCGGCGAGCCCGGCATCCCGAACGTCTCGCTGAACCTCGTCGGCCCGGGCACCGACAACACGTTCGGCACCGCCGACGACGTCGTCCTGGCCACCGCCGTCACGAACGCGAGCGGCGGCTACGACTTCGTCGGGCTTCCGGCGGGCAACTACCGCGTCGCGGTCACGGACGTCGACCTGGTGCTCGCCGGCCTGAACCTGTCGGCCGGCACCAACCCGACCGGCACCATCATGCTGACGGCCGGCCAGGACTACAACAACGCCGACTTCCCGTACGCCCCGACCGCGGGCGCCATCGGCAACCAGGTGTGGCACGACCTCGACGGCGACGGCTTCCGCGACGTGGGCGAGCCCGGCGTCGAGGGCGTGGCGGTCGACCTGTGGCAGGACGTCGACGGCGACGGGGTGCTCGATCCGGCCGTCGACAACCTGATCCGCTCGACGACGACCGACATCAACGGCACGTACGCGTTCCTCGGGCTCGGGGCCGCCAAGTACCTCGTCGACGTCGCGGCGGCCAACACCGCCTCCGGCGGCGTGCTCGAGGGCATGACCAAGACCACCGGCACGCCGAGCACCAACGACAACAGCCAGGCCGACCCGTTCCCGGTCGAGCTGACGGCGCTCAGCCTCCAGTCGTTCAACGCCGACTTCGGCTACACCGCGCCCGGTGCGGGCTTCAGCCTGAGCGGCCGGGTGTTCGACGACGTCAACGGCAACGGCGGCGCCGTGCCCACCGACGAGGCCGGCACCGACACGCCGGTGCTCGGGGCGACGGTGCGGCTGTACCGCGACCTCGACAACGACGGCGTCGTCGACCCGACCGACCCGCTCCTGGGCACGGCGGTCACCGACGCCAACGGCGACTACACGTTCACCGACCTGCCGAACGGCAACTACCTGCTCGTGTCCGACGCCACGTCGACCCGCGTCAACGGGTACACCCAGACGACGCAGATCCCGACCGACGCCGTCGAGCCGGCCACGATCGCCGGCGCGAGCGTGAACGACCAGGACTTCGGCTACCACCTGCCGACGCCGAGCAGCGCGATCGGCAGCCGGGTGTGGCTCGACGAGAACGCCGACGGCATCCAGGATCCCGGCGAGCCGGGCCTGCCGAACGTCACCGTGGAGCTGTGGGATGCGACGCACACCACCCTCCTGGCCACCACGGTGACCGATGCCGACGGCGAGTATCGCTTCGGCAACCTGGCGCCGGGCACCTACCAGATCGACCTCGACACCGCGACGCTGCCGAGCGGCGTCGCCCAGACCCCGCTCGCCAACGCCGGCGCCGACTACGGCAACCAGGACTTCAGCGACAACGACGGCGGCGGGCCCGACGTCGACGGCTACCCCGTCACGCTCGGCGCCGACGACGAGGACCTCACGGCCGACTTCGGCTTCAACTGGGGCAGCGCGAACACGCCCCCGACCGGCGCCAAGGGCGCGATCGGCGACCGGGTGTGGGTGGACGCCGACGGCGACGGCGCCCAGGATCCCGGCGAGCCGGGTCTCGGCGGCGTGACCGTCACGATCTACCACGACCCCGACCAGAACGGCGTCTACGACACGGTGTTCACCGGCGCGCGGGACCAGAACGGCGCGACCGGCACCGGCACCGCGACCACCGAGCCCGACGGCAGCTACGTGTTCTACGACCTGCCGGCCGGGGCGTACGTCGTCGCGGTCACCGCACCGGCGGGCTACACCCAGACCGGCGATCCCGACCACTTCGGCACCACCGGCACCAACGACCACCGGACCACCACGCCCGTGGTGGTGGCGCCCGGCGACGCGTTCGTCAACGCCGACTTCGGCTACCAGCCCACCGTCAACGGCGGCCCGCTCGACGGGAGCATCGGCGACACGGTGTGGTTCGACGCCGACGCCGACGGGACGATCGATGCCGGCGAGCCGGGCATCCCGGGCGTCACGGTGCTCCTGGCGCGCGACGCCGACAACGACGGGGTCATCGACCCGGGCGAGGTCGTCGCCACGACGGCCACCGACGGCGCCGGCCAATACCTGTTCGACGGGCTGCCGGCGGGCGACTACCTGGTGCGTGTCGACGATACGGCCGGCGTGCTGCAGGGCAAGACCCCGTCGTACGATCCCGACGGCATCGGCACGCCCAACCTCGCCGACGTGACGCTGGGGGCCGGGGCCGCCGTCAACACCGTCGACTTCGGCTACACGGCGCCCGGCCAGACGACGACCACCGCCCTGATCGGCGACCGGGTGTGGGTGGACGCCGACAACGACGGCATCCAGGACGCCGGCGAACCGGGCCTCGAGGGGGCCACCGTCGGCCTGTACGACAGCACCGGCACCGTCCTCCTCGCCTCGACGACGACCGACGAGAACGGCAACTACGCGTTCGGCGGCCTGGCGGCCGGCACGTACGTCGTCAAGGTGACCCCGCCGTCCGGCATGACGCAGACGTTCGACGCGGACGGCACGGGCAGCGCGCACCAGTCGACCGTGACGGTGACCGCCGGCCAGGTCAAGCTCGACCAGGACTTCGGCTACCGCGGCACCGGGTCCATCGACGGCGAGGTCTGGAAGGACACCAGCGCCGACGGCACGCGCCAGGCCGGCGAGACCGCCGGCATCCCGGGCGTCACCGTCGTCGTCTACTGGGACCTCGACGGCGACGGCCTGGTCGACCCCAACGAGCCGGTCGTGGGCCAGGCGGTCACCGATGCCAACGGCAACTACAGCGTCGGCGGCCTGCCGACCGACGACGGCGGCGGCAACGCCAAGTTCCTCGTGGTGGTCACCGACGACGCGGGCAAGCTCGACGGCTACTGGCACTCGCTGGGCGGCGCGCCCGGCGCCGAGGACAACAGCCAGCCGACGGTGTACGGCGTCGCGCTGACGCCCGGCACGCCGACCAACGGCACGGCCGACTTCGGCTACAGCGTCGATCCCGGCGCGGTCGGCAACTTCGTGTGGAGCGACCTCGACGGCGACGGCGTCCAGGACGTGGGTGAGCCCGGCCTGGGCGGCGTCAAGGTCACGTTGGTCATCGCCTACCCCAACGGCGACAGCACGACGGTGACGACGGTCAGCGCCGCCGACGGCTCGTACGGCTTCGGCAACCTGCTGCTCGACGAGGACTTCGACGGCGCCGGCGGCGGCGAGCCGACCTTCAACGTGTCGTTCACGACGCCGGCCGGCTACGCCACCGCGCCCACCGGCGCCGGCACCGCGTTCACCGACAACAACTGGGACGGCGCGACGGCCGTGCCGGCCCAGCCGCTCGAGGGCGTCACCAACATGGCGCTGACCAACATGACCGACACGGCCGCGTCGTACGACGCCGGCTTCGTCCCGGTGTCGGACTGGGGCGACCTGCCCGACACGTACCGGACATCGCTGGCATCCAACGGCGCGCGGCACGCCACGGGCGCGCTCTTCCTCGGTGCGACCGTCGGCGACATCGACCCCGACGGCCAGCCGTCCGTCGGCGCCATCGGCGACGGCGCCGACGAGGATGGCGTCACCCGCTCGCTGGCGACCCATTGGACGCCGGGCGCCACCGTGGACATCGGCGTGACGGTGACCGGCGGCAACGGCCGGGTGGGCGCATGGCTGGACTTCAACAACAACGGCATGTTCGACTCGGGCGAGTTCTTCGACCTCGGCACGCTGACCGGCGCCCAGACGGTGCAGATCGTCGTGCCGAACACCTACGTCACCGGCACGCAGGTCGGCGCGCGGTTCCGGGTGTTCGATCCCGCCCAGATCCCCGGCGGGTCGCTCGACGCCGGCGACCACGTGGGCTTTGCGCAGAACGGCGAGGTCGAGGACTACCAGTGGCAGTTCAGCCCGACGGCCGTCGTCATCGACCGGCTCTCCGCGGCCGTGACGGGCGGGGGGCGCACCACGCTCCCGCTCGTGGCGCTGGCGGTGCTGGCGATGGGCGCGGTGGCCGCGGTCGGGTCGCGGCGCCGGGGGCCAGCGGGGCGGACCGGCGACCCCGCGCCGTCGCCAGAAGTGGGCAGCGCCGCGGCGCCCGGCCGCGTCCCGACCGCGGCGCCGGCCGCGGTGCGATCGGCGCCGCGGCCGGCGGCCGGCGCCAGCACCGCGACGGCGCGCAAGGCGTACGTGCCGCCCCGGATCGTCCACGAGGTCCCGCTCGAGACCCGGGCCGGCTCGCCGCTGTTTATCCACGGCGACCCGTACGCGGCCGAAGGAGAGTGGCAGAACCCGTGGGACCCGGACTACCAGCCCTGACCGGTCGCGACTGATCCCGGCGGGCCAGGCACGCGGCCTGGCCCGCCGGCGACCGCTGGCGAGGGCCGGCGGCATGCGCCTGGTCGGGCATGCCGCCGGCCCTCGCATTGCACGGCGGTCGCGGTACAATAGCGGCATGGCGACACCCCAGCGGCAGGACCGGTGACCGGCCCGGCACGGCGGGCGGCGCGGCGCGGCATCGCGGTCGCGGTCGGCTGCGGCATGCTGACGGCGTGCGGCAGCGCCCCCCCGACGCCCACGCCGACGCCGTCGTCCGGCCCCGCCGCCGCGACGGTCGATCCTCGCCCCGTCCTGGCCGGCCCCGCATCGCCCGAGGCCCTCCAGTCGCGCGTCCCCGCGCTGGCCACCCGCGAGGCGGCGTGGACGGCGGCGCTGGCGAGCGCGGCGCCGATCCTGCCGTTTTCCGGCGCGATCGACGCCGACCGGCGCACGGCGCACGACCTGGCGCTTGCCCAGCCCGAGGTCCTGGCCATGGCGCGCGACCCGCAGACCGGCGCGCCGCTGCGCGCCGAGGTCATGCAGGTCCGGCCGCTCTTGCCGGCGGACGTGACCGAGGCCACCGCGGCGTGCCGCGCGTCGCGTTGCCACCGCGTCGAGATCTACAACTATGCGACCAACGCCACGCTCGTCGCGACGGTCGACGTCGCCGCGGGCCGCCTCGTCGCATCCGAGACCCGGCCCGACACCCAGCCGGAGCTGCCGCCCGCGCTGGGGGACCTTGCCGCCGAGATCGCCAGCCGCTCGCCCGAGGTCGCGGCGGCGCTCGGTGAGGCGCCCGGCGCCGGCGATGCCGGCATGCCCAACGTCAAGACCGCGCTCAACGGCAGCCGCTGCGAGCGCTCGCGGCACCTGTGCGTCGCGCCGACCTTCATCCAGGGCGACCGCGCGCTGTGGGCCATCGTGGACCTGACCGACGGGCGGCTGGTCGGCACCCGCTGGACCGACCTCGGGCAGGCGCGGAGCGCGGCCGTCACCGAAAAGGGCTTGCAGGACGAGGCGGTGATGGCCACGTACTGCGAGCGGTCCACGGTCGTCGAGCGCGACGGGTGGTCGCTTGCATACCGCCTGACCCCGTCCGACGGTCTCGAGCTCGTCGACGTCCGCTTCCAGGGCCGCCCGGTCATCCGATCGGCCAAGCTCGTCGACTGGCATGTCAGCTATTCCGGCGCCGACGGCTTCGGGTACAGCGACGCCGTGGGCTGCCCGCAGTTCAGCACGGCCTCGGTCGTCGCGTTCAACGGCCCGGCCATCGAGGACCTGCCGCCCGCGGACGGCTCGGGTGGCGAGGCCGACGGGTTCGCGATCGTCCAGGACTTCCGCAGTGAGCTGTGGCCTGCGGCGTGCAACTACCGCTACACCCAGCGGTTCGAGCTCTACCGCGACGGCCGCTTCCGCATCGGCGGCGCCAACCTCGGACGCGGGTGCGGCAACCAGGGCACGTACCGGCCGGTGCTGCGCATCGACGTGACCGCCGGCGGCGACGGCACGGCCGACACCGTGTCGGCCTGGGACGGAACGGTGTGGCAGCCGTGGACCGAAGAAGGTTGGCGATTGCTGGACGACGCCGCGCCCGACACCGCCGAAGGGCAACCGCTGCGCATCACGACCGCCGACGGCGGCGGATACGCCGTCGCGCCCAACCGCGGCCAGTTCGGCGACGGCAGCCGCGGCGACGACGCGTGGGTGTACGTCACGCGCCACCATCCCGACGAGGGCGACGGCGACCTCCTGACCATCGGCCCGTGCTGCAACGCCGATCACCGGCAAGGCCCCGAGCAGTTCATGGTGCCCCCGGAGCGCGTCGACGCCGCCGACGTGGTGCTGTGGTACGTGCCGCGGCTCGTCAACAGCGACGTCCCCGGGGAGCAGTACTGCTGGGCCGAGGCCGTGATCGAGGGCGGGCGCACCGTGGCCAGGGTCTACCCGTGCGCCTTCGGCCCGATGTTCGTGCCGCTGGGGGGCGGGTCGTGATCGGGCGGCGCGGGCCGGCCCGCCGTGGCGCACAGGGGCACCGATGACGCGGCGGGAAAGCGCCGGCGGCGGCCGGGCGGTCCCGCCCTCCCGACCTGCGGCGACGGACGGCGCCCGACGGGCCGCGCCCGCCGCCATGGTGCTCGTCGCCGTCGCCGCCCTGGCCGGATTCCTGGCATGGCGGATGGCCGGCGGCTCGGGCGGAACAGACGCCGGCGGGCCGCTTCCGATCGGCGGCGCCACGGCGTGCCAGGTGCGCCCGCCGTTCACCGCGGCCATGGGGCTGGGACCGCGCGCCGCGCTCGGCACCTCCGTCGAGGGGGTCAAGGGCCTGGCGGTGCTCGATCCCGACAAGCCCTTGGAGGCAGGCGGCGTGTTCCAGCACCCGACGTGGGACGACGCCGGCTACCTCGGCCCCTTCGTCTACGACCGCGCGGGCAACGTCTACGTGGCGCCCGTGCCGCTCGTCAGCCTCGAGGAGAACCCGCCCGAGCAGCAGAACACCGTCTACCGCGTCGACGGGCAGACGATGGCCATGGCGCCGTTGGTCGCGCTCCCGTCGGCGCGGCCGCCTTCCGGGGCCAACCCGTTCGGCGTGATCGGGCTGGCCTACGACTGCGACACCCACAGCCTGTACGCGTCGTCGGTGGCGGGATCGACCGCCGGCACCGAAGCCGGCCGGATCCATCGGATCGACCTCGCCACGGGCGCCGTGGCCGACCAGCTCGAAGGCGCCGACCCGTTCGGCCTGGCCGCGTTCAACGGCGCGCACGGCAAGCGGCTGTACTTCGGGCTCGCACGCCGGCCCGAGCTGCACTCCGTCGCGCTCGCCGCGAACGGCGACTTCGCCGGCCCGCCGCGCCGCGAGCTGTCGCTGGCCGACCTGCCGAACGGCACGCAGGACAAGATCCGGCGCCTTCGGATCGGGCCGGGACCGGCGCCGGAGATGACGGTCCACGCGTACGACTTCACCTACAGCCTGAAGGTCGCCAGCGAACGGCGCGAGCGCGTCCTGGTGTTCGCCTACGACGCGGCCGCAGATGCCTGGGCGTTCAAGGCCGAGGCCCCCGCCGCCGGGCCGTGACCACGCCCCCGGGCCGCGCCGAGCGCATGCGCCCGGCGACTCAACTCGTGACCCATCGCATTCCCGCCGAGGACGAACCCCGATGACCCTCCCCGCTGCCTTCCGCCTGCCGTTCCTCGCCGTCCTCTTGGGGCTGTCCGGCATGTGCGCGCTCGTCTACCAGACCGCCTGGCTGCGCGACCTCCGCCTGGTCTTCGGCGGCGCGACGCCTGCCGCCGCGGCCGCCCTGGCGATCTTCATGGGCGGGCTCGGGATCGGCAGCGCCGTGCTGGGGCGGCGCGCCGAGGCCGCACCCGATCCCCTGCGGCTGTACGGGCTCATCGAGCTCGGCGTCGGCGCATCGGCGCTGCTCACGCCGTTCCTGCTCGTTGCCGTGCGGGCGCTGTACGTCGCCACCGGGGGCATCTCGGCGCTGGGGCTGGTTCCCGCGACGCTGCTGCAGCTCGTGCTGTCGGCCGTGGTGCTGGGCGTCCCGTGCGCGCTGATGGGCGGCAGCCTGCCGGCGGCGTTCAAGTGGGCCGAGACCGAACGCGCCGACCGCGACGCCCAGCGCGGCGATCTCGGCGTCCTCTACGGGGTCAACACGCTCGGGGCGGTGGCCGGCGTGATGCTCAGCACCTTTTGGATCCTCGAGGCCTGGGGGATCCGCACGACGGTCTGGGCGGCGGCGGTGATCAACCTGGCGGTCGGGGCCGCGGCCTGGTGGGCGTCGCGGGGTGGGGAGGGCGCGTCCGGCCGCGCGCGCGCCGACCGGCCTCAGCCGGCGGCCGCCGGAGCCGGCGGGCACCGCGCGGGCCGGGCCGGGACCGGCGTCCCGCCGGCCGACCCTGCGCGGCCGAAGGCGCCCCGGCGGTTCGTCTACGCGGCGGCGGCCGTGACCGGCTTCGGGTTCTTCCTGATGGAGCTGGTGTGGTTCCGCATGCTCGCGCCGCTCGTGGGTTCGTCGGTCTACGGCTTCGGCCTGATCCTGGCCACGGCGCTGGCCGGCATCGGCGCCGGCGGCCTGTGCTACCGCTGGTGGTGGGCGCCGCGGCCGGGCGCCGTGTCGCCGCAGGCGCTCGCCCGGCTCGCGGCGTGGCAGGCCGTGCTGCTCGCCGTGCCGTGGGCGCTCGGCGACGGCGTCGCCGTGTTCGCCTACCACGTGAACGCGCTGCGCGCGCTGGGGTTGGCGGGTCAGGTCGCCGGCTGGGCGCTGGTCACCGGGCTCCTGGTGCTCGGACCGTCGCTCTTGGCAGGCGTCCAGTTCCCGCTGCTCGTCGGGCTTCTCGGCGAGGGCGCGCGCGACGCCGGCCGGCACGTGGGCTTCGCCTATGCCGCCAACACGCTCGGGGCGGTCGCGGGCGCGCTGGCCGGCGGCTTCGTTCTCATCCCGACCCTGACGGCCCCGGGCAGCTGGCGGCTGGCGGTCGCGTCGACCCTGGCCCTGAGCCTGGGCGCCGCCATCCTCGCGCTCCGGACGGGCGGGCCCCGCAGCGTGGCGACGGCCGTCGGGCTCTGGGGGGTTGCCGCATGGCTCGTGCTCGCCCCGCTCGGACCGACGGCCGCCTGGCGCCACGCCCCGATCGGCTACGGACGGATCGACGCGCTGCCGACGACCGTCAACGGCCTGCGCGATTGGCAGAACGCGCGCCGGAGCGACGTCGTGCGCGAGATCGAGGGGCGCGAGGCCAGCGTCGCCGTGGCCATCGGCGCCGGGGGCCATGCCCTCCTCGTCAACGGCAAGTCCGACGGCACGGCGTTCGGCGACGCCGACACGCAGGTGATGCTCGGCCTCCTGCCGGCGCTGCTGCACCCCGCGCCGCGGAGCGCCTTCGTGGTCGGGCTGGGCACGGGGTCGACCGCGGGCTGGCTGGCCGACGTGCCCGGCATGGCGCGCGTCGACGTCGTCGAGATCGAGCCCCGCGTGGCGGACCTCGCGCGGGGTTACTTCGCGCCGGTCAACCGCGGCGCGCTGGACAAGCCCAACGTCCACCTCGTCGTCGGCGACGCCCGCGAGGTGCTCGTGACCGAAGGGCCGAGCTACGACCTCATCGTGTCGGAGCCGTCCAACCCGTACCGCGCGGGCGTGGCCACGCTGTTCACCACGGAGTACTACACCGCCGTCCGGGCACGGCTGGCCCCGGGCGGCGTGTTCGGGCAGTGGCTCCAGGGCTACGAGGTCGACTCCCGGGCCGTGCGCCTGGTCTACGCCACGCTTGCGTCGGTGTTCCCGTTCGTCGAGACCTGGGTGACCGAGATGGGCGACCTGTTGTTCATCTGCCATCAGGCACCCCCGGCGTACCCGCTCGACCGGCTCCGCGAGCGCGTCGCACAGCCGCCGTATGCCGAGGCGCTCCAGCGGGTCTGGTACACGCGCTCGGCCGAAGGGGTGCTGGCCCGCCATCTGGCGGGGCCCGACGTGGCGCGCCGCATCGCCGCCATCGACGGCGTGCGCAACACCGACGACCGCAACCGCCTCGAGTACGGCTTCGCCCGGGCGTTGTCACAGGCCAGCAGCTTCGATGCCGGCCAGGTGCTGTCGATGGCGATCGAGGCCGACGCCGACGTCCCTGCGCACCTCGCCGGGCAGGTCGACGCCCGGCGCATCCAGCTCGAACGGCTCGCGATGCTCGCCGCCGACGACACCGGCTTCGTCGTGCCGCCGGAGCTGAGCGGCGACGACCGGCGCCGCGCCGAGGCCGTGCTGGCCTTCGTCGAGCGCCGCCCCGCCGACGTGCTGCGCCTGTGGGCCGGCGAGCCCGCCAGCCCGATGGAGGCGCTCATGCTGTTGGAGTCCGCGGCCCGGGCGGCGGCCCCCGAAGACGTCCGGCCGCGACTCGGGCCGCTCGTCGACGACTGGCCGGCCGACGCCCGCTTCGCGGCCGCCGCCACCGCGGCGCGCAACGGCGCCCCCGAGACGGCCGTCGAGCACCTGGTCGAAGGGTTCGCGGCCCTGCGGCGCCAGGTCTGGTCGCGCCAGACGTCGGTCGAGGATGCCCTGGCGTTGGCGGCCCGCCTCGCTCCGGGCCGGCCGGATGCCGCGCGCGACCTCTACGGCCAGCTCCGCGATCCGTTCCCGGGCGGCCTGGCCGAGCCTTCCCGGCGAAGCGCCCTGGCGGCCATGGGGCCGCACCTCCTTCCCGAGCACCAGGTCGAGGTGGCCACGCTGTTCGACCCATACCCGGTGTGGACACGGGCGTTCCTGGAGTTCAGGCGCGACGCCTTGACCCGCGCCCGCAGCCCCCGCGCCGCCGCCGCGGCGCGCGACGTCGAGACGTTCCTGCGCCACGTCGATCCCCCGCTGAACGAGGCGCGCTCCGGCGCCAGGTGACCCCTGACCGAACGCCGCGATCGCGCCGACGGACTTTGACATACATCGCACCGCGTGTTATACTGGTCCACCAGATTTGGAGCTTCGGCAGACATGTCAGCTTCGGTGTCTCCGAAGGCGATTTCCGCGATGCGTCCGGTTCAAGGCCCACGGCGGCTCGCACGCCGCGGGCGAGAGGAGACGAAACAGACATGCGCAAGTTGACGTTGGCCGCGCTGGCCATGGGCATGGGGCTCGCGACGGCGACGCACGCCGCGGCGAGCCCGGCCGGCCCGGCTCCCCAAGCGGCCCGACCCGACTCAGGCATCCCGCTCCCCGCAGGTCCGATGCCCGAGGCGGTCAAGGCTTTCCTCGATGCCCACCCCGTGCCGGCGGGCGCCGCGGCGTATGCCCGCGCCAAGGCCGAGGCGGCGCGCGCGCGCGCGTCCGACCCGTGGCGGCGGGCGAGCATGGCGGACGCCGCCGGTGCGCCCGCGGTTCGGCGCGTCGACGGGCCGTCCGACACCTACCTGTGGACGATCGACGACTTCGACGCGAGCGCCATCCCCGACCCGTCGCTGTGGACGATGATGGACCTCGACCTGACGACGTTCGGGGACTACCAGTGGGGCCTGAGCCAGTGCCGCGCCGCCAACGGCTCCCAGAGCCTTTGGGCCGTGGGCGGGGGCGACGATGGCAGCCGCCTGACGTGCGAGGACCTCTACCCGCCGGGGGCGAACAGCTCGGCGATGCTCGCCGTCGACCTCACCCGGTTCAGCACGCCGCCGTCGCAGCTCGACTTCCTGGTCGACTTCTGGCTGAACACCCGCATCTTCGAGGAAGCCGGCGTGGCGGCGGACGGGTTGTTCGTGAGCTACCTCAAGCCGCGCGAGAACCAGGAGCCCGAGCGGATCGTGCTCGTGGCGTTGACCTCGCAGTACCCCGAGCGCTTCTTCTCGGACCCCCTGCGCATCGACATGCTGAAGGCGACCGAGGTCTACCCGCCGTATCGCGAGGTGGACATGAGCACCGACCCCGCACCGTTGATCGAGTTCCTGTTCATGTCGCGCGACCCGAACCCGCAGGACGGCGCGATGCCGACGACGTTCATGGGCGGCGCCTTCATCGACAACGTGCGGATCGAGACCGACGTCCAGCCGGGGCTGGCCGCAAGGTTCGACCCGGCGCGGGTGATCGCCCCGCTCCTGGCCCCGTGGGATTGACCCGGCCGGGACGTTGACGCCACCCGTCACCAGATAAAGCCAGGAGGGGCCCCGCCATGCCGGCGGGGCCCCTCTTCATTTCCTTGCGGTGCCTTGACCGGGTCGGCCACGGCCGACCCGGCGCCGGCGCTTCGTGGCCATCGGCTGCCTCCGCGTCTGGCGGCGCGCCGCCGCGGACCGGGTCCTCCCGCCGCGCGGTGGCCTGCGGTCGGATCCACCTGCGCAGGCATCGAACCTATCCAGGACGGGCGGTCCAGCCTGCGTAGGACCATGGCCCGGTCGTATCCAGGCCCGCGGGTCGATCCTATCTACGACCACGGCCCCGTCGTGCTCAGGATCGCGGTCGCGGGCGGGCTCGACTCGACCTGTGGCGACGAGGGTGACGCCGTCCCTGGGAGCGCGGGCTTCCAGCCCGCATGATCCAGGCGGGCAAGAAGCCCGCGCTCCCAGGGAGATCGATGGCGCCTGCGATGTGTCACGCCCCGAGGACGCGCCCCTTGAGCCCTCAGTAACCCGTGCTCGCCGGCGTGGCGGTCGCGTCTCCCGCGGGCGCACCCTCGCCCGCGGCGCCACCCGCCGGCGCCGCATCATCCGCCGCGCCGCCGTCGGCCGGGGCTGCCGTGCCCTCGGCGGTGCCCGGCGTCGACTCGGCCGCGCCGTCCGACGCGCCGGCGTCGTCCGCGGCCCCCTCGGCGGTCGCTTCCGCCGGCACGCCCTGGGTGGCCAGCCAGGCGACGAGCGCGTCCATGTCGGTGACCTGTGCGGCCAGCCCGGCGGGCATGACGCTCACGCCGTTGTTGCAGTACACCTTGCCCGGATCGTTCGGCACGCAGTACTTGCCCGGCTCGAGGATGCTCTCGCGGATGTAGTCGGCCGCCGTGGTGGCCGAGCCGGTGTAGGCGGGGTCGGCGATGCGCTGTGCCGCCATGCGGCCGATCTCGTTGAGGCTCGGGCACACCTGCGTGCCCTTGCCGGCGATCGTGTGGCAGCTCGTGCAGATCGCGGGGATCGCCGGCGGGCGCGGGCCGCTGCCGGAGTACAGCTCGGCGAGCGCCGTCTGGGTGGGCCGCACCGTCTCGAGCGCTTGCGACTGGGACGTGCCGGCCGACGTGTTCATGAACATCGTCCAAACCACCCAGACCAGGATGGCGACCATCATCACCGTACCGGCCCAGGTGATGAAGCTGTACGCGGCCCGAAAAATGCCGTACGGGGCATCGTCTTGCGGTGTCATCAGGCTTCCTTCTCCCTCCCGAGGGGCATGCGCCCGCGAGCCGAAGGGCTCGCGGCAATCCGGCGGATTCTAAGTTCGGGGGGCGGCCCTGTCAAACCCCTTGCGGTCGTAATACCGTCAAAAACCCTCGCTTGCCCCGTGCTCGCCGCCGCTCACGGGGTTTCCGCGGTCACGTGATCCTCGGGGCGTGGATCGCGCATCCGCTCCCACTCGGGCCGGGCGTCCATCACCCGCAGCGTCTCGCGCAGCTCGGCGATCTGGTCGCGCAGCAGCGCGGCGCGCTCGAACGCCAGCTCGGCGGCGGCCTTCTGCATCTCGGCCTCGAGCTGGTGGATGATCTGCCCGAGCTCGGATGGGCGGATCTGCTCGGGCGCGACGTCGTATCGCGCCTGGTCTTCGGCGACCTTCTTGACGCGCTCGGTCAGGTCGTGCACGGCCTTGACCACCGAGCGCGGCGTGATGCCGTGCGCCGCGTTGTACGCCTCTTGCTTCTCGCGCCGGCGGTTGGTCTCGTCGATCGCCCGCCGCATCGCGTCGGTGACCTGGTCGGCGTACATCACCACCGTCCCGTCGACGTGCCGCGCCGCGCGGCCCACCGTCTGGATCAGCGACGTCGCGCTGCGGAGGAAGCCCTGCTTGTCGGCGTCGAGGATGGCCACCAGGCTGACCTCCGGCAGGTCGAGCCCCTCGCGCAGCAGGTTGATGCCGACGACGACGTCGTACACGCCGCAGCGCAGGTCGCGCAGGATCTCGATCCGTTCGAGCGTCTCGACCTCGCTGTGCAGGTAGTGGACCTTGACGCCGACCTCGCGGAGGTACTCGCTGAGGTTTTCGGCCATCCGCTTCGTCAGCGTGGTCACGAGCACCCGCTGGCCCGCCGCCGTCCGCTCGCGCACACGGGCGACGAGGTCGTCGATCTGCCCCTTGGTCGGGTGGATGACGATCTGGGGGTCGACCAGGCCGGTCGGCCGGATCACCAGGTCCACCACCTGCTCGGAGTGCTTCAGCTCGTAGGGCCCCGGCGTGGCCGAGGTGAACACCGCCTGGAACAGCCGCCCTTCCCACTCTTCGAACCGCAGCGGTCGGTTGTCGAGCGCCGACGGCAACCGGAAGCCGTGATCGACCAGCGTCAGCTTGCGCGAGCGGTCGCCGTTGTACATCGCGCCGACCTGCGAGAGCATGATGTGGCTCTCGTCGACGATCACGAGGTAGTCGTCCGGGAAGTAGTCCAGGAGCGTCCATGGCGACTCGCCCTCGCCCCGCCGGGCGAGGTGACGCGAGTAGTTCTCGATGCCGGTGCAGTAGCCCAGCTCCTGGAGCATCTCGAGGTCGTAGCGCGTGCGCATCTTGATGCGCTGAGCCTCGAGCAGCTTGCCGGCGCGCTCGAGCTCCTCGACCCGCTCTGCGAGCTCGGCCTCGATGACGCCGAGCGCCTGGTTGAGCTTGTCGCGCGGCGTGATGAAGTGCCGCGCCGGGTAGACGTCGAGGCGGTCGCGCAGCTCGGTCACCTCGCCGGTGAGCGGGTCGACGCGCGTGATGCGCTCGATCTCGTCCCCGAACATCTCGATGCGGTAGGCGTGCTCCTCGTAAGCCGGCTGGATCTCGAGCGTGTCGCCGCGCACCCGGAACGTGCCGCGCCGCAGCTCGTAGTCGTTGCGGTCGTACTGGATCTCGACCAGATGGCGCAGCAGCTTGGTCCGGTCGCGCCGCTCGCCCGGCCGGAGCCGGACCACCACCTGCCCGTAGTCCTCGGGCGACCCCAGGCCGTAGATGCAGCTCACGCTGGCCACGATGATCACGTCGCGCCGCTCGAAGAGCGCGCTCGTCGCGGCCAGCCGCAGCCGGTCGATCTCGTCGTTGATCTGCGAGTCCTTCTCGATGTAGGTGTCGGTGCGCGGGATGTAGGCTTCGGGCTGGTAGTAGTCGTAGTAGCTGACGAAGTACTCGACCGCGTTGTCGGGAAAGAACTCTCGGAACTCGCTGTAGAGCTGTGCCGCCAGCGTCTTGTTGTGCGCCATCACGAGCGTCGGCCGGTTGACGGCCTCGATCACCTTGCTCATCACGTACGTCTTGCCGGTGCCGGTGGCGCCGAGCAGCGTCTGGAAGCGCAGGCCTCGCCGCAGGCCGTCGACGATCTTGTCGATGGCCTGCGGCTGGTCCCCGGCGGGCTCGAACGGGCTCACGACCTTGAAATCGGGCATGGCGGCGACCTCGGGTTAGAACGGGGGTTCGATGCCAAGGATAGCCGATGCGGGGTCGCGCGCGGAAGCATCGGCGGGATCGGCGGCGCCGCCCCGGGCCGGTTCCAGGCGCGCTGGACCGGCCCGGGGCACGCGTCGCCCGGCGGCCGGTCAGGGCCGCGGGGTCTTGAACCCCCAGCTCTCGATGTTCCAGGCCTCGCTGGGATGCGACGGGTTCGGCTTGAAGTTGACCACCTCCGGGCTTGCCACGCGCACGTTGACGCGCGCGTACAGCCCGAGCGCCGGGATGTCCTGCATCAGGAGCTGCAGCGCCTGGTGGTACAGCGGCAGCGCCGCCGCGCGCTCGAGCGTGTTCTCGGCCTGCTTGGCGGCCCGGTCGTACGCGGGGTTGCACCACGCCGGGTGGTTGCCGCCGGCCCAGGCGTTCTCGGCGCTGGGGATGTCGGTGCAGTAGTAGCGGCTGACCGGCGGCATCACGCCGAACGAGAACGCGTACTCCGCCAGGTCGTAGCGCCGCCCGAACACCGGCCCGTCCGGCCCGTCGCCGAAGAACGTGTTGGACGCGATGTACTGCAGGCTGGCGTCGATGCCGACGTTCTTGAGGTTCTGCTGCATCAGCAGCGTGGTCTGCTCGCGGTAGGGCCGGCCCTCGGTCGTCATGAGCTCGAGCTCGAGCGGCGTCCCCGCCGGGATCGTGAGGTCCTTGGTCGCGCCGTCCAGCCCCACCGCGATCGGGCAGGTGATGTTCTTCTCGGCCTCGCGGATCCCGTCTCCATCGCCGTCCTTGAAGCCGAAGTCGTCGAGGATCCGCTTCGCAGCTTCGGGGTCGTAGTCGTAGGCGACCAGCATGTCCTCGGGCGGGTACGCCCAGTGCTCCTCGGGCACGAAGGTGTGCGCGATGCGCGACTTGCCGAGCATGACCTCGTCGACCATGTTCTGGCGGTCGGTGGCATGGGCCACCGCCTGCCGGATCGGGAGGCACGCTCCGAGCGGCGGCCGGTCGTCCACCGGGTCGAGGTTGAAGTTCATGTGCTCCCACGTCGTGCCGGTGAGGTAGCTCGACACGATCTTCCCGTCGGCCACGGCGGCGTCGATGACCTCGGCCTGGCTGACGTCGAGCCCGTCGGTGGTGGCCACGTCGATCTCGCCGGCGACGGCGGCCTGGATCAGCGAGTCGCCGTTCGGGATGAACCGGTGCACGACCTTGTCGAGGAACGGCAGGCCTTCCGGGGCGCGCCAGTAGTGAGGGTTGCGCACGAGCGTGACGTTGTCGCCCGACACCCATTCGTCGACCATGTACGCGCCGTAGGCGTAGGGCTTGCGGGTGAACGCCTCGTCCTTCAGGATGGCTCCGGCATCCATGTCCGCCATCTTGGTCTGACCGTCCGCGCCGGGCTGGTGGCGCGGCAGGGGAGTGTAGAAGTTGGAGTAGTAGGTCTGGTCGGTGAACCCCGGCAGGCTCTTCCACTCGACCGTGGCATCGTCGACGGCGGTGTAGCTCGCCGTCCGCTCGCAGACGTACTTGCTCACCGGCGTGAGCGGGTCGCAGCTGAGCGCTTGCGCGAAGACCGAGTCGTGGGCCGTCACCGGTGTGCCGTCCTGCCACGTCACGCCCTCGACGATCCGGAAGCGGACGGTGAGCTGCGGCAGGTCCGCCACCTGCTGGGTGGCGGTCACGACCTCTTGGGTTTCAGGGTCTACATAACGGCCGCCCGCTGCGACCGAGACCCGCTCGAGCACGGCGTCGGGTCCGTCGTCCTCGATCTTGGGCAGCGCCTCGAGGATGACCGGCTGGTGGTCGAAGTCGAGGGTGTCGATCGGCCCGTCGTACAGGCTGTGGAAGATGTGCGACGAGGCCAGCATGCCGGTCCCGTAGAGGTACAGCGAGTCCGGCTCCTGGCCCTGCCCGATGATCAGCGTGCCGCCCGGGGCGGCGGCGTCGAACGACATGTTGTCGACGGCCGGGCCGGCCGGCGCCGGCGCCGCGGTTGCCGGGGCCGGCGTGGCGTCCAGGGCGGGCGCCACCGACGTGGGCGACGGGCTCCCGCCCGTGCCGCCGCACGCGGCGGCGGCGACGAGGCATGCCAACGCCGCGGCGGCGTCGTTTCGGATTCGGCGGGTCATCGTGATCTCCTCCTCCGCATGAGCCGATGGCGATCGGCCGGATCGCGTGCGCCCGGTCAGGGCATCACGCGGCGAGCGCCGGCCGGGCGGGATGGCCTCGCGCGCTGACCCGCAAGCCGGCGTTGGCGCACAGGGTATCCGCGATCCGCTCGCCTGTCAACGGCGTCGCCGCTGCAGCCCGAACGGCAGGTACGCGCGCGGCGTCGCGCCCCCGGGCGGGGGAGCGGTCGAGGGCCGCCGCGTGGCGGTCGCGGGCCGGGTCGGCGTCGGCGTGAAGGTGCGGACCCCGGCAGGCGTCCGTGTCGCCGTCGGCGACGGTGTCGCGGTCCGCGCGGGCGTCGCGCGGACGGTGGCGCTCGCCGTGGCGGTCGGCTCGGGCGTGGCCGTCGGCGTCGGCGTGTCGGTGGGCGTGTCGGTCGGCGACGGGCTGGGGGACGGGGACGCGGGCGGGGTGTCCGACGGCGTCGGCGTCGCGGTCGCCAGGGTCGGCAGCAGCGGGCCGCGGAGCACCTGCACGCTGCCGACCGATCGGCGGTCCAGCGGCGCATCGTCGGGGAAGCCGAGGTGGAGGTCTGCCGCGCCGTCGGCGTCGGTGTCGGCCAGCACGGCCGTGATGCCGGCGTTGCCCGCGCCCACGCCGGGGCCGCGGACCACGAGCGGCGCGCCCGCCGGGTCGACCGGCCGCACGCCGGCGCCGGGCAGCGGCCCGCGCAGGCCGTAGACGACGCCCGAGCCCCCGACGGCCCACGGCGCGGCTGCCACGAGGTCGACTTGCGTGTCGCCGTCGAGGTGGCCGGCCGCGACCGTCCACCCCAGCCGCCCCTCCGGATCGGTGCCGACGAGCTCGAGGTGAGGGAGATCCGCCAGGGCATGCCGCCCGGCGGGCAGCGGGCCCGGGAGCACGGCGATCCGACCGACCCGCTGCCCGTCGAGCGGCATGCCGACGACGAGGTCGCCGCGCCCGTCGCCCGTCAGGTCGGCGATGGCGAGCGGTTGACCGCGGCAACTGCAGGTGCCGGGCGAGAACGCCCCGCCGAAGTAGTCCTCGGCCGCTCCGACGACCTCGATCTCGGCCGACGCCGTGGCCAGGTCGGTGACGCCGCCGCGCCCCGCACGCCCGAGGAACGCGTGCACGGCCCCGCCGTTCGCCGGGGCGTCGCGGGCGGCGAAGGCGCTGACGACGAGGTCGTCGACGCCGTCGCCGTCGACGTCGCCGGCCTGCAGCGACGACCCGAAGAAGGTCCTGGCGGCCGGCCCGACGATCGTCCAGTCGGCCGCCTGGCTCTGCAGGTCGATGCGCCGCCCGCGGGCGATCGGTCCCCACCACACGAACACCGCTCCGGTGGAGTCCGCCCGGAAGACGGCCGCGACGGCAAGGTCGCGCCTCCCGTCGGCGTTGAAGTCGCCGACGGCGAGCTCGGTCCCGAGCCGGTCCGAGTCCAGCCGATCGCTCTGGCCGGTGATGAACGCGTCGGGCTGGAGGTCGATGAAGTCGAAGTTGCCGCCGGCGGTTCGGCCGCCGAACATGACGTACACGGCGCCGGCGTTGGCCCGGTCGCCGGGATCGGCGAGGAGCGAGCCGAGGATCAGGTCGTCGATGCCGTCGCCGCTGACGTCGCCGGCGGCCACCGCGGCACCCATCCGCGCCTCGCGCCCGGCCCCGATGAACGCCCAGTCGCGCTGCGAGACGGTGTTGAGGTCGGTGAACGGCCGCCACGCCCGCCGGCCGAAGACCGCGTAGGCACGCCCGACGATGTTGCGGCCCGCCTGCGACCCCCAGTGGGCGCCGACGACGAGATCGGCCACGCCGTCGGCATTGACGTCGCCGGCGCGCAGGTCGTTGCCGAGCTGGTCCTTGTCGACGGCGCCGGCCACGATCGCCGCCGCCGGCGTTTCCGCGAGGTCGAAGACGACCTCGGCGGCCGGGGCGGGCATGGCGTCGCGGGGATGCGCTGCCGCGGCCAGCATCACGGTCGCCGACAGGGCGGCGCCGGCCAGCCGCGCGCCGTGCGGCCGGCGCGGCGAGGGGTGCATCGCACGATTATGGCCCGCGCCGCCCGCCCCCCCAAGTTTGCGCGGTCGGTTCCCGCTGCCCGTCGTGTACAATGGAACGCATGACCGCTTCCCGGGCATGCCGCGCTCCCAGGCGTGCGCCATGGTAGTGGGCGCCGCCACCGTGACGTTCCGGCTGCACGCCGCGGGATCCCTCAAGGAGAAGCGCAGCGTCGTCAAGCGGATGACGGCCCGTGTCCGCGACCGGTTCAACGTCGCGGCGGCCGAGGTCGATGACCACGATGCGTGGGGGGTGATCACCCTAGGCCTGGCCTGCGTGTCGACCGAAGCCGCGCACGCGCACGCGGTCCTCCAGCGCGCCGTCGACTGGCTCGCCGAGCAGCGCCTCGACGCGGACCTGGTCGACTACACGATCGAGATGTGCTAGCCCCATGGGCAGCCCCCCGGCGAGGAGCGATTCGGCATGACACGAGGCGAGTGGGAGGCCATCCACGCGGTGGCGAACGTCGCGGCGAGCTTCCTGTCCTTCCTGCTGTTCCTCGCCCTGGTGGCGGTGATCGTTGGCCTCTTCATGCTCTGGCGCGGCCTCCGGCTCGCGCGCGGGCACCTCGCCGCGGCGGCGCCGCGCGCCGTGGCGCGCGTGCTCGCCGTTCAAGCGGGGACGACGGCCGTCGCCGATGCCGTGGTCGCGCCGCAAGTGCGGCTGCTCAGCCGTTGGGCGGGGGCCAAGGCCGGCGCGCGTGCGCTGTGGCGCGGCACGGGCGCCGACGGGCAAGGGGGAGGCCATCCCGCTTAAGGAGTCGTCAAGAAACAACCCACCCTGGGAGCGCCGCCTTCCAGGCGGCATCGGACGACGCAGGCCGGCAAGATGCCGGCGTTCCCAGCAGTGGCCTTGTTACTTGACGAGTCCTAAGCACGCGAGCCGCACCGGGGTTCGGTGCGGCTCGCGATGCGGTTGGATACGAACGGCCCGCGGCAGGGCAGGGGACCGAAGTGCGCTTCGCTCCGGGTGCCGTGCCTGCGCGTCAAGTCGGCATCGGTTCGGCGGGTCGGTTGTGGGCGGCGTCCTCGAACACGGGTCGCTCCAGGTCCGCGATCGCGACGACGCTGGGGTGTGCGACGTCGAGCCGGAGCGTGCGCAAGGTCCGCCCATCGTCGGTGCCGCGGTGGCTCTCGAGGAGCACGCCGCTCTCCTTGAACTGGGTCAGCAGGTCTGTAACGCGGTCTTCGGTGAAACCGAGCGCGTGGTGCGGCGACAGCGCATGTGAGCGGATGAACCCAAATGTCATGTAGGGACGGTGTTCGTTCAGCCAGACGATGAGCTGTAGCAGCCGGATCTCGTCGCTCGCCTGGTCGCGCTGCGGCCGCGCGCCGGGCTCGTTCCGCTCGCCGCCGCCGGCCACGGCGAGCGGGTCGTACAGGTCGGCGCTCTCGATGAGGTCCACCGACACGCTGCCCGGGATGCCGCAGATGACCACCTGCTTCCCGAACCGGTGGCGGGCGCGGGCGGTGACGCGGATGAAGTCCGAGTCGCCGGTCATCAGCACCAGCGTGTTGACGTACGGGCGGTCCAGCAGGCAGTCGATGATGTCCATCAGCATCGCCATGTCGGCGCTGGACTTGTGCACGACGTCCGGGCTGCGGCGCGGGACGTCGCGCGGCGTGATGCCCGCCACCTCGAGCTTGCGCCGGTACATCGACGGGTGCTGGGTGAAGTCGGCATAGGCATACGCCACCGCCACGGGGCCGTACTTGCGCGCCTTCTCCATCAGGAGCTGTGGATCGGGCTCGACGCCGAAGTTATTCAGCAGGCCGTAGCGGATGTTTTCAAAGTCGATAAACAGACCAACCTCAATCTGGGTTGCCATGGGGACAGGGAGCCTCCTAATCAGGGGATAGGGGCCGTGCCTCTGTGCGCAAGTCGGATGTTAAGGAGCGAAGCGCTCCATGATTATACAGCCGGGTCCCCCGAATGCGTCAAGCGCATGCCGCGGCGCCGCCGGGCCGTGCCATCCGGACCGCGTCGGTCTTCCTTGGCCCGGCACCGCGCCGGCACGGTCACGGATGCCGCCACCGGCGATGACGGCGCCGCTGCCAGGTGTTTGGAAGCGCGGGCCCGCGCCGCGAAGGGCATCACACACCACTAACATCTTCGGCCGATGCCACGCGACCGGGAAACTGTCAGCTTCGCACCCGTATCCGGTTCTCTAATATTCCGTTAATGAATCGGCAACACCTGTGCGCGCCCTGGCCGGCTCCGTGCCGACTGACGCCGGGCGCCTCGGGCCAGCCATCAGACCAGACCCCGGACCGCCCGACCGGATCGCGTCGGCCGGCCTTCATGTGGGGGCAACGACCCTTGAAGGGAGGATCGTTTCATGGTGTTGAGAAGGACAGCGCTGGGAGTGACCGTGCTCGTGGCGGTGGTCGGCTTCGTCGCCGGCGCCGGCACCGCCATCGCCCAGCGCGCATATCGCGAGCCGTGCGACCCAGCCTACATTCGCACGCTCCCGGCCCGATCGACCGACTGTGTCGTCCCGGCGGCGCTCGCCGAGCCGGACGGCGCGACGAGCGCCGCCGACGCCGATGGCGTGCACGCCGTGCAGCAGGGCGGCACGTGCCCCGCTTGCCTCGAGTGTGAGCCCGACCTCGTGCCGGCCGCGTCGATGGGCTCGGCGCCGCCGCCGCCGTCGCCGGGCTCCCTCACGGCGTTCGGCACGATGAGCGGCCGCATCTTCCGCAACGGCGTGGCGAGCCAGTGCACGCCACAGAAGGCGTACCCCGGCTTGAGCGCCGGCACCAACAACGTGGTGGTGTACTACTTCGGCAACCCCAGCGGCGCCGAGCGGTGCGTCACGGTCAACTTCAACACCGGCCCGTGCGGCACGGCGGTCCACGCCTCGGCATGGACGGGGTGCTTCCAGCCCACCGGCGCGTGGCCCAGCACGAACACCCAGGGCAGCACGGGTGCCGTCTACATGGGCGATGTCGGGTCGAGCCTCTCGCAGCCGTTCGCATTCACCATCCCGGCCGGCACCGTGATCTGGTCGCTGGTCTTGCACACCAACTTCGGTCCGAACAGCTGCAACCACGGCGACATCACCATCACATCCAACCCCGACTGTACCGGCACCTGCGGTGGCGGACAGGGCATCGACCCCAACCAGCAGCTTGGCGCGCAGGTCCATCTGCCGATCCTGAACTTCCAGGGTCAGGACGACGTCTGCCGCACGTGGATCGAGGTGCAGTACTTCGGCGGCGGCGGCATCGACCGCCTGACGGGCGCGTGCGTCGACCCCGGCGCCAAGGCCGTGCTGGTCACGTGGGGCGAGCCGGGCTTCTGCCCGCCGCAGGCCGCCGGCCCGCTGAAGGTCGAGTGCACGGGCATGCTGGTGCCGGGCTCGAGCTGGAACCTGCTCGGGGCGCAGATCCCGACCGGCTCCAAGAGCGGCATCCTCTTCAAGTTCACGGCCGCGCAGCTCAGCGACGTCGGCCTGGACGACGACCTCGGCTTCGACGACGTCGTGGCCGACCTGATGTGCGAAGAGCTGTTCTTCGGCGTCGTCGGTGACGCCGACGACTACCGCCGCTTCAAGAAGGCCTACAACGAGGGCTCCGAGTTCCGCGGCATCCCGCAGAACATCGCGATGGGTTCGGGCGTGCTGGCGGTGGAAGTGCTCCGCCACTGCCCGGGCGACGTGACGCCTGGCGTCGAGGTCAGCAGCAAGTACAACGGCATCGCGGGTGACCACCTGGGCTCGTTCGACCCGGTGTTCGGTGGCTTCGGCTACTACGTCCCGCTGATCTACGCCGACAAGGCCGGTCTCAACACCGTGATGTACATCCAGAACGGTGGCCTCGAGTGCTCCTCGATCGAGATCTGGTTCAAGGCGCAGGACGACTGCCTGCGCGCCCGCATCTGCGACGTGCTGACGCTGGCGCCGGGCGAGAGCTTCCAGTTCGACGCGACGGACTGCGTCGGCCCGGATTGGCAGGGCAGCGCGTGGATCCGCAGCTCCGAGCCGATGGGCGTGGCGGTGGACATCGTCGGCCGCGACATCCTGATGACCTACGTCGGCGAGCCCGCCCCGTACGACTACGTGATGGAGGTCGACGGCGAGATCGTCGGTGAGGCGTTCACGAACGCCGAGAAGGTCGCCTTCGGCCCGCTGATCTACAGCGAGTACCAGGGTTGGGACACCGGCGTCCAGGTGATGAACCTGAGCCAGGTGTACAACGCCAAGGTGAAGGTCTACTTCCTGGACCGCTCCGGCGACGTCATCACGACGCTGGTCGACTGGATCTGCCCGCGCGGGAGCCAGACGTTCTTCCTGCCGGTGGTGCACGACCTGCCCGGCAACTGGGTCGGCAGCGTGCGCGTCGAGAGCCAGGACTGGTGGACGCCGGGTACGAAGCAGATCGGCGCCCCCGACATCGTCGGTGTGGTCACGCTGCTGAAGTACAACGACGCGGCCCGCACGGCGACGACCGAGGCCATGGCCTACGAGCTCCTGCCGGAGCACAAGAGCTACGTGTGGCAGGTCGGCAGCGGCCCGGGCGGCACGTTCAGCGGCGTAGGCCTGATCGCGATCCCGAGCCTCCTGAAGGACCTGGACGGCGAGGGCGTGACCAGCGAGGTCGCGATCATGAACCTGGTCGCCAAGCCCGGCTTCACGGACTTCGCGATCTACATCTACGACCAGAACGGCCTCCTCGACTTCGTGTGCGAGAAGCTGCACAGCCGCCAGGTCGAGTACATCGACCTGAGCACGTGGGGCTACATCAACAACGGCTTCAAGGGCAGCGCGATCATCAGCGCCACGTTCTGGGAGCACGACGTGTGGGGCCCGACGGGTCGGTTCGAGCGGAACCTGCTGGGTCTCGGCGCGGTCAGCGTCGAGCGCACGGGCACCCGCCTGGGCGAGGACATCCCTGGCGACGAGGCGGCCGGCTCGCGCGGCATCCCGTTCGCCAACGACAACAAGATCACGCTCTGCTTGCTGGGCTTCAAGCCGTCCTGCCCGGGCCAGCCGAGCTTCCCGTGATCTGATCGCCCGCGGCGCGCTCGTCCGTCACAAGCGCGCCGTCGACTGGACGAGCAAGCCGGCCCCCCGCCTTCCTGGGGGGTCGGCTCGCGTGCTCTGGACGCATCGGCCGGCGGGCATGGCCGGGTTGCCCAAGCAGACCGCGTCCGGCGGCGGCATGGCGCGTGCCTTCGACGACGGAGGCCTCGCGGACCGTACGGGTTGGTGTGCACGCCACCCATTCCGAAACAGACCGTCGGGTGGCCTGTGACCAGCGCCGCCCGCCGTCAATTCGCCGGCGCCACCGTCTCGACGGCGCGTGCCGGCACCCAGCCGTCGCCGTCGGTCCCGGGCCATGCCAGGCGCACCCAGTCGCGGCGGCGCTCGAGGATGCGGACCTCCACGCCGGCGGGCAGCTCGGCCACGGTCCGGAGCTCCTCCGGAGAGCCCGGCCCGTCCGACACCGGCACCGCCTCGACCACGAACGCGGCGGGCTGCGTGCGAGCGTCGGCGATCCATGCCGCGGCGGCCGCCCCGCACGCCATCAGCACGGCCGCCGCCGCCGTCGCGACGAGACGGGCGATCCGCCGCATCGCCCCCGGGCGTGCGCGGCGGCTTGCGATGGCCGCGGCCGCCAGCGCCCACCAGGCCGCGAGGGCCAGGCGACCGAGATCGGCCATGCCGATCCAGGTTTGGGACACGGCCACCGCGCCCCGCCAGCCCGTTGCGGGTGTGCCCGCCAGCGCCGGCGGGAGCTGCGCGCGCAGCGCGGCGCGGTTGTGGCGGATGTCGGCATCGCGCGGCGCGAGGGCCGCGGCGCGCGCGTAGGCGACGGCGGCACGCCCCGGCGCGCCCGCCGCGAGCCAGGCGTTGCCGAGGTTGAAGTGCACGGCCGGATCGCTCGCCCCGCCGGAAACGGCGGCTTCGTACAGCCGTGCCGCATCGTCGTGCGCGCCGGTGCCGGACGCCCGTGCGGCCTCGGCCAGGAGGCGTTCCACCGCCGTCGGGCGCGACGGCGCCTGTGCCTGTGCCGGTGCGGCCAACCGGGATCCAAGCATCGTCAGCAGCACGGCCGCGGCCGCGAGGCCGGCGCGGCGCCGCGGCGTCGACGGGCTCAGGCTCATCGGCATCGGCCTCCGCGCGTCGGCGTCACGCCGCCGGCTCCGCGGCGAGGCCGGTGAGGATCGCTTCGGCCTCGTCGACCAAAGCCGCGATCGGGGCCGCTGCGGCAAGGCCGGCGGCCATCGCCCCGCCGGGCCCGCTGCCGGGCGCCGTTGCGTCGGTGGAGGAAGCCGCAGGCGCGAACCGGAGCGCATCGCAGGCGCGCAGGCATGCGTCGAGGCGGGCGATCCATGCCGGATCGACGCCTGCGGCGCCGAGGCGCGCGGCGAGCGCGCCGCGGGTGAGCCCATCCGGCCGCTGCCCGAGCCTGTGCGCGGCGTAGGTTGTCAGCGCGTCGGCGACACACGCAGGCGCGGCGGCCCCGCGCCCCCGCGCCTGGCGCACGCGTTCGCGTGCCTGCGCCAGCGCGACGTCGGGCGCGGGGCGGCGGCGCCAGCGGGCGCGCACGGCGGGCCATGCCCGCTGGCCGAGCAGCGCGAGCGCCGGCACGAGCCACGCCCACGGTGCCCACGGCGACGGGCCGCCGGTCGACCCGGCGGCGGCGCCCGCGATCGGCTTGTCGCCCCGCAGCGCGGCGGCCGCGACGGCCCCGGGCGCCGGCTCGGCCGGCGCGGCGCCCTGAACGCCCGCTCCGGAGGTGCCGTCGGCCGCAGGCGCCACCTCGACCCGCAAGGCAGCGCTCGACACGGTCTCGTAGCGCTCGGTCGCCGGGTCGAAGAACACGAACGGGATGGCGGGAAGGTCGGTGGGCCCGGGCCGCGTGGGGACGAGCAGGCGCTCGAAGCGCCGTGCGCCGCTCACGCGCCCGCCGCGGGCCTCGCTGTGTGCGCTCGACTTCCCGTCGAGGGCGCGCCAGCCGGCCGGCAGCGGCGGCCACGCCGGCTCGGGCAGCGCATCGATGTTCCCGTCGCCGCCGACGGTGACGGTCAAGGTGAACGGCTCGTCGACCACGCCGTGCGTGCGGTCGAGCGTGGCGTCGATCTGGTAGCGCCCGACCGCGCCCGAGAACCGGGGCGGCGCGCCGTCCGGCAGCGGCCGGACCTCGAGCGTGACGGGCTCGGTCCGGACCTGCGTGCCCTGGCGGGTGAACCCGCCAGGCAGCACGAGCGTCGCCGGCTCGATGACGATCCGCCCCGGCGTGGTCGGGAACAACACCGTGCGCAGCTCCGACACGATCTCGACGGCAGCGCCGTTCTGGACCGTCTGCCGGGTCTGCTCGGGCGCGAATTGGTTCCAGAGCCCGGTGAAGGCCGGCGCGGTGTAGCGCGGCTGGCCGGGGAGCTGGAGCTCGGTCGACCGGATGAAGCGGAACGTGTACACCACGGCCTGGCCGACATACGGCCGTTCCGGCGCCGCGGCGGCCTCGACGCGCAGCAGCGGCGATGCCCGGCCCCTGCCCGGACCCTGCGCGCTGCCCGCCCCGTCGGGCGTCGCCGGCGCCGGCGTCGGCGCGGCGCCGGCGGCGACGGTCAGGGTCAGCGGCGGCGACGCGTAGGACTGCCCGTCGATCTCGGCGGTGACCGGCCCGATGGTCAGGCGCCCGAGGCGCAGCGGGCGGAGCTGGTAGGTGTACACCGCCTGGCTCTGGACCGCCCCGTTGACGATCTCGATCTGCCGCGAGCTCCCTGAACCGAGGATCTCGAACCCGTCGAACGGCGGGACCTCGGGCACCGGCGGGTTGATGTCGTCGGACCGCACCGTGACGGTGAGCACCACGATGTCGTCGGTGGTGGCGGTGGTGCGGTCGAGCTCGGCGGTCACCGGCGCCGGCTGGGCCGACGCGGCCGGCGCGGGGGGCAGCGGGCCGACGGCGGCGGCGCCCGCGAGGGCGGCGAGCACGGTCAGGCGCGCGAGCGCGCGACGCTGGGAGCGCACCGCTCACCAGTCCTGGCTGGGCGCGCGCCGCCCCGGGATGACGAACCGCTGTTGCAGGACTTCCTGAAGCGTGCGGGTGTTGCGCCCCAGGGCCTGGAGCAGCCGGCGCGCCTCCACCGGTGTCAGCCCGCGCGGCGGTCGCGCATCGCCCGCAGGGGGGGCCTCGCCGCCCGGCCGCCCAGCGCTGTCGTCCGCGCCGCCCCCCGGCGTAGGCGCGCCCGCGGCCTGGGGCTGACCGCTGCCCGGCGTCGGCGCGCCGGGCGACGGCGTCCCGGCGCCGGACGACGACGGGGCGGTGGCCTGAGGGCCGCCGTCGCCGTCGACGCCAGGCGTCTGCGCCGCGCCGCCCGGCGCGGCCGCCGTGCCCGTGCCCGGCGTCGGCGTGCCGGGGGCCCCGGAGGGCTCGCCGGTCGGGCCCGGCGTTCCGTCCGGCGTGTCGGGTTCCGAGGTGCCGGCCTGCTGCTCGCGCTGCGCGAGCTGCCGCAGCGCCAGCTCGAGGTTGTGCTTGGCATCGGCGTCGTGCGGATCCAAGCGCAGCGCCGCCTTGAAGTCCTCGACGGCCCGCGCGTAGTCGCCCTCGTTGTACGCCACGTGCCCGAGGTTGTACCAGATCGCCTGGTCGAGCGTTCCGCCGTCCAGCGCCAGGGCGGCATGGAGCTGCCGGCGGGCAGCGGCGACGTCGGCTTGCCGGAACGCGGCGTTGGCCAGGTTGTACGCCGGCTCGGGGCGGTCGGGCGCGGCGGCCTGTGCCGTCGCGTACGCCGCGGCGGCGGCTGCCCAGTCCTGCGTCGCGTAGGCGCGGTTGCCGTCGGCGTTCCAGGACGCCGCCGACGGACCGCACGCGGTGGCGGTGGCGGCCAGGCCTGCCAGCGATAGCACCGTCGCCGCCGTGGCGGTTCCGGGCCCTTTGGCAGCCACGGAGACCCCGGAGCCGCTCGGCCGGGGCGGCCGAACGGGCGCCTGGGGCGCGTCGGCGCCCGGCGCCGATCCGGCCGGTGTGCCGGCTGGGCTCCGTCGACCCCCGCGGCGCCTGGTCAGCGACTCGGCGGCGACGAGCAGCGCCAGCGCGAGCGCGGCGAAGAGCTGGAAGCGCTCGACGTGCCGCGTCTCGCGGCGCGTCGCGTAGCTGCCGCGCTGCAGGCCGTCGAGCGCCGTGGCGAGGCGCTCGAAGCCCCCGCCCTCGGCACGGATGTACTGCCCGCCCGCCCGCTGGGCCACGGCCGACAGCACGCGGTCGTCGAGCTTCGAGAGGACCACCTGACCGGCGGCGTCGCGCTTGACGCCGATGCGCTCGCCCGTGGCCCCGAACACCGGGATGGGCGCCCCTTCCGGCGAGCCCATCCCGACGGTGAACACGACGATGCCGGCGTCGCTCGCCTCCCCGGCGGCGGCCTCGGCGTCGGACTCGCGGTCCTCGCCGTCCGAGATCACGACCACGACCTTCTGCCCGTCGCGCGCCGTGTCGAAGCCCGTCATCGCCGCGCGGACGGCGTCGGCGATGGCCGTGCCGGGCAGCGAGATCACCCCGGCCTGGGCGGCGTCCAGGAACGTCCGTGCGATGGCGTAGTCCGACGTCAGGGGGGACTGGACGAACGCGGCGCCGGCGAACAACACCAGCCCGACCTCGTCGCCCCCGAGTCGGTCCATCAGCCCGGCGACTTCGAGCTTGGCGCGCGCCAGCCGGTTGGGCTTGACGTCCTCTGCCAACATGCTGTCCGATACGTCGAGCGCCACCATGACCTGCAGCCCGCGCTGCGCGACGGTCTCGGAGCGGCTGCCCCACTGCGGCCGCGCGGCGGCGACGACCAGGCAGGCGAGCGCGGCGACGCGCAGACGATCCGCCCAGCGGCCGCGGCCGGCGTCGACGCCCGAGCCCAGCCGCGCGACGAGGTCGGGCGTGCCCAGCCGGGCGGTGTCGCGCGCGCGCCGGCGGGCCGACCACCGCAGCACCAGCGCGGCGGCGGGCACGAGCAAGAGCGCCCCGAGCGCAGCCGGGAGCCCGAAGGTCACGGCAGCCTCCGGAGCCATGTGTGCCGCAGGACCAGCTCGAGGGCCACCAGCGCGATCGCCGGGCCGAGCAGCCAGCCGGCCAGCTCGCGGTGGCGCTCGAACACGCGGATCTCGTAGCGCGACGGCTCGAGCCGGCTGATGTCGGCGTAGACCTGCGCGAGGCCCGCGGTGTCGTGCGCGCGGAAGAATGCCCCGCCGGTCGCCTCGGCGATCTTCTCGAGCGTCGCCTCATCGATGACGCTCTCCTGGTACGCCATGCGCTGCCCGAAGATCCCCGGCACCGGAACCGGCACCTGGCCCGGCCGCCCGGCGCCGATGGTGTACACCCGGATGCCAAGCGCCTTGGCCGCTTCGGCGGCGGTGAGCGGGTCGACCTCGCCGGCGTTGTTGACGCCGTCCGTCAAGAGGATGATCACCTTGCTCTTCGCCCGGCTCTCCTTGAGCAGGTTGGCGGCGTTGGCCACGCCGAGCCCGATCGCCGTGCCGTCCTCCAGCCCGAGGTCGGGCGCGAGCTTGACCTGGTCGAGCTGGCGCCGGAGCACGGCGTGGTCCGCGGTGGCCGGGCTCTGGTTGAACGCGGCCTGGGCGAAGATCACGAGCCCGATGCGGTCGTGCGGTCGGGCAGCGATGAAGTCGCGGATCACCTGCTTGGAAGCCTCGAGCCGGTTTTGCGGCTCGAAGTCCAGCGAGGCCATGCTGCCCGAGATGTCGAGCGCGAGGGCGATGTCGACGCCCTCGCCCTCGACGGTCTGCCGGGCCTCGCTGGCCTGCGGCCGCGCCAGCGCGACGACCGTCAGCGCCAGCGCGAGCCAGCGCGCGCCGCCGAGCAGTGGCCTCAGCCTTGCCCGCCAGCTTCGTCCGCCGCCGGCGACGAGGCGCGTGTCGGCGTACCGCAGCGCGGCGGGGCGGCCGCCGCTTCCCGAGCGCCGGCGCCGCAGCGCGAGCCACGGCAGCACGGCCAGGAGGGCGAGGAACGCAGGGTCCGCGAAGCGCAGCGTCATGCGGCTCCGCCCCTGTCCGCCCGGTGGTCCGTGCCGAGCGACTCGCCGGCCTCCGGCATCGGGCGCAGGGCCGGCGCCGGCGCTTCGACGCCGCCTGCGGCGTCGGCCGCGGCGTCGGCCGCGGCGCCATGCCCCTCGGCCCTCGGGGCGCCGGCATCCCGACCGGCGGTCTCGCGGTCGATCGCCTCGACGATCGCCAGCGCCTCGCCGACGAGGCGGCCGGCGGCGTCGGCGGGCGGGTGCCAGCGGGCGAACTTGACGAGGTCGGCGTCGTCGAGCAGCCGCAGCGTCGCCGCGGCCGTCACGGGGCCGAGCCCGGCCGCGCCCAGCGCGGGGCGCAGCTCGCGCGTCGTCGCCTCCAGGGCGGGAACCCCGACGGCCGCCTCGATGTAGCGACGCACGCAGTCGGTGACCAACGTGTAGTGCAGCTTGACCTCGCCCCGATCCAGCCAGCCGGCCCGGGCGACCTCGGCCAGCGCGCCGCGGGCGATCTCGACGGGGCTGCGGACGTCGACCGCGGCTTCGGGCAGGGGCGCCGGCGCGGGGCGGCGCCGGGCGCGCCAGGCGGCGCCCGCGACCAGCACGGCTGCGGCCCCCCCAGCCAGGGCGAGCGGCCACCGCGGGGGCGGCGGCAGGCTCGCCTGCGGCTTGATGTCGCGCGGCCCGTCGTCGTCGCCCCGGATCACCGATGCCACCTCGACGGCGGCGGGCGGGGCGGAGACGTGGAACGCGTCGCCGCCGGCGTCGACCGCGATGACGTCGAGCGGGGGCGTCTGGAACCGCCCGACGGCGAAGACCGCGGCGGCGTAGTGCTGCACGGTCTCGAGGCTGCCGTCGGCCAGCGTCGTGGTCGTCGCCGGCGCCTGGGCGCGCACCTCGAAGTCGCCCCACGTGGGCCCGAGCCTCGGCGGCACCACCTGCACCGCGGCCGGATGGCGCACCGTCAGCGTCAGCGTGACGGGATCGCCGACCGTGAGCCGCGTCGGCGCGGCGTCGAGGCGCGCGGCGACCTCGCCCGAGCCGTCGGCGGCGACGGGCGGCGCCTGCGCGCGCACGGTGCCCGGCACCGCCAGGCACGTCAGCGCCAGGGCCGCGAGCGCCGCGCGATCGCGCCGTCGACCGCGCCCTCGGGTCGCGTCGCCCGCCATCGATCTGCCTGCGGCCGCGCCGGACATCTCCGTCCTACCGGCGCGCGCGGCGGCCGCGCCGCTCGAAGAACGCCGTGAGGGCGCCGGCGTAGTCGTCGGCGGTCGAGACCTCGATGCGGTCGACGCCGGCGTCGACGAGCGTGCGCCGGACGGTCGCCGCGCGCGCGATGACGGTGTCGGCGAACGCGGTGCGCCACGCGGGGTCGCTGGTGTCGACCGTCGTCACCGCGCCGCTCTCGGCGTCCTCGAACGCGACGAGGCCGACGTCGGCGATCTCGGCCTCGAGCGGATCGTGCAGCCGCACGGCGACCATGTCGTGCCGGCGGGCGCTGGCGACCAGCGTCGCGCGATACGCGGCGGGATCGGCCAGGAAGTCCGAGACCAGGAAGACGATGGCGCGGCGCTTGAGCACGCGGTTGACGGTGTCGAGCCCCAGGCGCAGGTCGGTGCCGCGGTGGCGCGGGCGGAAGGCGAGCAGCTCGCGCACGAGGCGCAGCACGTGCCGCCGGCCCTTGCGCGGCGGGATCAAGCGCTCGACCTGGTCGGTGAAGATCACCAGCCCCACCTTGTCGTTGTTGGTGGTGGCGGCGAACGCCAGGACGGCCGCCAGCTCCGCCGCCAGGGCGCGCTTGAGGCGCCGGACGCTGCCGACGTCGAACGAGCCGCTGGCGTCGACCGCCAGCATCACCGTCAGCTCACGCTCTTCGACGAAGCGCTTGACGAACGGCTCGCCCATGCGCGCCGTGACGTTCCAGTCGATGGTGCGCACCTCGTCGCCGGGTTGGTACGGCCGCACCTCGTCGAACGCCATGCCGCGACCCTTGAACACCGCATGGTACTCGCCGGCGAAGGTGTCGGCCACCAGGTGCCGCGTGCGGATCTCGATGCGGCGCACCTGGCGCATCAGCTCGGCGATGTCGCCGGCGCCGTCGACCGCTGCCGCCGGCGTGACCGCGTCGACGGCCCGCGCCCCGCGGCGGGGCGCACGGCGCGCGAGCGCATCAAGGAACGGCCACATGGTCGAGGATCTGCGCGACGATGGCGCTCGGGCCGACGCCTTCGGCCTCGGCCTCGTATGTCGTGATGACCCGGTGCCGCAGGACGTCGGGCGCCAGCTCCTTGATGTCGTCGGGCGTCACGTAGCCCCGCCCGCGCAGGAAGGCGAGCGCACGCGCCGCCGCGACGAGGAAGATCCCGGCGCGTGGCGATGCCCCGTAGTGGACCAACGGGACCAGGTGCGCGAGCCCTTGGCGGTCGGGATAGCGCGTGGCGAACACGATGTCGAGCACGTAGTCCTTGATCTTGGCGTCGACGTAGATGCCGCGCACGGCGCCGCGTGCGGCCAGGATGGCGGCCGGTGCCAGCACCGGCCGCACCGCGGGCAGCTCGCTGCCCGTCATGCGGTCGATGATCTGCCGCTCCTCGTCCCGCGTGGGGTAGCCGACCTCGACCTTGAGCATGAAGCGGTCGACCTGCGCCTCCGGCAGGGGGTACGTTCCTTCCTGCTCGATCGGGTTCTGGGTCGCGAGCACGAGGAAGAGCGGGTCGAGGGCGTGCGTGGCGTCGCCGATCGTCACCTGGCGCTCCTGCATGGCCTCGAGGAGCGCGCTTTGCACCTTGGCCGGCGCGCGGTTGATCTCGTCGGCGAGCACGAGGTTGGCGAAGATCGGCCCCTTGTGCACGCGGAAGTCGCTCGCCTGGGGGTTGTAGATCATCGTCCCGATCAAGTCGGCCGGCAACAGGTCCGGCGTGAACTGGATGCGGGCGAAGTCGGCGTGGATGGCCTGGGCCACGGTCTTGACGAGCAGCGTCTTGGCCAGGCCGGGCACGCCTTCGAGCAAGATGTGCCCGTCGGCCAGGAGCGCGACCAACACACGGTCGATCAGCGCCGTCTGCCCCACCATCACGCGGTTGATCTCGGCGCGCAGGTCCTGCAGGAACCGGCTCTGCGACGCGACCTCGGCGTTGAGGGCTTGGATGTCGATCATGGCGGTTGTCTCGAGTCGGGGTGGGTTGGCGTGGCCGCGGCGCCGGATGCGTCGGCGCACCGCGATGCCGTCCGTGCCGGCGGCAAGGCCAATACGATAGCCGCACTAGATGAGCGGGGCGTGAACGCGGCGGGCGGGCCGTGCCCGGCCCTTCCGGCGGGGCGCGATCGGTCCGCTCACTCGAAGATCGAAAGCTGCTGGCTCGTCGCCCCCCGCGGCTTGTCGCCGGCCGCGGGTTCGTCCGGCGCGTCGGGCACCGCTGGCTCGCCACGGGCTGCGGGCCGGCGCGACTTGCGCGGCGCCGCGGCGGGGGTCACGGGGACGGAGGCCATGAAGGCGGGGGCGTCGTCCTCGGCCGTCGCGCGGGCCGCCGGCGGGTCCGGGGCGCGCGGCGCCGGCGCGCCGGCCACGTGGTCGGCCATCGCCTTGCCCGGCGACGCCTTGCCCGCCGCGGGCTTGCGGCCGTTCGACGCCTTGGCCGCCGACGCGCGCGACGCGGCCGCCTTGCGGGCGGCGGCGCGCTCCTCGGGATCGGCGTCGGGGTCGTCGAAGTCCTCGGCGTCCAAGTCGTCGACGAGGTCCCATGCGTCGGCCTCGTCGTGCCCGTTGGCGAGGTCGTCGGTCTGGGCGTCGTCCCACACCCGCATCAGGCGCATCTTGCGCGGCGCCACCTGGGCACCCATCCACAGCTCGACCATCTGGTTGGCCTGGTGCACGTCGTCGATGGTCACGCGGAACATGTTGCGGTTGGCCAGCGGCGTGGGCCTGCCGTCGACCGTCGGCACCTCGAACACCGTCTCCTTGAGCTGCGCCGGGTTCATCTCGCCCAGGCCCTTGTAGCGCTGGATCACCACGCCGGCCTTGCCCCACTGCTTGACCACCTGGTCGCGCTCCCATTCCGAGTACGCGTAGCGCGTCAGCTTGCCCTTCTTGACCTGGTACAGCGGCGCACGCGCCACGAACAGGCGCCCGTCGTCGATCATCGGGCGCATCAGGCGCCAGAACAAGGTGAGCAGCAGCGTCATGATGTGCAGGCCGTCGACGTCGGCGTCGACGAAGATGGCCACGCCGCCGTAGCGCATGTCGGCGGCGCGGAAGTCCAGCCCCACCCCCGCGCCGACGGCCGAGACGATGGCCTTGATCTCGTTGTTCGAGAGCGAACGGTTGAGCCGGGCCCGCTCGGTGTTGAGGATCTTGCCGCGCAGCGGGAGGATGGCGTGGTGCCGGTTGTTGCGCGCCTGCTTGCAGCTGCCGCCGGCCGAGTCGCCCTCGACGATGTAGAGCACGGTCTGCGCCACCGGGGCGCCCTTGGCGACGTCGGCCAGCTTGCCCGGCAGGCCGCTGTCGACCACGTCGAGGATGCTCTTGCGCATGACCAGGCTGCGGGCCTTCGCGGCGGCTTCCCGGGCGCGCGAGGCGGCCAGGCACCGCTCGACGATCTTCCGGCCCATCGACGGGTCCTTGCGAAAGTGGTCGAGCAGGCCCTCGTAGGCGAGCGACATGACCTGGCCGTGCATCTCGCGCGTGCCGAGCTGGGTCTTGGTCTGCGAGGTGAACTCGGGCTCGGGCATCAGCACCGACAACGCCGCCGTCAGCCCGGCCGTGCTGTCGCGGCCGGTGATGTCGTCGTCGCCCTTGATCAGCTTCTTCTCCTGCCCGAACACGTTGATCGCCTTGGTCAGCGCCGCCCGGAAGCCCGAGACGTGCGTGCCGCCGTCGCTGGTCGGGATGGTGTTGACGAACGACAGGATCTCTTCGTCGTCGCCGGCGTGGTACTGCAGAACGAGGTCGACGCTGGCGCCGGACTCGGCACGGCCCGCAAGCCGCAGCGGGGCGTGCAGGGCGCGGCGGTGCTCGTTGAGGTGCTCGATGTAGGCCCGCAGCCCGCCCTCGTAGCAGAACTCGCGGGTGCGCGGCTCGTCGCCGCGGCGGTCGGTCACCGACAGCGTCAGGCCGGGGATGAGGAAGGCGGCCACCTGCAGCCGGTGCGCGACGGCGCCGAAGTCGAACCGCGTGACCTCCATGTACTGTTCGCTCGGCTTGAAGGCGACCATCGTGCCGGTGCCGAGCTTGGGGTCGGCGTGCTTGCGGATGGCGGCCTCGGCGCCAGGCAGGCCGACCGCGCCGATCACCTTGCCGCCGCGGGCGTCGACGATCTCGACCGGCGACTTGACGTGGCCGTGCTCGTAGCGCTGGCGGAACCGGACGCCCTGCCGCTGGACGGTGACCTCGAGCCAGGCGCTCAGCGCGTTGGTGGCCTTGATGCCGACGCCGTGCAGCCCGCCGCTGGTGCTGTAGCTGTCTTGGTTGAACTTGCCGCCGGTATGGAGCTGCGTGAACGCCATCTCGAGCGCGGACTTGCCGCTTTCGGGGTGGATGTCGACCGGCACGCCGCGGCCGTTGTCGACGACGCGTGCGCTGCCGTCGGGCTCGAGGTAGCAGTCGACGCGCGTGCAGTGGCCGGCCATCGCCTCGTCGATGGCGTTGTCGATGACCTCGGCCAGCAGGTGCTGGAGGTTGCTGCGCCCGCCGATGTACATGCCGGGGCGGCGCTGGATGGCCTCCGGGAAGCCCAGCTCGGTGATCTGGCTGGCATCGTAGGCCGGGGCGGCGGCGGGCGGGACGGGCATGGGCGGACTCCGGCGGGCGGGTGATGGGCGGGCGCGTCGGTGATGATAGAACGCGTGTTCGGGAGATGCAAGTCGTCGCAGGCGCCGGCATCCCACGCGACCGCGCGGGCGGAGGCCCGCCCAGATGTTAGCACAGCGGCGCAGCCCGCCCGGCGCGCGCCGTGGTAGAATCCCGGTCGACCACCCCGGCGCCCGATGCGCGCGTCGGCCGGCCGCAAGGCCGTCGGCCATGCCCCGCGGCGGTCCGAACCTCGACGGCCCGATGCCGTGCCCAACCGACTTGGAGCCCGCCCCATCATGTCCTTCGCCCCACACCCGCGCCTGGCTGCCGCCGTCGTGCTCGTGCTGACCGTCGGCTGCGGGATCTCCGCGCCATCCGACCCCGGCAAGTCGCCGGACGCGCCGCCGGCCGCGCGCGCGGCGACGCCGGGCGCGGGCGCCGGCGGTGCTCCGGGCGGCGCGCCGCCCGCCGGCGACGGTTCGCCGCTCCGCGGCGCCAGCGGCGTGCGGGGCGGACCTGCCCCCACCGCGCCGCCCCGCACGCCGAGCACGCTCGACATCCTGCTGGCCTCGGTGGCGTATCCCGGCCCGTCGCCGGAGGTCCCGCTCGCCCCGGCGCCGGCCTCCCCCGCGGCGGAGGCCGGCGCCGCTGCGCCCGCCGCCACGGGCCCCGTGGCCGTGGCCGCGGCGCCGACTTCCTCCGCCCCACGGCCGTCCGGGGTCGGCGGCCCCAACGCCGCCACCCGCGCGGCGCAGGCGCGCGGCCCGGCGGCCACCCCGGTGCCGACGCGGACGCGGGCGCCGACCGCCCCGCCGGCGCCGACCGAGGACCGCAGCGTGCTGGGGGCGCTGCGGCGCGGCGAGCTCGTGGTCTACCTGCGCCACGGCCAGACCGATTGGACGCAGAACGACCGCGAGCTCGCGTGGGTCAAGGAGATGCTCGCCGACCCGGGCCTGCTCGACGACTGCGACCGCCAGCGGCTCCTGTCGGACGCCGGGCGCGACGACGCGCGGGCGATCGGCGAGACCGTGCGCCGGCTCGGCATCCCGGTCGGCCGTGTCGTCGCCAGCCCGTGGTGCCGCACGCGCGAGACGGCCGAGCTGGCGTTCGGCGGGGCCGAGGTGGCGCGCGGCAAGCTCTTCGACACCGGCTACCTCGCGTCCGGGTCCGACGAGTGGCAGCGCTACATCGACGCGCTGCGCGGCATGCTCGGCGAGCGGCCCGGCGGCGGCAACACCGTCATCGTCGGGCACATGCCGCCGCTGCGCGACGCGGCGGGGGTGACGCTGGCCGAGAGCGAGGCGGCGATCTTCCGCCCCGCCGGCGGCGACTTCGACTTCCTGGCCCGCACCGGGCCCGGCGGATGGGAGCGGCTCCCATGAGCGACGACCGGCAGATCATCTACACCATGATCCGGGTGGGCAAGCTCCACCCGCCCAACCGCCAGGTGCTGCGCGACATCACGCTCGGCTTCTACCATGGCGCCAAGATCGGGGTGCTGGGCCTCAACGGCGCGGGCAAGAGCACGCTCCTGCGCATCATGGCCGGCGTCGACGACGACCACCAGGGCCAGACCATGCTCTCGCCGGGCTACACGCGCGGCCTCTTGCCCCAGGAGCCCCGGCTCGACCCGGGCAAGACGGTGCGCGAGGCCGTCGAGGAGGGCGCCGGCCCCATCGCGGCGGTCGTCCGCGAGTACAACCAGATCGCCGACCGCTTCGCCGAGCCGCTGGACGCCGACGAGATGGACCGCCTGATCGCGCGGCAGGCCGAGCTGCAGGAGGCGATCGAGCAAGCCGATGCCTGGGACCTCGACAGCCGGCTCGAGCTGGCGATGGACGCCTTGCGCTGCCCCCCGCCCGACACGCCCGTGGCCGTCCTCTCCGGCGGCGAGGCGCGCCGCGTGGCGCTCTGCCGCCTGCTCCTCCAGGCGCCGGACATCCTGCTGCTCGACGAGCCGACGAACCACCTCGACGCCGAGTCGGTGGCGTGGCTCGAGCGGCACCTCCAGGGGTACCCCGGCACCGTGATCGCGGTGACCCACGACCGCTACTTCCTCGACAACGTGGCCGGCTGGATCCTCGAGCTCGACCGCGGCCACGGGATCCCATGGCGCGGCAACTACTCGTCGTGGCTGGCGCAGAAGCAGGCCCGCCTGGCCAGCGAGGAGAAGGCCGAGAGCCAGCGCCAGAAGACGCTCGAGCGCGAGCTCGAGTGGATCCGCATGGCGCCGCGCGCTCGCCAGGCCAAGGGCAAGGCGCGGCTCCGGGCGTACGACGCGCTGCTCGAACAGCGCTACGAGGCGGCCCAGGCGGACCTCGAGATCTACATCCCGCCGGGCCCCCGCCTGGGCGACGTCGTCATCCGGGCCGCAGGGGTGTCGAAGGCCTTCGGCGACCGGTTGATCGTCGACGGCCTGACCTTCGACGTGCCGCCGGCCGCCATCGTCGGCATCGTCGGCCCCAACGGCGCCGGAAAGACGACGCTGTTTCGCATGATCACCGGGCAGATGACGCCCGACGCGGGCACGCTCACGGTCGGCGGCACCGTCAAGCTCGCCTATGTCGACCAGGCCCGCGACAGCCTGGACCCCGACCGCAGCGTGTGGCACGAGATCTCGGGCGGCGCCGACCTCGTCGCGCTCGGCGACCGCCAGGTCAGCTCGCGCGCGTACGTGGCGCGCTTCAACTTCCTGGGCGCCGACCAGCAGAAGCGCGTCGGCGACCTCTCGGGCGGCGAGCGCAACCGGGTGCACCTGGCCAAGCTGCTGCGCGAGGGCGCCAACGTGCTCCTGCTCGACGAGCCGACGAACGACCTCGACGTCAACACGATGCGCGCGCTGGAAGACGGCCTCGTGGCCTTCGCCGGCTGCGCGCTGGTCATCTCGCACGACCGCTGGTTCCTCGACCGCATCGCCACCCACATCCTCGCCTTCGAGGGCGACAGCCGGGCGGTGTGGTTCGAGGGCAACTACTCCGACTACGCGGCCGACCGCCACGCCCGCCTCGGCGCGACCGCCGACCGCCCGCACCGGATCACGTACCGCAAGCTGACGCGGGCGTAGGCGGGCGCGGCGACGGCCCGCCGGCGCCGATGGGCAGGCGCGGGCGGGCGGCGCGGCCACCGCGCGGCCGCGCCTGCCAGCTCGTCCGAATCGTGTCCGATTGCCGTGGCGGCCGGGCCATTCGGGATGTCACAATAGGTCACGCGACATCCGCCCGCGGAGCGAGGAAGGAACGGTGCATGACTGGCCTCGAGGTACGTCTGTTCGGGAAGCTGAGGGTTCGTCGTGACGGCGCGGTGCAGCCTGGGATCGACGCGCGGCGCGTGCAGGAGCTGCTGGCCTATCTCGCGCTGTACCGCGACCATCCCCATCCGCGCGAGCGGCTCGCCGACGTGATTGCGGGCGACGCCGCCATGCCCGAGGCGCGCAAGGGCCTGCGCCAGGTGCTGTGGAAGCTGCAGGCCGTGCTCCGGCCGGGCGTCGGCGAAGCGGGCCGGGCCGTGCTGGTCGTCGACGCCGAGCACGTCCAGCTCGACGCGTCCGCCGGGATGTGGCTGGACGTCGCGGTGCTCGAAGACGCGTGGGCGCTGACCCGGGGCGTGCCCGACGCGGCCTTGGACGACGATGCGGCCAGCACGGTCGCGCGGGCGGTGGAGGCCTATCGCGGTGACCTGCTCGACGGCTGGTACCACGACTGGTGCCTGTTCGAGCGGGATCGGCTGCAGGGCATCTACCTCGACCTGCGCCACAAGCTGATGGCGCATGCCGAGCGGCACCGGCACTTCGAATCCGGCATCGAGCACGGCATGGCCATCCTGCGCGTCGACCGCGCCCGCGAGCGGACCCACCGCTGCTTGATGCGCCTGCACTACCTTGCCGGCGACCGCAGCGGCGCCCTGCGCCAGTACGAGCGGTGCGCGGCGGCCCTCCAGGCCGAGCTGGGCGTGGCGCCGGCCCGCCGGACGGAGGAGCTGCGCGCGCGCATTGGCGCCGATGCCGGGCTCGACGGCGGCCCCGGACCGCGGCCCGCGCGGGGCGACGGTCGCTGGTTTGCCGTTCCGGCCCTCGGCGGGCCGTCGCTGCCGGTGCCGGCGGCGCGCATCCGCCCGGCCGACGCCGGCGGCGTGTGGGACGCGCAGGCGGTGCTCGACGACCGCGCCGGCGGCACGCCGGACGCGGCCGTGACGAACGATCCGCCGGCGCCGTCCCTGGAAGCCGTGCTCGCCGACCTGATCCAGCTGCGCGGCGCCTTGGTCCGGGCCGAGCAACGGGTCGCCGACGACATCTCGGCCATCGCGACGGCAATGCGGCGCGACGGCCTGCGCCACGCGTGAGCGCGGCGCGCGAACCTTCTGGCCCACTCAAGCAGCATGGAGGCATGCATGGCAACCCTACCCTATATCATCGCCTACGACCCCGCCTTCCTCGGCGACGGTTTTCAGGTGCCGTACCCCGGCCCGGCCTGCCACGGCCAGCTGCTCGAGAGCGGCCGCGTGTTCGACTACCTGCACTACTCGCTCGTCATGCACCGCAACCGACGGACCGCCCTCTTCACGGCCCACAACCTCGACATGAGCCGGAAGCGCGCGGTGGTGCGGCGCGACCGCTGGTCGCTCGACACGCGCATCGGGGCGGCGTTCCAGACCGGCCCGGCGGCGTATGCCAACAACCCGTGGGACCGCGGACACCTCGTGCGCCGCGACGACGTCGCGTGGGGCGGGGCGCAGGAGGCGCAGGACGCCAGCGACGCGACGTTCTTCTTCTCCAACGCCGCGCCGCAGCACGAGCGGTTCAACCAGGACGAGTGGCTCAACCTCGAGGACTGGGTGCAGCAGAAGGCCGGGGCCGCGTCGGAGCGGCTGTGCGTGTTCTGCGGGCCGCTCTACACCCATCACGATCTGTTCGTGGGCGACGTCCGGATCCCGTCGGCGTTCTGGAAGATCGTCGTGCTGCGCGATCCCACCGCGCCGGACGACGATCTCTCGGCGCTGGGCTTCGTCATGAAGCAAAACGAGCTGTGGGACGACTGGAACGGCGCGGCGACCGACGACCTTCACCTGTACCAGGTCGGCATCACCGAGATCGGAGGCTACACCGGCCTCGGGTTCGGCGAGCTCGCCGTGCTCGACGAGTTCGAGTGGCGCCAGGCGCGGTTCCGCGATCGCACCCGCATGCGGCCCATCGAGATCACCGGGCCCGACGACCTGCGCTTCTTCGGCGATCGCCGCCGCGCGCGCGGCATCCGCGCGCTGCGGGTCGGGCGCGGCGGTGGCGCCAGCGGGGCCGACGGGGTGGCCGGCGGCGAACGGACGCCGGCACGGTCCGGCGCCCGGTCCGGCCGTGCCGGCGGCTGCGGCTGCCGCGACGGCGTCGATCGCGCTGCCGATGAGCGGGTCGCCGTGCTCGCGCGCCAGGTCGACGCCCTGCGCGACGTCGTCGACACGCTGCTCGAGGATCAGCCCGCGACGCGCGACGCCGACCTGGCCCGCGCGCGCGCCCTGGCGCGCGAGGCCTACACCCGCATCGTCGGCGGCCAGACGACGGCGTCGGGCGAGTTCCCGGAGTGCGCCTGTATCGGCGGCGACGCCGGCTCGGGCGACTGGTTCTGCAGCGGCGTCCTGGTCCACCCCCGCGTCGTCGTCACCGCCGCGCACTGCGCCGAGTCGATCCGCCGCGTGTACCTCGACGGGCGGTCGATCAACCTCGTGGGAGCGGTGGGCGAGGTGGTCCCGGTCGAGCGCGTGTTCGTGCACCCCGACTACGACGACACGCGCGTGCCGTCCCACGACATCGCGGTGGTGCTGCTGGCGCACGCCGCTCAGACCGCGCCCGTCGGCGTGGCCGCGCAGTCCGAGGTCGACGCCGAGGACAACGTCACGCTGGTCGGCTTCGGGTACGAGCACCCGACCGAGAACGTCGGCTTCGGCACCAAGCGCAAGGTCGACGTCCCGCTGACCGGTACCACCGGCCTGACCCCCGCAGAGATCACCGCGCTCGAGCAGCTTCACGGCTTCGACGCCCGCTACGAGGTCCACGCCGGTCGCAAGATGCTCGGCAAGGACAGCTGCAACGGCGACAGCGGCGGACCGGCGTACATCGTCGGCGCCCAGATGGGACGGAAGGTGGCGGCCGTCACGTCCCGGGCAGCGTTCTCGTCGGAGCTCCGCTGCGGCGACGGTGGGCTGTACACGCGGATCGCACCGTACCAGGCCTGGATCCACGCGGTCACCGGCGGCCTGGTCGACAACGGCGCCGGTCAGCCGGCGGAACCCGGGAGCCCCCCGACGCCCCCGCCGTCGCCGCCGTCGGCGGCCGCGTCCGCCGGGCCGTACATCAGCGCTGCGCAGCCCAACCCCGCCGGCGCCGACGCCGGGCGGGAATGGGTCGAGCTCACCAACTCCGGCAGCGCCGATCTCTCGCTGGCGGGCTACGCGATCGCCGATCGCCAGGGCGGCCGACTGCCGCTGTCCGGGGCGCTGTCGGCCGGCGCGACCCGCCGCTTCGACGTGCCCGCCGACGCCGCGGTGGCGCTGGGCAACGCGGGCGACGACATCGTCTTGCTGCGCGACGGGGTCGAGGTCCAGCGCGTGACGTATGCGGGCGCGGCATCGGGAGCGGTGCTGCGGTTCGAGCCGCCCGCCGCGAGCGGGACGGGAGCCGGCGACACCCCCGCCGCGGCGCCGCTGATCGGCGCGGACCCGTGCTGACGGCGCCGGCCTGGCCCACGGCTTGGCCGGCCTGCCCGCCGACCGGTATCATTCCGCCATCGCCTCCGCCCGCCGCCGACGCGGCCCTACCGCCCAAGGATCGACACCCGACATGTCCACCCGCGACACCCCGCTCTCCGCATCGCTCCTCAGCCCGACGCTCGAGGCGGCCATCAACGCCCAGATCGGCCGGGAGTTCGGCGCCAGCCTGCAATACGTCAGCATCGCGGCCTTCTTCGACGGCGACAGCCTGCCGCAGCTCGCGGCGTTCTTCTACCGGCAGGCCGAGGAAGAGCGGATGCACGCCATGAAGTTCGTCCACTACGTCACCGAGACCGGCGGGCAGGTGCGCGTCCCGGCCGTCGAAGCGCCACAGCACGCCTTCGGCGGCGCCGAGGACGCCGTGACGCTGGCGCTGCAATGGGAGATCGAGGTGACGCAGCACATCAATCGCCTCATGGACATCGCCATCGAGGAGCGCGACCACATTGCCCAGCAGTTCCTGCAGTGGTTCGTCGCCGAGCAGCGCGAAGAGGTGTCGAGCATGAGCACGCTGCGCGACATCATCCGCCGCGCCGGGCCGGGCGGGCTCCTGTTCGTCGAGGACTACCTGTCGCGCCAGC
>WBZR01000671.1_pt1 | contig 50964 bp, 48 predicted proteins | sample 5204231 | NCBI WGS metagenome assembly WBZR01 (sample SAMN12412403, study PRJNA552823) | activated sludge metagenome | isolation source: activated sludge from anammox sidestream of wastewater treatment plant... | place: USA: Virginia | collected 2017-08 | reverse complement strand
TTATCGACGCGGCGCGCGCCGTCGCGATACCGGCCGATCAGCGCATCCTTCACATCCTTCCGCAGGAGTTCGTCATCGATAACCAGGAAGGCATACGCGACCCAATCGGCATGTCGGGAGTGCGCCTGGAGGCCAAGGTTCACATGGTCACCGGCGCGGTGAGCGCCGCGCAGAACATCGTGAAATGCGTACGCCGATGCGGGCTGGAAGTCGACGACGTCATCCTGCAACAGCTCGCATCCGCGCAGGCCGTGCTGACGGATGACGAGCGCGAGCTGGGCGTATGTCTCGCCGACATCGGCGGCGGCACGACGGACATCGCGGTGTTCGTCAACGGCGCCATCCACCATACGGCCGTCATACCAATCGCCGGCGATCAGGTCACCAACGACATTGCCGTGGCGTTGAGAACGCCGACGCATCACGCCGAGGACATCAAGATCAAGTACGCCTGCGCGCTGACCCAGCTTGCGAATCCGGAGGAGACGATCGAGGTGCCGAGCGTCGGCGACCGACCACCGCGACGCCTGTTGCGCCAGACGCTGGCCGAGGTCGTGGAGCCGCGCTACGAAGAGTTGTTCTCACTAATACACGCCGAGTTGAAGCGCAGTGGCTTCGAGGAGCTGATCGCTGCGGGCGTGGTGCTGACGGGCGGCGGCTCGAAGATGGATGGTGTCATCGAACTTGCCGAGGAGGTGTTCCATTGCCCGGTGCGGCAGGGGGTACCGCAGTTCGTTACCGGGCTGGCCGACGTCGTGCGCAACCCGGTCTACTCGACGGCCGTCGGCCTGCTTCTGTTCAGCAACAAGGTCCTGCCGGCGGGAAAACACTCGCCGCGCGTGGACGGCGGCCTGAGGAATACGTGGGAACGCATGAAGAGCTGGTTTCATGGGAATTTTTGAAGGTCGAACTTGGGGTCAATCACTGGGGCGGACGCACCGCGAGGAGGTCTTATGGCATTCGAACTGATGGATACGATAAATCAGAACGCTGTGATCAAGGTCATCGGCGTGGGCGGTGGTGGCAGCAACGCCGTTCAGCACATGGTGGCGGCAGACATCGAGGGCGTGGACTTCATTTGCGCCAATACCGATGCGCAGGCGCTCAAGATGTCGGCGGCACGCATGACGCTGCAACTCGGAAAGAACATCACGAAGGGACTTGGCGCCGGCGCCGATCCGGAGGTGGGACGGCAGGCGGCGCTCGAGGATCGCGACCAGATCGCCGACGTGTTGGAGGGTTCCGACATGGTGTTCATCACCGCCGGAATGGGCGGCGGCACGGGTACGGGCGCCGCGCCGGTCGTCGCGCAGGTCGCCAAGGATCTCGGGGTCCTGACGGTAGCGGTGGTCACGCGCCCCTTCGGTATGGAGGGTCGTCGCCGCTCCGAAGCAGCGAACAAGGGGATCAAGGAGCTGAGCCAGTTCGTCGATTCGCTCATCACCATCCCCAACGAGAAGCTGCTGAGCGTACTGGGGCGCGATGTGAGTCTTCTGGACGCCTTCAAGTCGGCCAACGATGTCCTCCTGGGCGCGGTGCAGGGCATCGCCGATCTCATCACCCGTCCGGGTCTCATCAATGTCGATTTCGCCGACGTGCGCACCGTCATGAAGGAGATGGGCATGGCGATGATGGGCACTGGCCGTGGCAGCGGCCCGGAGCGCGCACGGATTGCGGCCGAGTCGGCGATCGCCAGCCCGCTGCTGGAGGACGTGAACATCGCCGGCGCGCGCGGGATACTGGTCAACATCACGGCCGGTCCCGACATGAAGATCGGTGAGTTCGACGAGGTCGGCACCCTGGTCAAGAACTTCGCTTCCGACAACGCTACCGTCGTCGTAGGCACGGTGCTCGACCCGAACGTCTCGGACGAGTTGCGCGTGACCGTGGTCGCGACCGGTCTGGGCCGGGAGGAGCGGGCAGCGGAGCATGTTCCGGTGGCCGCGCAGCCGGTGGTGCAGTCGGTCCCGGTAATGACTCCGGTCGTGCAGCCGGCGCCTCTCGCGGGCAAGCACGCCATCGTGGAACCGGCAGAGTTGCCGGGAAGGGAGCGCGCCCTGCGCAGGCGCGACTCGCGGGCCGCCGTGGACTACGCAGAAAACCCGAACTATCTCGATATCCCGGCGTTTCTGCGACGCCAGGCAGATTAGTGCAAGTAGCGGTCGTGAATGACCGCCACCGGGGCGGGATTGGTGCCTGGCGGTTCAGGTACCGTTTGGAAACATTTGTGATATCATTCACTTTGCTGCTCTGCCGCAAGGTGGGGTTCGAGGTCCCAGATGATCCGACAAAGAACACTTAAAAACGCGATCCGTGCGACCGGTGTTGGGCTCCACTCGGGGAAAAAGGTGTTCATGACCCTCCGCCCGGCTGCGCCAGACACGGGAATAGTTTTCAGGCGTATCGACATGGACCCTCCGGTCGACATCGCCGCGCGCGCGGAAAATGTTGGGGATACGCGGCTTTGCACCAGCCTGGCCAAGGGCGACGTGCGCGTGGCCACCGTAGAGCATCTGCTGTCCGCGCTCGCTGGGCTCGGCATCGACAATGCCTACGTCGACCTGACGGCCGCCGAAGTGCCGATCATGGACGGCAGCGCCGGGCCGTTCGTGTTTCTCATTCAGTCGGCGGGCGTGCAGGAGCAATCCGCGCCCAAACGATACATCCGCATCAAGACGCCGGTCGTGGTCGAGGACGGCGAGAAGAGCGCGCGATTCGAGCCGTTCGAGGGCTTCAAGGTCTCGTTCGCCATCGATTTCGACCACCCCTATTTCCATCAGGCGAGCAAGTTCGCCGAGATCGATTTCTCGACGACGTCGTTCGTGAAGGAGGTCAGTCGCGCGCGCACCTTCGGCTTCATGCGCGAGGTGGAACTGCTGAGGCAGAGGCAGCTTGCGCTGGGCGGCAGCCTGGCAAATGCCGTGGTGGTGGATGACTATCGCGTCCTCAACGAGGACGGGCTCCGCTATGAGGACGAGTTCGTCAAGCACAAGGTGCTCGATGCGATCGGGGACCTCTATCTGCTTGGCCACACGCTGATCGGTGCCTTTCACGGCAACAAGTCTGGCCATGAATTGAACAATCGCCTGCTGCGTGCCTTGTTGGCCGACGCACAAGCGTTTGAGGTCGTTACTTTTTCCGACGAAAAGGCCGCGCCCATCTCGTTCGCGCAGCCAGCGTTCGCGGCCTCGTAGACCGGTCCGTTCCGACCGGGCCGAACAGGCGCGGGCATCGACAAGCTCGTCTATGCGGTGGTAGTCTTGGCCATTCAGTGAGGGTTTGCCGTCGCCAATCACTCGTGCGACGCAAGCCGTAGCAACGCCGCCTGTAGTGCTCCGTCGTCGCAGCCGTCAGCGGCGTCGCGAAGCAGCTTGGCCGACCGGGCCGACAAGTGGGGGTGAGGCGGCAGTTTGGGCGTGGGTTGCGTTTGCGACAAAGCCACTTTCACGTCAATCTCAGAAACAGAGTTTTCGGGCGCAGCGTCCTTCATGCGCCGCAACACATCCGGTAGCTGGCAGCGCAGGCGCGTTGCCCATACCGGCGAATCCGTACTCAGAACTAGACGTCGGCCGCGCAGATTCGCCACTCGGAAGCGAGATCGGAGATTCTGGGGGAGCAAACCGCGAATGATCGCCTCGACGCGCAACAGTTCGTGAGCATGCCGCAGTATCGGGCTTAGCGTTCCGTCACGGGACGTCTTGATGACTGCAGGGAAGTGCACGGGCATTTTCTTCATCAGAGCCGGCTCGTGCCTGGTGTCAAAGGGAACAAGAACAAACGGCGAACTTCAAGAGGAGGCGTTGCCACGGCAACTGACAGCTTATATGCAAATCGTCTTCCTAGCCAATTCACGCGTCGGTAGTTACCGTTTCAAGTTTGGCCTCTTGGGTGTGATGGCAATTGCGGGAATCGTATCGGCCGCGGGTGCCGGTGCATACTATGCCGGCACGCTGCGGGGCGAGAGCGAAGCGATCGTCCAATTGCGGGCACAGGAGCAATCCCGCGACCCGATATGGAAGGGTCAGATCGAGGAGCAGCGCGACGGCATCGCCAAACTCAACTCGACCATCCAGTTGAACGTGAACGCCATCGCCGTGCGCCTCGGGGAAATGCAGGCGCATGTCGCGCGCCTGAATGCGTTGGGTGAGCGACTGGCGTCTATGGCGAAGCTCGCGGAAGGGGAATTCGACTTCTCCTCGACGCCGGCGGCCGGCGGTCCGGCACCGGAAATGCCGGTCGGTAGTGATATCAATGACATCGCACGTGCGTTCGCTGCCCTGACAGCGGAGATCGACGATCGCGCCGAGAAGCTGGACGCACTCGAGGCGATGCTCCTCAACCGGGACCTTCTGGAGCAAACCTCACCGGCCGGATGGCCGCTGAAGGGCGGGTGGATTTCCTCGACCTACGGCAGGCGCGTCGACCCATTGACCGGACGGCGGGAATTCCATTCCGGGGTCGATTTCGTCGGACCGCCGAATTCCGAGGTTGTTGCGCTGGCGGCCGGCGTCGTGAGTTTCGCCGGACCGCGAAGCGAGTACGGCAACGTCATCGAGGTCAATCACGGCGACGGGGTCGTCACCCGGTATGCCCACAACAAGAAGGTCCTGGCCAAGGTCGGCGAGAAGGTCGAAAAAGGCCAGTCGATCGCCGTCATGGGTGCTACCGGCCGCACCACCGGTCCACACGTGCATTGCGAGGTTATACGAGACGGCGTGATCGTTGATCCGGTAGACTATATAAAGTCTGCCAAGGATGCTTCCCGGAGTATATCCAAGCAGGATTCCTGACCCCACCCGCCAGGGCCCGTCAGGGGTCCGCGCGAACCCCCCGGTCCTGGCCCGGCCACGCACGTTCCGCCGAGCGGCGAAATCGGAACGCGTGGCCGCGCTCAGCGTCCAATGCAGCGTCGAATCCCCTTCCGGACACTTGAGCAAGCTTCCAATAAATGCTGAATCCAATTTCCCTGGTCGGTAATGCCGTTCGCCTGGTCGTCGGCAGTCGTAACGAGCGCACGCTGCGCCGGATGCGCAAGGTCGTTGCGCGCATCAATTTACTGGAGGCCGCGCTGCAGCCCCTGAGCGATGAGCAGTTGCGCGCCAAGACCGAGGAGTTCCGCGCGCGCGCCGCGGCGGGCGAGACTCTTGACGGGCTGTTGCCGGAGGCATTCGCCGTGGTACGGGAGGCGTCTAGGCGGGTGCTGGAGATGCGTCACTTCGATGTGCAGCTCATCGGCGGCATGGTGCTGCACGAAGGACGCATCGCGGAGATGCGCACCGGCGAAGGCAAGACCCTCGTCGCCACGCTGCCGGCCTATCTGAACGCCCTCACGGGCAAAGGCGTGCACGTGGTGACGGTGAACGATTACCTGGCGCGGCGCGACTCGGAATGGATGGGACGGGTCTATGCGTTCCTTGGGCTCAGCACCGGCGTGATCCTCTCGAATATGCGGCCCGCTGAACGCCAGAGCGCATACGCCGCGGACATCACCTACGGCACCAACAACGAATTCGGCTTCGATTATCTGCGCGACAACATGGCCTTCTCGAAGGAGGACCGTGTGCAGCACGGGCTGAATTTCGCGATCGTCGACGAGGTCGACTCCATCCTCATCGACGAAGCGCGCACCCCGCTCATCATCTCCGGTCCGACCGAGGACAAGACGGACCTCTACGTGCGCGTGAACACGCTGATTCCGCATTTGACGCGGCAGGAGCAGGAGCCGGGCGAGGGCGTGGTCGACAGTGGTGATTACTGGGTGGACGAGAAGGCCCGCCAGGTGCACCTGACGGAGCGCGGGCACGAACACGTCGAGGAGCTCCTGGCCCGCGAGGGGATGCTCGCCGACGGCGACAGCCTTTACAGTGCCGCCAATATCGGCCTGATGCATCACGTCAACGCCGCGTTGCGCGCGCATACGCTGTTCAGGCGCGATGTCGATTATGTCGTCAAGGACGGCAGCATCGTCATCGTCGACGAATTCACCGGCCGCACCATGCCCGGCCGCCGGTGGTCGGAGGGTCTGCACCAGGCGGTCGAAGCAAAGGAGGGCGTGACGATACAGAACGAGAACCAGACGCTTGCTTCGATAACTTTCCAGAACTACTTCCGCCTGTACAAGAAGCTCTCCGGCATGACCGGAACGGCGGACACCGAGGCGCCGGAGTTCCTGCAGATCTACGGACTGGAGGTCGTGGTAATTCCCACGCATCGCCAGATGATCCGCCAAGATTTCGGCGACGTCGTCTATCTGACGACCGAGGAGAAGTTCAAGGCCATCATCGACGATATCAGGGACTGCGTATCGAGGGGACAGCCGGCACTCGTCGGCACTGCCTCCATCGAGACCTCCGAGTACCTCTCGGGCCTCCTGGCGAAGGAGAAGATCGATCACCAGGTGCTGAACGCCAAGTTCCACGAAATGGAGGCCCAGATCGTCGCCCAGGCCGGCCGGCCTCGCGCCGTGACGGTCGCGACGAACATGGCGGGACGCGGTACCGACATCGTGCTCGGCGGCAATCCCGAGCCGGAAATTGCGGTGATCCGGAACGACACGACGCTGAGCGAGGAGGAGCGCGCGCGCGGCATCGCCGCGGTCAAGGCCGGGTGGCAGGAATTGCACGATCAGGTCGTGAACTTCGGAGGCCTGCACATCGTGGGCACGGAACGCCATGAGTCGCGGCGCATCGACAACCAGCTGCGCGGCCGTTCCGGCCGACAAGGAGATCCAGGCTCGAGCAGATTCTATCTCTCGCTGCAGGACAGCCTGATGCGCATATTCGCCTCCGATCGCGTGGCGGCGATCATGCAGAAGCTCGGCATGCAGCCCGGTGAGGCCATTGAGCACCCGTGGGTAACGCGCGCCATCGAGAACGCGCAGCGCAAGGTGGAAGCCAGGAATTTCGATATCCGCAAGCAGTTGCTCGAGTACGACGATGTTGCCAACGACCAGCGCAAGATCATCTACGAGCAGCGCAACGATCTGATGGATGCCGAGGAGATCGCGCAGACCATCGTCGACATCCGCGAGGATGTCGTCAACGGAATCGCGCGGCAGTACGTTCCGCCGCAAAGCTTCGAGGAGCACTGGAACATCCCCGGCCTGATGCAGGCGCTCGAGCAGGATCTGGGCACAAAGTTGCAGGTCGATGCCTGGCTGAAGGAGGACAGCTCGCTGCACGAGGAAACCCTGCGCGCCAGGGTGTTGGCGGAGGTGGAGGCAGCCTACAAGGCCAAGGAGGCGGCGGCAGGCGAAGGCGTTCTGCGGCATTTCGAGAAGGCCGTCATGCTGCGCGTGCTCGATCAGCACTGGAAGGAGCACCTCGCCGCCATGGACTACCTGCGACAGGGCATACATCTGCGCGGCTATGCGCAGAAGAACCCGAAACAGGAGTACAAGCGCGAGGCCTTCGACATGTTCAGGCAGCTGCTCGAGAACATCAAGCGCGATGTCGTCGGCATACTGTCGCGCGTCCAGGTCCGCACCGAGGCCGAGGTCGAAGCCATGGAGGAGAGCCGCCGCCGCGTGGCTCCGGTGCGATACACCCACGCCGAGGCGGCGAGCGCGCTGAGCGGTGCGACCGAGGGGGGCGCGGAGCAGCCCGTGGGCGCCGAGGCCGAGGCCGAGGTGTCGCGCCAGGTTGCCAGCGTAGCGCCGTTCGTGCGCGGCGGTCCCAAGATCGGCCGCAATGACCCATGCCCGTGCGGTTCGGGCAAGAAGTTCAAGCAGTGCCATGGCCGCATCGGTTGAAATCTCGGATCAATTGGCGAAATAGCGGGTCATGGCTGCGGGCAATATTCCTTTCCGGCCGCCGTTGCCAGTGGCTGGCATCAGGCTCGGAACCGCTGCTGCGGGTATCAAACGCACCGACTGCAAGGACCTGGTTCTGATCGAACTGGCAGCGGAGTCGGAATGCGCAGCCGTCTTCACGCGCAATGCGTTTTGCGCCGCGCCGGTGATCGTGGCCCGGGAACACCTGCGCAAGCAGGTTCCGCGGTATCTCCTCATCAATTCGGGCAACGCGAATGCGGGCACCGGCCAGGCGGGGGTCCAGGCTGCGCTCGACACCTGCCGGATGGTCGCGCGGCTTGCCGAAGCGCCGGATACTGCGGTGATCCCCTTCTCAACCGGTGTGATTGGCCAGCCGCTGCCGCTGGAGAAGTTTGCAGCCGCCGTCCCGATCGCATTCTCGTCTCTGCACGAGGGTGCATGGGCTGATGCGGCCCATGCGATCATGACCACCGATACCGTGCCGAAGGCCATATCGGAGACCTTCGAGATCGACGGTCACACCGTCACGGTTACCGGTATCGCCAAGGGCGCCGGCATGATACGCCCGGACATGGCAACCATGCTGGCATACGTCGCGACTGATGCGGCGGTGAACCGCAAGGCGCTACAGGACCTGTTGACTGGGGCCGTTCACCGCAGCTTCAACCGCATCAGTGTGGACGGCGATACCTCGACCAACGACGCCTGCGTCCTCATTGCGACCGGACGGGCCGGCAATTCGCCGGTTACCAACGCGTCCTCGGCGCCGGGCCAAGCCCTGCAGGCCGTACTGGACAGGGTGTTTACTTTTCTGGCCGAGGCGATTGTCCGTGACGGTGAGGGTGCGACCAAATTTATCCGCATCAGGGTCGAAAGCGGTCTCAGCGAAGAGGAGTGTTCGGGCGTCGCGTACACCATCGCGCACTCGCCACTCGTGAAGACGGCCTTTTACGCCTCGGATGCGAACTGGGGGCGAATCCTGGCGGCGATAGGGCGCGCGGGGATATCGGATCTGGACATAGTGCCGATCACGATCGATCTCAACGGGGTACGCATCGTGGAGGGTGGCGGCCGCGCAGCGAGCTACACAGAGGATGCCGGACAAACGGCGATGCGGCCGACAGACATAGACGTGCTCGTCGACCTCGCGCGCGGTGGGGCGCGCGCGGAGGTGTGGACCTGCGATTTTTCCTTCGACTACGTCCGTATCAACGCCGAGTATCGGACCTGAAGAAAGTCACGATGCGGGCAAGACCTCCCGCCGATGCCGTGCATGTGGTGGCGGCGGTGCTCCGGAATCGCGATGGTGAAGTGCTGCTCACCCGGCGTCCGGAGCACGCGCACCAGGGTGGCTTGTGGGAGTTTCCGGGGGGCAAAGTGGAACGGGGCGAAGCGGTCGAAACCGCTTTACGGCGTGAGCTCGCCGAGGAGCTCGGCGTCACGTGCCCGACGGCGTGCCCGCTCATCACGGTTTCACACCGATACATCGACAAACATGTATGGCTGGACGTTTGGGAGCTGACGGACTGGACGGGAACACCCACCGGCCGCGAGGGGCAGCCGCTGCAATGGGTGCGTCCCGACGTTCTGCATGAAGTCGCCATGCCCGCCGCGGATGTCCCTGTCATCAGCGCGCTCGCGCTCCCATCCACCTACGTCGTCTCACCCGAACCGGACGGGCCGCCGGAGATGTTCGTTCGCCACCTGCGAGGCAGCCTGGATGACGGCGCGACGCTGATACAGTTGCGGGTCAAATCCATTTCCGAACGCGACTACCTTGCGCTCGCGCGCGAGGTGATCGGATCCACCGCCGCCCGCCGCTGTCGCGTGCTGCTGAACGCAGACCCATCCATGGTGGAACGTCTGGGGGCCGACGGCGTACATCTGAACAGTGGACGGCTCCATGGCGTCACCGCACGGCCGCTGCCGCGCTCGAAGCTGGTTGCGGTCTCGTGTCACAACGCGGAAGACCTGCGGCAGGCGAGGCGTATCGAGGCCGATTTCGCGGTGCTCGGGCCGGTGAAAACCACCACCTCCCACCCTGATTGGGTCCCTTTGGGATGGGAAGGATTCTCCACCATGGCAGTTGCCGCGGGGCTGCCGGTCTATGCCATCGGCGGTATGGCGAAATCGGACGTGCCTATCGCCAGGCGCGCCGGCGGGCAGGGGATCGCGGCGATCAGATCCCTGTGGGGTGGTGGCCCCGGGGGGCCGGGCTCTGCCGGCAGAGGCGATACCACCGTCAATTGCGGGTGACTTCCGGCGCCTGAAAAGCCGCATCCGTGCCGTCCTCGATCCTGACTGGAGACGGCGACGTCCCGGGTATGCGGTAGGTTTCGGTCGCCCACCCATGCAAGTCGACCATCCGGCACCGTTCACTGCAGAATGGCCGATGATGATTGCCGGGGTTCAGGCTTGTTGCGGCACCACACCGAGGGCAGCGAGCGTGCATATCGGCAAGGTCTAGAGGTTGCAGCACTGCAGTTCAAATTCGATGTCCTTGGCGGTCTGCGTCGGCCGCTGTCCGGTGTCGCGCTGTTCGAGAAGGCGGATGGTGAATCGATGCTTGCCGCCGCTTATCTCGGGGAACACGTCCAGATCCGAAGTGATGCCGACGCGCACCAGCTGGCACAATACATTCGGTTCCACCGGCTGCTGGTAAAATCCGGCGCTGGCTACGACGAATTTGGGATGGGCGCTGTCGCGCACCATACCAAGAGCCCGTTCTACTCCCGCGCGGATAATTTCCAGATCACTAATCCAGTTCTTCAGGTGCTGTACGCGCACGGCCGCCGGCCGGCTCAGCCAGTGGTGGTAGGCGGGCAGATCGAAGTTGCAGGTACCGCCTGGTATGGGCAGGCGCTGCTTGACCGCGTACACGAGTTCGTCCTTGCGCAGACACTGTGCCGGCTGACACTGATTGCTACGTAGCCTTCCAAGAAGCTCATTGACCGTGGAAAGGGTGTCCCGCAGACGTCCGGGGTCGACCTTGGGGTTCTGTTTCAGACCGGAGAGCACCTGTGAATGGCGCTCCAGTTCCTTGATGAGCTCGGCCTTGAGATCGAAGCGCGCCAGGAGGTCGTTGATTTCTATCAGACCCGAGAGAGCAGCGCGACTGTTCCATTCGGTTTCGCCGCCAATGTGGTGGAGTACCTGCCCGAAAAGGTGCTCGAGACGCAGGAAAGCACGGATGCGTTCACTGAGCGGCTGCTCATAGAAGACGACCTCTTCCAGGGCACCCGGGAACAGCGACGCCTGCAGGCTTGGGCTGGATTCGGTATTCATTTATGGCTGGCGGTTGTGTGGCGGCGTCGTGCGCCCAGGTCTAGATAGACACGGTGCAGTCTCTCCACTTGGTCTCGCAAATGGCTCATGTCCCGATCGTTGGCTATCACGTCGTGGGCGCGGCCCAGACGCTGCTCACGCGACACCTGAGCTCGCATGATTGCCTCCACGTCGCCCGCTGTCAAACCGTCCCGCTCCATGGTTCGGCGGATCTGAAGGGTCTCCGGCATGTCAATCACTAGGATGCGGTCGACCTTCCCGGTCCAGCCGCTCTCCAGCAGGAGCGGGACCAGCAATACGCAGTAACTGGCCGATACCCTGCTGACCCACTCCTCGACCCGGGCGCCAATCAGCGGATGGAGTATGGCCTCGAGCGCCTGGCGCCGGCCCGGGTCCGCGAAGACCAGGCGTCGCAGGGCCGGGCGGTCCAGGCCGCCCGAGGAATCCAGCAGCCCGGGACCGAACTCCTCGACGATGCACTGCAGGGCGGGACAGCCTGGACGAACCAGCTCACGCGCTACCTGATCGGTGTCGAGCACGGGTACCCCCAGCTCCCCGAACAGGGCCCCCACCGTGCTCTTGCCGCTGCCGATGCCGCCGGTCAGTCCGATGATCATGGGCCGCACGCGGCGTTCACTCCATGCCCGTCAACCGAAGATATCCGCTGCTGATTGCCGGCCCCCAGAGCACCGCAATCCACCCCGCGCACGCCAGGAAAGGGCCAAACGGGATGGGCTGGCTGCGCCCGTGCCTGCGAAACAGGACGAGCGAAATCCCTACAATGGCGCCGACCGCTGAAGCGAGCAGGATTATCACGGGCAGCTGCTGCCAACCAGTCCAGGCTCCCAGGGCCGCCAGCAGCTTGAAGTCACCATAGCCCATTCCTTCCTTGCCAGTGGTGAGTTTGAAAGTCCAGTAGACCAGCCACAGGATGAGGTACCCGGCCATCGCACCGAGGACGGCAGCCTGCAGTGGAGCAAAAACGCCAAAGACATTCAGTGCGAGTCCGGCCCACAGCACCGGAAGGGTGATCGAATCCGGCAGCAACTGATGATCGAGGTCAATGGCGGCTGCCGCCAGCAGCGCCCAGCCGAGGGCGGCGGCACCGAGCGCGGGCAGCGTCGGGCCAAAATGCCAGAGGGCGAGGACGCTCAGCACGGCACCCAGAAGTTCGACCAGTGGATAGCGCAGCGAGATTCGCTCCCCGCAGCCCCGGCAACGCCCCTTCTGCAGCATCCAGCTCAGCAGCGGGATGTTCTCATGCGCGCGTATCGGACGTTTGCATTTCGGGCAGCGCGATCGCGGACGACACAGGTTGTACGGCTCTGCATCGCCTGTTGGCTGCGCAGCCTTGTCGGCGAGTTCGGCGCAGTGCGCGCGCCACTCGCCTTCCATCATAATCGGCAGGCGATGTATCACCACGTTGAGAAAGCTGCCCACCACGAGTCCGACTGCGATCGCGGCGAAATAGGTCAGCATCGGTGCGGCAGCGAGGCTGTCAATCATGCATGTCGCGGCCTGAAGGCCGGGTGTCAGGATAGGCCGCAGAGCGTATTCGAGTCACGCCGGCGAGCGGCGCGACTTTCCAGCCGCGGCCGACGGCGCCTTCGTCAGATGGCCTGTCCCATCTTGAAGATGGGCAGGTACATCGCGATCACGAGACCGCCGATCAGCACGCCGAGCACCGACATGATGAGCGGTTCAAGCAGACTGGTCAGCGCCTCGACAGCATCATCGACTTCCTGCTCGTACCAGTCAGCCACCTTGCCCAGCATGGAGTCGAGCGATCCGGATTCCTCGCCGATCGCAACCATCTGCACCACCATGTTCGGGAACAGTTGCGATTCGCGCATCGCCACCTGCAGCTGCGTACCGGTGGAGATCTCATCGCGCATCTTCAGCGTCGCGTCGCGATAGACGACGTTGCCGCATGCGCCAGCCACGGAAGTCATCGCTTCCACCAGAGGCGTGCCGGCGGCAAACATCGTCGAAAGGGTGCGGGCAAAGCGCGCGATGGCGGACTTCTCGAGTATCGAGCCCACGACCGGGAGCTTCAGCGAGATGCGATCGAAGAAGTGCGCGACTTTCAACGATCGCTTCTTCAGCATCCAGATTCCCACGGGGATACCGATAACTGCCGGGAAGATGATGTACCACTTGTCGCGGAAGGCATTGGAAATGCCCATCACGAACTTGGTGAAGGCGGGCAGATCGGCGCCGAATCCCTTGAACAGGGATTCGAACTGCGGAATCACGAAGATCATCAGGATCGAGGTGATGATGAAGGCGACGACAATGACAGCCGTCGGGTAGAAGAGCGCGCCCCTTATCTTGGACTTCAGCGCCTCCATCTTCTCCAGGTAGGCGGCGATCTTGTGCAGCACCGACTCGAGCACGCCGGCGTGTTCACCGGCGGTCACCAGATTCACGTAAAGCTCATCGAAGTACCTCGGGTGCTTGCCGAGCGCCTCGGCAAGCGATCCGCCCGATTCGACATGATTCTTGATGTCGAGGATCAGATCCTGCATCTTCTTGTTTTCGTGGCCGCGGCCGACGATCTCGAAGGACTGCACCAGCGGCACGCCGGCCGACATCATGGTCGCCATCTGGCGACTGAAGACCGCGATGTCCTTCGGCGAGATGCTGCGGCTGCCTCGGCTGAGCAGGGGTTTCGGCTTCTTTCGCACCTTGAGCGGGTTGATGCCCTGCCGCCGCAACATTGCCTTTATGGTCGTGTCGCTGACGCCGGACATCTCGCCCTTGAGCCGCTTGCCCTGGCTGTCCAGTCCCTCCCACTGGAACATCATCGCTTTCGCTGCAGCTTCGGCCATCGCGCTACTCCATCGTCACGCTGTTGATCTCTTCTATGCTGGTAATACCGTCCATCACCTTTTTCAGCGCCGACTGGCGGATGTTCGGTACCCCCTCCTTCTGCGCCTGATCGGCCAGCGCAATCGCATTGGCCCCTTCCATGATCAGACGCTTCATTGCATCGCTGATAGGCATGACCTGGTATATGCCCGTGCGCCCCTTGTATCCGCCGTTGCACATATCGCAGCCCACGGCCTGATAGAGACGGAAATTGGTGGCCACCTGCGCCTCCGTGAAGCCCTCCGCGCGCAGCGCGTCGGCAGGGATCTCCACCGGTCGCTTGCAGTTCGCGCACAGCTTGCGTGCCAGGCGTTGCGCGATTATCAGGTTGATGGTCGTCGCCACCGCGAAAGGCGGAACACCCATGTCCATCAGTCGTGTCAGGGTCTGCGGACCGTCGTTCGTGTGCAGTGTCGACATCACCATGTGACCCGTTTGCGCCGCCTTGACGGCGATGCTCGCCGTCTCTAGGTCGCGGATCTCGCCGACGAGTATGACGTCGGGATCCTGACGCAGGAAGGCTTTCAGGGCCCGCGCAAAGGTCATGCCGGTTTTCTCGTCCACCTGCACCTGGTTCACGCCGGGGAGGTTGATTTCGACCGGATCCTCGGCCGTGGAGATATTGATGTCGATGGTGTTGAGGATGTTGATGCCGGTGTACAGCGATACGGTCTTGCCGCTGCCGGTCGGGCCGGTTACCAGGAACATGCCATACGGTTTCTGAAGGTTCTCCAGGTAGATCTTTTTCTGGTCCTCCTCGTAACCGAGGACGTCGATGCTCAGGCGCGAACTGTCGGAATCCAGTATGCGCAGCACCACCTTCTCGCCGTACAGCGTCGGGCAGGTGCTGACGCGGAAATCTATGGCCTTGTTCTTCGATACCTTCAGCTTGATGCGCCCGTCCTGAGGCACGCGCCGCTCCGATACGTCCAGGCGCGACATGACCTTGATGCGGGCCGCGATCTTGTTGGCAAGGGCCACGGGTGGCTTCGCAAGCTCCGCGAGGATGCCGTCGATGCGCAATCGGACGCGAAAATACTTTTCGTACGGCTCGAAATGCAGGTCCGAGGCACCCTTCTTGATGGCATCCAGGAGCACCTTGTTGACGAAACGCACGACAGGCGCATCGTCAATGTCGGAGTCCTCCGGCTTTTCCTCCTTTTGATCTAGTCCGACGTCCAGGCCTTCGAGATCGTCCAGACCGGCATCATCCATGTCGCCGAGACCGGATTCCGTGGCCTCAAGTGCCTTTTCCATCACCCTGCTGAGCTTGTCCTCCTCGACGAGGATGGGCTCAGTGGTGCCGCCAACCTGGAAACGGATCTCGTCCAGTGCTTTCAGATTCGTCGGATCGGATATCGCGATGAACAGGCGGCTGCCGCGCTTGAACAGGGGCAGCGCGTGATGGCGCCTGACGATCTCTTCCTTGACGAGCTTTACCGCGTCCGGGTCGATGTCCACTGCGTTGATGTCGATGACCGGCACGCCGAACTCCGTCGAGGCGGCATGCGCAACATCGCGGCCGCTGACGAGCTTCTTTTCCACCAGATGCGCGACGAGGGCGATCTTGTTGTCTTGCGCGGCCTGGATGGCCTGCTGGGCGTCCTGTTCGCCTAGCAGCCCCTCGAGGACGAGCATGCGCGCCAGGCCGGTCAGCGGAGTTTTAGTGGTGGTAACAGCCATCGTGACTCGCTATCTCGGATCAAGAAAAAGGCATCGCCCACGTCCACCCGGGGAACGCCGGTACCCGGCCACAGCCGCCTCGAAGATGCGTGCCCCTACGGCTGCCTGCCGAGCGTAAACCAATGGTAGATGAATTGGCGCTAAATGGCCAATTTCCCTAATGTAAATTGGTATATCGGCACTGGGACATCCAGCCTTGAATGCTCTGCACCGGTCCCGGTCCGTCAATGGCTGGACGAACTGAGCACCAGCTTGACGACCAGGTACAGCGTGAGCACGAACACGGCGGTGCCGATGATGCCGGCAACGACGAAGCGAGCGGGGGAGCCAGTGGCGAAGTCCCGCTCACGGTTCTTGTTGCTCTGCACGCCCATTGCGGCGGCAGCGATGCTGCCGAACAGCGACAACAGGCTGCGCCTAGCTTCCGGATTTTCGTTGGATTTCATGAACGCCCTCTCGCTCGCCGCCGCGGCGCAGCACCTTATTCGCGTACAATAGTCCATTATTCGTCCAACAGGAACGGACCGACACATCGTGCTTGGATCAACCATTCGGGAAGACATCAAGTGTGTATTCGAGCGCGATCCCGCCGCTCGCTCGATCGTCGAAGTGCTGTTGGCCTATCCGGGCCTTCACGCCGTGTGGGTACATCGTGTCTCCCATGCCCTGTGGGTGCGTGGCTGGAACCGGACCGCCCGGGTCCTATCCCACGTTGCGCGATTTCTCACCGGAATCGAGATTCATCCGGGGGCGAGCATAGGCCGTCGTTTCTTCATCGACCACGGCATGGGCGTGGTGATCGGTGAGACGTCCGAGATTGGTGAAGATTGCACGCTTTATCATGGAGTTACACTGGGTGGCACGAGCTGGCAAAAGGGCAAGCGACACCCGACGCTCGAAACCGGCGTGGTCGTGGGTGCCGGCGCGAAGATACTAGGGCCAATCACCATCGGTGCAGGTGCGCGCGTGGGATCCAACGCGGTGGTCGTCAAAGACGTGCCGGCCGGGGCCAGCGTAGTCGGAGTTCCGGGGCACGTGGTGTCCGAGCGCAAGGAGCGCGAACGTCACCGGGAGGAAATGGCTCGCCGCATCGGCTTCGAGGCATACGGCCAGACCAAGGACATGCCAGACCCGGTAGCCAGCGCGATAGATTCCTTGCTCGATCATATCCACAACATCGAGCAGCGCATGGAAAGCATGCAGAAGCAGCTTCGCGAGGACGAGGAAAAAGTCTCGCAGGCATTTGATCATAAACATAAAATCTCGAAGCAGTAACCGCCGCTGACGCCGCTAGTCGGGCCTTGACGAGAGGCCCTCGGAACCTCGCGCCACCATAGTTGACTAATTTAGTCAGCTATGGAATCCTGCGCAGCCATTAATCTGAGGGGTCACGCGAATCCATGCGACTGACAACCCGCGGCCGCTATGCGGTCACCGCCATGCTCGATCTTGCGCTGCACAACGAAAGCAGTCCGATCGCGCTGTCGGACATTGCCCAGCGCCAGGACATCTCGCTCACCTACCTGGAGCAACTCTTCGCCCGGTTGCGCCGGCGCAATCTGGTGAGCAGCGCACGCGGTCCGCGAGGCGGTTATCGCTTGTCCAGGCCGCTCGATCAGATATCCGTCGCGGACGTTATCGCGGCCGTGGACGAGTCCGTGGACGCAACCCGCTGCGGCGGGGCCAAGAACTGCCACGGCAAGGAGCGCTGCCTGACCCACGACCTCTGGGAAGAATTGAGCCACGAAATCGAGTCCTTCCTCGGCCGAATCAGCTTGGGGATGCTGGCGGCGCGTGGAAGGCGCCGGGAGAGCGGCCACATCGAACCCGGAGCGCGTGACGAGAGGTATTCCGTGCCGGTCTGGAGAATACAGCGTAAGCGAGGCTGAGCACTATGGCGCCATTGTCCGTCACACTTACCAGTCGCGCAGCCGCGCACATCAAGCGCTATTTGTCTACACAGGAAAACGCGCAAGGGTTGCGCCTGGGCGTCAAGGCGACCGGTTGCTCCGGTCTGTCGTACACCGTTGCGCCGGCGACCGAGCTCGACGCCAGCGACCGCGTGTTTGACTGTGATGGCGTGAAGATCGTAGTCGCCGCCGAGTACCTTCCATATATCGCCGGCATGGAGGTCGATTACGTGCGCGAGGGCCTGAACGAGAGCTTCAGGTTCAGCAACCCGAACGTCAAGGCCACCTGCGGCTGCGGCGAGAGCTTCACGGTCTAGGAACAGAGACGGTCATCTAATGGCAACCTCCGCGAACGACGTCCAGGCACTGATCAGCAAGGGATACAAGGCTGGCTTCATTACCGAGGTCGAGTCCGATACCGCGCCCCCAGGGCTGAACGAGGACGTCATCCGCCTCATATCCTTCAAGAAGAACGAGCCTGAGTGGCTGCTCGAGTGGCGGCTCGGCGCCTTTCGACAGTGGCTGAAGAAGGAGGCGCCACGGTGGGCACACGTTCGACACCAACCGATCGACTATCAGGCCATCTCTTACTACTCCGCGCCGAAATCCAAGAAGGACGGCCCGAAGAGTCTCGATGAGGTCGATCCGAAGTTGCTCGAAACCTATGAAAAGCTGGGCATTCCGCTGCGTGAGCGCGAGATCCTGGCTGGCGTGGCGGTGGATGCGGTCTTCGACAGCGTGTCCGTCGCGACGACGTTCCGCGAAAAGCTCGCCGAGGCCGGCGTCATCTTCTGCTCGTTCTCGGAGGCGGTACAGAATCATCCGGAGCTCGTGCGAAAGTATCTTGGTTCCGTCGTTCCGGTGGCGGACAACTTCTACGCCGCGCTCAACTCCGCCGTGTTCAGCGACGGTTCTTTCTGCTACATCCCGAAGGGCGTGCGCTGCCCGATGGAATTGTCGACCTATTTCAGGATCAACGCGGCGAAGACGGGACAGTTCGAGCGCACGCTCATCGTGGCTGAAGAAGGCAGTTACGTGAGTTACCTCGAGGGCTGCACCGCGCCCATGCGGGACGAGAACCAGTTGCACGCTGCCGTCGTCGAGCTGGTTGCCATGAAGGACGCCCGCATCAAGTATTCGACGGTGCAGAACTGGTACCCGGGAGACGAAGAGGGTCGGGGCGGGATTTACAATTTCGTCACCAAACGCGGGGAGTGCCGGGGCGAGAACTCGCAGATCTCGTGGACCCAGGTGGAAACCGGATCGGCGATCACGTGGAAGTATCCGAGCTGCGTGCTGACTGGCGACAACTCGAAGGGGGAATTCTATTCGGTTGCGCTGACGAACAACTGCCAGCAGGCGGACACCGGTACCAAGATGATTCACATCGGCAAGAATACCCGCAGCACGATCATCTCGAAGGGCATCTCCGCGGGCCGTGGACAGAACGCCTACCGTGGGCTGGTCAAGGTTACCAAGGCCGCGGACAATGCCCGCAACTACACACAGTGCGACTCGCTGCTGATCGGGGCGAAATGCGGGGCGCATACATTCCCGTATATCGAGGTCAAGAACCCGACGGCCAGAGTCGAGCACGAGGCCACCACCTCCAAGGTCAGCGAGGACCAGCTGTTCTACTGCCGCAGCCGCGGAATCTCGCAGGAGGACGCCCTCAACATGATCGTCAACGGCTTCTGCAGAGAGGTGTTCAAGGAACTGCCGATGGAATTCGCCGTGGAGGCGCAGAAACTGTTGGGAGTGAGCCTGGAGGGTGCAGTCGGTTGACGGCACCGCGCGTGAATTATGAGCAATGGTGAAATGACGATGCTGAGTATCAGGAACCTGCATGCCGCGGTCGAGGGCAAAGCCATCCTCAAGGGACTGGACCTCGAGGTCAGGGCTGGCGAGGTGCACGCCATCATGGGCCCGAACGGGTCGGGCAAGAGCACCCTGGCCCACGTGCTCTCCGGCCGCGATGCGTATGAGGTCACCGAAGGTTCGGTCCTGTTCGAGGGCAAGGATCTGCTTTCCATGTCCCCGGAGGAGCGGGCGCGCGAGGGGGTATTCCTGGCCTTCCAGTACCCCGTGGAGATCCCCGGCGTCAACAACGTTTACATGCTCAAAGCCGCTCTCAACGCAATTCACAGGCATCGTGGCGAGCCCGAGCTCGATGCAGTGGACTTTCTCAAGCTCATCAAGGAGAAGGCCATGCTGGTGCAGATGGACGAGAGGTTCCTGAGCCGCGCCGTGAACGAAGGTTTCTCCGGCGGCGAGAAGAAGCGCAACGAGATCCTGCAGATGGCCGTGCTCGAGCCGAAGCTTGCGTTGCTCGACGAGACGGATTCCGGCTTGGACATCGACGCATTGCGGGTGGTCGCCAACGGTGTCAACCAGCTTCGGCGCTCCGACCGGGCCATCGTCATGATTACCCATTACCAGCGGCTGCTCGAACACATCGTGCCGGATTTCGTGCATGTCCTTGCTGGCGGGCGCATCGTCAAGAGTGGTGGGCGTGATTTGGCGGTGACGCTCGAGGAGCGTGGCTACGACTGGCTGAAGGGCGAGGCGGCATGAGTACAGCTGCAACGGCAAATTTGCTGTCGGAGTTCGAGCGCGTCTCCGCGAGTCTGCCAGGCGGTGCGCGCGTCGCTGATCGGCGCCGCGCGGCCCTCGCCCGCTTCGCGGCCAGCGGCTTCCCGTCACAGAGGGACGAGGCGTGGCGCTATACCAGCACCGCCGGTCTGGCGAGGCGGCAGCACAGTGTAGCGCTAGACACTCCGGTCAACCTGGAGCGGGTGCGCGCCGCGCTCGCCGCCGCGGGTGCATGGGACGGCCCGCAGTGCGTGTTCGTCGACGGCATTCATCGGTCCGATCTGTCGAACGCGGTCGCGGCTGCGGGCCTGCGTATCCGGCCGTTTGCCGCGGCAGTGGCAGAGGACAGCCGGATTGGCGAAGGCTTCGCGGGGTGGGGTGCCGAGGAACTCTCGCCGATGATCGCCCTGAACGCGGCGTTCGCCGCCGACGGCGTCGTGATCGACGTTGCTGATGGCGCAGAACACGGCGAGCCTCTCCGGCTGCTGTTCGTGATGACGGCGGACGTCCGGGATCGCGCAGTCTTTCCACGAGTCATCCTCAGGGCTGGCCAACGCTCAAGTCTGGCTGTGGTGGAGCAATATGTCGGAGAATCGGCGGCCGACGGTTTCACGAACACTGTCACGCAGATACACGCCGGGGAAGGCGCACGGGTTACGCATTACCGCCTGCAGGACGAGTCACCGAAGGCCTACCACGTCGGCAATCTGATCGTAAGTCAGGAACGGGCGAGCGAGGTGGTTTCGCATTCGCTGTCGTTCGGCGCACTTTTGGCGCGCCAGGACATACACATCATGCTCAGCGGACCGGAATCGTCCGTAACCCTGAACGGGCTGTACATGGCGGAGGGGAGACAGCACGTCGATCACCATACGCGGATTGATCATTTCGAGCCAACCACGCGCAGCGAGGAGTATTACAAGGGCATCCTCGGGGGGCATGGCCGAGGTGTGTTCAATGGCAAGGTCGTGGTGCATCAGCACGCAATAAAGACCGATGCGCAGCAGTCCAACAAGAATCTGCTGTTATCGAAGGATGCCGAGGTCGACACGAAACCCGAGTTGGAGATTTACGCCGACGACGTCAAATGCGCGCATGGCGCCACGGTTGGGCAGCTCGACGAGGATGCGCTGTTCTATCTTCGGTCGCGCGGACTTGACGAGAGCGCGGCGCGTGCCCTGCTCACCTACGCCTTCGCTGGCGACATATTGGAGCGGCTCGGCATCGCGCGACTTCAAAAGGAGTTGGCGGCGCGAATAGCCGGGCGCCTGCCTGGCGCCGCAGAATTCCTGGAGACGCTATGAGCGTCGTCGCGCCGAGCGTCGCGGACTCGGGTCCCTGGACGACGGGGGATCTGGAAGGCCTGCGCGCGGATTTTCCGATCCTGCGGACGAAGGTTCGCGGCAAGCCCCTGGTGTATTTGGACAACGCCGCGACGACGCAGAAGCCGCACGATGTCATCGATATAGAACGACGTTACTACGAGGAATGGAACGCGAATATTCACCGCGGAGTGCACTGGCTTAGCGAGAAGGCCACGCACGAGTATGAGCATGCACGCGACACGGTCCGTGCCTTCCTCAACGCGCGTTCGCGCAGGGAAATCATCTATACACGCGGCACGACAGAATCGATAAATCTCGTCGCACAGAGCTTTGCCCGTCCACGCCTGCGCCCGGACGACGAGGTGCTCATCACCGAGATGGAGCATCACTCCAACATCGTGCCCTGGCAGATGGTCTGCCAGCTTACCGGCGCGCGGTTGAGGGTGGTCCCGATTACGGATGACGGCGCGCTCGTGGCGGGCGAGTTCGAGCGATCGCTCAACGAGCGGACTCGGATCGCCGCCATCGTGCACGTGTCGAACGCGCTCGGTACGATAAATCCCGTACGGCAAATGGTCGCGGCAGCGCACGCGCGCGGCGTGCCGGTTTTGCTCGACGGCGCCCAGGCGGTGGCGCACATGCCTGTCGACGTGCAGGCCCTGGATTGTGATTTTTACGCGTTCTCCGGGCACAAGATCTTCGGACCGACCGGCACGGGCATACTCTACGGGCGTGAGGAACTGCTGGAGAGCATGCCGCCTTATCAGGGCGGCGGCGACATGATCCGTACCGTGAGTTTCGAGAACACGACCTATGCGGACTTGCCGGCGAAGTTCGAGGCCGGAACTCCCAATATCGCGGGGGGCATCGGTCTCGGGGTGGCGATCGATTACGTGCAAGCCGTCGGACTGCAGCGCATCGGTGTCCATGAGCACGAGCTGCTTCGTTACGCGACCGCGCGCGCCCTCGAGGTTCCCGGGCTTCGCATCGTTGGGCGGGCGCGCGAGAAGGCGGCGGTGCTTTCTTTCCTGCTCGGCGACATACATCCGCACGATGTCGGTACCATCCTCGATTCCGAGGGTATCGCGATCCGCACCGGGCACCACTGCGCCATGCCGATCATGACCCGATACAAGATCCCGGCAACCGCCCGCGCCTCCTTCGCCTTCTACAACACGCGCGAAGAAGTCGACCAGCTCTTCGTGGCGCTGGAGATTGCGAGAAGGGTGTTCACTCGATGATGGATTTGAACGATCTCTACCGCGAGGTGATCGTCGACCACAACCGCAGTCCGCGTAATTTTCGCCAGATGGCGGACGCGACACGCATGGCGGCCGGCCACAATCCGCTATGTGGTGACCAGCTCACGCTTTATCTGAAGCTGAGGGACGGAGTGGTCGAAGACGTCAGCTTCCAGGGCAGTGGCTGTGCGATCTCGATGGCATCGGCATCCCTGATGACGGAAGTCCTCAAGGGCAAGAGCGAGGCCGAAGCCACTCGCCTGTTCGAAAAATTCCACGCGCTGGTCACCGACGCTGGCGATGAGACCGACCCGGACCTTGGCAAACTCGCGGTGCTGGCCGGCGTGCGCCAGTACCCCTCCCGCATCAAGTGCGCCGTGTTGTCGTGGCATGCGATGAACGCCGCGCTGCACGGCGAGACCAGGGCGTCGACAGAATGATACGGCGTTACGGAGCAGACCATGCCATGGGCGCGGAAAACGATCGTTCCGCGGAGGATGGTCCGCGAATGGTGGATAACCAATGAACGTGGCTGTGGATCCTTACACTCCGATCGCGATGACGCGCGACTGCGACGCCATTCTCATTCCGAGCGGCACCCCCATCCTGATCCAGGAGGGGACGAACGTTTACCTGACACAGGCGCTGGGAGGCAGCGTAACGGTCAACGTGAACGGAAATCTGGCGCGCATCGCCGGGAAGGATCTCGATGCGCTGGGCATGCAGGCACAGGGCGGACTTGCGGTCGAGGCGCGCGCCGATGGCAGCGTCGACGAGGACCTGGTCTGGATGCAGTTGCGCACATGCTATGACCCTGAAATACCGATCAATATAGTCGACCTGGGACTGGTGTACGAGTGCAGTATCGCGCCGCTGCCGGACAATGCCGGCAGTCGCGTCAACGTTGTCATGACTCTGACCGCGCCAGGATGCGGCATGGGCGAGTTCCTCGTGCAGGATGTCCGAGAGAAGCTCCTGCAGGTGCCGAATGTCACCGACGTGAACGTCGAGCTCACCTTCGACCCGCCGTGGAACCAGGACATGATGTCGGAGGCGGCACGGCTGCAGACGGGCATGTATTGATGGCGGCATGGTTCGAACAGGAATCCCGCCAGGCACGGTCGGCGGGCGGACGGAACGGGGCTGACGCGCATGTCTGATTGGGTTGACGTCGCTGCGGCCGACGAGCTGCCGCCCGGCGCCCGGCGGGTGGTCGACGCCGATGGCGTGCAGATACTGGTCGTCAATCTCGACGGGGAATTCTTCGCGCTGGAGGACGTCTGTACGCACGACGGCACCCCCATCGACGAGGGTGACATCCACGGCGATGAAATCACCTGTCCGCGCCATGGGGCCCGCTTCTGTCTTCGAACCGGTGAAGCGCTTTGTGCCCCGGCCTTTGAGCCGATCCCGACCTTTCCGGTCCGGATCTGCGGCGGCATAGTGCAGGTCCGCGACCCTCGCTTCGACTAGGGGGCCTGGACCCCCGACCCTCGTCCGCAACACTGCTGCGGCGCAACAATGTTTCCCCGCGCTGCTTATGTCCCTATTATAATTGCGCGGTTTTTTGTGGCCTCCAATTCATCTAAGGCGTTGAAATGGCTATCGAGCGCACGTTTTCCATCATCAAGCCGGACGCGGTGGCGAAAAACAAGATTGGCGAGATTCTGGCCCGCTTGGAGAGCAGCGGCCTGCGGATCGTGGCCTGCAAGATGGTGCGCATGAGTCGGGAGTTGGCCGAGACGATCTACCACGTTCACATCGGGCGCCCGTTTTTCAAGGACTTGGTAGAGTTCATATCGTCTGGCCCGGTAGTCTGCTCAGTCCTTGAAGGGGAGGACGCCATCTCGAGGAACCGGGCCGTGATGGGCGTTACCGACCCGGCGAAGGCGGCTGCCGGTACAATCCGGGCGGATTTCGCCGAGAGCGTCAGCCGCAATGCCGTGCATGGTTCAGATGGCCCCGAATCGGCCCGTTACGAGATAAGCTGTGTTTTTGATCCCAACGAACTCTGCGATCGCCCGTGAGTATTCGCGCCACAGAGAGAACCAACGTCTTTGATCTGGACCGCCCGAGTATGGCGACGCTGCTGTGTGAGCTGGGCGAGCCGGTGTTTCGCGCCACGCAGATCGTCAAATGGGTGCATCAACACGGCGTGGCCGATTTCAGGCAGATGACGAATCTGGGCAAGACGCTGCGCCAGCGGCTTTCCGAGTGCATGGGCTTCGAATTGCCGGAGGTGGTCACCGAGCAGATCTCGAGCGACGGCACCCGCAAATGGATGCTGCATGTCGCCGGTGGCCAGGCGGTAGAGACCGTGTACATCCCGGAGGCCGACCGAGGCACTCTTTGCGTGTCCTCGCAAGTGGGCTGTCCGCTCGAATGCAGCTTCTGCGCGACCGGACGGCAGGGATTCAGCCGCAACCTGAGCACCGCGGAGATCATCGGTCAATTGTGGATCGCGGCCCGCTCGCTCGGTCAGTTTCCCCGTCCCGAGCGGCGCCCAATCAGCAACATCGTGTTCATGGGCATGGGGGAGCCCCTGCTCAACTTCGACAATGTCCTGCGCGCCATCGATCTGATGCTCGACGACAACGCCTACGGATTGTCGCGCCGCCGCGTCACCGTCAGCACGGCCGGCATGGTGCCGCAGATGGACCGGCTCAAGCAGGCGAGCCCGGTGAGTCTGGCGGTGTCCCTGCACGCGCCGGACGACGCTTTGCGCAATGAGCTTGTACCGCTCAATCGAACCTATCCGCTGGCGGAGCTGCTGTCCGCATGCAAGCGATTCGCCGAAAATTACACGCACGAAAGCATCACCTTCGAGTACACGATGCTCGACGGAGTAAACGATACGCCGACACACGCGAGAGAGCTCGTCCACGTGCTGAACGGCATCCCTTCGAAGGTGAACCTCATCCCGTGGAATCCGTTTCCAGGCGGCGGTTATCGCCGGTCCAGCGCGGAGGCGATCGAACGGTTCCGCGCCGTCCTGCAGCGAGCGGGTGTAATCACTCTCACCCGCAAGACGCGCGGTGATGACATCGATGCGGCCTGCGGGCAGCTGGTAGGCAAGGTGCAAGCTCGCGCGGCGCGCTATCATCGAACTTTTACCGGGGCATCATCCTAGGAGATCATAATCGCATGAGCACCCGAAACAGCGTCCTCGGCGGTGTCGCGCTGGCGCTCACCTTGAGCGGCTGCACCAATCAGGCCGGCGTAAAGGAGGGCGGCGAGGGGGCGATCGCAACTGAGATCCGCAGCACCGACCGATTGGCCGAGATCAACACGCAGCTCGGTGTCGAATACATGAAGGACGGCAAGTACGAGACCGCCCTCAAGAAGCTTGAGAAGGCGATCGAAATCGACAGCAATTATGCGCGCGCCTATGACGTGCTCGGATTGTTGTACACGCGATTGGGCGAAAATGCCGGTGCCGAGAAGAATTTCAAGCGGGCCCTGCAGCTGGCTCCGGGCGATTCCAGCATCCTGAACAACTATGGCCAGTTCCTCTGCCGCAATGGCAAGGCGGCCGAGGGTCAGGCGATGTTCGCCAAGGCGGTGGAGAATCCTTTGTACCAGACGCCGGAAAACACCTACACGAACGCGGCTATTTGTGCGCTGGAGCAGCAGAAGGACAAGGAGGCCGCGCAGGAGTTTCTGCGCAAGGCGCTGGAGAGGAATCCCGAGATGCCGATCGCGCTGCTGCGAATGAGCCAGGTGACCTACGAGTCCAACAATTACATGGCGGCGAGGGGATATTTCGAGCGCTACAAACAGGTCGCAGGCCACACGCCGGAGAGCCTGTACCTTGGCGTGCAGATCGAGCAGAAGCTCGGCGATAGCGAGGCTGCCGACAATTACGCGATGCTGCTGAAGGACAAGTTCCCCGACTCGCAGGAAGCACACCAGCTGATGAAGAGCGAGCAATGATCGCGCGATCGGCCCGCGACGACGCGTACGAGGAAGAGGGGTCCGTCTCCTCGCTGCAGCACGTTGGTCAGCAATTGCGGCAGGCCCGGGAGGCACGCGGACTGAACATCCAGGACATCGCGGCACGGCTGCATCTGTCCGCGAGCGTCGTCACGACGATCGAAAACGGCGCTCTCGAGCAACTGCCCGCGGCAACCTATGCCCGCGGCTACATGCGCGCATACGCGAATCTCGTCGGACTGAACCCGGATTCGCTGCTGGCGGCGTACGACCAGTATGCAACCCAGCCGCCAGTGCTCAATCCATTTGCCAGCACGCCGCAGCCGCAAGTCAAGTCGACCGACCTTCCCGTGCGGATGGTTACCTACGCGGTGGTCGCCATCGTGGTGGGACTGCTTGGCGCGTGGCTATGGCAGTCGCACGAGTTGAGTTCGGTGGCATCCCTCAGCGTGCCGAAATGGGGTGCTGGCAGTGATGGTCAGGCCACCGTGACCGAGCCTGTTCCTACCGCCGTCTTGCCCCCGGCCGCTTCGTCGCCGGCAGCGGGCGCCACTGCCGTGTTGCCGCCGGCGGCGGCCCCGACATCCGACACTGCGGCACAGCCGGTCGCCGGGCACGCGCCACAGAGCGCTCAGGCCGGGACCGGGCCGGCTGAGGTGCCGGTGCAGCCGATCGTAACCGAGCATTCCCCGGAGACCGCCGCGCCCTCGCCTTTGGCACCGCCGGCGCCAGGCGGCACCGCGGTCCCGGTATGGGCCGATACTGCAGCGCCAATCTCGGGCACCGTGGAGCCGATGACCGGTCCTCAGCCAGAGGCTACGCCGCCTGAGGGCGCTGCAATGCCGGCGCGCAGCGACGGATCGCTCGCCGAGGGGACCATTGCCGGTGTCGAACCTATCACGCCGGTGACGCCCACGACGCCGGAGGTGGCGCCGAACGGCGCGAAGGTGCTCAGCTTCGAACTGGCGGAAGACGCGTGGTTGGAGGTCACGGACGCCGAGGACAAACGCCTGTATTACAACATGGGCAAGCAGGGTAGCCGCATATCTGTCCAAGGCGTGATGCCGTACAGGGTAAAAGTCGGCAATGCGCCTGCCGTGAGCGTGAGCTTCGAGGGCCGGTCCCTGGACATCTCGGCGTTTTCCTACGAATCCGTCGCGCGTTTCTCGGTGACTCCCGACGGCTTCCTCGCCCAGCCCTGAATCACCGAGCCGGCCACCCATACACGCCATCGCGCAAGGCAGAACTCTCTTGGCCGCTCCGCTGCAATCAGTCCGTGGCATGAATGACGTGCTCCCGTCGGAAACCCCTCTCTGGCAGTGGCTCGAACGCGAGATCCGGGAAGTGCTGGAGAGCTACGGCTATAGCGAAATACGGCTGCCAATCGTGGAGCCGACGATGCTCTTCGAACGCGGAATCGGCGATGCCACCGATATCGTGGAAAAGGAGATGTATACCTTCGCGGATCGCAATGGTGATTCCCTCACGCTGCGGCCGGAGGGCACGGCAGGGTGCGTGCGCGCGGGCCTGCAGCATGGCCTGTTCTACAATCAGACGCAGCGCCTTTGGTACGCCGGGCCCATGTTTCGCCACGAGCGCCCACAGAAGGGCCGTTACCGCCAGTTCCATCAGGTCGGGGTGGAGGCCGTCGGTCTGGCGGGACCTGACATCGACGCCGAGCTCGTTTTCATGACCGCGCGTCTCTGGCGTCGATTCGGCATGCGTGGCGTTCAGCTGCAGCTGAATTCCCTCGGCAACCCGGAGGCCCGCCAGCGCTTTCGCGGTGCGCTCGTCGCCTATTTCACCGCGCATGCCGATGCATTGGACGAGGACAGCCGGCGCCGCCTGCACAGCAATCCATTGCGCATCCTCGACAGCAAGAATCCGAGCATGCAGGAACTGATCGCCGGGGCGCCGCCGTTTTTCGACTATATCGACGAGGATTCGGCGGAGCATTTCGCGGCACTGCGTGCGATCCTCGAGCTCGCCGGCATCGATTACGTGGTGAATCCCAGATTGGTGCGCGGACTGGATTACTATACGAAGACGGTGTTCGAGTGGGTCACCGATCGCCTCGGGGCGCAGGGCACTGTCTGCGCCGGAGGCCGTTATGACGGCCTTATCGAGCAATCCGGCGGCAGGCCGACTCCGGCGGTCGGGTTTGCCCTGGGCCTGGAGCGGCTGATCGCGTTGGTGCAGGCCGACGACGTGCGGCCGTGCGCCGCGACGGCGCCAGACCTGTACCTCATGCCGCTGGACCAGGAATGTGTTGCGGCTGCCATGGAACTCGCCGAATCCCTCAGGGACGAAGTAGAGGGACTGAAGGTGCTGACGCATTGCGGCGGCGGCAGCGTGAAATCACAGTTGAAGCGCGCAGACCAGAGTCGCGCCCGCTGGGGTCTTCTCCTCGGCACCGAGGAGCTGGCGGGCGGTACAGTCTCAATCAAGCCATTGCGCGGCGAGGGCCCGCAGCGTACCGTCACGCGCGTCGAGGCCGCGGATTGGCTGAGAAAAGCCCTGGCCGCCGAGCATCGGGCACTTGGCGGCTCCTGAACGGACCTCGTTTGCCGATCTCGCGCCGCGGGTGTCGCACCTGGTGGCGACGTTTATAATGCGCCGCTTTTAGCCCGGCATACAGTCACAACTGGAGAGCAGTCGTGGTCGATTACGCCAACGAGCAGGAACAGGTCGAGGCCATAAAGAAATGGCTACGCGAGAACGGGGTGCCGATCATCGTCGGTCTGGCGCTGGGTATCGGCGCGATCGGCGGCTGGCGATACTGGCAGGCACAGGAGCGAGCACGTAACGAGCTCGCATCGGCATTGTTCACGCGGGTGGTGACGGCGTCGCGGGCGCAGCAACCGGCCCAGGCAGAGAAGGCGGCGCAGCAGATAATTTCGGACTATAGCGGGACGAGCTACGCCTCGTTCGCCGCCCTCATGCTGGCGAAGCTGGCCGTGGAAAAGCAGGACCTGCCGACGGCCATCCGGCATCTCAACTGGGTACTGGAGCACAGCGGCGACGAAGGTCTGCAGCGCCTCGCAAAGATACGTCTGGCGCGGGTGGCGCTAGCGCAGGGCAAGCCCGAGGAGGCATGGGCGCAACTCGAGAAGCTCGCCGCATCGCCTCCGTCTGCAGCCCTGGCCGAGCTGCGCGGAGACATCCTGCTTGCCCAGGGCAAGCGCGCCGAGGCGGGCAAGCAGTACCTCGAGGCCTTTGCGAATTCGGAGCCCGATCAACAGTCCGACGAGACGAGTGGCCTGGTGCTGAAGCTCGACAACCTCGGGATCACGCCACCGCCGCCACAGGCTGCAACAGTCGTCAACCCATGAATATCAGACATCCCCTCCTGGTCGCAGCCTGCGCCATCGCTGTGTCGGGAATTTCCGGTTGCAGCACAACGAGCAAATGGGGAGAAGGAATTTCCAAGAGCGTCTCCAACTGGATGGGCGGCGAGAGCAACGCCACGCCACCGACGCCGCTCGTGGACTTTGCACCCACGGTCACCGTGAAAGAGGGCTGGTCGACGCGGCTCGGCAAGGGCACTGACGAGCAGTTCCTGAAGCTCGTACCGGTCGTACTCGGCAACCGGCTCTATACGGCGGAGCGCCGAGGGCGCGTGGCGGCATACGATGCGGCCACGGGCAAGACTTATTGGGAGCAGGACACCGACGAGAAGATCTCCGGCGGCCCCGGCGTCGGCGAGGGATTGGTGCTCGTCGGCACGAGCGAGGGCGAGGTGATCGCGCTGAGCGAGGCCGATGGCAAGCTGGTGTGGCGCGCCGCCGTGTCCAGTGAAGTACTGGCGCCGCCCCGCGCTTCGCAGGGTGTTGTGGTGGCACACACTGGCGATGGCAGCATCACCGGATTGGACGCTGCGAGCGGCAAACGCCTTTGGAGCTACGAGCGCAGCGCGCCGACCCTTACGCTGCGCGGCAGCAGCGCGCCGCTCATCGCCGATGACCTGGTGGTCGCCGGTTTCGACAATGGTAGGCTGGTGGCGCTGGACCTGAAGTCAGGCAAGCTCGCGTGGGAGGCCGTGATCGCGGTGAGCACAGGCCGCTCGGATCTCGAACGCATGGTCGACATCGATGGCGAACCGATACGGGTCGGCGACACCATTTATGTGGCGACCTTTCAGGGGCGTGTCGCGGCGGTATCGCTCATCAGCGGCGAGGTGCGGTGGGCAAGGGATTTTTCTTCCTATGCCGGTATCGCGGTGGACGACAGCTATCTGTACCTCACCGACGCGGAAGGCGTGATCTGGGCCTTCGATCGGGAGTCCGGCACTGCGGTGTGGAAGCAGGACAAGCTGCTTGCGCGCGAGCCTACGGCACCGGGGCTGGTGGAGGGCTACCTCGTCGTCGGCGATCTGGAGGGCTATCTGCACTGGATCAACAAGGCCGATGGCCAATTCGCCGCGCGCGCGAGAGTCGACGAATCCCGCCTGATTGCGGCACCGGTGGTGGAGGGCGGTATGTTGTATGCGTATTCGACGGAAGGTACCCTGGCGGCCTTCCTCACTCAATGATCGCAGCGGCGCGGCGCGTGAACAGCCAAGATGAAACCCGTCGTCGCGATCGTCGGCCGGCCGAATGTCGGCAAGTCCACCCTCTTTAACCAGCTCACGCGCACTCGCGACGCCCTCGTCGCGGACGTGGCCGGCCTGACCCGCGACCGCCAGTTCGGTCACGGGCAGATCGGCGATCGTCCGTACTGGGTCGTCGATACCGGAGGCATCAATCTCGACGAGGAGGTGCTCTCGCGGCGCGTGACCGAGAATGCCCTGCGTGCCGCGCGCGAGGCCGATGCCATCCTTTTATTAGTCGATGCGCGTTCCGGTCTGACGACCCAGGACGAGGAGATTGCCGAGGGCCTGCGGCGGCTCGAGCGGCGCGTGCACCTCGTCGTGAACAAGACCGAGGCGCTGAACGACGAAGTCGCGGTGAGCGAGTTCCATAGCCTCGGGCTGGGCGAGCCCTTACCCATCTCGAGCGCGCACGGCTTCGGTCTGAACGAGCTGATGAGCCGGGTACTCGCCAGTCTTCCGGCGGCAGAAGAGCCGGAATCCGAACGGGAACGCCACCCTCGCATAGCCGTCCTTGGCCGTCCGAACGTCGGCAAATCGACACTCGTCAACCGCATGCTGGGTGAGGAACGCATGCTCACCTACGACCTGCCGGGCACGACACGCGATGCCGTCGCCGTGCCGTTCGTACGCGACGGCAAATCCTATACCCTCATCGACACCGCCGGCGTCCGGCGACGCGCGCGGGTGGAGCGCGGGATAGAGCGCTTCAGCGTCATCAAGACCCTGCAGGCCATCGAGGAGGCGAACGTCGTCATCGTCGTGATGGATGCCCGCGAGGGGGTCGCCGAGCAGGATGCCAGCCTCATCGGAGAGGTCCTGAAGGCCGGGCGCGCCATGGTGATCGCGGTCAATAAATGGGACGGTATGACCGAGGAGCAGCGCGATCACGTGCACGCCGGCATCGACCGCCGCCTCGATTTCGTCGACTTTGCGCGCATTCATTTCATTTCGGCGCTGCATGGCAGCGGGGTCGGCAATCTCTTCGAGTCCATCGATCGCGCCTACGCCTCCGCATTCATCAACCCGCCGACCTCGCAATTGACGCAGATACTGGGGTACCTGCTTGCGGCGCATCAGCCGCCGCTGATCGGCGGTCGCCGGATCAAGCTGCGTTACGCGCACCTGGGCGGACAGAATCCGCCGCGCATCGTCATCCACGGCAACCAGACCGACGCAGTTCCCGGATCCTACAAGCGCTACCTGGACAAAGGATTCCGCGAGGCGCTGGCGATAGAGGGCACGCCGCTGCGGCTGGAGTTTCGTACCGGCGAGAACCCGTACAAGAACAAGCGCACCCAGCTCACCCCGCGCCAGGTCGCCAAGCGCCGCCGTCTCATGCGCCACGTGAAAACCCGGCGCTGAGCCCGAGGACGCCGCCGGGCGAGCAGCGCGGTCAGGTGCCGGGGGAGACCTCGCGCCAACCACAGCCGGCGTCCTGGTCGGCAACACCTATCCAGTCTGCGCGGCAGTTCAACGCCGCCGCGGCGGCGGCGCGCACCAGCTCGGCGTCGTTGTTCTGCTGGCTGAGATGCAGCGCGACGAGATGCTGCAGCCGCCGCGTGTCGATCTCCCGCAGCAGCGCCGCGGATTGGGCGTTGCTGAGATGACCGAGGTCACTGCCTATGCGCTGCTTCAGGACAGCGGGATATGGCCCGCGGCGCAGCATCTCCTCGTCGTGGTTGAACTCCAGCAGGAGGGCGCTGAGTCCCGACAGCACGCGGCGGATGTGGGGAGTGATGCGGCCGACATCGGTGAGCAGGCCGACGCGGCATTGGCCGTCGGAAAAGACAAACTGGCTCGGTTCGCTGGCATCGTGGGGAACCGCGATCGGCTCAACGAGCAGGTCGCCGATAGCGAAGCTGTCATGGCTGGAGAACACGCATCTCCGCGGCACTTCCCCCAGCGCGCCGGCGGCGGCCCGCCGGGTCCCCGCAGTCGACCACACCTCCAATCCATAGCGTCGTGCAAGCGCCCCTACACCGCCGACGTGGTCGTCGTGCTCGTGGGTGAGGAGGACTGCATCGATGTCATCGGGGCGCAGACCGGCGCGCGCCAGGCGCGCCGCGGTCTCGCGCACCGAAAAGCCGCAGTCGACCAGGATGGTGGTCGAGCCGGCCGTGACGATCGTGGCGTTGCCCCGGCTGCCGCTGCCCAACGAGGCGAAACGCACGGCCGCGCGCGCTACTGGGTTGCCTTGTTGAGTTCGCTCTTCAACTGACTGAGCAGCGCGCCGGCAGCCTCGCTCTTGTCCCAGTCGCCGTCCTCGTCAAGTACGACGATCTCGGTCTTCCTGCCCACGCCCGTCAGGCTCAATTGATATTCCTTCTCGCCGCTCTTCCAGAACGCGAGCTTCGACAGCACGCCCTTCTTTTCGGCGGGCGCTGCCTCGAAATGTACGGTGTATGTGCCCTTGCCCTTGTCGGAGCCGGTGACCTTGAGGCCCGCCCCGGCGAGAGCCTCGCCCGTGCGCGACCACGCCTCGGCGAACTCGGCCGGATAGGAAAGGTAGAACTTGCCATCCCCGGAGTTCACGATTTCGGCCATCGGAGTCGAGGCGCCTTCGCCCTCGGCGACGTAATCGCCGGAGGAGCCAGTGTCGCTGCTGGCACGCTCGCCGCCAGCGCTGGCACCGAGGTATTCCTGCAGCGCGGCGACGATGCGGTCACGCGCACCGGTATCCGTTCGCCGCTTCCACGACAGACCTTCGCCGTCCGGCCGCATCTCCTCGCCTTCGTGGGACACGTAGAGCGTGGTGCTGCCGCTGTCCTCGCCGGTCTCGGCGAAGATCTTGTACTTGTCGCGAGCGAGATTGTCCTGGTCCTCGCGCCACGTCGTCTCCTGCACACCGTACTCGGCGTCGTCCAGGTCGAGCTCGAACCCTTTCTCGCTCCAGAACGCATGCAGCTTGTCCCAGACCTCGCTGGTGGACCCCGGCACAACGAGCACCTTCTCGCCCGAGAGGGCCTCGATGGCATTCTCGGCCAGGCCTTCCTCCTCGCGGGCCTTTTTGCGCGCGGCCACGCGCTCCTGGTAGGTCGAGAAGGTCGCGCCTTCCTCGTCGGGCACGGCCATCTTGTCGTTGATGCCCTCCGTCGAAAGATCCGGCGGCACCTCGAGGTCGGGCAGCGTCTGACTCTTCTTGTATTCCGATCGCTTGTCGGGCAGAACCTCGTCGAGCTTGGGCATGTAGCGGCAGCCCGCCACCAGGATGGCGGACATCAATATCAGGACATAACGGACCATACGAAAACCCTTTTACTGTTACGAATGCGAGGGTGGTGGCTGCGGTTCGGCGGCTTCCCGGATCCTGACCGCGTTGGCTCAATGCTGAACCTTACGCGATTCAGACCCGTGTTGCACCCGCCTGTTCCATCGCGGCGCGCACGCGCGCGTGGCATGCTTCGGACAGCCAGGTGAGCGGCAGGCGTATGCCGGCCTGAATGAGTCCCATCTGGTTCAGGGCCCACTTGCTGGGGATGGGATTGGCCTCGCAGAACAGGTCCTTGTGCAGCCCGGCCAGGCGGCCATCGATGGCGCGCGCCGCGTCACGTTCGCCGCGCGTGGCGAGCGCGCAGAGCTCGTGCATCAGTCGCGGCGCGACGTTCGCGGTCACCGATATGACGCCGTGGCCGCCGTTGAGCATGAAACCCGTCGCCGTCGCATCGTCACCGCTGAAGAGCAGGAACTTCTCGCCGCACAGCGTGCGCAGACGCTCGACTCGGGCAAGGTCTCCCGTCGCTTCCTTGATGCCGATGATGTTGTCGATCCTGGCGAGTCGGGCAGCGGTCTCCGGCTGCATGTCGCAGGCGGTCCGGCCGGGCACGTTGTAAAGGAACTGGGGGATGGCAACCGCCTCCGCCACCGCCTTGTGATGCAGGTACAGGCCTTCCTGTGTCGGCTTGTTGTAGTACGGCGTCACCAGCAGGCAGGCGTCGGCGCCGGCGGCCTTCGCCGCCTGTGTCAGCTCGATGGCTTCGGTGGTCGAGTTGGCGCCGGTACCCGCGATGATCGGAATGCGCTTGTTGACGACGTCGATGACCCGGCGGATGACCGCTACGTGCTCCTCCATGTTCAGCGTGGCCGATTCGCCGGTGGTGCCGACCGCCACGATTGCGTCGGTGCCGTTCTCGATGTGCCACTCGATCAGGCGTTCCAGCGCCGGCCAGTCCACCGGCGTGTCGGGCGTGACACCCGGCCGCATCGGCGTCACGATGGCAACCATACTTCCTTGAAACATGAGGGTTTTATCCGCGGATGACAATGTGGGCCGGTATGGTACTTAGCCTAACCCGTGAACACAAGAACGCTGACGCGGGCACCTGCGGCACGGGCGTACCGGACGCGCCACCGGCGAGCTGGCGGTTGGCCCGCGGCCGACCCAGGGAAGGCGGTGGGACGGGGCCGGGGACGACGGGATCCGGCGGTCAGGCCCGCTGTGGCCCCTCTTCGTTTCCGACCGGCAGGGCCCGGATCGGGATGATGCGCACCGTATGTGCGCTGTAGGACGGACAGCTATATTGGGTGATCTCGCTGGCGCTCAGGGGGTAGTCCCCGCAAGGCAGTAAGGACCAGAAGCGCGTGTCGTAGATCTCGCAACGGGAGCGGCCAGCCTCGTCGTAGCGCAGGAAGATGCAGGCCTTCTCCAGGCAGCACCGCCCGCAATGGGTGCAGGCGCCGCTCACCATTTCCCTCGTCTCGGTCGCGTCGTCACCGCTTGCCAGCCAGCGCTCCACCGCCCGTCGGATCGGCTGACCGCGTCCCAGCCCGCGCACGTGGCGGACCGACGCGCGCAGGCTGCGCGGGTAATGCCTCAGGTAATCCCCGTTCCTGGCGATGATCGCCGCCGCCACGGGCCCAACCGGAAGCAGCAGCCACATCGCAATCCGGATTACCAGATCGATGAGACGGGCAAGGAATCGGGTCACGATCGAAGGCCGCTGCGCATGTACTCGTCAATGCCGGGGCCGGTGGCAACCCCGCCCTCCCGTTGGCGTGATACGGGCGGTAAAGATAGCCGCAGCCGCCGTCCCGTTCAAACTTTCGCGACCCGCCGGGAAATGGCCCGGTCCTGCCACCTTGAAGGTTCAGGATGCTTTACTTTACTAAACAAAGAGATTAAATTACATCCATAACATATCGTTTCGTAAGGACTATATCCTATGAGGAAATGGTACCTGATCGGTCTCGTCGGCCCCTGGACCCTCGGTGGGCCGGCAGCCTGGGCGGGCGAGGGTCCAGGCTTTTACGCCGGTGGCAGCGTCGGCCTGTCCCACTACGAGGACGATGGTGACGACATCGAGGCGGATTTCCGCGCGGCCGGGTTCACGGCCGACGTGGACAGCGACACGGACGATCTCGGCTGGAAGATCTTCGGCGGCTACCGTTTCACGCCCTACTTCGGCGCCGAACTGGCATACGTCGATCTTGGCGAGGAGAGCGTGGACGTCGATCTCGGCCCGTTGCTGGGGACGCTCACCGCCACCAACAGCATCAGCGGCGCGAGCGTTGCCGGTACGGCCGGCTATCCGGTGCTGCCGAACGCGTACGTGTTCGGCAAGCTGGGAGGCTTCATCTGGGATTCCAGCGCCGAGGGCAGTCCGGTCGGGCTCGGGGACGACGACAACGGTGTCAATCTCACGTTCGGCATCGGCGGGACCTACCAACTCGTCGAGCACGTGAAGGTGCGCGCCGAATGGGAACGATTCCAGGGGCTGGGAGACGATGACACCGACGTGGACCTGTTCACCGGTGGAATTCAGTACGATTTCTGATCTCGGTTTGTTGTAGGCTGAGACATTCGCCCCGCTGCTGCGGGGCTTTTTTTCCTCCTTCGGTCCCGTTTGCAGAGGCTTGAGGGGGCCCCTCGAACCGGGCACAATGCCCGGCAAAAGAAATCATGACCCCTCCCGCGGGAATCCGACCATCCGTCCGGCCGTATCCATCGCCTTGATGCAGAACTTCCTCGTCGTCGCCGCCGTTGGCCCGAACAAGCCCGGGCTGCTCGATGCCATCACCAAGATCGTGCGGGATTGCGGCGGCAACGTCGCGGACAGCCGCATGACCATGCTCGGCTGCGAGTTCTCGCTCATCATGCTCGTGTCCGGAACGTGGGATGTCGTGGCCAAGATCGAGTCCGCCCTGCCACGCCTGCAGGAGAGCACCGGTCTGGTCCTCGCCACCAAACGCACCGAGCCGCACAAGAGTTCCACGAACCTCGTGCCGTACGCGGTGGAGGTCGTCTCCTACGATCATCCCGGTGTGGTCTACGAGATCGCCAGCTTCTTCACGGCGCGCAACATCGGCATAGAGGACATGTATACCAGCGGTTACGCGGCGACGCACACCGGTGCGCCGATGTTCTCGCTGCACATGACCATCGCGGTGCCCAGCAGCACCTCCATCGCCGGATTGCGGGGAGAGTTCATGGAGTTCTGCGACCGGCTGAATCTCGACTCGATCATGGAGCCGGTGAAATAGGCGCTGGCGGGCAGGTACGATGAGCACGGTCGCCCCAGGCAGGAAGATCCCGTCGTTCACCGCGGCATCGACGAGCGGCAGGAAGGTGAAATCCGCGGAGCTGAAGGGCAGCAACTTCGTGCTTTATTTCTACCCGAAGGACGACACGCCGGGCTGCACCACCGAGGGCCAGGCCTTCCGGGATCATCACGCCGCGTTCCGGAAACTGAATACCGTGATCCTCGGTGTATCGCGCGACAGCCTCGCCGCCCACGACAGGTTCAAGACCAGGCACTGCTTCCCCTTCGAGCTGCTTTCCGATGAGGACGAGCGGCTCTGTTCGATGTTCGGCGTCATCAAGGAGAAGAGCATGTACGGCAGAAAGGTGCTGGGGATCGAACGCAGCACGTTTCTCATCGACGCAGACGGCGTGTTGCGCCGGGAGTGGCGCAAGGTGAAGGTTGGCGGGCATGTCGAGGAGGTCCTCGCGGCGGCGAGGGAGCTCTGAGCCCGTCTTGCCGTTACCGCGGGATCCGCCGAAAATCCGAACGAGGACTGATGGCAAAGAAAGCATCACCGGATACCGACCGCAGCAAGTTCTACGTGCTCGACACCAACGTGTTGATGCACGATCCCGCCGCTATCTACAGGTTCCAGGAACACGACCTCTACATTCCGATGGTGGTGCTCGAGGAACTGGACCATGCCAAGAAGGGTTCATCGGAGGTCTCGCGCAACGCCCGCCAGGTCAGCAGGTTCCTCGACGATCTGATCGGCGGTGCCGACAAGAATGCCATCGAGCAGGGTCTGGCCATACCGGGTCCCGTGAATCAGAACGGCGGCTTCAGGGGCGCGCTTCCAAGCGGCCGCCTTTTCCTGCAGACCAGTTCGCTGACCGAGGATCTGCCGGTGCCGCTGCCCGGCAACAGGCCGGACAATTCCATACTCGGCACGGTCATCGCGCTGCAGAACATCCACAAGGACAAGCAGATTTGCCTGGTCTCCAAGGATATCAATCTGCGGATCAAGGCCAGGGTTCTCGGCATCACGGCCGAGGACTACTACAGCGACAAGGTTCTGGACGACGTCTCGCTGCTCTACGCCGGCTACGAGCAGTTGCCGCATGACTTCTGGGACCAGCACAGCGAGAAGCTGGAGTGCTGGCAGGAGGGCGAGCGCACCTATTACGCGATACGCGGTCCGATCGTGGCGAGCCTTTATCCGAATGAATGCCTTTATCGCCCGGAAAACGGTGAGGAGGAAGGATTCGAGGCCATCGTGCGCCGCATCGAGGGCGACCGGGCGGTGATCGAACGCGCAGTGGACTACCGGCGCGAGCACAACGCGGTGTGGGGCATCACCGCGCGCAACCGCGAGCAGAATTTCGCCCTGAATCTGCTGATGGATCCGGAAGTGGACTTCGTGACCCTGCTCGGCACTGCCGGGACCGGCAAGACCCTGCTCGCGCTGGCGGCGGGCCTCATGCAGGCCATGGAGCTGAAGCGTTACAGGGAGATCATCATGACGCGCGTCACCATCCCCGTGGGCGAGGACATCGGATTCCTGCCCGGCACCGAGGAGGAGAAGATGACGCCCTGGATGGGCGCGCTGCTCGACAATCTCGAGGTGCTCACGCAAAGCGAGGTCGGCGGCGAGTGGGGCCGGCAGGCCACGGCCGACATTCTGCAGAAGCGCATCAAGATCCGATCGCTGAACTTCATGCGAGGCCGCACCTTTCTCAATCGTTACATCATCCTCGACGAGGCGCAGAACCTCACCTCCAAGCAGATGAAGACGCTCATCACGCGCGCGGGTCCCGGGACGAAGATCCTGGCGCTCGGCAATATCGGGCAGATCGACACGCCGTACCTGAGCGAAACCACCTCCGGCCTGACCTACGTGGTCGACCGTTTCAAGGACTGGCGGCATGGCGGTCATATCATCCTGATGCGCGGGGAACGCTCGAGACTTGCCGATTTTGCCGCGGAGAGCCTGTAGGTCTATCTTTCCCGTACGAAACCATCGAAGGCCCGTGCGCCCGTCCGGCGGGGGGCGGAATCGGGCAGTGGCGGCAACGGGATTCGGGGATGGGAGCGGTTCGAACGTGAAATGGTGGGGCAAGGTGTTCGGCGGCATCGCCGGCTACCTGCTGGGTGGCCCGTTGGCTGCCGTAGCGGGCGTCGTACTCGGGCACGTCATGGACGGGCGGCAGCGTGCTGCCCTGGCCGGTCCGGCCGAACGGTCGGGCACGCAGGCCGCCTTCCTGCAGGCGACATTCTCGGTCATGGGGTACCTCTGCAAGGCCGATGGACGCGTGAGCGAGGAGGAGATCGCGTTGGCCTCTCGGATCATGGATCGCATGGCGCTCAATGCCGCGCATCGGCAGATGGCGATGGATATGTTCCGCCAGGGCAAGGCGCCCGGCTTCGGCCTCGACGAGGCGCTCAATCGTTTCCGCGCGCGGTGCGGCAGACACCCGATGCTGCTTGGTCTGTTCACCGAGATACAGTTGTCCGCGGCCTTCGCCGACGGCGCATTGACGCCGCAGGAGGACACGGCGCTGCGCTACATCTGCGTGCGACTGGGGATCCCGCGGCCGATGTTCGAGCAACTGCTGCGCGCGGCCGCGGCGGCACGCGGTGGCCGGGCACGGGAGCCGGATCGCACCGCGGCCCCCGGCGACCTGGAATCCGCCTACGGCACGCTGGGTATCGAGATGAACGCCAGCGACGCGGAGGTGAAGCGCGCCTACCGCCGGCTGATCAGCCGGCATCACCCGGACAAGCTCGCCGGCGAGGGCATGTCCGAGGAGATGATACGCATGGCCAATGACAGGACCCAGGCGATACGACGCGCCTACGAGCGGATACAGTCCGTGCGAGGGGCTGCGTGAGCGCCCACGCCGCGCGGCAGCGGGGCGCCACGCGCCCGGCGGAGCGCGGCGAGGAATCGGATCAAGCCGCGAGCGGGCAGCCCATGCGTGCGGTCCTCGCCGGCGTATTGGGTCAGTACCGCGCCCAAATCATCGTCGCCGAGGCGGGCGTCATCGATGACCGCGAGATCGAGCCCCTGCATCAGTTTCGCGTCGCCATCCGGCGCAGCCGCGCACTGTTGCGGAAATTCGGAGACTGCCTGGACGGCAGTGCGTTGACGCGCTTCCAGTCGGACTTCGCCTGGATGGCAAAGGCAGCCGGTCGCCAACGCGACCTGGACGTGCTGCTCGAACGCCTGGATGGCGGGCGCCGGCCGCGCCTCGCCAGGGAACCGGAAGCCGCGTTGCGGGCGATGATCACCGACCGTCGCCGGCTCGCCCGTGGCGCGCTGCTCCGTGTGCTGTCCTCGGCGCGATACCGGCAGCTCAAGGTCGACTGGTTCCATTTTCTGGATGAGCAGCGCAATTCCGGCGTCCCGTCCGCGCCGGCGCGGGAGTTCGCAGCCGCGAGCCTTCGCAGCGACTGGGATGAACTCTGCAGGTGCAGCAGCCGGATCGGCGCCGGCAGCCGTTTCAGACGGTTGCATGCCTTGCGCAAGGAGGGCAAGGAGCTGCGATACGCGATCGAGGCATTCACGGAGATATTCGGCGATGATGCGATAGCGGAACTCACGCGGCCGCTGAGGCGGCTGCAGGACGATCTGGGGAACTTGTGCGATCGGCACGTGCAGGCCGAGATGCTCGGCGAGATGCTGGAGAAGTGCAGGCCGGGTGGCGCCGCGGCGCCCGCGACCATCGCCCTGCGCCAGTGGCGCCGGGAAATACGGGAGCAGTTGCGTTCGGCGAGGCAGCGGGTCGCGAAGCGTTGCCGGAAGTTCGGGCGGAGGCGCAATCGTCGCAGGTTCCGTAAGATAGCGGAGGAGGCAGCAACGTGACCGTACTGGCGGCTTACAACCTGAAAGGTGGCGTCGGCAAGACCGCAGCCGCGGTCAACCTGGCGTGGCTCGCGTCGCAGGAAGGCGCGCGGGTCCTGCTCGTGGATCTCGATCCGCAAGGGGCCGCGAGCTTCTACCTGCGCGTGCAACCGGAACTCAAGGGAGGCAGCGAGAAGTTCATCGGTCGGAAAGGCCAGATCCTGGAGAACATCGTGCCGACGGTCTACGAGCGGCTGTCCGTGGTTCCGGCGGATTTCTCTCACCGCAATCTCGACCTCATTCTGAACGAGGAGAAGCACTCCGCGGATCGCCTGCGCAGGATCCTGAAAGCCGTGGTCGATGACTTCGACTATGTCCTGCTCGATTGTCCTCCGGGCATCTCGCTGGTGTCAGAGAACGTGTTCAATGCCGCCGACGCGCTGCTGGTCCCGATCATACCCACGCACCTCTCGCTGCGGGCGTACGATATGCTGACTGAATTTCTGCGGCGCGCGGGCGCAGAGTCCCTCGAGCTCATGCCGTTCTTCTCGATGCTCGACCGACGGCGCCAGCTGCACGTCCAGTTGGTGCAGCAGTTCGCCGCGCAGCATGCGGAGCTGCTGCGCGTCTTCATTCCCTACGCGAGCCAGATCGAAAGGATGGGGCTGGAGCAGGCCCCGGTGGGAGCTTTTGCCGGGCCATCGGATCCGGGACGCGCATTCGCGGCCCTGTGGTCCATCGTCAAGGAGCGACTGGCGGCGCGGTCCTGAGGCTCATGGCGGATGCGTCGACCTCACGGCTGAGGCGCATCGTCGCGCGCACGCTCCTGTCCGTGGTCGCGATCGTCACCGTCGGCGCCGTCCGCGGTCTCGCTCCCGGCGTCATTCGCGGCGCCCGGTCCCGACCCGTCCGCGCGGGCGGATACGTCCTGGCCGTGATGGTGCTCGCCGCCGAGGTCCGGCAGCGACTGCACGCCCAGTCCATGAACGTACACCAGCTCCCCGCCGCGCCACGCGGTCAGTGTCAACGACGCCATGGGCAGCAACAACAGCACCGCGAACAGCAACCCATGGGATCGGGGCCCGTGGCCGCGTGTCAGCGTCCACAGCACGAAGGGCGCGTAAGCGACCACTGTGATCAGCGCCAGATTGCGGTGCATGAGCATGGCGGCGTGCGCCGCCTCGTCGTGAGCGACCGTACTGGCCGCATACCATCCGGCGGCAACGGTTCCGAGGCTGATGATGAATCCGAGCAGCAGATTCCATCGCGCTGCCGCGAGCAGGCGCAGCTTCGCGGGGGACTCCGTGGGCAGCCAGGTGGACGCGAAGAACAGCAGCGGCGCGACGATCAGCAGGGCGACGGTGAAATGCACCAGGACCGGGTGCCAGTTCGGAACGATTTCGATCATGTTTGAACCCTCATGTATCCTTCAGTGCGCCGCACCGCCACGCGCGAAGGTGGTCCGCAGGGCATTACGGCAGCCGCAGCCGTTGCAGCCGCAAGGCATTGAGGATTACCGACACCGAGCTCAACGACATGGCGGCCGCCGCGATCACGGGTGACAGCAGCATGCCGGTGAAGGGATAAAGTACACCCGCGGCAACCGGCACACCAAGCACATTGTAGAGAAACGCGAACGCCAGGTTCTGGCGTATATTTCGCAGCGATGCGCGGCTCAGGCGCCGGGCACGCACGAGCGCCTGAAGATCGGAGTGCACCAGCGTCATGCCCGCCGAGTGCATCGCGATGTCGGTGCCGGTGCCCATCGCGACTCCTACGTTCGCCAGGGCCAGCGCCGGCGCATCGTTGATGCCGTCGCCGGCCATGGCGACCATATGTCCACGCGACTGCAGCCGGCGGATCTCCCCGGCCTTGCCGGCGGGGGCGAGTTCCGCGATCACGGTGGCGATGCCGAGCTCCCCGGCAACCTGCGCGGCCGTGGCGCGGTGGTCCCCGCTCAGCATGATCACGTTCAGGCCCTCCGCCTGCAGCGCCGTCACCGCCGACGCGCGGATCGGATCCGTAATGCCGATCAGGCCGGCGGCCTTCCCGTCCATCGCGATCAGGATCACGGCGCGGCCGAGCGCGCGCGCCTGATCGGCAAGCAGATCGAGCGCCGCGATATCGATCCCTGCGCGCGCGAGTAGCGCTGCGTTGCCGACGACGACGGGCTTCCCGGCGACGTGGCCCGAGATCCCCATGCCAGCGTGTATGTCGACCTGTGTCGCCGGCGACAGGCTCAGGCCGCGCTCCGCGGCCGCCGCGACGACGGCGCCCGATAGCGGGTGCTCGCTCGCGCGTTCGAGACTGGCGACGCACGCCAGCACGTCGGTCTCGGAAAAACCGGCAGCAACCTCCATCGACACGACGCGCGGCCTGCCCTCGGTGAGCGTCCCGGTCTTGTCGACAACCAGGGTATCGACGCGGGCAAGCTGTTCCAGCGCCTCGGCGTTGCGAATGAGCATGCCGTTCTGTGCGCCGCGACCCGTGGCGACCATGATGGACATCGGGGTGGCCAGACCGAGGGCACACGTGCAGGCGATGATCAGCACGGCCACGGCGCTGACCAGCGCGTGCGCGAGGCGCGGCTCGGGTCCGAACATCCACCACGCGGCAAAGGCGAGCGCGGCCGTCGCCAGCACGGCGGGGACGAAGTAGCTGGCGATGACGTCCGCGAGTCGCTGTATGGGTGCGCGGCTGCGCTGTGCCTCCGTCACTGACCGCACGGTCTGCGCGAGCAGGGTTTCGCTGCCGACACGCCCGGCGCGCATGAGGAGCGCGCCATGACCATTCACCGTTCCGCCGATGACGGCTGCTCCCGGGCGTTTGCCGACCGGCAGCGACTCGCCCGTGATCATGGATTCGTCGACCGCACTGTCGCCCTCCAGGGTCTCGCCGTCGACAGGGATCTTCTCGCCTGGCCGGATGCGCAGGCGATCATCCCGGCGCACGAGCGCGAGAGCGATGTCCTCCTCCTGCCCGTCAGCACGCACCAGGCGCCCGGTCCGCGGCGCCAGTTGCGCCAGGGCGCGCACGGCGGCACTCGTGCGCGCGCGTGCCTTCAGCTCCAGCACCTGGCCCAGCAGTACCAGTGTGACGATGACAGCGGCCGGCTCGAAGTACACGTGCACCGAACCGTGACGGGCGCGCATCGCGGCCGGGAACCACTCCGGGGCCACCATGGCCGCGATACTGTAAAGCCACGCGGCGCCGACGCCGATGGCGATGAGCGTGAACATGTTGGCCTGAAGGCGAAGCACGGATGCCCCGGCGCGCTCGAAGAACGGCCAGCCGGCCCAGAGTACGACCGGAGTGGCGACGGTGAACTGCCGCCATTGCATGGTCCCCGGTCCGACCAGGCCTTCGAACACGGTGGGCGCATGATCCGACAGCATCGACAGTACCAGCAACGGGAGCGAGAGCGCGGCGCCGATCAGGAGGCGCCGGCGCTTGTCCCGCAACTCGGGGCTGTCCTCGGCGTCGGCCTCGACGGCCACGGCCTCCAGTGCCATGCCGCACAGCGGACAGGCTGCCGGCACCTTGCTCACGACCTCCGGATGCATCGGGCAGATGTACTGGCGCGCTTGCGTGGACGGCGCCGCCACGCCGGACTCGAACTTGCGCCGACAGCCTTCGCAGCAGAAATAGTAGGTGGTGCCGTCGCGTTCGCTGCGCAACACCGTGCTCTTGCTCACCGTCATGCCGCAGACGGGGTCGCGTGCCGCGCCGCCGCGTCCGATCGCACCGACCGTCACTCCGGTCACCGTCACGCGGGGGCTCGCGGTCGGCGCCGGCGAGCGGCAGACCTGTCCGGGGTGAGCCGCCGCCGCGCCTGCCGGCGCGGCCTTGAACGCGGCCAGGCAATGCGCGGAACAGAAGTAATAGGTTTGCCCGTCGTACTCGGCACTGCCGGCGCAGGCAGCCGCATCCACCGCCATGCCGCAGATGGGTTCGAGGTGCATGGCGGCGTCTTCCCGCTTCATTCTTCGCCTCGCTATTGCATCGGTGTGGAGCGCCGACAGCGGAGTTTATACTCCCGCCCCTCATTGGCTTCGTGTGTCGACCTCATGTCGAGTTTCATTGCAGACCGCCGGCCTCTGCCCCGACTGGTCGTCCTGCTCAGCATCGTATCGCTGCTCAACGACGCCGCCAGCGAGATGATCACCCCACTGCTGCCACTGGTGGTCGCCGGGACACTGGGCGGCGGGCCGCTCATCATAAGTGCAATCGAGGGGCTGGCCGACGCGACCGCCAGTCTGCTCAAGCTCGCCTCCGGCTGGCTCGCCGACCGAGGCTGGAGCCTGCGCTGGATGGTCATCGGCGGCTACGCGTTGTCCAATCTGGCGCGTCCGCTCATTGGACTCGCCTCCGCCTGGGGCGGCGTCATGGGCTTGCGCTTTCTGGATCGGGCCGGGAAGGGGATACGCACCTCGCCCCGCGATGCGCTCATCTCCGCAGCCGTGGAGACCGCCGAGCGCGGCCGGGCATTCGGATACCATCGGGCCATGGATCATGGCGGCGCGATCATCGGCCCGTTGCTGGCCTGGCCGCTGCTCGCGATCGGCGTGTCCCCCCAGAACGTCTTCCTTGCCGCGGCCGTGCCCGGGGTGCTGGTGTTGCTGGTCCTCTGGTACGCCCTGCCGGCACGAGCCGCGGCACCCGCGCTACCGGTCGCATGGCCGCGCTGGTCGATCCTCGATCGGCGGCTGCAGGGTCTGATCGTCGCCGCCGCGGCGCTGACGCTGTCGACCTTGCCCGAGGCGCTGCTGGTGCTCTGGGTTCACCAGGTGGGCGGCATCGAGACGTTGTGGGTGCCGGTGCTCTGGGCGGCCGCGCACGTCGTCAAGGCATTCTTCGCCTATGCCGCAGGGACGGTGTCCGATCGCGTCGGCCGCCTGCCGGTCGTCATCGCCCGGCTGGTGCGCGCGGGTCGCCGTCTTGCTGGGCATCGCCGTCGGAGCCGCGGGCGTGGTGGCGGGGACCGGACTGTTTCTCTTCCATGCGGCAGCGCTCGCGTGCACCGAGGCTGCGGAACGGGCCCTCATCGGGGATGTCGCGCCGGTGGATCAGAAGGGCACGGCCTTTGGCGTGTATCACTTCGTTTGCAGCCTGCTGGCCCTGCCCAGCGCGCTGCTGTTCGGCTGGTTGTGGGAGAAGGTCTGCATCACGACGGCATTTTCCGCCGCTGCCGCCGGCACGGTGATCGCGGCGCTGGCGCTGGGGTTCCTGACACGGCGGAGGGGAACGGGACCAGTGGGCACGGTCTGACCCGGCGGCCTGCCGGGTATCGCCAGGCTTCCGGAACTCGGGAGTCCGTTAGGTACATCGACCGCCATCGGTTATACTGTCTCCCAGTTTGTTGCGGCATGGTCCGGTCCATGCCTCGAGGTTCGGCCAGCCGGCACTGCACGGCGGGCCATCGACGGGTACGCCCGCCACCCCTCCCGCAAACCTGTCGCGGCTCGCGTCCCTTGGCGCTCATCGCTTCATCCTGATTCCGCTGCCTGAACCGGTTTCGCGCCTCGCGCGCGTGCGGGAGCATTCCGGACGCTGCATTTTCGCGTGTCCGCATTGGAGCAATAGACGATCATGTCATTCAATGAACTCGGCCTGCCTGAGGCCATCCTGCGCGCGGTCGCGCTTCTGGGGCACGAATCCCCGACCCCGATACAGCGCAAGGCCGTGCCCATCGCGCTTGCAGGCGGCGATCTGCTGGCCGCGGCGCAAACCGGAACCGGCAAGACGGCCGCGTTCGCGATGCCGACCCTCGCGCGCCTGGGTGCGCGCGGCCCCCATGGCGCGCCGCCGAGGGCGCTGGTTCTCACGCCCACACGCGAACTGGCCGCCCAGGTGGCCGCAAGCTTCCGCGACTACGGCCGGCACCTGTCGCTGCAGACCGAGGCCGTCTATGGCGGTGTCGGCATGTTCCCCCAGACCAGGGCCCTGCGCCGCGGCGTGGACGTGCTGGTGGCCACGCCAGGCCGCCTCATCGATCATCTCGAGCAGCATACGGCGAGGCTGTCAAACGTCGAGGTGCTCGTCCTGGATGAGGCCGACCGCATGCTCGACATGGGATTCCTCCCTGCCATCCGCCGTATCATCGGGGCGCTTCCCGCAAACCGACAGAATCTGTTGTTCTCGGCGACCTTCTCCCCCGGGGTGCGCCGGCTGGCCGCTGCGCTGCTGCGCAGCCCTGTGGAGGTCGATGTCGCCCCCCGCAATTCCGCGGCTGCCACCGTGACGCAGCGGGCGTTCCACGTCGACAAGGACAACAAGCGTCCGCTGCTCGTGCACCTCTTGCGTACGGGCGACTGGGGGCAGACACTGGTGTTTGCGCGCACGAAGCACGGCGCCGAGCGGCTCTCGAATCAACTGGAACGCGAGGGGATACTGGCTGCCGCCATCCACGGCGACAAGTCGCAGGGCCAGCGCACGCGCGCGCTGGATCAGTTCAAGCAGGGCAGGGTACGCGTGCTGGTGGCCACGGACGTGGCCGCCCGCGGCATCGACGTCGATGGACTGACGCACGTCGTGAACTTCGACCTGCCGAATTCCCCGGAGGACTACGTGCATCGGATCGGGCGCACCGGCCGGGCTGGCGCAAGCGGAGAGGCGATCTCGCTGGTCAGCAGCGAGGAGCGAGCGCAATTGAAGGAAATCGAGCACCTTCTCGGCCGGACACTGTCGGCCGCAACGGTTGCGGGCTATGAGCCGACCCATCGTGCGGCGTCCGGTTCCCAATCGCAGCCAGCAGGTGCACGCCGCCGCCACACGCAGGGGCAAAACCCTGCCGGGCACCATGGCCACCGCCGGGATGCCGGCGGCGGACGCACTCACGGGCGGGCCCACAGCCCCTCGCGCAGGGGAAGATGATGGGCGCCAAAACGCGCGAGGGCGCCGCGTGTCGCTGCTCCGGCGAGTGCGGGGTTACGGCGGCCAGGGGTGGCGATGTCCGATCTGCGCGATCGGTGTATCACTCATCAAGAAGGAGATAACGCATGTTGAAGATCTACGCTGGCAGCCTTCCGCCGGATGCGACGGATGAGGAGGTGAAGCAACTGTTCGCGGCGCATGGCCGCGTACGCTCGATCGACGTCGCGCGCGACATTTTCTCCGGCAAGTGCAAGGGCTTTGCGTTCATACAGATGGAAGGGCACGAGGCCCGCGCAGCCATCAGCGCACTGAACGGCCGGGAATTGCGCGGCAGCACGCTGCGTGTCAACGAGGAGCGGCCGCGTCCCGCACGTGGTGGCAGACGCCGGTAGGTTAACCCCCGGATCTCCGGGGATGCCGCCCGGGCTGTTCGCTCTGCGCGCGGAGCCTTGCGCATCCCCCGGCGGGGTCCGATCATCGCCGCTGTGAGCACCGGTACGGACCCTGACGCTGCACGGTCCTGCCGCCTCGATACCGGGGCGATGCACGCGCTCGCCGCCGAGATCAAGGCGTGGGGCGCAGACCTGGGATTTCAGCAGATCGGGATAACCGGCATCGACCTCGGCCCGGACGAGGCGCGGCTCGAGGAATGGCTCGAGCGGAACTTCCATGGCGACATGCATTACATGCAGCGCCACGGCAGCAGGCGCTGCCGTCCCGCGGAGCTCCGTCCGGGCACTGTGCGCGTCATCTGCGCGCGCATGGATTATTGGGCCGAGGATGCGGCCGATGCGGAGCGCGTCCTCAACGATCCCGATCTCGCCTATGTCTCCCGCTATGCGCTCGGCCGCGACTATCACAGGGTCCTGCGTGCGCGCCTGCAGCGGCTCGCCGGGCGTGTGGCTGATACCGTCGGAGAGCATGGGTACCGGGTGTTCGTCGACAGCGCCCCGGTCATGGAGAAACCGCTGGCGCGCAACGCCGGCCTCGGCTGGATCGGCAAGCACACCAATCTCATCAACCGTGGCGCGGGTTCCTGGTTCTTCCTCGGCGAGATCTACACCGATCTGCCGTTGCCGATCGACGCGGCCGAGGGCGAGGACCATTGCGGCCGCTGTGCGGTGTGCATGGACGTGTGTCCGACCGCGGCCATCGTGGCGCCATACCAGCTCGACGCGCGACGCTGCATCTCCTACCTGACCATCGAGCTGCGCGGTTCCATACCCGAGGAGTTCCGCCCGCTCATCGGCAATCGCATTCATGGTTGCGACGACTGCCAGCTCTATTGTCCATGGAACCGCTTCGCGCGCGCGACCGGGGAGGGCGATTTCCGGCCGCGGCACGACCTGGATTCCTCGAGCCTGCTGCGGCTGTTCGCCTGGGGCGAGGAGGAATTTCTGAGATGCACGGAGGGGTCGGCCATACGCCGCATCGGCTACGAGTGCTGGCTGCGGAACCTCGCCGTGGCACTTGGCAATGCGCCCAGCCGGCCCGAGGTCCTCGCCGGCCTGCGCACGCGCGCAGGCCATCCTTCGGCCCTGGTGCGCGAGCACGTGCAATGGGCCTTGGACCGGCACGCGGCGCCGTCACGCCGGGGATGAGTCTCGACGGGGATACCGATCCGTGGCTTCCGGTCGAGCCGGACCAAGGCCCCGGCTCCCCAGCATTTCCAGTACCCAGCACTCCACGTCGCCTCTGCCGGCCCCGATCGCTGCCGGCGGTCTGACCACGCGCGGGTCGTTCACAGCGCCACAGTGCGTCGGCACGACGATGCTGTCGATCGCATCCACGGGCAGGGCCTCCACCAGGAAGGGGTACCTGAACACCACACCGGGCTCCGCGAATCCCAGCACCGCCGCCGTCGCATCCCGCCAGCGCCGGTTGAACTCGGCGGCGGCGAAGACCATCACCGCGGCGTCTTCACGGCTTTCCCAGAGGCGTGCGACCGTCAGGGCGTCGGATAGGTCATGCGAGAGCAGGTAGACGCCGAGCTGGCGCTCCAGGGAGCCGAGGGGGCCAGGGTCCGCGCTCGGCAGCCAGCGGCCGGCGCCGAGGTTCGCCGCCAGGCCGCGCGGCAGGCCGCGGAACAGCACGCCTGAGTCGCTGTAGCGAAACCCCAGAAAGCCGTGGTCGAGACTCAGCAGCTCGTCGATCTTCTCGTGCCAGCCGCTGCGCGCCTCGCGCCGGGCCTGGCCTGGCCGGGTGTTGTAGGCATATGCCGTATTGCGCGCGCTGCCGTCGTGGGCGTGCTCACTGCGCATCGCTGTGCCCTCGTGCCTGCCGAAAAAGAAAAAGGCGCGTGGGTCACCCCACGCGCCTGTCAGTAGGAAGGACTACGTTATTGTCGGTAGTTCGGCGCTACTTCATCTGCACTTCATGCCAGACGCACTGCCAGTTCTTCGGGTCGCACGGGCCGCCGGGCGCTGCCGCAGCGACACCGCCTGCCTGGCCGTTCGTGTAGAGCTCGACGCGGCGGTTCATGTAGCGGCCGTCCTTCGTATCGTTCGAGGCGACGGGCTCGCTCTCGCCGCGACCCTCGGTCGTCAGCCGCGATGCGGCGACGCCATGGGCGACGAAGTATTCGCGG
>WBZR01000667.1_pt1 | contig 51203 bp, 44 predicted proteins | sample 5204231 | NCBI WGS metagenome assembly WBZR01 (sample SAMN12412403, study PRJNA552823) | activated sludge metagenome | isolation source: activated sludge from anammox sidestream of wastewater treatment plant... | place: USA: Virginia | collected 2017-08 | reverse complement strand
GGTCATCCACCACCACGGTGTCGAGCAGGTAGGTGAGGCTGCCGCCGACCGCGAGCGCGGCGCCGCTGTCGACCAGGTCGCCGCTGCCGCTGGCCTGGCCACAGGCCGAGCCCGTGCTGGCCACGCAGCTCCAGCCCTGCCCTTGCAGGATCGCCGGCAGCGGCGCGCTCACGCTCGCGCCCGTCACGCTGGTGTTGCCGACATTGCTGACCACGATGGTGTAGCCGAGCGGCTTGCCGTACTGCACGTAGTCACGTCCGTCGTCGATCGACACCGCCAGGTCGGGCGCCGGCGCGGGCGCGAGCACCACATCGAGCGTCACCTGCGCCGCCGGCTCGTAGTTGGCGTTGCCGGCCTGGTCGGCCGTGAGCGTGCAGGTGCCGACCGCGAGCATCGTCACCGTGTTGCCCGACACCGTGCACACCGCAGGCGTCAGACTGCCGAACACCAGCGGATTGCCCGAGGCCCCGCCCACCGCGCTGAGCGTGAACGTGCCATTGAGGATGAACACGGGCGCGGCCGGGTTGCTCTCGAAGTCCGTGATCGCCTGTGTGGCCTTGACGATGGTGAGGATCTCGCTGCGGCTGATGCCCGGCAGCTCGTTCACGCTCGCCACCACGGTGTAGCTGCCCGCGTCGCTGGGCGCAGTCGGGCTGCCGTCGTAGCTGAAGCTGAGGCTGTAGCCGCTGTCCACGCTGGCGCTGGCGCTTTGCGCGGTGCCGTCATAGACGATGCTGGTGGCGGAGTTGGCGGCCCAGGTGATGGGGCCGATCACCGGATCGGCGGCAAAGTTCGCGGTGACCGTGATGTCGCTCTGCACATTGGTGTCGGTGCGCGGGTTGGCCGTTGCGCCATCGCTCCAGCCGGCGAAGTGGTAGCCCGCGTCGGGTACCGCAGTCACCGGCGTGCCGTCGGCGCCATGCGCGACCGTCTGGCTGGTGTTGCCGCTGAGGCTGCCGTTGGCACCGGCGCTGTAGCTCAGCGTATGCAATGGGTCAAGCCACTGTCCGCCTCGCACCAACCGGACTTGTTGGTCGTTGCTCTTGCCGGTGGAACTGAGACCGCCCACTCCGAAATGGACCAACCTCGCGGCAAGCACATCCAGCATGTCGGTGGTGGACGACCAGTAATCGCTGGATGCCGTGCCCGGGAAGGCCATGGTGTTGATGCTTGGGCCGTAGCAGCCGGTTTCGATTAGACTTTGCAGCTCCATGATGTTGGGCAGGCGCCAGTCCTCATGACCGGCCCAGGTGGCGGTGCGCGCGGCGATGAGCGCGGCACCCCAGGTCATGCCCAGCGCCGTGCCGGTGCAAGCGCTCCCGGTCTGGCCCTCGCTGCACTGCTTCCACTCCAGCCCGGTCTCGATGTCGCGCACTACGCGCTCGTTCGGGTGGCCTGACGGGTCGGGCGTGCCGACCACATAGCGGCTGTCCGGCGCCACGCGCGGGTAGCCCGCCGGACAGGTCTGCGCCGCCAGCGGCGCGGCAAGACTCGCAAGCAGCAGGATCAGGCAGGCACGCAGCATCATGTCATCACCTCACGATTGAGACGCGCAGCCAATACCACGCTTGGATGTTGCCGGGATCGCACGCGGGGTCGTGTCGCAGCGTCCATTCCTTCGAACCGCGTCAAATCCACAGGCGGTGGCAACGCGTCATGGACCACAATGCGCTTGCTCAAAGTCCACCCCGCACCAACCGGACGTGAATCTCGTCGTACTTGTTGCCGGCGCCACGGTCGCCGCTGACCAAGATGACGCCCCAAGCCCGGGACGAATCCCACGCGAAGACCTGTCCACTCCAGTAGACCGACGCTGCGGTATTGGGGAAGTAGGCGGCGTCGATCATGGGACCTGAGCTGGCTTGGTAATCCACCAGCGATTGCAGCTCGTTGGCGGTGGGCAGGCGCCAGTCGCTGGCTCCGCACAGGCGGTTGGCACCGGTGAGCGCGTTGACCGCATTGCGGAACGCGGTGGTGTTGCACTGGGCCAGGGTGCCGTTGCAGCCGATGCCGTCGGGCGTGCCGGCATAGCCGCCGTTGACCGCGGCATTGGTGTCGTACCAGGTGTAGGTGTGCCCGGAATGGCGCAGATGGGTGGGATCGTCGACCTTCACTTCCCAGATGAGGCCGGTGACGTTGTCGCGGGTGCAGGCCCAGTCGCCCGGGTTGGGGCCGAGCGTGGCGCTGGCGGGCAGCACGCTGCCGTCGTTGGCGATCTTGGTGTAGTCGCGGCCCTTGGTGCTGGAGGCACCCACCTTGTTCATCGCACCGCGCGCGTCGTACATCGCGGCGCCATGCGTGCAGTCCTGGCCCTCAAACCCGGGAACCTCGGGCGCGGGCGTGGCCGGGCTGACCGTACCGGTCGCCGTGGTGGCGTTGTAGCAGGTGACCAGGCCGGTATCGTTGAGCGGGCGCGTGGGTGTTTGCGCCGTGGCGCATGCAGCACACACGGCCAACAGCAGGCCTGACAACGTCACCACGCGTCGCACGGACATGGTGTTGGCGATGGCTGCAGCGGTGGCATGCACACGGGCACGATGGCGCGGTCGGACAGCGCTCATGGCGGATTTCCTCGACGAGGGCGGAAGCAGGATACGGCCGGCGCCATCAACTTCCAACAAGGCTGGCGGGCGTGAAAGCAGCGCGCGGAATGGCGCGGCTGCCGGCGATGCGGTCTGCGCATGACGATCATCGCCCGTTCCGTGGAGCAACAATCGGCCGTCGCAACGCTGGGAATCGATGCACGCTCGGTGCGTCACGGCAAGCACGCCGCTTCGCTCGGCGTCACCGACCACGGCGGGGATTTCCAGCGCCAGATGGCGATGCAGGCGGCGTGCCCGCGGGTGCTTCGTCCATGGCGCATGCCTATGGGTGCCGGGGTCGGCATACATCACGCGCGGCTTGGCGTGCCGGTCGTGGGGGCCGTACCCGGCCGCCCACGCCGATCGGCGTCTGCTCACGCGGAGAGCTGGCGCGAGTGCGCTCGCGCCGCGTGCTCAAGCCATCCGCGCCCGCTTGCCTGGATGCGCACCGCGGTGCCGCCCGGATGTCAGCGGCGGCCTCGCGGTCGCGCCGGGTCAGTCGCCGTGGGCGCCGCCAAACTGGTCGGCAAAGATGCTGTCGTTGGCCCTGAGCTTGGCCAGGGTGATGTCGACATCGGTGGCGTCCCAGCGGCGCGTGCCCGTCATCAGCAGAAAGAAACCGAGGTCATCGGAATGGATGCTCATACCCTGGCCCGGGACCGCATAGCGGTCATCGTCCCAGCTAGCAAGGTAGCCGATGCGGCGATACGCGTGCTCGGTGATCGCGCTCGCGCTGAACTGCTGCACGATCTGGTAAGTGATCCAAGGCTGGGGCGACAGGTCGGTGCCGTCATTCTGCGCCCCGCTCATGGCCACGACCAGATCGCGGTTGCCAGGCCATTCAGTGATCGCGTAGGGCAGTACATGGCGCGTTCCCCCATAGGGGTTGCCAACAGGCGGCGGCGGTGGCGCGAGGTTTTTGGCGCAAGTACCGCCGTCGCAGAAGTCGGCGTCCGGGTACAGGAAGTGGGCACCGAGATTGGCGCTGTAATGATGCTCGTAGCGACCGAGCAGCAACGCTGGAAAGTTGGCGTCGTTGGTGTCGGAAATGCCTGCCACCGCGACATGCCCGTTCGCGAGCACGCTGATCGCGGTGACGGAATCGGTTTTCGAACCTGTGTTGTCGGTCTCGACCGCGATCGAGGTGTGGTTGCCAATGCCCGTGGCGGGACTGACTGCCATGAGGAAGCCGTCATAGTCGCCTGCCACCGTCTTGTAGGTGCCGCCCAAGTACAGCCAGGTGCCACCCGGCGCCGCCGCCGGTGACAGGGCGATGCTGTTGGCGATGTGGTCGCGCCCCGTGGCCCGACCGCTCAGGTCCTCGGCAACCGTCCCCGAACTTCCATAGTTGGCGTCCATGGTACCCGTACTCGTCAGCACCTTGGCATGTGCGAGCAGGTAGCCGTTGTCACTGTCGGCGTAGCCGGCGACGTACAGCGCGAGCCCGTCGGGATCCAGTGCCAAACGCAAGCCGACATCGTTCCTGCTGCCGCCGCGGTCGAACACGATCCATCTGAGCGACTGCGACGGCCAGCCCGCGCAGACGTGGTCGGTCGTGCTCATGTCCACGCACCGGACCTGCATGTCGGTGTCGGTCAGGATCTTTCCCGACCCCAGGAAGTAGGCGCGCCGCGTGCCGGGGTCGTAGACCGCATCATCGATGCGCAGCATGTTGGTGGGCACGACGGTCCAGGTGCTGGCGCCGCCGCTCAGGTCGGTGCTGAGGACGAGTGCATCGCGCGTCTCGACACTGGCTCCGCTGGCGAGATTGGCGTGGCTGCCCAAAGTGTAGATCCGCTGTACGACCGCGGGACCAGGAAGCAGGATGTTCACGCGCTGGGTGCGCAGGCCCCACTCGTTGAGGCCTCCGGCAAGGTCGGGCCAACGGGCAGTGGCACCGCCATCGGAGAACGAGGTATCGAGATCCAGGTCACTGGGCGTTCCCGACACTGCGGGCGAGGCGTATGGCAAGACCTGCGAGGCAGCCTCCTTGTCGAGGCTGCTGCCGATGCTTGCGGGCGAGGTCGTCAGACAGCCCAACAGCAGGGCCGCGGTCAACGTGCGATTCATGATGGACTCCTGTTCGAGATCGACACCGCGCGGCCGCTCAAACGGGGCGATGGACAGGCCAACACAGCCCGTCACCGCAGTGCTTCCACAAAAGCGTGGGCCGATTACACCGGATCGATCGGCTGCGCCCCCGGCGCTGCCGTACCGATGCGGGACTTTCACGGCGCGGTCGCTGCGGCGTAGCATCGGCGGTGGCAGCGGCGTCCGCGTGCTGCCTGCGTCGGCAAGCAGTGCTTCTCCGGAGCATTCATGCGCATGCGCACCATCGGGCCCGGCCTGATCCGGGCGACACGCCTCGCCGTTCTCGGGTGTGGCCTGTGGCTGGCGCTCGGTGGGTCCGGCCACGCCCGCGCGGCCGAAACGCCACGGGTGGCGACGCCCAAGGTCAGCCCCGCGCAGTGGAAGCTCATGCAGCAGCAGGCGTTCGAGCGTTCCGAGGTGATCCTTGCGCGGGCGCAGAAGCGCGGCAACCTGCTCGCGCAGTACCTGGTGATGGCACAGGCGCATGATGCCGATCCCAGTCCCGCGTTCCGCGTGATCTTCAGCCAGTACCTGGCGTGGTACCAGACCTACATCGGCGACTACGTGGCCGCACGCCAGAGCTATTCGATCAGCCAGTTGCCCGAGCGCAACGACGCGCCGTCACCGCTGGCGGACCCGCGGTTCGAACGGCGCGGCGCGGTCGAGGCCATCGCCGCGCTCGCCCATGGCCGCCAGTTGGTGCTGTTCAACGAGGCGCACAACATCCCGCTCACGCGCACGCTCACCGTGCAGTTGCTGCAGCGCCTGCGCGAGGACGGTTACAGCCATTTCGCCGCGGAGACGCTGTACGAGAGCGATCATGCGCTGCAGGCGCGCGGCTATCCCACGCGTGACAGCGGCTTCTACGTCGACGAGCCGATCTACGCCGAGATGATCCGCAGCGCGATCGCACTCGGCTTCGTGATCGTGGCCTACGACGATACGGGCGACGCGCATGGCGATGCGCGTGAACGCCTGCAAGCCAAGCACCTGCACGAGCGCGTGTTCAGGCGCGACCCGCACGCGCGTCTCATCGTCAACGCGGGCTATGCCCACATCCAGGAGGACGGCAAATACCTCGATGGCAAATCGATGGCCTACCACCTGCGCACGCTCACGGGCATCGATCCGCTCACGATCGAGCAGACCATGCTGATGGAGCACGACCTGCCCGCGCACGACCATCCCTATTTCCGCGCGCTGTTTGCGGGCAACGGGCGGCAGCGCGAGCCGGTGGTCTACGTGGGCAAGGGGGGCAAGGCGTGGTCGCTCAAGCCGGGCTGGTACGACGTGAGCGTGTTCTTTCCACCCGACACGCTGGACCGCGGACGCCCCACCTGGCTCGATCTGGGCGGGCTGCGGCAACGCCGCGAGGTGAGCCCGGACTTGTGCGAGCAGCGCCTGCCCTGCCTCGTCGAAGCGCGCTACGCGAACGAGCGCGATGATGCGGTCGCAGCCGACCGCGTGCTGATCACGGGCAACGCACGCCCGGGCGACGTGCCCACCAGCACATTCCGCGTGCTGTACCTGCGCCCCGGCCGTTACCGCCTGAGCGCCCGCAGCGCCGACGAGCGCGTGCAGCACGACACGATCACGGTGACCGCCAGGCGCTGAGGCGCGTCCTTGCGATGGGTTGGCGACGCTGCTGCAACCAACAGCGGTACACACAGGCGCCCGCGGCTGGCGCGGCGCCTGCGGGCTCAGGCTTCGAACAGCGCGCGCATCTTCTTCATCGCGTTGGCTTCGATCTGGCGGATGCGCTCGGCCGACACGCCATACTCGTCGGCCAGTTCCTGCAAGGTCGCCTTGTCGCCGTCCCTGAGCCAGCGACGCTGGATGATGTCACGCGAGCGCTCATCGAGCCGGACCAGTCCACGCTGCAGCGTGTCGAGGCTGGACTCCTCTTCCGACTCGGTCTCGACCATCGCGTAGGGATCGGCGGCGTGGTCGATGAGGAACGCCGCCGGCGCCGGCCGCTCGTCGTCATCGGCATCGACGGGCGCGTCGAAGGCGATGTCGCGGCCGTTGAGGCGTGCTTCCATCTCGAGCACGGTCGCCGCGGGCACGCCCAGTTCCTGCGCCACCGTGTTGACCTCCTCGGCGTTCATCCAACCCAGGCGCTTCTTGGACTTGCGCAGGTTGAAGAACAGCTTGCGCTGTGCCTTGGTGGTGGCGACCTTGACGATGCGCCAGTTGCGCAGGATGAACTCGTGCATCTCGGCACGGATCCAGTGCACCGCGAACGACACCAGCCGCACGCCATGCGCGGGATCGAAACGCTTGACCGCCTTCATGAGGCCGATGTTGCCTTCCTGGATGAGATCGGCGACCTGCAGACCGTAGCCGGAGTAACCGCGTGCGACATGCACGACGAAGCGCAGATGCGACAGCACCATGCGTCGCGCCGCGTCGAGGTCGTTGTCCTCGTGGTAGCGCCGCGCCAGATCCTGCTCCTCGTCCTGGCTCAGCATCGGGATCTGATGCACCGCGTTGACGTAGGCATCGAGGCTGCCGGTGGCATTGAGGACGGGCAGCGAATTGGCGACCAGTGCTTGACTCATGTTCCGAATCCCCTTTGGCGTTGTGCACTTTAGCACTCGCGTCGTTTGAGTGCTAAGCGTGCCCTTGGTTCCACCCGCGTTCCGGCTGGCGGACCTGCTCTATGACCAATAGTGTACTGGAAAGTTCTCTAACGAAACGCCCGTCGCGATGACAGAGTGTTTCGCCGGATCTTTGCAACTATTTGATTTCACAGAACATCGCTCCAGCTCGCCGACGCTTCGCTGAATCGCGGCTCAGTCGAGTCGCAGTTCGCTGGCGGGCGGCAATTGCCAGTCGATGGGGGCGCGGCCGTGGTCGCGCAAGTAGGCGTTGGCGCGCGAGAAATGGCCGCAGCCGAGGAAACCGCGATGGGCCGACAGCGGTGAGGGGTGCGGCGCACGCAGCACGAGGTGGCGCTGGCGATCGATGAGCCTGCCCTTGGCCTGGGCATAGCTGCCCCACAACAGGAACACGAGGTGCTCGCGCTCGCGGTTGAGCGCATCGATGCAGGCGTCGGTGAACTCCTCCCAACCCTTGCCCTGGTGCGAGCCCGCGCGTCCCGACTCGACCGTGAGCACCGCATTGAGCAGCAGCACGCCCTGCCGCGCCCAGGGCAGCAGGCAGCCATGGTCGGCACGCGTGGTGCCGAGGTCGCGCGCGAGCTCGCGCAGGATGTTGTCCAGCGAGGGTGGCACCGCCACACCGGGCAGCACCGAGAAGCACAGGCCATGGGCCTGGCCCGGGCCGTGATACGGGTCCTGGCCGAGGATCACGAGCTTGACCGCATCGAACGGGGTCTGGTCGAGTGCGGCGAAGATGCGCGAGCCCGGGGGATGGATGAGCTTGCCGGCCTGCTTTTCACTGCGCAGGAACTGCGCGAGTTGCTGCATGCGCGGCGTGGCCAGCTGCGCGCCGACCCGCTCCAGCCACGAAGACTCGAGCCTGATCCGGGCGGCCGCGCTCACGCGGCCGGGGCGCCTTCGGGCGCATCGCCGCGCACGCGCCGCGCCACGCGCAACTGGAATTGCAGCTTGGTCACGAGCAGGCGCTCCTCGATCGGCTTGTGCACGAGGTCGTTGGCACCGGCGCGCAGCAGCGCCGACTGGTTGGCCGGGTTGTCGTCGCCGGTCATGATGAGCACGGGCAGGGTGCCCTTGGCGTAGGCGAACTGGCCACGGATGCGTTCGAGCAGGTCGCCACCGGACAGCTCGCCCTTGAGGCTCACGTCGGTGAGAACCAGGTCATAGCCGGGGGCGCGGCCTTCGCTGCGCGCGGCTTCGAGCAGTTCGAGCGCCGCTTCCACGCTCACCACATGGGCGACCCGGAAGCCGCACTTCTCCATCATGCGCCGCGTGGCCAGGGCGACCACGCGGCTGTCCTCGACGTACAGCACGCTGCCGTCGACGTTCTCGACCGGGCGCACGTAGCCGCGGATGAACGCGGCCAGCGCGTCGAACCCCTGCGCCTTGTCGAAGTAGTCGGTCACCGCGCCGTCGAGCTGGCGCGACAGCAGGCGTTCCTGCACATCCCCCGACACCACCACGATCGGGATGTAGGCCTGCGAGTGGGACTCGCGGATCGCATGCGCGAGGCGCATGCCGTCCATGTCGGGCAGGCGCAGCGCGGTGGTGACCAGATCGATCACGCCCGCGCGCAGGTGCGCGAGCGCCTCCTCGCCGGTGTCGCAGCCGACCACCACCGCATGCGGCAGCTCGGCCTTGAGCACGCGCTCGATGAGCCGGCGCACCACGCGCGAGCCATCCACCACCAGCACGCGCGGCTCATCGCTGGAGATGTGCTGGGTGAGCGAGACTTCGGCCATCATTGCGGACGTCCCGCCAGTAGATGTCGCGTGGTCACGAGCCAGGCACCCAGCCAGCCGATCAGGCTGCTCGCGCCGACCAGCACCAGCGCACCGCGCAGACCCACGCCGTGGGCTTGAAAGCCGCCGGCATGGCTGGCCGCCAGTGCCTGGATCGGCCCGGCCAGTGCCAGTTCCACCGCGGCGACCAGCAGCAGCGCGACCGCGCCACCGAGTGCGCCGTACCAGAAGCCCGCGTAAAGGAACGGTCGCCGGATGAACCCGTTGCTCGCGCCGATCGTCTGCATTACCGAAATTTCCGCCGAACGCGCTTGTATGTCCATGCGCACGGTGTTGCCGATCACGAGCAGCGTCGCCAGTGCCAGCAAGGCCGACACCACGGCGACGAGCCGTGCCCCCAGGTGCAGGATACCCGAGAGCTTGCGCCGCCACACGGCATCGTACTGGACCAGGTCGACGCGGGCGTCCGCAGCGAGCGCGCCAAGCAGCCCGCCCGCATCGGGATTGCTGCCGGCCGCGGGCGTCACCACCAGCACGCTGGGCAGCGGATTCTCGCCCAGCGCCGCCAGCGCGTCGCCGAAACCCGACAGCGCGCGGAACTCGGCCAGCCCCTGCTCCGGCGTGCGCAGCGTGACCGCCTCCACCCCGGCGTGCGCGCGCAGTTCCTGCGCAAACGCGGCCGCGGCGGCCTCGTCGAGCGTGGGTTGCAGGAACAGCGTGATCTCGCGCGCCTCGCGCAGGCCGCTGCTGAGCGTGCGCGCATTGTCGTAGACCAGCCAGAACAACAGCGGCAAGGCGAGCGCGAAACCGAGCACGAGGATCGTGAGCGTACTCGCCCATGGCCGCGCCACCATGCGCCCGAGGCTGGAGAACAGCCCGTAGAAATGCTGGTCGCGCCATGCCGCCAGGCGCTCGCCCAACGACGCGCGCTCACGCGGCCGCCGCTCGCGCACCTCGTCGCCGCCGCTGCGCACCGCTGCGCGCGCCTGCCCGCTCATGTCTGCTCCGGTCGATAGTCGTCGACCAGCCGCCCGTGGTCGAGCACGAGCACGCGCTTGCGCATGTGTCTGAGCAGCAACAGGTCGTGGGTGGCGATCAGCACCGTGGTACCGACCGCGCCGAACTCGACGAACAGGTTCATGATCTCCAGCGACAGTTGCGGGTCGAGGTTGCCGGTGGGCTCGTCGGCGAGGATCAGCGGTGGCTTGGCCACCAATGCGCGCGCGATGCCCACGCGCTGCTGCTCGCCGGTGGACAGCGCCACCGGCGCGGCCTTTTCGCGGCTGAGCAGGCCGACCTTGTCGAGCGCGGCACGCACGCGCTTGCCGATCTCGCTGCGCGCGGTGCCGGCGATCAGCAACGGCAGCGCGACGTTGTCGAACACGCTGCGGTCGGTGAGCAGGCGGTGGTCCTGGAACACCATGCCGATGCCGCGGCGGTGCTGCGGGATGCCGCCGCGACGCACGCGCGTGAGCTCGCGCCCGTTGATGCTGATGCGCCCACGGGTGGGCCGCTCGGCCAGACTCACGAGCTTGAGCAGCGTGCTCTTGCCCGCGCCCGAGTGGCCGGTCACGAACACCACCTCGCCCGGCGCCACCGCAAAGCTGAGCTCGCTGAGCGCATCGAGCCCGGTCTGGTAACGCTTGGTCACGTTGTCGAACTGGATCATGCCGGCGGCCGGACTGGGCAGGGAGCCGCGCGCACCGCGCGCCAGGGCGTGATTGTAGGGGTTTGCCGCGCGATCGAAGCTCGATTCACCGGGCTTGTTCGCCGCGGCTGGGCAGCGCGACCCGCGCGCTTGCGCGGTCTCACTTCACCATCCGGTTGAGATCGAAGATCGGCAGCAGGATCGCCAGCACGATGAACAGCACCAGCGCGCCGACCAGCAGGATCACCAGCGGGCCGAGCACCGCGGTGAGCGCGGTGAGCCAGCGGTCGAGCTCGCGCTGCTGCTGCTGCGCGGCCGCTTCGAGCATGCGCGGCAGCTCGCCCGAGCGCTCGCCGCTGGCGATCAGGCGCAGCGCCACCGGCGGGAACTGGCCGCTGTCGGCCAGGGCTCGCGAGAACGCGCTGCCCTCGCGCACCTTGAGCGCGGCGCCGCGCAGCGCCTGCCGCAGCGGCAGGCTCGTCACCACCTGGGCCGCGATGCCCAGCGCATCGAGCAGCGGCACCGCGCTGGCGGCGAGCAGGGCGAGCGTGCGCATCGCGCGCGCGGTGTTGGCTGCGCGCTCGACGCGCCCGACCAGCGGCAGGCGCAGCAGGATCGCGTGCCAGCGCTCGCGCCACGCCTCGCGGCGCAGGGCCAGCCGCGCCACCAGCGCCAACCCGGCCACCAGCAGCAGCAACAGCCAGCCCCAGTGCCGCACCAGCGCCGACAGCGCGACCAGCACGCGCGTCGGCCACGGCAGCGCCTGCTGCAGGTTGTCGAACACCGCGATGATCTGCGGCACCACCCAGCCGAGCAGGCCCGCGACCACCGCGATCGCGACCAGCGTGAGCAGCAGCGGATAGGCCAGCGCGGCGAGCACCTTCTGGCGCAGCGCGTCGCTGGCCTCGGCGTGATCGGCCAGCCGGTCGAGCACGCCGGCGAGATGGCCCGACTGCTCGCCCGCACCGACCGTCGCACAGTACAGGTCGGGAAAGGCGTCGGGAAATTCGCGCAGCGCCCCCGCCAGGCTCGCGCCCTCGCTCACGCGCGCGCGCAGCGCGACCACGGTGGCGCGCTGGCGCTCGTTGTCGGCCTGCTCGGCCAAGGCGCCGAGCGCTTCGTCGATCGGCAGCCCGGCACCCAGCAGCGTCGCGAGCTGGCGCGTGAGCAGGGCCAGTTGCGCGGTACCCAGGCCGCGCCGCCACGGCCAGCCAGCCGGCGCCGCTGCGCCGCCCTCGCGCACCTCCTCCACGCTCAGCGGATTGAGGCCGCGCTCGCGCAACACCCCGCGCACCGCGCGTGCGGTATCGGCCTGCAACACGCCGCGCCGGGTGTTGCCGCTGGGGTCGAGCGCCTGGTAGGCAAAAGCGGGCACGCAAGCTTCTCCTGTACGCCTGCGCGCAGCTGGCGCGCGGACGGCGCCGCATCGAATACACCAAGCATCGCGCCCGTGCAATCAGGTGCGGGCGTCCTCACTCCTCGCGCGTCACGCGCAGCACCTCTTCGGTCGAGGTGATGCCGGCCACGCACTTGCGCCAGCCGTCGGCGAGGATCGACGCCGAGCGCGTGCGCGCGTGGCGTTCAAGCTCGGCCTCGGCGGCGCCCTCGTGCACGAGCTTGCGCAGGCGCTCGTCGAGCGTGACGAGTTCGTAGATGCCGGTGCGGCCCTTGTAGCCGCCGCCACGGCCGTGGCCGAACAGGTCGCTGCGCGGCCGGTACAGCGTGACCTGCGCATCGGCGTCCTGACCGAACGCAGCCAGCTCGGCCGCGGTCGCGGGATAGGCCTCGCACGTGGCCGGGTCGAGCACGCGCACGAGGCGCTGGGCCAGCACGCCGACCAGCGAACTGGACAGCAGGAACGGCTCCACGCCCATGTCGCGCAGGCGCGTGATCGCACCGACCGCGGAGTTGGTGTGCAGCGTGGACAGCACCAGATGGCCCGTGAGCGACGCCTGCACCGCCACCTCGGCGGTTTCCAGGTCGCGGATCTCGCCCACCATCACCACATCCGGATCCTGACGCAGGATCGCGCGCAGCCCTCGCGCGAAGGTCATGTCCACGCGCGTGTTGACCTGGGTCTGGCCGACGCCGTCGATGTAGTACTCGATCGGGTCCTCGACCGTCATGAGATTGCGCGAGGAATCGTTGAGCTTGAGCAGCGCGCCGTACAGCGTGGTGGTCTTGCCCGAACCGGTCGGGCCGGTGACGAGCAGGATGCCGTGCGGTCGCGCGATGAGGTCCTCCAGCCGCAAGCGCACGTCCTCGCTCATGCCCAGCTGCACGAGGTCGAGCTTGCCGGCCTGCTTGTCGAGCAGGCGCAGCACCACGCGCTCGCCGCGCCCGGCCGGGATCGTCGACACGCGCACGTCGACCGGGCGGCCGGCCACGCGCAGGCCGATGCGGCCGTCCTGCGGCAGGCGCCGCTCGGCGATGTCGAGCTTGGCCATGACCTTGATGCGGCTGACCACCGCGCCCGCGATCGCCTTCTGCGGGCTGAGCACCTCGCGCAGCACGCCATCGATGCGGAAGCGCACCACGAGGCGATTTTCGTACGGCTCGATGTGGATGTCGGATGCGCCTTCCTTGACCGCCTCGGTGAGCAGCGCGTTGATGAGGCGGATGATCGGCGCGTCGTCGTCGGATTCGAGCAGGTCCTCCGGCTCGGGCAACTCGTCGGCGAGCGCGGCCAGGTCGAGCCGCTCGTCCAGGTCCGACACCATCGCGCGTGCATCATCACCCTGCTCGTAGAGCTCGCGCAGCAGGCGCTCGAACGCGGCGGGCTCGACGCGCGCGAGCTGCAGCGGCGCGGCGTAGTGGCGACGCAGTTCGGCCAGCACCTCGATCGCCACGCCGGGCCGGCATGCGATGCAGGCATGGCCGTCATGCCAGCCGGTCAAGGCCACGCCATGGCGCTTGGCGTAGCCGAAGCCGGGGCGCGGCGGGCGCGCCGCCTCGGTCATTGACGCGTGCCCTGGGCCGGTCGCGGCGCGGCCTCGGCCGGGGGATTGGCGAGGAAATCGCGCGCCGCCGGCAGCAACGGCTGCTGCGCGGGCGGCGTGAGCGGCCATTCGCTCTGGCGCAACTGCAACTGCTCGGTGCGCATGTAGTTGTACTTCTCGCTCGACAGCGCGGCCTCGGTGGCCTCGTCGCGCAGGATCCGCGGATGCAGGAACACCATGAGGTCGGTCTTGGCGTTGCTGTTGCTGCGGTAGCGGAACAGGTTGCCCAGCAGCGGGATGTTGCCCAGCCCCGGCACCTTCTGCACGTTGTCCTTCTGCTGCTTGTCGATGAGCCCGCCCAGCACCAGCAGCGAGCCGTCCTTGACCAGCACGCTGGTGGTGAGTTCGCGCTTGTTGGTGACCAGGTCCACCGCGCCTTGCACCGGCGGCAGCAGGTTGGAGACTTCCTGGTGGATGTCCAGCCGCACCGAATCGCCGACGTTGATCATCGGCTTGACCTTGAGCACGAGGCCGACGTCCTTGCGCTCGATGGTCTGGAACGGGTTGGTGATGCCGCTGGTGGTGGTGGTGCTGCCATTGACCACGGTGGAAGCGCCCAGCGCGCCGGTGGTGTACTGGCCGGTGAGGAACGGCACCTCCTGCGCCACCTTGATCTCGGCCTCCTGGTTGTCGAGCGTGAGCACCGAGGGCGTGGACAGGATGTTGGACTTGCCGTCGCTGCGCAACGCGGTGAGCAGTGCGCCGAGCTGGAACAGCTCGTGGCCGCCGACCGACACGGTGCCGTCGATGTAGCCGAGGTTGAAGCCGTTGCCGATACCCAGCGGATTCTGCGCCGCGCGCAGGATGTTGTTGCCGGCGCTCGGTCCGGTGAAGTTGGTGCCGCCGATCACGTGCTGGCCCTGCTTGCCCAGAGGCAACTGCCACTGCACGCCCAGTTCGCCCGCGGTCTGGTCGGCGACCTCGGCCACCACCGCCTCGATCAGCACCTGGTTGCGGCGGATGTCGAGCTCGCGCACCACTGCGGCCAGCGAGCGGTACACCGCGGGCGGTGCGCTGATCACGAGCGCGTTGGTTTCCTCGTGCGCCTGGATCGTGGCGGTGGCCGCACCGGCCGGGCCGGTGCCCTCGCCGGTCTTGGCCGCGGCGGGGCCGGCCACGCCCGACAGCGTCGCGGCGACGTTCTGCAGGATCGGCACCAGGTCCTTGGCGCGCGCATAGTGCAGGTACACCACCTGGGTGTCGCCACCGGCATCCAGTGGCGTGTCGAGGTGGGCGATGAGCGCGCGCATCTTGAGCCGCCCGTTCTTGGCCCCCGACAGCAGGATCGAGTTGGTGCGCGTATCGGCGAATACACGCACCGCCTCGCCGTTGGCCTGCGCGGTCTTGTCGTCGGACAGCAGGTTGAGCGTGCGTGCGAGCTCGGCGGCGTTGGCGTGCGACAACGCGATCATCTCGACCTGCGCGTCAGACACCGTGTCGATGCGGCGGATGATCTCGGTGAGGCGCGCGATGTTGCCCGAGCGGTCCGAGATCACCAGCGAGTTGGACGGCGTGTGCGCGACCAGCTGGCCGCTCTGCGCCATGAGCGGGCGCAGGATCGGCACCAGCTCGGTGGCCGACACGTGCTTGACCGGCACGATCTCGGTGACCAGTTCGTCGGGCGCACGCTGGGTGGTGCCATCGACCGCGCTGGCGGCGTCCTGCTGCGCCACCGCGTCGGGCAGGATCTTGACCATGCTGCCCGACGGCACCGCGGCAAAGCCATGCACGCGCAGCACCGACAGGAACACGTCGTAGATCTCGTCGGGCTGCATCGGCCGCGCCGACACCACCGTGACCTTGCCCTGCACGTTGGGGCCGACGATGAAGTTCTTGCCGGTGATCTCGCTGACCGTGGCGATGAGGGCCTGGATGTCGGCGTCCTTGAGATTGAGCGTGTGGCGGCCATCGGCGGTGGTCGCGTGGGTGGGCGTGGCGGCGGGTGCGGTCTGCGCATGCACGGGCGCGGCAAGCAGCAGGGCGAGGCTGGCGACAAACAGGAGGCGAGGCATCGACGTGGCCCGGTGCTGGAAGGTGGAGGTCGGACGGGCGCGCATCACTTGAGCGCGACCGTGATGTCGGTGGGTTTGCCGTTGCGCAGCACGGTCACGCGCACGCTCGCGGCGCTGCCCAAGGTGGCAAGGATCTGCTGGCCGCGTTCGAGCGAATCCACGCGCTGGCCGTTGACCGCAGTCACCACGTCGCCCGCCTGCAAGCCGGCCTGCGCCAGCAGCTGTGCATCGGCGCCGCTGGTGTGGATGCGCACGCCGGCGAGCCTGCCGCCGTCGAGCACCGGCACCACCTGCACACGCTGCATGAGCTCGGCCGGATCGTTGCGCAGGCGCTCGAGGGTGCGCTGCCACTGCTGCGCGGGCACGCCCGCGGGTGCGGGGATGTTGGCGGGAATCACGCCCGCCTTCGGCGCGGGCGTGGTGAGGGTCTGCGCGGCCTTGGCCGAACCCGGCGTCGGCCGCACGATGTTGGCCGGGTCGAGGTTGGTGTCGCGCACGAGCCGCAGTGTCTCGTTCGCGCCGGCGCGCGTGAGCTCGATCGAGTCGGCATGCACCGCGGCGAGCCGCACGCCCGGCAACACCTCGTCGCCGACCCGGAACGCGCGCTCGCCGCCGCCCGCACCGTCGATCATCGCCACGCCCACACGCGGATCCTTGTCGGCCAGCGTGCCGCGCAGGATCAGGCCGACCGTGGCCGCCGGGGCACCCGGTGCATCGCTGCCTGGACGCAACGGCGTCACCCCGAACAGGTGCAAGCGCGCCAGCGACGCGGGTGTGGCCGCCACCGGCACGTTGCCCACCGCCGGCGCGGCGGGGTCAGCAGCCGGCGGGCGCGGCCACAGTGCCAGCCCGAGGCGAACCAGCAGCCACAGCGCGAGCGCGGCCAGCAACACGCAGGCCGACACGGCCAGGCGCGTGGATTGGCGTAGCGGATCGGTGGACAAGCCGGTCAGGGTCATGGATGGGGCAGTGCTGCGGTCGCGCAAGCGTAGCAAACCACGGGTGCGTGCGGCGCCGCGACGTGGCCATGGCAGCGCACGAGGAACATCCGCTGTCCTGCAGCCGCAGCCTCCGAATCGCCGTGTGCTGGCGTATCGGCGCGGCACGTTGCGTATCCTGTAGCACGAGCGAGAGGGGCCCGCTCGATGGCAAGGCGCACTCACCACGAACGAGGCGCATTTTCGCGAGGGCAGGATCATGAATGGATTGAACACGACCAGGACGGGCACACCGCTTCGGTACCGCGGCATTGGCGCCTGGTGGATGTTGGCATCGCTGCTGTGGACGCCACTGGCGGCGCTGGCCGCACCACCGGTGCTGACCGCGCAGGGCAGCTCGGTGGATCTGGTCACACCCATCCACGTGGGCCTGGCGCTGGACCGGCTGGCTGGCGTGGGGCAGGTGGTGAGCGTGACCTGCACGATCACGGCCGATGAGGACGCCCCTGGCACACAGGCTTCGATCGAATTGCCCGCCAACGTGCGTCGGGTGGGTGGCGAGCTGAGCTGGTCGGGTGACCTGCGCCAGCATGAGACGGTGTCGTTCTCGGCCAAGCTCCTGTTCGACGCACCCGGCAACACCACGATCCGCGCACGCGCGCTGCGCCGCATCGATGCACACAACAGCTGGGGCGACCTTGCGGCGCTGTACCTGACGGTGGGGACACAGTCCAGCCGCGCCGGCTTCGCGCCGATTCCCGACGCCAGCCACGTCGAGGATGCCGGCATGTCGCACCCACCCACGGGCATCCTGCTGCCGGCACAGCCGGCCGCGGCGCGGCGTGGCAGCGCGGCGCCCACCCCGCCCGCCCACGAGGCGATCCCGGGCGATCCCGCAGCCCAGACCACGACCGACTGCAAGGACGACGACGAGAAACCTGGCACCCACGAGCCGCCACCGTGTGCGTACTTCGCCCATGTGCCACGCCCGGACCGCGATGAGGCACACACCGGCGTGACTGCAGCGCCGGTCACGCCCCAGGGCAGCCTCACCGTGACCGGACATTGGTACTACTACGACCGCGATGATGCGTACACGCCGGCCATCGAGTTTCTCGTCGAGCTCGTGCGTGGCGACAACAGCGCGCACCTTGCTTGGTGCTTCACCGACCTTGCCGGTGCCTACTCCTGCGGCCCCGTGGACAATCCCGGCGGCGTGGGCGTACGCACCCGGTTGTATTCGTGGACCAACTACAACCCGAACCCAGACACGCTCGCAGTGGTGAACCCGGACTGGGGCACCTCCAACGACACGGCCAACGCCTACAAGACGCGCACCGGCGTGGTGGTCCTTGCCGACGGGGTACAGGACATCGGCAGCTGGCACTCCAACAACGGCTCCAACTACGAGCGCGCCTACTGGACGCTGCGTGACGTGATCGATGTGTGGCGCTATGTGCACTTCAACGGAGGTGGCGGCGAAGCCGGTCCCACCACCGTGGAATGGAAACTCGATGGCACGCACGGCGACGAGTACCACCCCGGCGGCAACGTGCACATCACCGGCGAGACGCCGCTCGCGCCCAAGGGCACGGTGACCAAGCACGAGTATGGCCACAACATCATGTACAACGTCTACGCGGGCTACATGCCGCCCAATCCGAGCTGCAACCCCCACACGATCCAGGGTTCCTACAGTGCGGGCTGTGCCTGGACCGAAGGCTGGGCCGAGTTCCTGCCGGCGGTGGTCAACAACGACCCCCACTACTACTGGGCCAACGGAGCGCAGCTCAACCTCGAAACGCCCAGTTGGGGCACATCGGGCTGGTCCAGCGGTGACTGGGTCGAGGGGCGCGTCGCAGGTGCGCTGTGGGACATGTTCGATGCCGCTTCCGATGGCGACGACACCTACAGCGATGGTGGCTTCGCCAATTTCTGGGACGTGATGCGCAACGTGCGCAGCGATACCTTTTCCCACTGGTGGTCGAGCTGGCTCGGGCGCGGACACAGCAATGTGAGCTGGGGCCCGATCATGGGCCTGTACCAGAACACGATCGAGTACCGGACCGGACCTGCGAACGATGATTTCGCCAACCGGCACACCATCCCCTACCTGCCCTTCGTCGTGTCGGGGCTCGACACCCGCAACGCGACCACCCAGGGACTGGATCCGGCTCTGCCCTGCGCCTCGGTTGCGTACCCGCGGCAATCGCGCAGCGTCTGGTATGCCTACACGCCGACCGTTACGGACCTGTACAAGGTCGACACCATCGGCAGCAGCCATGACACCGTGCTCGCGCTGTGGCGCGGCAGCTGGGGCGGCCTTGCCAACCGCGGCTGCAATGATGATGCTGGCGGCTTGACCTCCTCGCTGACGCGCACCTTGTATGCGGGCGTGACCTATTACATCGAGGCCATGGCCTATGGCTCCGGCGCCGGTGGCACGCTGTCACTGACGATGTCACGGCAGCCGAACGACCGGATCTTCAGCGACGGCTTCACCGGCGATCAATGATCGTGTGCCGGGTCGTGGCGCAACGCGAATCGTCGCGCCACGGCCATGCGTGGTTGCGCAGGTCCGTCCATGTCGCTACGGTCCAGCACATGAGTGAGACGCCAGCGCCCGACGTGGACGAGCTGCTCCAGAGATGGAGTGAGGGCGACGTGACCGCGCTCGATCGCCTGTTGCCGCTGGTCTACGCCGACCTGCGCCGCATCGCCAGCCGCGTGCTCGGCGCGATGCCCGGTCATGCCACGCTGCAGACCACCGCGCTCGTGCACGAGGTATTGCTGCGCCTGCTCGGCGCTGCGCCGTTGGCATTCGAGAGCACCGCGCACCTGCTCAACACCGCCGCGCGCATGATGCGCCAGATCCTGGTCAGTCGTGCGCGCAAGGCTGCCGCCGACAAGCGTGGCGGCCAATGGCGGCGCGATGAATTCGCCGATGCGCTGGACCTGCCGATCCCGGACGGCACCGATCTCATCGTGCTCGACCAGGCGCTCACCGAACTGCACGAAGCGCACGAGCGCATGGCGCAGGTGGTGCAGCTGCGCTATTTCGTCGGTCTCGAGTTCGGCGAGATCGCCACGGCCCTGGGGACCAGCGAGCGCACCGCGCAGCGGGACTGGCTCACCGCCCACACTTGGCTGCGCCAGCACATGGCCGGCCATGGCTGATGCCGCCGCCGAGCGGCAGGAACGCCCATGACTCCGTTCGAGCGAGCCGCCATCAAGCTGGCCCGCGATGCGCTCGATGTCGAAGCCGCGCAGCGCGAAGACTGGCTGCGGCAGCAGTGTGGCGAGGATGCTGCGCTGACGGCGCGCGTGCACGCGCTGCTGCGGCAGATCGAGCTCGACGGCGACGCCGCGACGTGCGCGCCCGACGACGCCGACCCGCTGCTCGGCGCGAGCCTGGGCCCATTCCGCGTGCTCCAGCGCATCGGTCGCGGCGGCATGGGCGTGGTCTATCGCGGCGAGCGCGTGGGTGAGGACTTCCGCCAGCAAGTCGCCCTCAAGCTGATCCGTCGCGGTTTCGACTTCGACGACATCCGCGCGCGCTTCCTGCGCGAACGGCGCATCCTCGCCCGCCTGGACCACCCCAACCTCGCACGCTTCATCGACGGTGGCGTCGGCAACGACGGTCGCCCATGGTTCGCGCTCGAATACGTGCAGGGCACGCCGATCACGCGTTGGTGCGACGAGCACCGGCTCGGTCTGCGCGCGCGCATGCGCCTGCTGCTGCAGGTGTGCGCGGCCGTGCAGTACGCGCACGCGCAGCTGGTGGTGCATCGTGACCTCAAGCCCGGCAACATCCTCGTCGATGCGGCCGGCCACGTACATCTGCTCGATTTCGGCATCGCGCGCCTGCTCGGCGATGACGATGCCGGCGATGCGGCCACCACACTCGCGCAGCGCAGCGTGCTCACGCCCGGCTATGCGGCACCCGAGCAGTTCGGCGGTGCGACCGCGGGCGTCGCCACCGACGTGTATGCGCTGGGTGTGGTCGCCTACGAACTGGTTGCGGGCGCACTGCCCCATGTAGTCGCAGCGCACGACCTCGCGGCTGCGGCCAAGGTGCTGCGCGAGCAGCCGCCATCGAGCCTGACCCAGGCGCTCGCCCGCGACGGGCAGGCGCTGGCGCAGCAGCGCCTGCAGGCGCGTGATACTTCGCTGGCGGCGTTCCGCCGCAGCGTGCGCGGCGACCTTGCGCGCATCCTCGACACCGCGCTCGCGGCGGAGCCGGCGCGGCGCTACCCCAGCGTGCAGGCACTGGCCGACGACCTCAAGCGCTGGCTCGCGGGCGAACCGGTGCAGGTATCGGGCACGGCCATGGGCTATCGCCTGCGCAAGTTCGTGGCCCGCAACCGCCTGGCGCTTGCACTGGGGCTCGTGGCGCTGGTGGCGCTGGTCGGCGGCCTGGGCGCGACGCTGTGGCAGATGCGCGAGGCGCGCATCCAGCGCAATGACGCGCTGGCGGCGGCACGGCGCGCCGATGCGGTGCGCGACTACCTCATGCTCCTGCTCGGCGATGCCAGTGCGCAGAAGGATGCGAGCCGGGTCGACGTGCGCGAGGTGTTCCATCGTGGCGCGCAGCGCCTGCGCGATGAGTTCCGCGACCAGCCCGAGGCGGGACAGACCGCGGCGCTGATGCTGAGCGACCTGTTCCTGCAAGTGGCCGACCTGGATGGCGCGAGTGCGCTGCTCGAACAATTGCTGCAGTGGCCGGGCATCGAGGCCAATCCCACGGTGCTCGCCCACGCACGCTACAACCTCGCCCAGATCGAGATGAATCGCGGCCACGCGCAACGCGCCGGCGAACTGCTGCGGCAGGCCCAGGCCTGGTGGCATGGCCAGCCCGGCGCGGCCGCCGTGCTGCTCAACGAGAGCCGCTCGACCCAGGCCCGGCTCGAGCGCGCGCAGGGCCATCCCGAGCAGGCCATCGCCACCCTGCGCAGCGCGGTGGCCGAACGGGCGCGCCTGCTCGCGCGCCCGGATTTCGAATCGGGCAACCTGCTCAACGCGCTGGCGATCGCCCTGCTGCAGGACGGCGACTACGAGCAAGCGCAGGCCCGCGCCAGCGACAGCCACGCGGTGTTCGTGGCATTGGGGCGGGCCGACTCCGATGGCGCGCTGGCCGCACTCAACAGCCGCTGCAACGCCGCGGTCATGCTCGGCCAGCACGAGTCCTGCCTGGAGGACTACCGCCTGATCGCCGACAAGACCCGCGCGCTGTACGGCGAGGGACCCAAGCTCGCCGCGGCACTCCACAATCTCGGCGCCGTGCTCACGCGAGTGGGCCGGTATGAGGAGGCGCTGCCGATCCTGGTCCAGGCGCGGGACATCGCCACGGCCCAGACCGGCCCGCGCAGCCCGCTCACGGTCACGCTGATGGTGGCCCTGGCCGAGCTGCAGGCACTGCGCGGTGAAGCCGCGACCGGCCTGGGCCTGGCCGATACGGCCATCGCGATCGCGAGCGCGGACTACGCCGCCAACAAGAACCTGCTCGGCGCGGCCTACCGCGCACGCGCCCAGGCGCAGCGTGCCGCGGGCCACATGGCCGCGGCGCGCGCCGATGTCGCGCAAGCCGGCGCCCTGTTCGCGCAGACCGGCCGCAGCGGCGCGGCCTACGCGCGCCAGCTGGAACCGCTGCGCGCGGCCGTGGCCGAACCGTGAATCCGGGCCGGTGACCGGCGCGCCGGCGGCCTGCCGGCGTCGGCTTCAGCGCAAGCCGAACAGGCGCCCGATGCGGCGAAAGAAGCCCTGCTTGGCCACGGTCGGCGGTGCGACGTGGGTGGCCACGATCTCGGTGGGTTGGCTGCGCGCGTGCTCGCGGCGCGGCTTGCGGCCATCGCCACGTGCCTCGGCTTCGCGCGCCTGGCCATTGGCCGCTGCGGCGGGCGTGGCGGCGGCATCGCCATTGCGCTGCTTGTTGCGCCCGCGTCCACCGCGGCGGCGACGCTTGCGCGGTGCCTCACCGTTCAACGCGGCGGCACCGTCGGGCGCAGCCGCAGGCGCAACGCCAGCGGCAGGCGCGGCGGCGGTTTCGTCGCGCGGCGCATGGCCGCGATCGGGCGCGCGGCGCGGACCGCGTGCATCGCCGCCGGCGCGCTCGGGGCGGCCTTCGCCGCGGCGACCGCGGCGCGGGCGCGCGGCGGCGGCCTTGGGCGGACCCGCCGTGTTGCGTGCATCGTCGGCGGCTTCGGCCGCGGCATCGACTGCCGACGGCGCCTTGCGCTGGCGCGGCGGTGGCGCCTCGAGCAGGTCCGGCGTGATCGCCGCCGTGGGCACCTTCTGCTCGATGTAGGCCTCGATGTCGGGCAATGACATCGCGTACAGGTCGCAGGCGAAGCTGATTGCGTCGCCCTCGGCGCCCAGTCGCGCGGTGCGGCCGATGCGGTGCACGTAATCCTCGGCATCCTGCGGCAGGTCGTAATTGAACACGTGGCTCACGTCGGGAATGTGCAGCCCGCGCGCGGCCACGTCGGTGGCGACGAGGATCTCGATCTCGCCACGCTTGAACTTGGCCAGCAGCCGCTCGCGCTTGGCCTGCGGCACGTCGCCCGACAGCGTGGCCACGCCAAAGCCCTGCCGCTCCAGGCCACGCGTGATCTTCTCGGCCGCGAGCTTGGTGTTGACGAACACGATGCTGCGGTGGACGTCGAGCCTGGACAGCAGGTTGATGAGCAGCGGCAGCTTCTCTTCCTTGGCCGGGAAGTACACCACCTGGCGCACGCGGTCGGCCGTGACATGGTCGGCCTCGACGGTGAGCTTCTCGGGCTCGTTCATGTGGTCGTAGGCGAGTTCGAGCACGCGGTGCGACAGGGTCGCCGAGAACAGCAGGCTCTGGCGCTCCTCGCGCGGCGGCATGCGGCGGAACAGGAAGCGGATGTCCTTGATGAAGCCGAGGTCGAACATGCGGTCGGCTTCGTCGAGCACCACCGCCTCGATGCCGTTGAACGAGAACACGTGCTGCTTGAGGTAGTCGATCAACCGCCCCGGCGTGGCGATGATGAGGTCGCAGCCGGCCTTGAGCGCGTCGCGCTGCTTGTCGTAGTCGACGCCGCCGTAGATCAGCGCCGAGCGCAGGCCGGTGTCACGGCCGATGTTGTGGAAGTCCTTGTCGATCTGGATCGCGAGTTCGCGTGTGGGCGCGATCACCAGCGCGCGCGGGTCGGTGAGCTTGCGGTCGTTGCGCGCGGGGTGCTTGAGCAGGCGATCGAGCACCGCGACCAGGAACGCGCCGGTCTTGCCGGTGCCCGTCTGCGCCTGCCCGGCCACGTCGCGCCCGGCCAACGCGACCGGCAGGGTCAGCGCCTGGATCGGCGTGCAGCGCGTGAAGCCGGCCGCATGCAGCCCGGACAGCAGGGTCGGATGCAGGTTGAAGCTCTCGAAGGTGATGTCGGTGAGTGGTTGCTGTGACATGAACGTCATCTGGTGGTGGAAGCAGCCGGGCCAAGGGCCGCGGCGAAGACGGCGCGCCGGGGCGGGCACACGGCGCGCTCTTGAGTTGTGGCAGGGACATCCCCAACTTGCGCGGCTCGGCGGTTTGGGCTGAAATGCAGGTCGCATCCCGCCCGGTTCTTCGACAGCGCACGCCGGCGCAGTCGGCAAGTGTAGCGCAACCCCGCCCGCGACGCGCGCCGCCCGGTTTTCTTGGAGAGTTTTCCCGTGAGTGAGCATATTGCCCAGGTCAACGACGACCAGTTCGAGGAACAGGTCCTCAAGTCCAGCGAGCCGGTCCTGGTCGATTTCTGGGCCGAATGGTGCGGCCCGTGCAAGATGATCGCGCCGATCCTCGACGATCTGGCCGCGAGCTACCAGGGCAAGCTCAAGGTGGCCAAGGTCAACATCGACCACAACCAGAAGACCCCGCGGGCGTACAACGTGCGCGGCATCCCCACGCTCATGATCTTCAAGGATGGCAAGGTGCAGGCCACCCAGATCGGCGCGGTCAGCAAGACCCAGCTGGCGCAGATCATCGACAAGGCGATCGCCTGAGGCCGGCGGCGCGGCGGCGATCCACGCCGCGCGTTCGCCACACGCAGGCCGCGGCGCGATGGCGTGGGCAGCCACGGCGGCGCCCAACCGCCGTCGGGCGCGGCGGCCTGCAGTGCCACACCGCTTGATGCTGGACGGCCGCGAAATGCGGTGCTAAGTTGATTCCCGATAGCGCCAGCCGCTCGCACGGCGCGCTCCTTTTCCGGTTCATTCCCTCCCTTTGTTCCCGCAACGGCGCCCAGCGAGGTCTGCCCGTGTCCGAAAACGAAACTCCCGAAGGCGGCCAGCCGGCCGCTACCGAAACGCGTGCCCAGCCGCGCCAGCGCGCGCCCCGTGCAGCCGCCACGCAGGCCAGTGACGCCGCAGTGCCCGCCGCCGCGCCCGACTCGCCGCCCGGCGCCACGCCGCCTGTCGCCGACTCCGGCGCGGGTGAGACCCAGGCCGGTGCTGATGCCCAACCGGGCGGCCAGCAGCAGGGCCAGCGCCACGGTGGCCAGCAGCAGGGCCAGCAGCAGGGCGGCCGCCGCAACCGACGCGACCGGCGCAATCGCCATGGCGGCGGGGGGGGCGGCAACAATCCGCAGGGCAACCGCAACGGCCAGTTCGACGACGAGGAATACGACGAGAAGAACCTCGCCACCGGCCCGCTGATCGACCTCAACGAGCTCAAGCGCAAGAGCGCGGCCGACCTGCTCGCATTCGCCGAGGAACTGGGCATCCAGGAAGGCGTCGCGCGTGCGCGCAAGCAGGACATCATCTTCCTCGTGCTCAAGGCGCATGCGCGCGCCGGCGGCGGCATCTACGGCGAGGGCGTGCTCGAGATCCTGCAGGACGGCTTCGGCTTCCTGCGCGGTTTCGATGCCAGCTACCTGGCCGGTCCCGACGACATCTACATCTCGCCTTCGCAGATCCGCCGCTTCAACCTGCGCACCGGCGACTACATCACCGGCCGCGTGCGCCCACCCAAGGAAGGTGAACGCTACTTCGCGCTGCTCAAGGTCGACACGATCAACGGCGAGCCGCCGGAGGCGTCCAAGAACAAGGTCCTGTTCGAGAACCTCACGCCGCTGTTCCCGCGCAAGGCGTTCCACCTCGAGCGCGGCAACGGCTCGTCCGAGGACATCACCGGACGCATCCTCGACCTCGTCGCGCCGATCGGTCGCGGCCAGCGCGGCCTCATCGTGAGCCAGCCCAAAGCCGGCAAGACGATGATGCTGCAGAACGTGGCGCAGGCGCTCGTGCACAACCATCCCGACGCCCACCTCATCATCCTGCTCATCGACGAGCGGCCCGAGGAAGTCACCGAGATGCAACGCAGCGTGCGCGCCGAGATCGTCGCCTCGACCTTCGACGAGCCGGCGGTGCGCCACGTGCAGGTCGCCGAAATGGTGATCGAGCGTGCCAAGCGCCTGGTCGAGCACAAGAAGGACGTGGTGATCCTGCTCGATTCGATCACGCGCCTGGCGCGCGCCTACAACACCGTGGTGCCGAGCTCGGGCAAGGTGCTCACCGGCGGCGTCGATGCCAACGCGCTGCAGCGGCCCAAGCGTTTCTTCGGCGCCGCGCGCAACGTCGAGGAAGGCGGCAGCCTCACCATCATCGCCACCGCGCTGATCGACACCGGCTCGAAGATGGACGAGGTGATCTACGAGGAGTTCAAGGGCACCGGCAACATGGAAGTGCACCTCAACCGCCGCATCGCCGAGAAGCGCGTCTATCCGGCCATCGACATCAACCGCTCGGGCACGCGCCGCGAGGACCTGCTGATCGACCCCGACCAGCTGCAGAAGATCTGGATCCTGCGCAAGCTGCTGCATCCGATGGATGAGCTGGCGGCGATGGAGTTCATGCTCGACAAGATGAAGAACACCAAGACCAACGACGAGTTCTTCGGCGCGATGAAGCGCTGAGCCGCGCGGGCGCGTCGTGGAACACGACGGGCCGGCGCACCTGCCGGCCCGTGCGCGGCGACCCGCCCGCTTGCGCGCGCCGGAGCGCGGCCGGATTTGGGTCCCGCAACAACCTGCCCGGCTTCAACGCGTCACGCACACGTTGCTGCGCTCGCGCAGCACCGACTGCTGGGCGAAGCGCTCGCGATAGCGCGCGATCGCCTCGCGCACGCGCGCATCGGCGGCCAGGTCATCGACATGGATCGCGACCACGATGCGGCTGTCCTCGACGTGCGCCGCGCCCTGCGCGTCGCGCCAGTGGCCGCGCGCATCCACCACGCTGTAGCCGTCGGGGAAGGTGCGCGCGAGCACCTCGGCCGCATACGCCTGCCAGGCCGCATCATCGACCTCGCCGCCGCCCGCGATCGCGCGACCGAAGTACAGCGTATCGCGGCCCAGCGCCTGCTCCTCGGGACGGCAACCCAGGTGGTGGTCGTATTTCCAGTCCAGCCGCGTGCCCGGAGTGGCGCAGCCGCCCAGTGCGCCGGCCGCGAGCAGCGCAGCGGCGAGCGCACCGGCGCGGGTGCGGCGCCGGTTCATTGCAGCACCCGACGCAGCACGCGATGCACGCGCTTGTACTCGTCCAGCCACGCATCGGGATGCACGAAGCCATGGCGTTCGAGCGGGTAGCCGGCGAGCTCGAAGTCGTCCTTGTGCAGCTCGACCAGCTTCTGGTACAGGCGCACCGAGTCCTCGAACAGCACGTTGTCGTCGATCATGCCGTGCGCGATCAGCAGCGAACCCTTGAGGCCGTCGGCGAACTCCATCGGCGAAGATCTCTCGTAGGCGATCGGGTCGATCTGCGGCGTGTTGAGGATGTTGGAGGTGTATTCGTGGTTGTACTGGGTCCAGTCGGTGACCGGTCGCAGCGCGGCACCGGCCTTGAACACCTCGGGCGCGCGGAACAGCGCCATCAGCGTCATGAAGCCGCCGTAGGAGCCGCCGTACAGGCCGACGCGGTCGGTATCACCCGCGGCATTGCGCCCGAGCCAGTGCACGCCATCGATGAGGTCTTCCAGCTCGGGGTGGCCCATGTTGCGGTAGATCGCGGTGCGCCAGTCGCGGCCGTAACCCTCGCTCGCGCGGTAGTCCATGTCGAGCACGACGAACCCTTCCTCGGCGAGCAGGTTGTGGAACATCTGCTCGCGGAAGTAGCTCGGGTAGCCCAGGTGCACGTTCTGCAGGTAGCCCGCGCCATGCACGAACAGCACGATCGGGTAGCGCCGACCGGGATCGAAATCGCGCGGCTTGTACAGCTTGGCGTAGATCGGCGCCTTGGTGTGCGAGGACGGCACCGCCACGATCTGCGGCATGATCCAGTCGAGCGCCTTGAACTGCGCCGTGCGCGTGTCGGTGAGCTCGCGCACCGCACCGCCATCGAGCTCGACCAGCGCCAGCTGGGCGGGCACGTAGGCGCTGGAATGACTCACCGCGAGGCGCCGGCCGTCGGGTGAGAGCGCGTAGTCGTTGATCGCTTCGAACCGGGTGAGGCGCTCGAGCTTGCCGCCGGCCACAGCCACGCGGTAGAGGTCGTAGCGGTAGGGCGCCTGCACGTTGGCACGCAGGTAGAACCACTGCCCGTCGGGCGACAGCGTCGGCGCCGACACCTCGAACGTGCCCTGCGTCAACGCCAGCGGCCTGGCGCCGGGCTGCTTGAGATACAGCTGCGAGTAGCCCGACTCCTCGGACAGGTACCACAGGCTGCGGCTGTCGCGGGTCCAGCCGAAATCGTTGAAGTTCCAGTTGATCCAGGCCGGATCGGTGAGGCGGTGCTCGCTGCGCAGCGTGGCCTTGGCCAGGTCGACGCTGGCGATCCAGCGGTCCTTGTTGTCGATCGCGCGGATCTGGATCGCGAGCTGGCTGCCATCCTCGCTCCAGGCGATGCCGCCACCGCCGCCATCCTCGGCGCGCGAGACGATGCGCACCGCGCGCAGCGCCGGTTCGGCCTTGGTGGCCTTGGTGGCCTTGGCACCCTTGGCGACATCCTTGCGCGCGCTGCGCGCCGGGTCCCCGGCCGCTGCCGCGGGCTTGGCGGCGCCGTCCGCCTGCTGCGCGCGATGGCGTTCGTTCTCCTCGCGCACGGCCTTGAGCGGGTCATCGTGGATGCCCGGCAGGCCATCCAGCGCCAGCGCGTGCTGGCTGTGCCCGCGCAGGTCCAGCAGCAGCAGCGATTGCGGCGCCGGATCGTTGCGGCCCACGCGCGTGCGCTCCTCTTCCTGTTCCTCGTAACCGGATTCGGTGACGAAACGCTGCAGCTTGCCGCGCTTGCCCGTGTCATAGCCCTTGGGTGAGGTCACCACCAGCAGCCAGCGCCCGTCCGGCGACAGTGAACTGCCCTGCAGCTGCACCTCGTCGCCCAGGTAGAACGGCAGCGGCGCGCGGCTGGGATCGCCCTTGCTGAACTCGTCGGCGTGCCGCTTGCGCGCCTCCCGGTCGGCCTTGAGCCGGCGCAGGGTGGCGAAGTAACGCAGCTGTTGCGCTTCCAGCGCATCAGGCTGCTTGTCCTGCGGATCCTTCTGCAGGCGCAGGTCGGCCGCCGGCGCGCTCACCGCGGCGGCGATGTCATGCACGAACCAGTCCTCGCCGGCACGGTAGTGCAAGGCGCGGCCGTCGGCCGAGAACTGCGGCATGGACTCCCGCTGCGGCGTGCGCGTGACCTGGCTCAGGCGCCCGCTCGCCAGCTCGCGGATGAAGATGTCGCCATTGCGCACGAACGCGGCGCGCGTGCGGGCGCGGTCGTACACCGCGTCGGGGCCATCGGCCGCGGCCATCGCGGCCGGATCGACGATGATGTCCTTGCCGCTGCCCAGATCGATGCGGTGCAGGTCGCGCACGCCCGATCCGGCCTGCTTGAGCGCGTAATACAGGCTGCGGCCATCGACGCCCCAGTACGGCCGCTCCACCGGCGGCCCGATCCAGTCCGGATCGGCCATCGCCTGTTCGAGCGTGATCGCCCGCGCGGGTGCGCTGGCCAGGGTGAGCAGGGCCGCCGCCGCGGCCAGCCAGATGCGCTGCATGTTGCGATCCCCGATGGTCCAAAGCCTGCAGCATAACGCCGCCGCCCGCGCTCAGCCCGGGTCGAAAGTCAGAGGATGCTTGGCAAACGCGGGCGCTGCGGGCAGCCTTGCAGCCTCGTGCCAGCCGGAGAGCCGCGTGACCCTGCCCTGCGTCGAGATCCAGACCGCCGACCAACCCGTGCATGCCGTGATCTGGCTGCATGGCCTGGGTGCCGACGGCAACGACTTCGCCCCGATCATCCCGCACCTGGTGGATCGCGCCTGGCCGCCGCTGCGCTTCGTGTTTCCGCATGCGCCGGTGCGCCCGGTGACCGTCAACGGCGGCGCGGCGATGCGCGCGTGGTATGACATCGCCGGCGTGCGCATCCAGGACAAGCAGGACGAGACCGGTCTGCGCACTTCGATCGCGGCGGTCGAGCAGCTCATCGCGCGCGAGGTCGAGCGCGGCGTGCCCTCCCACCACATCGTGCTCGCGGGCTTCTCGCAGGGCGGTGCGGTGGTGCTCGCGGCCGGCCTGCGCCACGCCGCGCCGCTCGCGGGCGTCGTTGCGCTGTCGACCTATCTCATGCTCGGCGAGCACCTCGCCGCGGAAGGCTCGCAGGCCAATGCGCAGCTGCCGATCTTCATGGCCCACGGCAGCCTCGACCCGGTGGTGCCGCTGGCGCTGGGCAGCGCGGCGCGGGATGCCTTGCGCGCGCGCGGCCACGCGTTGGCCTGGCATGACTATCCGATGGCGCATCAGGTGTGCATGGAGGAAATCGCCGACCTGCGCGCCTGGCTCGGCACCCACCTGTTCCGCTGAAGCCCGATGTCCACGCGCCCGACCCGCACCGAGTCCCCAGCCGCCGCGGCGTGGATGCCCACGTTCTGCAGCACGCCCACGCTGTTCGTGCTCATGATCGTCGGCGAACTGGTCGCGCTGGTGATCGTGCTCGCACCGCAGGACAGTCCGCGCGAATGGCTGCCGCGATTGGCCACCACCAGCGTGTACGTGCAGTGGCTGGTGCTGCTCAATGCGGTGGTGCTGTGTTCGCTGCGCGAGGTGCTGCAGCGCCTGCTCAGCGCGATCGGCTTCGTCGTCGCGTGGTGCATGGTGATCGTGACCACCACGCTGGCGAGCTGGCTGGTGTGCCGCATCGACCAGGCCCTCGCGCTGGGCTTGACCGTGCCCGCCAGCGAGGCACTGCGCTTCGTGATCGCCAACGCGGCGATCAGCGCACTCATCGCCGCGGCCACGCTGCGCTACCTGTTCGTGCTCGAGCAGTGGCGTGAGCGCGTGCAGGCCGCGGCCAAGGCCCAGGTCGAAGCGTTGCAGGCGCGCATCCGCCCGCATTTCCTGTTCAACAGCATGAACACGATCGCCGGCCTGATCCGCACCCGCCCCGACGCCGCCGAGCGCACGGTCGAGGACCTGGCCGAACTGTTCCGCGCCGCGCTCGGCCCGGACAGCCAGCCCGCCACGCTCGGCGAGGAGCTGGACCTGATCGGACGCTATCTCGACATCGAGCGCCTGCGCCTGGGCGACCGGCTGCAGGTGGAACTGGACGTGGCAGCACTGCCGCGCGAGCTGCCGCTGCCGCGCCTGTTGCTGCAGCCGCTGGTCGAGAACGCGATCTACCACGGCATCCAGCCGCTGCCACAGGGCGGCACGCTGTCGATCCGCGGCGAGCACCTGGGCGACCTCGTCGAGATCGTGTTCACCAACCCGCTGCCGAGCGGTCCGGCCGCGAGCCGCAACGGCATTGCGCTGGCCAACGTGCGTGCGCGCATCGGCTACCATTTCGGCGCGCGCGCCGAGTTGCGTGTGGAGCCACGGGCCGACCGCTTTGTCGTGCGCGTGCGGCTGCCGGAGGATGCGGGCCGATGAGAACGCTGATCGTCGACGACGAACCGCTTGCGCGCGAACGCCTGCGCGCGCTGCTCGCCGAGTGCGACGGCGTGGAGGTGGTCGGCGAGGCCGGCAACGGTGCCGACGCGCTCGCGGCCGCGGCCAGCCTCACGCCCGAGCTCGTGCTGCTCGATATCCGCATGCCCGGCATCGACGGCCTGGAGACCGCGCGCCACCTGGCCGGTTTCCCGAGTCCGCCTGCCGTGGTGTTCTGCACCGCCTACGGCGACCACGCGCTGGAGGCGTTCGAGGCCAGCGCCGTCGACTACCTGCTCAAGCCGGTGCGTGGCGAGCGCCTGCGCACCGCGCTCGACAAGGTGCGACGCTGGACCGCACAGGATCACGCACGCGAGTCGGCCGCCCCCGGCGCCGTGCGCTCGCACCTGTGCGCGCGCGTGCGCGGCAGCCTCGTGCTGGTGCCGATCACCGATGTGCACTACCTGCTGGCCGAGGACAAGTATGTGGTCGTGCACCATCGCGGCGGCCAGGTGCTCATCGAGGAACCGCTCAAGGCGCTGGAGGACGAGTTTGGCCCGCGCTTCGTGCGCATCCACCGCAACTGCCTGGTCGCGCGCGAGCACCTGACTGGCCTCAGGCGCGACACGCAGGGCCGGCTCATGGCCATCGTTGCCGGGGTCGACACGCCACTGGAAATCAGCCGGCGCAACCTGCCGATGTTGCGCAAGCTGATCAGGACCCTATGAACACGCTACGCATCGCCACCCGCCAGAGCGCACTCGCGCTGTGGCAAGCCGAACACGTCGCCGCACGCCTGCGCGCGGTGCACCCGCAGTTGCACGTCGAGCTCGTGCCGATGACCACGCGCGGCGACCAGATCCTGGATCGGCCGCTAGCGAGCATCGGCGGCAAGGGCCTGTTCCTCAAGGAGCTGGAAGTCGCATTGCAGCAAGGTCGCGCCGACATCGCGGTGCACTCGCTCAAGGATGTGCCGATGACGCTCGAACCCGGCTTTGCGATCGCCGCGGTGCTCGAGCGCGCCGATGCCGCCGATGCCTTCGTCAGCTCGCGCTACGACGAGCTCGCACAACTGCCGCGGCGCGCGCGCGTGGGCACCTCCTCGCTGCGGCGACAGGCCCAGCTGCGCGCGCTGCGGCCCGACCTGCAGGTGCTCGACCTGCGCGGCAACGTCAACACGCGCCTGGCCAGGCTCGATGCGGGCGAGTACGACGCGATCGTGCTCGCCTGCGCCGGACTGGAACGGCTCGGGCTGGCATCGCGCATCCGCGCGCGCCTGTGTGCGCCGCAATGGCTGTGCGCAGTCGGCCAGGGCGCGATCGCGATCGAGTGCCGCACCGACGACGCCACGGCCGCGGCCTGGGTGGCGCCGCTCGACGATGCCACCACGCGCCGCTGCACCGATGCCGAACGGGCGATGAGCCTGGCCCTGCACGGCAGCTGCAACGTGCCCATCGCCGCCTACGCGCTCGACACCGAAGCCGGCCTCAGCCTGTGGGGACTGGTCGGCGACGCCGCCTCGGGCCGCTTGCTGCGCGCACAGGCCAGCGCATCGCCACAGGCTGCGCAGGCGCTCGGCCAACGCGTGGCGCAGCTGCTGCGCGAACAGGGCGCCGACGCGCTGCTTGGCGGACATGCCGAGGGGACCGCGCAGGACTGACGTCGCGGGGTTGGGTTCTCGTCGGTGGTGGGTTCGTCCCGCACTGGGCGGGTCGCTGGCGCTTGTGGGCGTTGGTGGACGTTCGGTCGTCTGCTTCGGCGCGACAACCGAACGAACATCAGCGCCCACGTGCGCCTGCGCACCCCGCACGCAATGCGCGCCGTGATCAGCCGCCGAAGTTGTAGACGAGATTGGTGGTGATGAGCTGGTCGGTCTTCTTGACCCCGGCCGGCGCGTCGGTGTTGTGGCGCACCTGGTAGGCGAGCTTGAGCGCGAACGCCTTGTTGATCGCGACCGACAGGCCCGCGTCGTTCTGCACGAAGGTATTGTCGCTGCCCGCTTCCACCAGCAGAGTGTCGACCAGCGCCGTCGATTCGGTCAGCTGGTGCTTGTAGGCAACCAGGCCGCGCGCGATGAGTTCGCCTTCGGAGGAGAAGCGATGGATCACCGGCAGGTGGGTGGCCGGGTCCAGCTCGGGGCCGGAGACGTCGTTCTTGCGGTAGTGCTTGTAGCCGGGGCCGATTTCGAACGACAGCTCGTTGCGCGCGTTCTTGAGCACGGTGTAGCCGTAACCGACCGAGGCCACGGCCTGGTACTGGAACGGCGAGAAATCATCGTTCTCGTAGCGCAGTGCACCCACGAGATAGCTGCGCTCGTCGAACTTGTAGCCGACCGCGCCACCGAGCTCGTAGCGGTTGGCTGTGGTGTCATAGGCCTTGACCGTGTTGACGACCGGGTTGCCGTTGGCATCCACGCCCGCCACATGGGTCTTGACCTCGCCCTTGGAGCGCAACGCGGTGAGGTACACGCTGTGCTTCCAGCGCGCGTCTTCCTGCTTGAACGCGAGCTTGGCGTTGAGATTCTCGGACTTGGCGTTGCCACGCGCCATCGCCAGGCCGGCCTCGCCGGTACCGGACCAGCCGTCACTGGTGGCGGCATCATCGGCGAGCGCGGCGACGGGAAATGCGGCCAGCAGCAGCGCCGCCAGCAGGGTCTTGCTGTTCATCGTTGTTTCTCCTGCGAAATTCGAGGCACGGGCGCGGCCGTACGGCCGCATGGTGCAGCGCGTCATGGTAGGCCGCAGCCTTGAATTCGCGGTGAACGGACGCGCGGACGCGCGTCAACAATGGTGACGTGGGCGCGCTACTGCAGCGGCCAGAAGCGCGGGATCAGGATCATCGACAGCATGCAGAACAGCGCGATCAGCGGGATGCCCACCTTCATGAAGTCGACGAAGCGGTAGCCGCCGGCGTAGTACACCATCGTGTTGGTCGGGTAGCCGACCGGGGTTGCGAACGAAGTGGCCGCGGCAAACGCGACCGCGATCACGAACGGGCGCGGATCCGCGTGCGCCGCGTGCGCGACCGACACCGCGATGCCGGCCATGAGTACCACCGATGGATTGTGGCCCATGAGTTCGGTGAGCAGCGCGGTGAGCAGGTAGACCATGAGCAGCGCGGCCAGCGCGCCGTGGTCGCCGACCAGACGCATGCCGCCATCGACCAGTGCCTGCGACAGGCCGCTGTTCTCGATCGCGGTGCCCAGCGGCAGGATCGCCGCGAGCAGCACGATGATCTTCCAGTCGATGCCCTTGTACAGGTCGCGCCGGCCGTAGCAACCGGCCACCGCCATCGCCACCGCGCCGGCCAGCGCCGCAACCGGAATCGGCAGCCAGCGCAGGCCCGACACCCCGATCACGCCGAGCATGATGAGCGCGGCCGCCCATGCGCGGCGTGGCGTGTGGCGGGTGTCCTCGCGCTCATTGAGCACGACGAAGCGATCGTCGGCGCGCAGCCATGCCGCATCGCCACTGGTGAGCAGCAGCAGCACGTCGCCAGCGATCAGGCGCACGTCCTTGAGCGCGTCACGCAGCACCTGGCCGCGCCGGCGGATCGCGAGCACGCTCGCATCGTGCGCGCGCTGCAGGTTGAGGTCGCCCAGCGAACGGCCCTCGATCGGTGAATCCGGCCGCACCATCACCTCGACCAGCAGGCGGGTCTTGCCGTTGCTTACGCCGTAGTGGCTTTCCGGGTTGATCTCCAGATCGGCGCGCATGCGCATGTCGTCGATGCGCTCCCACTCGCCGCGCACCAGCAGCACGTCACCGGCCTCGATGCGCTGCTCGCGCGGTGCCCACAGGTGTTGTTCACCGCGCAGCAGTTCCAGTGGATACACGCCGTACGCCTCGCCCAGCCGCGCGCTCGCGATCGTGCGCCCGACCAGCGGCGAGCCTTTCTTGACGCGCAGTTCGGTGACATAGCTGCCCGACTCGCTCTCGCTGGGCAGGTCGGCCTCGCTGCCACGCGCGAGCAGCCAGCGCCCGACCAGCATGAGGTAGGCGATGCCGGCCACCGCAAGGATCGCGCCGAGCTTGGTGAACTCGAACACGCCAAAGCCGGTGAGGCCGGCCTTGCGCGCGAGGCTGTCGGCCAGCAGGTTCGAGGAAGTGCCCAGCAGCGTGCACACGCCGCCCATCTGCGCCGCGAACGCCATCGGCATGAGCACGCGGCTGGGCGAGGTGTGGGTGCGCGCGCACACGCGCAGCGCCAGCGGCAGGAACATCGCCACCAGCGCCACATTCTTGATGAACGCACCCATCGGCGCGATCGCGAGCATGAGCGCGAGGCTCAGCAGCCACGGCTTGCGGATGCGGGACAGGCGCTGGATCAACGGGTTGAGCGCACCCGATCGTTCGATGCCCAGGCTCAGCGCGAACATCGCCGCGACAGTGACCGTGGCCTCGTTGCTGAAGCCGGCCAGCGCCTCGTGCGGGGTGACCAGGTCGAACAGCACCAGCAGCACGAGCACGATGAGCGCGACGATGTCCACGCGCACCTTTTCGCTCGCGAACAGCGCGATGGCCGCCAGCACGATCGCCAGCGTGCCCCAGGCAGCCAGGCTCATGCGCGAGACTCCGCCGCGCGGGGTCGGCGCGCGCGATGGCTGGCGGTTGGGACCATGACGGGATCGAGTGGCATCGCGGGGCATGGTAGCCCAAGCCGCGCAACTGCCGCAGGCCCGTCATGTGGCGCCGCGGCATACCCAAAGAAGCGCGGCGCAGAGCGGCGCGGCCGAACCCGGCGCGGCGCGCGGCCGGCGGCGCGGCGGGTCGCCCGGCTCAGGGCGCGTCGATGTGGATCGAGGGGTCGTTGTAGGCGCTGTAGCGCACGCGCGTGAGCGAGGCGCGGCCCATGAAGCTGCCGCTGGACTCGACCTGCAGCGGCAGGCCGCTCGCCAGCGAGATCCAGGCCTTGCACTGCGCCTTGACCGGCTGGGTCATGGTGTAGGCGTACACACGCACCGGCTCGCCGTCCAGGCTGCCGTCACCGACGAGCTCCACCTGCATGCCGCGTGCGATCTCGTCGACGAACTCGGGGTTGCGGTACTGCGCTGCAATCTTGCCCACGCCCGGCACCGGCAGCGGCTGCAACCGGCCCCCGCCGAGGTCCGTGTACATGGTATCGCCGACGATCACGCTGACATGGCCCTTGGCATCGATGCGGTAGCGGTCGGGTGCGACGAAGCTCATCTGGCTGAGCGTTTCGCCCTTGTTGGCATTGATCACGCTGGCGCGAAAGCTCTTGGCCGCGAGGAACTTTGCAAACGCGGCGTGCAGCTCGTCCTTGGGCGCGGCGTGGACCAGCGGCACGACCAGCAGCAGGGCCACGCCAAGCAGACAGGAAGCAAGTGGTTTCATCGGGTCCTCCAGCCAAAGGGGGATCAGCCAGCACCGCAGCATACACACAGGCCGGGGCTGTGCGATCCTGCGCCGCTGGCGATCCTGTTGCATGCTTGACGCAAGATCGCGCGCCCAGGGGACATCCATGGACCGATACGAACGCATACTCACGCTGCACCGCACGCTCAAGGCCGCCCGCTACCCGGTGCCGTTCGCGCAGCTCAAGCAGGAACTGGGTTGCTCGCGGGCGACCGTGTATCGCGACATCGCCTTCCTGCGCGATGCACTGGGCGCGCCGATCGAAGGCGGCGAGGGCGAGCAGGCCGCGTTCCGTTATGCCGCGGGTGAAGGCGAGCGCTTCGAACTGCCGGGGCTGTGGCTGTCGAGCGAGGAGTTGGCCGCGCTGCTCGCGCTCAACGAGCTGCTCGGCCGCAGCGATCCGGGCGTGCTCGCCGGCGCGCTGGCGCCGTTCCGTGCGCGCATCGAGCGCCTGCTGTCGGACCATGCCAGCGGCCGCAGCCTGCCGATGGAGCGCATCCGCGTGCTTGCGAGCGGCTCGCGACGGCTCGACCAGAACGTGTTCCGCACGGTGGCGGGCGCGGTACTCGGGCGGCAACGCCTCAAGTTCGGCTATCGCGCGCGCTCGACCGATGCGAGCACGCAGCGCGTGGCGTCGCCGCAACGGCTGGCCCACTACCGCGACAACTGGTACCTCGACGCCTGGGACCACAGCCGTGACGGCCTGCGCAGCTTCGCGCTCGACCGCATCAGCGCGCCCGTGACGCTGGCCGAGCCCGCGCTGGACCGCGCCGCGGAAGAGCTCGATGCGCACCTGGCGGCGAGCTACGGCATCTTCTCGGGCGCGCCCAAGGCCTGGGCCACGCTGCGCTTCTCGCCGCACGCGGCGCGCTGGGTCGCCGACGAGCACTGGCATTCGCAGCAGCAGGGCACACGCCTGGCCGACGGCCGCTATGAACTCAAGCTGCCCTACTCCAATTCGCGCGAGCTGCTCATGGACGTGTTGCGCTACGGCGCCGATGCCGAAGTGGTGGCACCGGTGTCGCTGCGCGAGGAAATGAAGATCATGTTGCAGCTCGCGCTGGGTGCCTACCAGGAGCACACGCCATGAACGCGGGTGGCACGGCACCCGCGACCGCGCGGCGCATCTCGCTGGTGCTCGGTTCGGGCGGTGCGCGCGGCTATGCCCACATCGGCGCGATCGAGGAACTGCGCGCGCAGGGTTACACCATCGAGGCGATCTCGGGCAGCTCGATGGGCGCGCTGGTCGGCGGCGTCCATGCGGCCGGCAAGCTCGACGCCTTCCATGACTTCGTCAACCCCTTGCAGCGGCTGGACGTGCTGCGCCTGATCGACTGGAGCTGGCGCGGTGGCGGCCTGATCAAGGGCGACCGCATCGGCGGCGTGCTGCGCGAGCTCGTCGGTGACGTGCGCATCGAGGACCTGCCGGTGCGCTACACCGCGGTCGCGGTCGACCTGGATGCGCACCGCGAGGTGTGGTTCTCGCGCGGCGCGCTGTTCGATGCGATCCGCGCCTCGATCGCGATCCCGACGGTGTTCCGACCGCACCGCTACGAGGGCCGGCTGCTGGTCGATGGCGGCCTGCTCAACCCCTTGCCGGTGTCGCCCACGCTGCGCGATCTCACCGAGGCCACCATCGCGGTCGACGTCAATGCACCGGCCGAAGCGTTGGGCAAGCCCGCATCCGCGATGCCCGCACCCGCCACCGAGCCGACTCCAGCAGCCACGGCGGCCGACGCCGCCACCACCAACCACGATGCCGGCCACGGCCTGCGCAAGCGCCGCTTCGCCGCGCTGCTGGACGCATTCGCCGAACGCCACGAGCGTCGCGCCGCCGAGCACGAGCCCGGCGCGATCGAGCTGTTCGCCCGCTCGCTCGACGTGGTGCAGGCGACCATGACGCGCCTCAAGCTCGCCGCGCAGCCGCCCGACCTGCTCATCACGATTCCGCGCAACGCATGTGCGTTCTACGAGTTCCATCGCGCGGGCGAGCTCATCGAACTCGGCCGCCAGCGCACCCGCGAAGCCCTCGCGCGCTGGCAACGCCCGGTGGTGCGCTGGCGCGGCTGAGGCGCGTGGGCCCCGCGCCGTGTGTCAGATGGCGTTACAATCACGCCAAGTGACAGCGATAGCGGAGCTGTGATGACGATTCTTGCCGAACCCGCCGTGCTCAGGTTTCTTGGCGTCAAGGGCGCACCGCGCGCGCGGCAACGCCGGCCCGTGCCGGCGCCGGTGATCACGTTCGGTGCGGTGCGCGCGCTCAAGGAGCGCCTGCAGCTGGATGACAACGCTGCCTCCCGGCTCGCGGGCATGCCGCCGCGCACCTACCAGCGGCGCAAGGCCGCCGACGCCGAGCTGTCCGCCGCCGAGGCCGATGCAACCCTGCGCAGTGCGCGCATCGTGCAGCAGGCCATCGGCGTGTTCGGTGACCAAACGCGTGCAGTGGCCTGGCTCAAGCGCGCCAGTCCGCTGCTCGGCGGCGTGCCGCTGGAGATGGTGTCGAGCGATGCGGGCGCCAAGGCGGTCGCGGACGAACTCACACGCATCCACATGGGCGACTACGCCTGATGCGCGTGTACCGCATCACGGCCGCCGAGCACGCCGCTGCGCCGCTCAGCGGCCACGGTGCGGCGATCAGCGGTGGCCGCTGGAACTCGCCGGGAACGCGCATCGGCTACACCACGGCGTACCGCTCCAGCGCGATCCTGGAAATGCTCGTGCACGTGGCGCGCGACTGCGTGCCGCGCGACCGCGTGATGGTGCCGATCGACCTGCCCGACGACAGCATCGAGCCGATCGCGACGCTGCCGCGAGGCTGGAACCGGCTGCCCTACAGCGCCGCCGTGCAGCGCGCGGGCGATGCGTGGGCCAGCGCGGGCCGCAGCCTGTGCTGGCGCGTGCCCAACGCGATCGTGGCCGGTGAGTGGAATGTACTGGTCAATCCGCTGCACCCGCGTGCGCGCGAGATCCGCGTGCGCGCCGCCGAGCCGCTGGTGCTCGATCCGCGCCTGTTCGATCTGCCACCCACGCCGCCGCACGGCAGCCGCGCGCGCTGATACGGGTGGTGGGCGCACTCAGTCGCCGAACAGGCGAGCCAGTTCGGCGCCCGGATCGGGCGCGCGCATGAAGGCCTCACCGACGAGGAAGGCGCCGATGCCCGCCGCGCGCAGCGTGGCCACGTCGGCCGGCGTGTGGATGCCGCTTTCGGCCACCACGATGCGCGGCGCCGGCACCTGCGCCTGCAGCCGCAGGCTGGTGTCGAGCGAGGTTTCGAAGCTGCGCAGGTTGCGGTTGTTGATGCCGATCAAGCGTGCCGGCAGCGCCAGCGCGCGCTCGAGCTCGGCCTCGTCGTGGACCTCGACCAGCACGTCGAGATCGAGCTCGGCCGCGAGCAGCGTGAGTTCGAGCAGGCTCGCGTCGCCCAGCGCGGCGACGATGAGCAGGATCGCGTCGGCACCGATCGCACGTGCCTCGTACACCTGCCAGGCATCGATGGTGAAGTCCTTGCGCAACACCGGCAGCGCGCAGGCGGCGCGCGCGGCCTGCAGCGCGGCCTCGCTGCCTTGGAAGAAATCGGCGTCGGTGAGCACCGACAAGCAGGTCGCACCGCCACGCGCGTAGCTGGCCGCGATCGCGGCCGGGTCGAAGTCGGCGCGGATCACGCCCTTGGACGGGCTGGCCTTCTTGACCTCGGCGATCACTGCGGGGCGCCCGGCCTCGATGCGCGCTTCGAGCGCATCGGCAAAGCCGCGCGTGGGCGCGAGGTCGGCCACGCGCGCGGCCAGCTCGGCCAGCGGCAGGGCAGCGCTGCGCGCGGCGATTTCCTCGGCCTTGCGCTGCAGGATGCGGTGCAGGATGTCCATGGATGCGATGCCCCGAGCGGAAAGGGACGCGGCGTGGCCGCGCGTGTCAGGCGGTGCCGGCGAGGCGGCGCGTGGCGGCCACGAACGCATCGAGCCTGGCGCGCGCCGCGCCGCTGGCGATCACCGCGCGGGCGCGCTCGATGCCCGCGCCGATCGAATCGGCCACGCCGGCGGTGTACAGGGCCGCGCCCGCGTTGAGCGTGACGATGTCATGCGCGATGCCGCGCTCGCCGGCAAGCGCCTGCAGCAGCATCGCCCTGGACTCGCCCGCATCCTGCACGCGCAGGTTGCGATTGGAGGCCATCGCCAGCCCGAAATCCTCGGGCTCGATGTCATATTCGCGCACTTGGCCATCGCGCAGCTCACCGACCATGGTCGCTGCGCCGAGCGAGATCTCGTCCATGCCGTCGCGCCCCCACACCACCAGCGCGCGCCGCGCGCCCAGCCGCTGCAACGCACGCACCTGGATGCCGACGAGATCGGGATGGAACACACCCATGAGGATGTTGGGTGCCCCGGCCGGATTGGTCAGCGGGCCAAGGATGTTGAACAGCGTGCGCACGCCCATTTCCTTGCGCACCGGCGCCACCGCTTTCATCGCCGGATGATGGTTGGGCGCGAACATGAAGCCGATGCCGGTTTCGGCGAAGCACTGTGCGACCTGCGCGGGCGCAAGGTCGATCACCGCGCCGAGTGCTTCCAGCACGTCGGCACTGCCCGACTTGGACGACACGCTGCGGTTGCCGTGCTTGGCCACGTGCGCGCCCGCCGCGGCGGCGACGAACATCGAGGCGGTGGAGATGTTGAAGGTGTGCGCGCCATCGCCGCCGGTGCCGACGATGTCGATGAAATGCTCCACCGGCCCAACCTCGACCCGCGCCGACAGCTCGCGCATCACCTGCGCCGCACCCGCGATCTCGCCGATGGTTTCCTTCTTCACGCGCAAGCCGGTGAGGATCGCCGCGACCAGCGCCGGCGACACCTCGCCGCGCATGATCTGGCGCATGAGATCGACCATTTCGTCGTGGAAGATCTCGCGGTGTTCGATCGTGCGCTGCAGCGCCTCCTGCGGGGTGATCGCCATCGCTCAGGCCGCCCTCGCCAGCCCCTGCGCGAGGAAATTGCGCAGCAGGGCATGGCCGTGTTCGGTGAGGATCGATTCGGGGTGGAACTGTACGCCCTCGATCGGCAGGCTGCGGTGACGCAGGCCCATGATCTCGTCGAGCGAGCCGTCGGCGCGCTCGGTCCATGCCGTGACTTCGAGACACGCGGGCAGCGAGGCCTGCTCGACCACGAGCGAGTGGTAGCGGGTGGCCTCGAACGGGTCAGGCAGGCCCGCGAACACGCCGCCACCGCGATGGCGGATCGGCGAAGTCTTGCCATGCATGATCTCTCGCGCGCGCACCACGCGCCCGCCGAACGCCTGCCCGATCGCCTGGTGGCCCAGGCACACGCCCAGCAGCGGCACGCCCGCGAGCGGCTCGCGCAACAGGTCGAGCGACACGCCCGCCTCGTCTGGCGTACCCGGCCCCGGCGAGATCACGATCGCCGCCGGCCGCAGCGCGCGGATCTGCGCCAGCGTGAGCGCATCGTTGCGCACCACCTGCACGTCCTGCCCCAGTTCACCCAGATACTGCACGAGGTTGAACGTGAACGAATCGTAGTTGTCGATCATCAACAGCATGCGCAAGCCTGCCTGCAGTCGCGGTCCGGTGGCGTCCCATGCGGCGCGACGCGCGCACGGGAGGCGCGACTTTAGCATGCGCCGGGTGCGGCCCAGCGCTGGCCGGACCGCTGTCGCGGCATTGCTCACGCCTGTGCCGGCCGGTGTCGCCGCGGGTTTGCAACACCGCAGTCCCGACAGCGGCCAACCCCACATGCGTCTTTCACCTCGACTTGGGTGCATGGCAGGGTCTCAATGCGATACCTCGCCCCTCGTGGCCCGTCACGACGTGCGGGCTCGCAACGCTCGCGCACCACCCACCAGCGATGCGCCGCGGGGAATGCCCCATGTTGCGACGGGTGGATGCGCCCTATTCATCCTGCCGCGCATGACCCCGTTGTCCGAACATCGAGGTGGCGCAACCGATACCGGGCCATGTTGGGTCGTGAAACGGGTGCGGGTCATCAGTGATCGGCGCTCGTCCCATCCAACGCAGGTTCTCGCGCAAGGACTTCGGCAGAACCTCATGAACAAAGCATGCACAACCGCCGATTTCCGCGCGCTGCGAGCGCGCGGCTTCATTGACCCAGCAACTGCACTCCGTCCAGACGCGCCGCCTTGGCGTCAAAGGTGAGCATCGGCGTGCGGTCGTGCGCGCCGCAAAGCCCGGTGTGCAGGCAGTCGGCAAAATCGACGGTGTTGTTCCGGTAGGCGTACAGCGCCCGCTCCAGCGCCGCCTCGAACTGGAACTCCAGTTCCCGCGTTTCCAGCAGCGCGTTCAGCGCCTTCAGAACGGCGCTCTTGCCAAACCCGTAGCGGGCACGCAGTACCCATTCCAGTTCCAGCATCACGGTAACCGGCACGAACAGGATTTCAGCGCGCTGCTGGGTGCGATCCACCAGCGCCTTCGCGTACGCGAACTGTGCAGCATCGTCTTCGACGAGCAGACGAACCAGTACGTTGGTGTCCAGCGCAGCCATCAGCCGTGGCCGATACGCATCTTCGGTACTGGAACCTTCCTGTGCTTGCCGGCGGGCTTGAGCATCCCGGCCAGCTCCACCAGCGAACGGTTCTTGCTGCGCAGGATGACGACACCATCGTCCAGCCGTGTGAACACCACCTTGGCGCCAGCCTCTATGGCCAGATCCTTGCGGATATCCGACGGGATGGTGACCTGTCCCTTGCTGGTGACGGTAGCGACGGACATGAGGGTGTCTCCTTACTTTCCGCACCAATGTAAGGTATGGACCGGAGAGCTTGCAAGCGCTGCCGTCCCGACAGCGGTCCAATCTGGCACGCCATGATCGCGCCGCGCCAGAGGCGCAGCCATGCGCGTGCACTCGCGGGCCGGTCGAGGGTTTCCATGGCCCGCACCGGTGTGATCTGCCACTGACGCGAGCGGTCGACAAATGTCGACGGCACCCACTTGCATGCCGATCGCCCAGCGCGCACACTGAACCATATGGTTCAGTATAACCTGCCTCACTTCAACGCTTCCTTCGCCGCCCTCGCCGACGCCACCCGCCGTGGCGTGCTCGACCAACTGGCTCGCGGTAACGCCTCCATCAGCGATCTCGCCAGCCAGTTCGATATGACCCTCACGGGCATGAAGAAGCATGTCGGCGTACTCGAGGCGGCCGGACTCGTGACCACCGAAAAGATCGGCCGCGTGCGCACGTGTCGCCTCGGTCCGTGCCGTCTCGAGGATGAATTGGCATGGATCGCGGGTTACCGACAGGTGTGGGACGCGCGTTTCCAGACACTGGACGGCGTCATCGACGAACTCCAACGACGGGAGAAGGCTCGTGGTCGCAGGCAACGAAGGTGAAATCCAACGAACCACCGTGCGGAGGAAGTCGGAGCGTGAGGTCATCGTCACGCGGACGTTCGACGCGCCCGCGCGGCTCGTATTCGCAGCATGGTCCGAGCCCGGCCTTTTCAGGAAATGGTGGGTGCCCCGCTCCATGGGCATGACGCTGCGGTCGTGCGAGATGGATGTACGTACCGGTGGCAGCTACCGTTTGGTGTTCGGCAACGGTCCTGCGAACCCCATGGCGTTCTTCGGCAGGTACCTCGAGGTGATACCGCACAAGCGCATCGTCTGGACGAATGAGGAAAGCGGCGACACGGGATCCATCACCACCGTGACGTTCGAAGAGCGCGATGGCAAGACGCTGCTCGTCCTGAGCGAGCTGTATCCCACGAAGGAAGCGCTCGACGCTGCCGGCACCGGTGCGCAGGACGCGTTGCACGAAACGTTTGGACAGCTGGACGAATTGCTCGCCGAACTGTCGGCGCGTTGACCCGGATCGTGGTAGAGCAGGCAAGTTGCCGGCCCAGGCCTGAGCTGGGCGTGAACCCGCCCGGTGTCTTCGTTCCCAAGACCCGCTCGCCGCCGGCGCACCGCGCCACACTGCCAGCCTTGGCGAGGTGACGGGCAGCGGCGATCGCAGCCACCGCCGCCTCGCGCGCGGTGGCGTGCGGGGTTACAGCCCGCCGGCGGCCTGGGCGACCGCGCGGAACAGCGCGCGGCCCTTGCTCATGGTTTCTTCCCACTCGCGCGTGGGGTCGGAGTCGTGCACCACGCCGGCGCCGGCCTGCACGTACAGGCGGCCGGCGTGGATCACCGCGGTGCGGATCGCGATCGCGGTGTCGGCATCGCCATTCCAGCCGATGTAGCCGATCGCGCCTGCATAGATGTTGCGGCGGGTCGGTTCAAGCTGCTGGATGATCTCGATCGCGCGGATCTTGGGTGCGCCGCTCACGGTGCCGGCCGGGAAGGTGGCCTTGAGCACATCCATGTAGGACAGGCCGTCGCGCAGCTCGCCCTCGACCTGGCTCACGATGTGCATCACGTGCGAATAGCGCTCGATCACGAAGCTCTCGGTCAGGCGCACGCTGCCGGTCTTGCTGACGCGGCCGACGTCGTTGCGACCGAGGTCGATGAGCATGAGGTGCTCGGCGCGTTCCTTGGCGTCGGCGAGCAGCTCGGCTTCGAGCGCGGCGTCGTGCTCGGGCGTGGCGCCGCGCGGACGCGTGCCCGCGATCGGTCGCACCACCACGCGGCCCTGCTTGAGGCGCACGAGGATCTCGGGCGAGGAACCGACGATCTGGGTCGTGCCGAGGTCGACGAAGTACATGTAGGGCGAGGGATTGAGCGCGCGCAGCGCGCGATACACATCCACCGGGCGCGCACGGAACGGCACCGACAGGCGCTGCGAGGGCACCACCTGGAAGATGTCGCCCGCGGCGATGCTGGCCTTGGCCTGGGTGACCGCAGCCTCGAACTGCTCGCGCGTGAAGCTCGACTGGAAGTCGGTTTCCTGCAGCGCCTTGGGATCGAGCACGTCGGGATAGGCCGAGGCGCCGTGGCGCAGGCGGAACACCAGTTCATCCAGGCGCCGCCGCGCGCGGGCCCACGCCTGCGGCTCGGCCGGATCGGCATGCACGATGAGGTAGAGCCGGCCCTTGAGGTTGTCGAACACGGCCACCTCCTCGCTGCGCATGAGCAGCGCATCGGGCGTGCCGAGCTCGTCGGGCTTGCTGCAGGCCAGGCGTGGCTCGATCCAGCCGACCGTCTCGAAGCCGAAGTAGCCGACCAGGCCGCCGCTGAACGCGGGCAACCCCGGCAGTGGCGCGACGCGGTGACTGGCGCGGATCGCCTCGATCTCGGCCAGCGGGTCGGCCACCTCGCGCGACTCGATCACCTCGCCCAGCTCCTCCACGCTCAGCGTGTGGCCGCGCAGCGCGTAGACGCGCCGGCATGGCAGGCCGATGATCGAATGGCGCCCCCAGTTCTCGCCGCCCTCGACCGACTCGAACAGGTACGAATAGGGCCCGTCGGCGAGCTTGAGATAGACCGACAGCGGCGTGTCGAGGTCGGACAGCACCTCGCGCGCGACCGGGATGCGGTTGTAACCCTGCGCGGCGAGCGCGTCGAACTGGTCCTGCGTGATCACGGCGGTACCTGCGGGCGGCGTGGCCGTGCACGATAGCAGGCGCTCGTGCACCGCAACAATCGCCCGCACGCCGCGTGCTTGGGCGGCACGCGCGTGCGCGGCGGACCGCGTCAGTCGGACTCGAACGGGTCGGCGAAGATCACATCGGCCAGTACCGGCGCCCGCGCCAGGCGCACGATGTCGTAGTCGTTGCCGCCCTGCGAGCGGCCCCAGTACAGCTCGACCTCGCGCGGCGAGGCGCCGACCAGCGGATGCGGTTCGACATCGTCGGCATCGGGCGACTGGGTGATCGCGATGGCATCGTCCCAGTCCACGCCATCGGGCGAGCGGCGCACCGCCAGGTCGAAGCCGTTGCCGACCTGGCGGATCCAGAACAGGGCGAAGGCGCCGTCGGCGAGCACCGCCGGCAGCGAGTCGTGGTGGTTGCCGGTGAGCGCGAAGCCGCGTGCCGGCGCGCTCCAGTCACGCGGGTCGTGACTGGTCTTGACGTACAGCTGCAGCGCACTGCTGCCGACCTGGTAGCTGGCCAGGTACAGTCCGTCGCGCTCGCGCCAGGCGATGCGTGGCAGCTGGCTGCCGGCGGCGATGAGGGTGCGCTGCGTGTCCCAGCTCGCGCCACCGTCGCTGGACTGCGCGAGATAGCTGCCGCCACCCAGGCGCTGGTAGCTCAGCGTGAGCGTGCCGTCGGCCTGCGCGATCACATGCGGGTTGACCTCGCCACCGGTGCTCCAGCCCAGGTCAAGCTGCGCCTGCTCGGTCCAGGCGATGCCGTCGCCGCTGGTCGCGCGCCAGAGGCGGAAGCTCGACTGCGCAGTGGCGCCCTTGAGATAGAACAGCACGTACTGCGCCGGGCCGAGCTGCAACAACGCCGGATGGCGCTCGTTGAGCGCACTGGCGATGATCGGCACCGGCGCGCTCCAGCTCGCGCCCGCATCGGGCGATCGGGTGAGCCACAGGTCGCCCGCGAACGTCGCCGGATCGAGGCGTTCGAACACCACGATGCGCGCGTCATCGTCGCTGGAGCGGATCACCGCGGGCTGGTAGTCGATCCCGGCACCGCTGGTGACCGGCTCGGCGGCGGGCGCCGGCTGCGCGAGCAGGCAGGCGGCGAGCAACAGGCTTGCGCTCAAATGGTACATGGGCAAGGCGGCTCCCGATCGATCGCGGTGGCAGGAATCATTCTTCATTCCTACGTGGTGGCGCGTGCCTTCCCGCAACCCACCCGGCCGCGGCGGGTGCGGCAGATCAGCCCGGCGCGGCGGGCCCGGCGGCCGCCGACAGGCTGCGCCGCGGCATGCCCGCGAGCGTGAGCGTGAACTCCACGCCATCGCCTTCGACGCGGTTGGCTGCGCTGGCGTGGCCACGATGCAGTTCGGCGACCAGGCGCACCACGTACAGGCCCAGGCCCAGGTGCGGCGTGGCGCCGCCGGGCACCGCGCGCTCGCGCAGCGACACCAGCGAATCGAACACGCGCTCGTGCATCGCGGCCGGCAGCGCCGGGCCGGCATTGGCCACGCGAATGCGCGCGCTGCCCTCGGCGCCGGCCTCCAGCGCGAGCGCGATCCAGCCGGTCGCGGGCGTGAACGAACAGGCGTTGTCGAACAGCTTGTCGAGCGCCTGCGCGATGAGCTCGGGCGCGCCGTGCAGCGGCAACGGCGCCGGCGGCAACTGCAGGCGCAGTTCGCGCGGCGCGCACAGCGCGCGATAACCCTCGGCGCAGCCGGCCACCAGCGCGCGCAGGTCGAAGTCCTCGGCCTCGGCGGCGGCAATCGCGCGTTCGACGCGGCTGGCCTCGCTCATTGCGCGCACGATCACGCCGAGCCGGTCGGCGCCATCGCGTGCGCGCAGCAGGTAGGGGCGCGCGTCGCCGGGCAGGGCCTGGTGGTCGAGGTTGTCGAGCGAGGACTTGACGATCGCGAGCGGCGTGTTGAGTTCGTGCGAGAGCTTGGAAGCGAGCGTGCGCAGGTAGTCGGTGGAGGCGCCGGTCTCGTCGAGCAGACGGCGGAAGCTGCGCGCGAGGTCGCCCAGTTCGTCTCGCGCCTCGATCAGCGGCATCGGTGCATCGAGGCGGCCACCCGCGCGCAAGGCCTGCTCGGTCGCGTTGCGCAGGCGGCGGATGCGCAGCGACAGCAGCGCACCGAACAGCAACAGCACCGCCGCGGCGACGACGAATGCCGCCAGCGTCGCGCTGAGCAGGCCCGACAGCGCGCGATCGGCCAGCAGCGGCAGGCTCGCGTTGGCCTGCTCCAGCACCAGTGCCGCATGCGTGCGCGGACCGCCCACCAGCGGCACCGCCGCGGCCAGCACCACCGCATCAGCCTGGTCGGCCGGGCGCCAGCTCGTCGCGGCCACGCCCGACAGCGCCTGCCAGGCCTCGCCCGCGTCCAGTCGCGGCGGATTCCCATCCAGTGGCTGCGCCGCCTGCGCCGGTGGCGCGAACCAGTGCCGGTACAGCCAGGCCGAGAACCCGCCCGGGCGCTGCGCGGGCGGCAACTCGCGCGCGCGCAGTTCGCCGGCGTCGGCCAGCACCCAGCCGTCGGCGAGCACCACGCGCGCGCGGGTGTGCGCGGGCAGCAGCGTGCGCAGACCTTGGGCCAGCGCCTCGTCGTAGCCGACCAGCTCGCGCAGCTCGGGCGCGTCCGGGCCCGGCTGCGCCGAGTCGAATGCCGCCAGCCCAAGCCGCGTAGGCACCAGCCCGCGCGCGATGCGCAGCTCGATGCGGTAGCCCGAGCCATCCTCCTGCAGTGCACCGACCAGTTGCGCGGGCAGCCCGTCCGCATCGCCCTGCGCCGCTGCGGTGAAACTGCCCGGCGCCGCGCTGATGAGCCGGTAGCGCGCACTGCGGCCGTCCTTGCCCAGTACCAGCGTGAGATGATCGGCGCTGACACTGCGCGGATCGGTCGGGTCGAAGCGCACGCGCGTGGCATCGCGCACCTGCGCGAACAGGTACAGGTCACCATCGCGACTTGCCAGCAGCACCTGCAGCTTGTGCACGTCCTGCGGCGGACCCAGCGCCTGCGCATGCGCCTGCAAGGCGCGCCAGTCGTCACCATAGCCATCCACGCGCAGCGGCTCATGCAGCGTCTGCACGAACAGCAGGTCACCCGCGGGCAACTGCAATCCGCGCGCCTGCACGGTGCCGGCCAGCAGTCTCGCCGCGGTCAGCCACGCCTGCTGCTGGCCCTCGCGCAGCAGCTGATCGGTCTGGCCCACCACGCGCCAGCCCGCCCACGGCAATGCGAGCGTGCACAGCGCCGCGAGCAGCAGTTGCAGGCGCAGGGTCATCGGTGGCGGCGTCCGTGCTCAGCGCCCGCGGCCGAAAGCGGGCGCGGTGCCATGGCCCACGCGCGTACCGCCGCGGCGCGACGTCCGGCGCGGCGGCGCGGCGGCGGGTTGCCGCGTGCGCGCGCTGGAGCAGGACCGATCCACGATCGCTCAACTCTTCCAGCGGTAGCCCGCGCCGTGCACGGTGTCGATCGCATCGAAGGCGCGGTCGATCGCGATGAACTTCTTGCGGATGCGCTTGATGTGCGAGGTGATCGTTGCATCGTCGACCACGACCTGGGCCTCGCGCATGAGCTGGTCGCGGCTCTTGACGTGGCCGGGGAAGCGCACCAGCGTGTGCACCATCCAGAACTCGGTCACGGTGAGCGGCACTTCCTCGCCGTTCCAGCTCACGCGCATGCGCTCGGCCTCGAGCTTGAGCGGGCCCTGCGTGATCACGCTGTCGGCCGCGATCGGCTGGCGCAGCGCATCCACGCGCCGCAACAGCGCATTGACGCGCGCGGCCAGCTGGTGCAGCGACACGTCCTTGGCCAGGTAGTCGTCGGCGCCCAGGCGCAGGCCCGAGATCACGTCGAAGTCCGAATCACGCGCGGTGAGGAACACGATCGGCAAGGTGCGTGATTGCGCGCGCAGCGTGCGGCACAGCTCGAAGCCGCCTTCGGGCTCGTCGCCCAGCCCCACATCGATGATCACCAGATCGGGCAGGCGCTGCGCGAACGCGGCACCGGCCTCGGGCCGCGATGCATAGCCACGCACCTCGTAACCAAGCCGCGTGAGCGCCTCGACATAGTTGGCGCGGATCAGGGGCTCGTCCTCGACGATGGCAATGCTGCGCGGCATGGGTTGACTCCTGCGGATTCCGGCCAGCTTACGCACTGCACGCGCATGCGCAACGGCCCTGCTCCGCGCGTCGGCAAATCGCCACATCTGGCCAGCATCCGCGCCCCGCGCCGGCCGCGCGCGCGCCGCCGGCCGCGATGCAATGCACTCGCCAGCCCGCAGGAGCCGCGCGATGCGCCCGCAGCGACCCGAAGCCGACAACGAACTGCACGGACGCGAATACCTGCGCATCGCCCTCGCCGTGGGTGGCCTGTTGCTCGGCCTGTTGGCCATGCTGCACCTGTGAACCGGAGGCCCCATGAACTTTCATCTGCTGGACCCGCGCATCGCGCCTTTCGCCCGCGACCTCGACACCACATCCGACGACGCCTGGCTCGGCGCCGAGGCGATGATCGCGCCGTCGTGGCTGCGCGAGCTCGAACGCAGCACGCCCTCGACCGCCAGCAGCGGCGCGCCCGAGACCGACTGGTGCGCGCTGTGAACCCCGCTGCGGACGCTGCCGCGTTCGCAGAGCTGCCGTGAGGCCCGCGCCGGGCGCTACGCCCCTCCCTCCTCTCGACCCGGCGCGGTTTTTTCCTCGACCGCAGGCGCGCGAGTGCGGACCGCCCGGCCGCGACCCGCCCATGCGCATCCGCCTTGCTCCGGCCAGACGTGGTCCGACATCGGCCGTGGAGGCCGCTCCGCGTCACGCGGCGGCGATCCGGGCCTGCATGCCTGCAATGACCGCGGCGTAGTCGCGCTCGCCGAAGATGGC
>WBZR01000666.1_pt1 | contig 51210 bp, 42 predicted proteins | sample 5204231 | NCBI WGS metagenome assembly WBZR01 (sample SAMN12412403, study PRJNA552823) | activated sludge metagenome | isolation source: activated sludge from anammox sidestream of wastewater treatment plant... | place: USA: Virginia | collected 2017-08 | reverse complement strand
GAGCCTCGCGCGGATCGAGTTTTGGGATGATCGAATTCTTCTCCTGATAATCGTCAATCAGCTTGAGCAGGAGGTCGAGCAGGGCGCTTTCCTCCGGCGTGCAGGTTTCGCCTTTCCTCAGCAATGGTTCAGCTTGGCGCGAAATCCGCTCCAGTTCGGCGCCGCTGGTGATCACACGAGGGATGGCTTCGGCCAAAAGAGCGACATAGCGGCGGCGATTGAAGCGGCTTTTAGCAGTCGCAGTCTTTTTTCCACCTGTCGCGGTCGTACTCCTTGTGCGTAAGGAAGTGGTAGAGCGTGATTGTTTGAGCGACATAGTAAACCCTCGTAATCAGACGGTAGTTATTTCCCAGAATATCGAACACCGTGCATTCGCAAACCTGATCGGCGCTTCTGAACGTGCCGCGGGTATCAGCCAGGTTCCGCCACTGACTGGTCTTCGCCACCGTTGACCAGCGCAGCAGCGCGTTTTTCGCCTCTGGGTGTTCTCTGATAAATCCCGCCAGCCTTTCTTCATTGATGATGCGCATGGGGGATAGCCTCCATTTGGTTTTGCATGTCACCAAAATGGTTATACGCAGTCAAGAGCCTCTGAAAAGAAAATCTCATTCCGGCGTCACGTAAGCAGCCGTGATGCCGCCATCAACCAAGAAGTCCGCGCCTGTGATGTACGAAGACTCATCCGAAGCCAGGAACAGAGCGGCCTGCGCGATCTCCTTCGCTTCGCCGAACCGCCCCATCGGAACATGCACCAATCGCCGTTGCTTCTTTTCCTCAGTGTTCAGATAACTCATCAGCAATTCCGTCCGCAGCGGCCCCGGACATAATGAATTCACGCGGATGTTTTCGCGCGCGTGGATGACGGCCAGTTCGCGCGTCAGAGCGAGCACCGCGCCTTTACTGGCCGTGTAAGCGATCTGCGGCGTGGCCGCGCCCATCACCGCCACGAACGACGCGGTGTTGATGATCGAGCCGCCTCCGGCGCGCTTGAGCGCGGGAATGCCGAATTTGCAGCCGAGGAACACGCCCTTCGCGTTTATGTTCATGGTCAAATCCCAGATCGCCTCTTCAGTCGTGACGGCGTTGTCGTCGGAGTGATGCATGATGCCGGCGTTGTTGAACAGTACGTTGAGCTTGCCGAATTCTTTTTCGGCTGTGGCGACCATCTGTTTGCAATCAGCGGCCTGTGAAACGTCGGCGTGAACGTAGACGGCGCGGCCTCCCTGCGATTTGACCAATTCAACGGTCTTGTTTCCGCCTTCGTCATTAACGTCAACTACGACGATGGCTGAGCCTTCTTTGGAAAAGAGCAGCGCGGATTCGCGGCCAATGCCGCCGCCCGCTCCGGTGATCAATGCGACTTTGTCTTTTAATCTCATGGTTGTTTGTCGGAATGTTTTACTCGATTTACCTTTCGATGATTCTTCTGACCGCTTCCTCGCGGCCCTGGCCAATTTCGGTGGCAATGTGCGCGATCAGCGCGCGCTCTTCGTCGGTAATTCCCCCACGCCCCAAAATGCCGCTTGCGACCGCCGAAGCGATCTGGCTGCAATAAGCGATCAAGTCCTGGCGGCTGGCCTGCCGCTGCTCTTCGGGCAGAAGTGCGAGCACGACGCCAATGGCGTGCAGCGTGTTCTCGAAAAATCTTCCCGAAGGTTTTTCTTCAAGCCAGCGTGACAACATCTCGTAAGCGGCGGTGTCGGGCTGGATGCCGCGACTCTCCGCGATCCTGTAAATCATTTCACGCTCGCGCTCCGCGACGCCGCCCTCGGCCCAGGCCACCTCGACGAGCGGGACGATGTGCAGCAGTTGGATCGTCTCCGATGTATAGCCGAGGTCTTGCAAAGCTTCCAGAACCTCCTGGTCGTTGACGCCCATGATTTCGGCCATCTTCTGACGATCTTCCTCGCGCGCCCGGCGCTCGCGCATCTTCTCGATCAATTCCTGATTCTTTCTGCCGAAGTATTCTTCTTCCAGCCAATGTTCACGTTGAGCGAATTTATCTTTCTCGGCCATAACGCCTCCGCGACCCGCTCGAATCGGAGCGGATCAAAAGTAGTAGGTTGAAGTTCGTATTGATTGAATGGCGATGCGCCACTCCTCGTTCACGGCCTAAGTTTACGAGAATTGAAGCGGCGCGCAAAGGAATTGGCATGTTCATGAAGATCAAAGCGCCGGATTATAGCGGTTTGCGCTTGGATGCGACCCTGTGGCAGTAGCCCGACCGTGAGGGAGGGCTTGCGAATCAAGCCCTCCCTCACGGTCGGGCTACTGCCACGCCACACGCATCTGCAAACCGCTATAAGCCAAGTTTGACAAAGCAGGTACTGGCCGTTAAATTCCGGTTTTTCAAACTTGCGAACAATCAACCGCCATGCGCACGCCCCGATCAATATTGAAGGGGAACACCATTATGACCGGAAACGAAGTAAGAACCACATTCCTGAACTACTTTGCCAGACAGGGACACAAGATAGTCAAATCATCGCCGTTGCTTCCTGCCAACGATCCAACACTGCTTTTCACCAACGCCGGAATGAATCAGTTCAAAGACGTCTTCCTCGGCGCCGAGAAGCGTGATTACAAACGCGCTACGTCGTCTCAAAAATGCGTCCGGGCTGGCGGCAAGCACAACGACCTTGACGAAGTGGGCAAGACCGCGCGCCATCACACGTTTTTCGAGATGCTCGGCAATTTCTCATTCGGCGATTACTTCAAGGAAGACGCGATCCGCTTCGCCTGGGACTTGCTGGTCAACGAATGGAAGATGGATCCGGCGCGGCTGTGGTTTTCGGTCTTCGCGGGCGACGATGAGGTTGCGCCAGACGAAGAGGCTGAAAGGCTGTGGCAGAAAGTGGGCGCGCCGAAAGAGCGCATCCTGCGCTTCGGGCGCAAGGACAACTTCTGGCAGATGGGCGAAACCGGGCCGTGCGGGCCGTGCTCCGAAATCCATTACTACCTGGGCGAAAACCCGAACGATCCGAATTTCAATAAACGCGAGTACGTCAACGGCGCAGGCGACGACACGGTCGAAATTTGGAATCTGGTCTTCATGCAATACAACCGCATCGAGGAAGCTCCGGGCAAGTTCAGGCTGGAGCCGCTGCCCGCGCCTTCGGTTGACACCGGCGCGGGGCTTGAGCGCGTGACAGCGGTGTTGCAGGGCGTGAAATCGAATTACGAGACCGACCTGATTCGACCGATCATTGATTTCACGGCGAAGCTTGCGGGCAAAAAATATGTCTACGACGAGAGCGAAGAGAGCGTCGCGATGCGCGTCATCGCCGATCATGCGCGCGCGACGGCTTTCCTGATCGCCGATGGAATCTTTCCGGGCAACGACACGCGCGGTTACGTGCTGCGCAAGATCATGCGCCGCGCCATCTGGCACGGAAACAAGCTCGGATTCAAAGACGTGTTCTTCGCCAAAGTCACGAACTTCGTCGTTGACCAGTTCGGCGAGGCTTATCCAGAGTTGCGCGAAACGCGCAACATCATCGAGCGCGTGGTAACGACCGAAGAGCGGCTTTACAGTTCGACGGTCGGCGCCGGCTTGAACGTGCTCGAAGGCGTGATGGCGAAGGCGTCAGATAAAGCGGGCAAAGTTGTTTCGGGCGCCGATGTCTTCAAGCTCTACGACACTTACGGCCTGCGCTACGACCTGATTGAATACGTCGCGGAGCAGCGCGGGTTCAAGCTCGACCACGATGGCTTCGAGGCCGAGCTTGAAAAGCAGCGGCAGCGCGCGCGCGAATCAATGAAGGGCGGCGCGGCCAAGATCGTCAATCCGGTTTATCAGAAGATCGCCGAACGCGGGCGAACCGAATTCACGGGCTACAGCGGCACTGAGCTTTCAGGCGCGAAAGTCGTGGCGCTCGTCAGAAACGGCGAACTGGTTGATCAGGTCGTCGCAAACGATGAGGTCGAGGTCGTTCTGGATCGCACGCCGTTTTACGCGGAATCGGGCGGACAGGTTGGTGACCTGGGCGTGATTGAAAATGAAGACGCGCGCTTGCTGGTGACCGACACGCATTCGCCGGTTTCGGGAGTGACGGTTCACATCGCCACCGCCGAACAGGGCGGATTGAAAGTCGGCGACAAGGTCAACGCCCGCGTTGACGCCGAAAAACGCGCGCGCACGATGGCCAATCACACGGCCACGCACTTGCTGCACGCCGCGTTGCGCGAAGTCCTGGGGCCGCACGTCAAGCAGGCCGGATCGCTGGTCGCGCCTGACCGTTTGCGCTTCGACTTCACGCACTTCGCGCCGCTCACCCCGGAAGAGATCGCCGAAATCGAACGCATCGTCAACGAGCAGACGCTGAAGAACACGCAGGTCTCGAAAGAAGAGAAGACGCTTGACGAAGCTTTGTCGAGCGGCGCGATGGCGCTCTTCGGCGAGAAATATTCAGACCGCGTGCGCGTTGTGAGCGTGCCGGGATTTTCAACCGAACTCTGTGGCGGCACGCACGTCAACGCCACGGGCGACATCGGCGTCTTCAAAATCGTTTCGGACGCCTCAATCGCTTCGGGCACGCGCCGCATCGAGGCCGTCACGGGCAAAAACGCCTACGAGCGTTTTGCGCTCAGCGAATCGCTGCTGGCCGAAACCGCCGCGCGGCTCAACACCGCTCCGAAGGCTTTGCCGAGCGAAGTCGAACGACTGCAATCGCAACTGCGCGATCAGCAGAAAGAGATCGAACGGCTCAAGCTCAAACTCGCTCAGGGCGGCGGCGCGGCTGAAGATCAGATCAAGGAGATCAACGGCCTGAAAGTTTTAGTTCGCAAAGTCGAAGGCCTGGGCAAGGACGGACGCCGCCAACTGGCCGATTCGCTGACGCGCAAAGTCGCGCCCGGTGTCGTCGTGCTCGGCGATGTGGACAACGGCAAGGCTGCGATTCTGGTGATGGTCTCAGACGACGCGACGAAAAAAGTACAGGCGGGCAAGGTGATCAAAGAACTGCCCGGCGCGCGCGGCGGCGGCAAACCCGATCTGGCCGAAGGCGGCGTTGAAACGGATAAGCTGGATGAAGCGTTGAATGCAGTTCCAGATGTGGTTTCCAAACTGATGGGAGCTTAAGCAAAGTGAGGAAGTATGTCAGTCAAGGAAGTAGTTTTGGAAGAGATTGAAACCCTGAATGAGGAAAAGTTGCAGCGGGTTGCCGAGTTCGTCGCTTTCCTTAGATTTCAGGATCGGCTCGGAGTGAAGCCTGTAATTGATGAAGCGAAGACTGCGGCTCTCTACGCCGAGTTTGCAGATGAAGATCGCGCTCTTGCCGAAGAGGGGATAGAGGATTACACAGCCAAATTGGAGCGGGAAGACGCTCAATGAACATAAATCGCGGTGACATTTGGCTAGCCGATCTGAATCCGGCGCGTGGCTCGGAGCAGGCTGGGTTGCGCCCTGTGCTCGTCTTTCAAAATGACCTGATCAACCGTTTCACCACCACTGTGCTGGCAATACCATTAACAACCAATCTACGCCGGTCGTCACTGCCTTCTTGCATGCTGATTTCTCAAGGCGAAGGCGGGCTGTCCAGCGATTCAGTTGCGCTTTGTCACCAATTGCGCGCGCTTGATCAGACTCGCCTGAAACGCAGGCTTGGGAGTATCAGCTCTGCGACTTTAACCGCGGTTGAAGGCCATGTTTTATTCACTCTTGGGATTTAAGCCACTACAGTCAATGAATAATCTCGTCAGCTCGAATCTCACTCATCACCCCGGCCGCACCGTCGCCAGCGTCATCGGCGTCGCGGTCGGCGTCATCCTGGTAGTTCTCACCGTCGGCCTGGTTCGCGGCAATTTGCGCGAGCGCGGGCAGCGCGACGCCAACATCGGCGTTGAAATCATGCTGCGCCAGGGCGGGCAGGGACTCTCGCTGACTTCGGCCGATATGACCATTCCCGATTCCGATGTCGAAGCCGTGCGCGCCGTGCCGGGAGTCGCGGCTGCAACGCCCGTCGGACAAAATCTGGAAATGGGCGCGAGCGGCGGCCTCGGCATTCGCCAGATTGACGGCATAGATTTTCAGAGCTTCGCCGCCGCAAGCAATCTGCGCGTCGTTCAAGGCGAGCCACTACCGCAATCAGGCGACGTCGCGATCATTGATTTCAAGGAAGCCACAAGTCACAAGCTCAAAATCGGCGATAAGATCAAAGGCATGGGGCGCGACCTGACCGTCGTCGGAATTTACGAACCCGAAGCGGGCGCGCGCATCAAAGTCCCGCTCTCGACGATGCAGGATGCGCTGGGCGCGAAGGAAAAGTGCTCGATGATCTTCGTCAAATGCCAGAACGCCGCTGAGCAGGAAGCGGTGGCCGCGCGCATTCTCGAAAAGTTTCCCGATTCAAGGATCCTCTTCACGCGCGACCTGCCGCAACTTTTCGCCAACGGCTTTTCGGGATTCAACGTCTTCTTAAACGTCGTGAAAGGGCTGGCGACGGTGATCTCTCTGCTAGTCATCCTGCTGACGATGTACACGACGGTAGCCGAACGCACGCGGCAGATAGGCATTCTGAAATCGCTCGGCGCGTCGAAATTCTGGATCGCGTGGACGTTCGAGAAAGAGGCTCTGCTCATCAGTCTGCTGGGTGTTTTCGGCGGACTGGCCATCGCCGCCATCGCCCGGTATTTCCTGGTCAGCAATCTCGGCTGGAAGATTGACCTCGAAGCAGGCTCGATTCTGTACGCCTCGATTGCGGGGCTTGGCGCCGGGTTGCTGGGCGCGTTGTACCCGGCGTTGCGCGCCGCGAGCCAGGATCCGATCGAAGCTTTGAGCTACGAATGAAATCCCGCCTTCTCGCCATCATCTCTGCTCTCATCGGACTCGCGCTTTTCGTTTACGTCCTCAAGCAGACCGGACTATCCGAAATCACGGTGAATTTACGCGCCGTCGGCTGGGGATTCCTGCTAATCCTGGTCGTCTCTTCAACTCGGTATTTGTCGCGCAGCCTGGCGTGGCTGCATTGCATGAACCCGGTTGAACGCAAGGTTGGGTTTTGGGCGTTGTGGCGCGCGCGGCTGGCGGGCGAAGCGGTCGGCGATCTGACTTTCGGACCGGTTGTGGCCGAACCGCTGCGGCTGATCGCGCTCGGCGACAAACTTCCGCTCTCGTCCGGTGTCTCGTCGCTGGCGGTCGAAAACATCTCCTACACCGTTTCGAGCTGCATGATGGTGATGGCCGGAGCGGTCGCGTTGCTGGCAAGCTTCGGCTTAAACGAGTCAATGCGCGCGGCGGCGTTGACCGCGCTCGTAGTCGTGGCCGCGCTGATAGCAGTGTCGGTCGTAACGATCAATCGGCGATGGAAGGTTGTATCAAGCCTGCTTTCGACATTGACCGGTTTTGTTGTGCGTGATGAGGCGAGGCGAAGCTGGATCGAAGCGAAGATCAATCATCTGCGCGATCTGGAAGAATACGTCTTCGATTTTTACGCCAAACGGCCGCGCGATTTCTTCATCCTCGTGTTGTGCCACGCCGCGTTTCATCTTGCGGGCGCGATTGAAATTTACCTGACGCTGCGGCTGATGGGGCTTGGCGTGAATTTCGGCGCCGCGTTTACGTTCGAGGCCGTCAACCGCGCGATAAACATGGCTTTCATCTTCGTCCCGGCGCTGGTCGGAGTGGACGAAGCGGGAACCGGCGCGCTGATCAAAACCGCCGGGTTCGCATTCGATTACGGCGTGACGCTGGCGCTGATTCGCAAGATCAGAATGTTTTTCTGGATCGGAATCGGCCTGGTCTTTCTTGCCTCGGCGCGAAAGAGCAATGAAAAAATTGATCGTCAACGCGGATGATTTCGGGCTGACCGCCGGGGTCAATCGCGCAATCATCGAAGCCCACACGCGCGGCGTCGTGACCAGCGCGACGTTGATGGCTAACATGCCAGCCTTCGACGACGCCGTGCAATTGGCAAAGGAGCATCCGTCTCTCGGCGTGGGCCTGCATTTCAACATTACGCAAGGGCGTCCGGTGGCCGACCCGTCGAGTGTCAGCAGCCTGCTCGACCAGCGCGGAGAGTTTTTAGAATCGAGCGCGGCGATTGCCCGACGCCTGATCGCCGGGCGTTTGCGGATCGAAGAAGTCGTCATCGAACTGCGCGCGCAGATCGAAAAGGCGCTGAGCGCCGGAATCAAACTGGCCCACGTTGACAGCCATAAACACACGCACGCGCTGCCGCACGTATGCCGCGCGATTGCCCGAACGATCAGCGATTACGGCGTCAATGCGATGAGGCTGCCGCGCGAGCGTTGGCGCTTCGACGCGCGCGCAGTCTCGCTGAAACTGCTTGGCCAGAGCGCGGGAGCTTTCGCGCTCTCGCAACTGTGCCGCGCAGGTGAATCGGCGTTGCGGCAAACGAACGTCAAAACGACCGAAGCATTCTTCGGCGTCACACAGACCGGCTTCTGGAATAAGCGTTGGCTGATTGATTTGATTGAGCGATTACCAGACGGCGCAAGCGAGTTGATGTGCCATCCGGGTTACGACGACTCCGAACTCGGCGGCGTCAAAACGCGCCTGCGGCAGTCGCGGGAGAGCGAACTGCGGTTGTTGACCGATCCGGATGTCGCTGCGAAACTGGAAGAGATGAATGTGAAGTTGATCAGCTTCTCCGACTTGTGAAATGAAGGAGTGATGATGAGCGACAGGAAAAAAGAACTGAAGAAAGAGTATAAACAGAACCATCGTCCGATGGGCGTTTACCAAATACGCAACATCGTCAATGACAAAGTCCTGGTTGGCGCCTCGCTCGATCTTCCCGGCATTTTCAATCGGCAGAAATTGCAATTGAAGATGGGGAGCCATCACAGCGCGCAGCTTCAGGCCGAGTGGAATGAATTCGGCGGCGAAAGTTTCGCTTTCGAGGTTCTGTATGAACTCACGCCCGGAAGCGATCCGGCGCGCGATTACCGGGAAGACCTGACGTTCCTTGAAGAATTATGGCTGGAGAGATTGCAGCCTTACGGCGAGCGCGGGTACAACGAGAGGAAGATGAGCAGAGAAGAGAGGTTGAGAATGATTGCCCGGAATAGAGCGGCGAAGGAATAGCACAGATGACGCCTGCTTTCACAATCTGTCGCCTCGTCTGATCAATCACCTCACTCTATTTTGATTGGCTAACGCCGCTCAGAACCCGCTTTTGACAAGCCACAAGGCGCCGTTTACACTCGCCATTCGCTCAATAAATTTCATTACGGGAGTTCGAAATTGGCTCGGTCGGCTTTATCCACGACCTTTGGCGCCTCACGTCCATTGATTGGCGTCACTACGCGGCTCGGCGAAGAAGATACTTTTTATCTGCGCCGGTATTACGCCGAAGCTGTCGAGGCGGCTGGAGGCGCGCCCGTCTACATTCCCCTGATTCCAGACCGTGAATACCTTTCGGCGCTTTGCGAGCGGCTCGACGGCCTCGCGCTGTCGGGCAGCAACAGCGATCTCGATCCGATTTATTACGGCGAGGAGCCGCATCAGAAACTCGGCCCGGTCATCCCGGAACGCGATGAGGCCGACCTGATTCTGCTTGAGATCGCTGAAAAGCGCGCGATGCCTGTGCTGGGCATCTGCTTCGGGATGCAATCGCTGAACGTCGCGCGCGGCGGTTCGTTGATTCAGGATTTGGCGTCGCAAACGCCGGGCGCGATCAAACACGAGCAGGGGAAGGTTATCAATCGGCCTTCGCATCACATCAAGATCGAAGCTGATTCGCCGCTGGCGAGAATGGCTGGAGGCGAAACCGCGCGCGTCAACAGCTCTCATCATCAGGCTGTGAACAGAGTCGGGCGCGACCTGCGCGTGATCGCGCGCGCGCCGGACGGAGTGATCGAAGCGATTGTTGATACGCGCCCGGATCGTTTCGCGCTGGGCGTGCAATGGCATCCTGAAATAGGATGGGAGAAAGATAAATTTTCGCAGGCTATTTTCAGAGAATTTATTGAAGCGGCTCGGAAGTTCGGAAGCTGAAAAACAACGTTATAGTGGTTTGCGCTTGGATGCGACGCTGTGGCAGTAGCCCGACCGTGAGGGAGGGCTTGATTCGCAAGCCCTCCCTCACGGTCGGGCTACTGCCACGCCACACGCATCTGCAAACCGCTATAAGATGTGATTGGTTCTAAGCGCAAGCAAACCACGGGGAACAGGGGAGCACGGGGAAGAACCGGACTAAAAAAACGCTACGATATGTTCTTCCAAAAGCCTTTTCCCCGTGTTCCCCTGTTCCCCGTGGTTTGCTTGTATTTTCGATGAATATCTACTGATTGAAATAAACATCACCCGTCGAAATGAATAAAAAGAACAAACTGACCATCACGCTGCTGTCAACGGCGCACTTCGTGATGGATTCTTATTCGAGCTTTTTGTTTCAACTGCTGCCGTTGATGGCTACGAAACTTCACCTGACGCCCGCGCAGGCGGGATTAGTGCCGCCGACGCTGACGATAGCTTCGTCGCTGATGCAGCCGGTTTACGGCGTGATTTCCGATCGTTATTTGAAGCGTTCGATGGTGGTCTTCGGGCCACTGATCGCGGCGGTTTTTCTATCCTGTCTTGGGATGGCCGACAGCTTGCCTATGCTGATGGCGCTGGTCATCGCTGGCGGCGTCGGCGTTGGGATATTTCATCCGCAAGGGGCGGCGCTGGTGTCGCGCGCGGCTTCGGCTGAAGGATACGGCAGGCATCAGGGGATGGTGATGTCCATCTTCTCGTCGGCGGGCACGGTTGGTTACGCGCTGGGACCGTTGCTGATCGCGCTGATCGTTGGCCGGTTCGGATTGGAGCGGAGTTGGTACGCCGTCGTTTGGGGCGTGGCGATCTGGCTGGTGATGCTTCGCTATTGCCCGCCGCTTGAGCGAAAAGAGCGGGCGGCTGACGCGCCTTCGCTTGGCGACGCGTTGCGCGCGGCGTGGGCGCCGTTGACGCTGCTCTATTTCGCCGTCGTGTTGCGTTCGGCTGTGTCGGTCAGCGTGCAGACTTACTGGCCGTTCGCGTTGAAAAGTTTCGGGATGACCGAGATGGAATACGGCTCGGTGCTGGCCGGATTTTTGTTCTTCGGCGGGGTGGGCGGATTTTTCGGAGGCGCGCTGGCTGACCGTCTTGGCGCGCGGCGGGTTTCGCTGGTGGCGATGCTGTTGGCGGCGCCGTTGCTGCTGGCGGCGTTTTCGACGCGCGGGACGCTGAGCAATGTTTTGCTGATGGCGGGCGGGACGGTTTTGAACCTGCCGATTCCAATCAGCGTAGTGATGGCTCAGCGGCTGGTTCCCGGCGGCGCGAGCACGGTTTCGGCGTTGATGATGGGATTTGCGTGGGGCGCTGGCGCGTTGATGACTCCGCTGGTCGGGATGATGAGCGAGCGATTCGGATTCGCGCACGCGCTGGCGATGGCTGCGATCTTCCCGCTGGTTTCAGCCGCGCTGCTGTGGTTTTACCCGAAAGATGAGCAGGCGGCGCTTGCGCGAGCGCCGGAGGCGGTGGCGGTTGGTGGATTGAGCGGGAATTTGAAATTCGAGATTCGAGATTGAGATTCAGTTATGGGGATTTTTTGGAGACGTAAGAAAGACGATTTTATTTCGCTGGGATTGAGCGGAGCGGATGAGGCGCGGGTTGAAGAACCCGCTCAGGTGACGGTCGAACCGAGTCCGGTTGTGGCGGAGCCTGTGGTCGCTGAGCCGGTCGTTATAGAGCCTGAGACGGTTAAACCCGTCGAGATCACTTCTGAACAATGGGCCGATGAGGCGGCGAAGCTGTTTGAACCTGCGAAGCCTTCAATCCAGAGTTCGCAGCCGGCTGCCGCGAAGCCCGCTCTTGAAGCGGCGGTCGAAGAACCGGTCGTCGAAGAGAATTTCTTCTCGCGGTTCCGCAAGGCCGTCTCAGCCACGCGCGAAAACATCGCTACCCGAATCGAAGACGCGGTCAAAGGCAAGAAGCAGATTGACGAGGCGACGCTGGAAGAGCTTGAAGAAGCTTTGATCGGCGCCGACATCGGCGTGCAGACGACGATGGAAATCATCGAAGACGTGCGGCGGCAGGTCAATCGTCAGTCTTTGAAGGACGTTGACGAATTGAAGCGGGTGATCAAACGGCATCTGCTCGACATTCTGGAAAAAGCCGAGCACGCGCGCGGCGTGGCGGCTGAAACCGCCGTCGGCGAAGACGTGCGGCCTTACGTGATGATGGTCGTTGGCGTCAACGGCACTGGCAAGACGACCACCATCGGCAAACTGGCGCAGCGGATCAAGACCGATGGTTACGACGTGCTGATCTGCGCGGCTGACACTTTCCGCGCGGCGGCTTCCGACCAGTTGGCGATCTGGGCCGAGCGCGCTGGCGTGCCGTTGATCCAGCAGAAGCAGGGAACCGATCCGGCGGCGGTTCTGTTCGATTCGCTGAAGTCGGCGAAGGCGCGCAACGCGGATGTGCTGATCGTTGACACCGCCGGACGCTTGCACAACAAGGCGAACCTGATGGCCGAGCTTGAAAAGATGAAACGTGTGGCGGGGCGCGAAGTACAAAGCGCGCCGCATGAGACGCTGCTGGTGGTTGACGCCGTGACGGGACAGAACGGGCTGAGCCAGGCGCGCGAATTCATGAAAGCTGCTGACGTGACTGGGCTGGTTCTGACGAAGCTCGACGGCACCGCGAAAGGCGGCATCGCTGTGGCGATCGCGAAGGAATTGAACCTGCCGATTCGTTACTGCGGCATTGGTGAGAAGGCGGACGATCTGGTCGTGTTCGATCCGAAGACTTATGTTGACGGCCTGTTCGAGTAATCAGCGATGAACAAACCTCAAACGAATCAAGCCTCATTCTGGAAATCGGACGCCACGCTGATCTCGCTCGCGCTGATCTGGGGAACGTCGCACGTCATCACCAAAACGATTCTGACGGATCATTCTCCGGCTTTTTACACCAGCCTGCGTTTCGGGATCGCGGCGCTCTGTTTCGGGCTGCTGTTCGCCGGTCATCTGCGGCGCAGCGGCAGGAAAGAGATTCTTCAAGGCGCGATGCTCGGCTTGTTCAGCTTCGCAGGAATAGCTTTTTACACTTCCGGGCTGGTCTTCACGCAGGCTTCCAAAGCCGGGTTCATCACCGGACTTTATCTGGTCTTCACGCCGCTGCTGGCGTATCTGCTGTTCCGTTCGCGCCCGACGCGCGATCATCTGACCGGGCTTTTGATCGCGGTCGCCGGATTCGCTCTGCTCAGTTATCCGCAAACCGGCGAATCGCTCAACTGGGGAGACTTTTTGATTTTGTTCGCCGCAGTGGCCTGGGCCGCGCACATCGCCGCTACGAGCGCGTTCGCCAGCGAAGCCGACGTCAAGACGCTGGCCGCCGTACAGGTGATGGTCGTCGCCGCGCTCTCGATTTCGGCCTGGTTGATTTTGAGCTGGATCGGGCGCTCGGCGGCTGATCCGAAATCGCTCCCGGCTCTGGTGGCGATGGAGTCGGGATCCAACCCGATCAACTGGCAGTTCGCCGCGCAACTAGCTTATATGGCCGTCGTGGTGACTTTCGTCGCAGCTCTGGCGCAAACGTGGGCGCAGAAGAGCGTCTCTTCGACGCACGCGGCGATTCTTTACGCGCTCGAACCTGTCACAGCCGCAATCTTCGCGTACCTGGTTTTGCACGAGAATCTGGGCTGGCGGCGAGGCGTCGGAGCGGCGTTGATCATCACCGGAGTAATGACTTCGAGGTTGAGATTGACAAGCCGGTTGACGAAGAAAGAGGCCATCGAATTGAGCAGTGAAGTTCGACCGGCTGAGGCGGACTTGTAATCGCTACTCCCATCAATGAAGCCATCCCCACATTGATTAAAGGCTTATGCGAGCCAAACGAAGCCTTGGGCAAAATTTCCTTGTCGGTTCGCATTATCCCCGACGCATCGTTGATTCAGTCGCGCCGCAAGCGGGCGAGACGATCATCGAAATTGGGCCGGGGCAGGGCGCGTTGACCGGATTGCTGGTCGAAACAGGCGCTCGCGTCATCGCCATCGAACTCGACCCTGATTTAATTCCGCATCTCTCACAGAGTTTTTCGGACTGTGAACATTTTCGATTGGTCGAAGCTGATGCGTTGCGGGTTGATTATTGCGAACTGATCGCTCCTGACGCTTCCGCGCGAGTGGTTGCAAACCTGCCCTATTACATTTCGACACCGATTATGCAGCGATTGATAGAGCATCGCCGCTGTCTGAGCGAAATGACTTTGATGTTGCAGCGCGAAGTGGTCGAACGGATCACGGCCTCTCCCGGAGGCAAGGAATACGGCTTCCTGTCGGTGCTCGCGCAGTTTTACTGCGAGGTCGAGAAACTCTTTGATGTTCCGCCTGGAGCGTTTCGTCCCGCTCCCAAAGTCTATTCGAGCGTGCTCCGGTTGCGCGCGCGCGCGCGGACAGCGGCTGTCAAGGACGAAGTCCTGCTGATTGAATTAACAAAGGTTCTCTTCGCGCAGCGCAGGAAGACCATTCTTAACAACCTGCGCGCGGGATGGGGCAGACTGGGGTTGGCGGACGTCTCCGGGATTTTCGGGCCGCTCTCCGCCAGCGGGCTTGACCCGAAACGGCGCGCCGAAACGCTGTCCATCGAAGAGATCGCGCGCCTGGCCGATGCGATAACGGTTTCGCGCGCGTAAGCAAGCGGCTTCTATTCAATCGCCTGCTCGCTCCGTGCGGTGCTGTTCCCCGCGCCTTTTTGGGATATACTGCGAGGCAATAATTGGAAAGCGGAAATAACCAATGAACATGGGCAAACTACAAATCACACCACTGGGCGGTCTGGGCCAGTTCGGAATGAACATCACAGTCTTCAGGTACGACGATCAGATGATCATCGTTGATTGCGGGATGATGTTTCCCGACGAAGACCTGCTCGGCGTTGACATCGCGATCCCCGACCTCACCTACATCGAAGAGCACCGCGACGAAATCGTAGGCATCGTGCTGACGCACGCGCACGAAGACCACGTCGGCGCGCTGCCGTTCGTGTTGCAGGTCGCCAACGTTCCGATCTACGCGACTCAATTCACGTTTGCGCTGGTCGAGAACAAGCTGCAGGAGTTCGGCCTGCTCGACAAAGTCCAGACGCACACGATCAACCAGCGGCAGAAATTCAAGCTCGGCCCATTCGAGATCGAATTCATCCACGTTTCGCACTCGCTGATAGATTGCGTCGCGCTGGCGATTCACACACCGGTGGGCGTCGTCGTGCATACCGGCGATTTCAAGGTTGACGAAACCCCTGTGATCGGCGAGCCGATTGATTTGAAGCGGCTGACGGCTTACGGCGACGATGGCGTGCTGGCGCTGCTCGCCGATTCGACCAACGTCGAACGCGAAGGGCGCACCGGGTCGGAGAAAGCCGTCATCCCGGCCTTCGATAAAATTTTCGACGAAGCCGCAGGGCGCGTCATCGTCTCGTGCTTCGCCACCAGCATTCACCGGTTGCAGATCGTGTTCGATCTGGCCGCTGAGCGCGGACGGCGCGTCGCGCTGCTGGGCCGCGCGATGATTCGCAACGTCGAGACAGCGTTGCGTTACGGCTATCTGGACGTGGACGAAGGGCAGTTGATCAGCCCCGCGCAGGCGAAAAGATCGTCGCCGAGCGAAGTCTGTTTGCTCGTCACAGGCTCTCAGGGAGAACCGATGTCGGCGCTCGCCAGAATGTCGGTTGATTCGCACAAGGACGCGAGCGTGCTGGCTGGCGACACGGTGGTGATTGCCGCGCGGCAGATTCCCGGCAATGAGCGGTCAATCTCGCGGATGATGAATCACCTCTTCAAGAAAGATGCGCGGGTGATTGATTCGAGCATCGCGCGAATTCACGTTTCGGGGCACGGGCGCGAAGGCGATTTGAAAATTATGTATGACGCCGTGCGTCCGAAATTTCTGATTCCGATCCATGGCGAAACCCGCCAGCTTTACCGCCACGCCGAAGCCGCGCGCAAGTGGGGCGTGCCGCGCGACCGCATCGTATTGTCCGAAAGCGGCGACATCATCGAACTCGACGAAAACAGCGCGAAGGTTGCGGACAAGGTGGCTGTGGGCCGCACGCTGATTGACGATTCGGGCACCGGACGGATTGATGAACTGGTGCTGCGCGACCGGAAGCATCTGGCTTACGACGGAATCGTGCTGCCGATCGTGGCGATTAATAAAGCGTCTGGCGAACTGGAATCCGCTCCCGAAGTCATCCAGCGCGGTCTGGCTTTGAGCGACGACGGCGCTGAGTTCTTAAACAAGGCCAGAGTCATCGTCGGCGAAACCGTAGTCAGCGCCAGTCACGAAGAGCGTGTAGATTGGGCCGTGATCAAGGAAAAAATACGGCTCGACCTCAAACGCTATATTCAGAAAGAAACCGGGCGCAGGCCGATGATCATCCCGGTTGTGCTTGAAATTTAATGAATGGGTAATTCGCGGCATTGCGGACTTCAATCGCGGAACTGTTGTCAGCGCCATTGTCACTCATAGTTGACAGATCGGTTGACAGCAAAGCCAATTGTTGACATCAGTCCTCTCATAATACGCCCACACTTGGCCAATCTTCGTTACAAAACGTAGTCCTGCCGATATTCAGCAGGGCCAGACCAGCGGCATAAAGATTGCAACCACAACCAATCGTTAAGTAACGGCATCACAGCCCGCGAAATCAACACTCAAGTAAATTGCAGCTTGAGACTTTGCATTCGCAGATGACTTGCCTGCTCGCACATTACGACGAGAGCCCACGGGTTGTCATTGTGCTCCCACGATCGAAAGCTAATTGAATTTTCTATTGATATGGTTCGGATCGAAGATCAATTCAGACTGAGGTCCGATCAAGGAGAATTGGTGTCTCCAACTCGAACTTAAATGATCAAACTAAACAAACGTTGTAAAAGGAGTATACACACAATGCGAACCTCACGCCGTTTTTCATCTTTGCCGGTCTTGGCGGCGCTCTTCCTGATGTCGGTCACGGCTCTGGCCGCCGATCCGGGATTGCCTTTTTCGGATGATTCTCCCGTCAGCGATCAAAAAGCAGGCTCGGTTTTGTTCTATAACATCTACACTTCCAGCGCGACCACTCCCGCAAGTGAGAACACGCGCATCAACATCACCAACACGTCGTCGAGCAGGGCGGTTTCTGTCCACCTCTTCTTCATTGATGGTTCGTCGTGCAGCCCGGCTGACAGCGTGCTTTGCCTGACTCCGAATCAAACGGCCAGTTTCAACGCGGCGGACTTCGATCCGGGCACGATGGGCTACATCGTCGCGATTGCGATGGATGGAAACGGCTGCCCGATCAAACACAATTTCCTGATCGGCGATGAGTACGTGAAATTCGCGACGGGCCACGAAGCCAATCTGGGCGCCGAGGCTGTCGGCGGAGTCAACGTTCTGCCTTGCGATGATACGGCGCCGGTCCATACGCTGAATTTCAACGGCAATGAGTATGGCCGTCTGCCGGCGACAGTGGCGGTGGACAATATTCCAAGCCGCGTTGATGGCAATGACACGCTGCTCATCCTCAACCGCCCGTCGGGTAATCTGTCGGTCGGCGCCGATCCGATTGGCGCTGTCGCGGGACTTCTTTACAACGACTCCGAGAACGCCTACAGCTTTTCGTTCACGACCAACCAGTGCCAGATCAAATTCAGCGTCAATAACACGATCCCGCGCACGGCGCCGCGCTTCACGACCGTCGTTCCGACGGGCCGCACGGGCTGGATGAAGCTGTACACGTATCGGGATATTCCGTTGCTCGGCGCGGTGATTAACCGGAGCGAGGCGGCCAACGCTTCGCCGGGAGCTTTCAATCAGGGCCACAACCTGCACAAGCTGAGACTGACGAATTCAAGCGTCACCATCCCGATCTTCCCGCCGAATTGCGGCTGATCAAAACTACCTCACCCCGAAAACAGTTCAGGCCGGTCGCAATGACCGGCCTTTTTTACTTTCGGATTTTGGCGAATGACAGGCTGGAAAGTTACCCCGGTTATTTTCCCGCCGCCGCTACGGCCTTCTCAGCCGCGTCTTTCATTCCGTTGGCGACGATGAAGTTCAGGCCTGATTCTTTCAACACGCGTTGTCCTTCTTCGACGTTGGTTCCTTCGAGCCGGACGACAATCGGTTTGGTCACTTTCAGATTGCGGGCCGCTTCAACGACGCCGCGCGCAACCATATCGCAACGGACGATGCCGCCGAAGATGTTGACCAACACGGCTTGCACGTTCGGATCGGCCAGCAGAATTCTGAATGCGTTCTCGACGCGCTCCTGCGAAGCGCCGCCGCCGACATCCAGAAAGTTCGCAGGTTCGCCACCCGCCAGTTTGATGATGTCCATCGTGGCCATCGCCAGTCCCGCGCCGTTGACCATGCACGCGATGTTGCCGTCGAGCTTGATGTAATTGAGGTCGAATTTCGAGGCTTCGATCTCCAGCGGCGCCTCTTCGTTCAGGTCGCGCAGTTCGGCGTATTCTTTGTGCCGGTAGAGCGCGTTGTCGTCGAAATTTACCTTTGCGTCCAGCGCGTAAAGCTCGCCGTCTTCGGTCAGCAGGAAGGGATTGATTTCGAGCAGCGAAGCATCCATTTCGACGAATGCGCGATAAAGCGCGAGCATGAACTTAGTCGCCTTGCCGATCAGTTCCGGCGCGAGGCCGAGACCGAATGCCAGATTGCGCGCCTGGAACGCCTGCATCCCGACCGCCGGGTCAATGTGCTCCTTCAAAATCTTTTCCGGCGTCTTTGCCGCGACTTCTTCAATGTCCATGCCGCCAGCGGCGGAAGCCATAAAGACCAGCCTCGACTCTGCGCGGTCGAGCAGCATTCCCAGGTAAAATTCCTGCTTGATCTTCAGCCCTTCTTCGATCAGCAGCGTGTGAACCGTGCGGCCTTCGGGGCCGGTCTGGTGTGTGACCAGATTCATGCCGATCATCTGTTTGGCCAGATTGTGAACATCTTCCGTCGTGCGGGCCAGTTTGACGCCGCCGCCTTTGCCGCGTCCGCCAGCGTGGATTTGCGCTTTGACGACTACGGGCAGGCCCAATTCCTTGGCGGCCTCTTCGGCCTCGGCGACTGAACGGGCGACGAAGCCGCGCGGTACTTTGACATCGAAACGGCGCAGCAACTCCTTGCCTTGATACTCGTGAATCTTCATAGAAATGCCTCGGTGAATTGTGATGATTTGATCGTTGCCTGAAAAACGAAGCGGGAGTTTAAGAGCGAGTAGTTCAAAAGGCAAGCGTTGCGTCTTCCGATCTTTCGTTGAAATGCGAGCGCGAAATCAGACCGATTAGAATGATTGTCGAAGCGAATGATGGACTGTATACTCCGCGCGCGACCGGCTGAAGATCGCATTCGAAGTTTCATCCGCTACGCCAAAAAAATTACTTGAACACCGGGCCTTATGTCTCAGAGACCGCTTCCAAGATATTTCGTCGGCCGCTCCGAGCGGCAAACGCCCGGCGAAGTCTTTCCTCCCGATCACGTCGTTGACTGCTTCTTCGTCGGCGCTCGCCATCTTGCCGCGCGCGAATGGGCGGTGGCGGTTGACGCCGCCGGCAATCTGCAAGCTCTGCCGCTCGATGACATCCGACTTTCCGAGGCGATTCAGGCGGAACTGGCTTACCACGAAATGAGCGGCGGGCGTGGACGATTGCTCGAAGCTTCGGAGTGTTTTCTTTTCTCTCTCGAATTGCTTGAACAGCCTGCTGGAACGCCGGGATGGAACGATCCGGTTTATTTGTACGGAACTCTTTACGGCCCTTGCCCGGCTTATGAAAAGGCTGCGGGTGTCGAAGGGCAGTTGGCCATCACGCGCGGAGATTTGCTGGAAGGGCTGATCCGGAGCGCCGATCACGCTTTCAAATACGCCAGGCCCGGAGCTGAAAGCGCGCCGCCGCGCTGTTTTCACCTGACGCTTCCGGCTGACCGCGAGGAAGAGATTCGCCAGGGTATGGGAATCGTGCTGGCTTATCCGTTGCTGCCGGAGGAATTGATTCTGACCGATGTTTCAAACGAAATCGTCGTCAAACAGCTTATTTACGACACCCTCATTGCGATCAAGGAAGACCTGGAGCGCGAACGCGTCGCTCATCCGCTGCGCTCGATGGTCATTCCGGTTCCCAGCCGTTTTATGCTGGAACAACAACTGATGGCGGAGGGCTATTCGATCAGGAATGGCTTCGCCGTCAAAAAGGCGCAAGGCGGAGAGGGCTTCAAGGGCTTTCTCGCCGGGGTTTTCGGTTCGCTGATGAACGATAGCCTCGAACTTCCGCCGGAAGCCGATGTAGACGAATTTCTGGAAATCGCCGGACGCGTGTTGAACTCGTTGCCCGTTTGGCCTTCGCCGCGAGCGGCGGCTCTGCGAACACGCGTCAAACCGGCTCCGGCAGAAGCTCATTGCAATCGTCGCCCGGCGCAACCGCCGCAGACCAGAATCCCACAGTCAGGAGAGATCAGGCCACGCGCGCCGGTTCGCCCGATCAGACAAAGTGATGAGCCGCCCGATTGGATGCGCGATTTCATCGCCGCTCATCACCGGCCAAACGCCGCGTCGCCCAGATTGACTTCGACGCTGGGAGTAAAAAAGCCGGCCCCATCGCCCAAACCGGAATGGATGAAAGATTTCGAGTAGCTTTCGATTACTCAATCTACCGAACAAATTCAGAAAGGCAGGTTTTGCATGTCACACGAAAGACCAGTTGAGCCGTTTTCCGATATTCACGTCGAGGGCGGGCGCGTCAGAGCCACGCTGCTCCACGACCCGACGGTCGAAGGCTTGGATATGGCGATTTACATGGACGGGTCGGGCAGTATGCAGGAGGAATACGCCTATCAGAAGAAGAGCCGCAATCTGTGGGAATTCCTTTTCGGCAATCCATCGATCACATTGCCGAATCTGGTGGAACCGCAGGTTCAGTGGATGCTGGAATATCTGGCGACCAAAGACCGCAACGGCGTTTTGCGCGTCGCATATTGGGCGTGCGGAAGCGAAGGACGCGGAATCGAACTCGTGGGCGATCTGCCAGGCTCCGCCGCGCGAAGCTACAAATTCCCCGGCCCGCGCGCGCAGGGAGCGGCGACTCGGCTGGAACCGGCGATGAAGGATTACATCGGCTATCTGAAAGCTCAGATTCCGCGCGGGGCGCGGCGCGGCTGCGTGGTTTTCGTCACTGACGGCGTTTTGCACGACGCCGAAGAGGTCAAGGATTACAGCCGCAAGATCGCCAAAGAAATCGCAAGAGGCAGATTGCCGCGCACGAATTTCATTCTGGTCGGAGTCGGTGGCGAAGTTGACGAAGAGCAGATGGAAGACATCTGCCACGAAGAGTATCCGGGCGTCGGCCATCTCTGGTGCCATCGCATCGCCGAAGAGATCAACCAGGTCGCGGAGCTTGTGGCCGTGCTGGTTGACGAAACGATGACGGTGGCGGCGGGTGGCACGATCTATGATGATCGCGGCGATGTGTTGAAAGTTTACGAAGCCCGACTGCCCGCCGTGCTCGAATTCGACATCTCCGAAGGCGCGACGAGCTTCACGCTCGAAGTCAACGGCCAGCGTTTCACACAACCGCTGCCTGAAGAAGACGAGCATCACGGCGAAGAAGAAGACGAGGATCATCACTGATGGCGCACAAACACGAAGTAATCGTCAAACCTTTTTCCGACGTTCACAACCGCGATGGGAATGTAATCGCCACGTTGCTGCACGACCCGACAGTCGAAGGGCTGGATGTCGCGCTTTACATGGACGGTTCGGCCAGCATGGAGGACGAGTACGGGCCGCGCGGAATCCTGGCGAAGCTGGGGCCGGTGCGGAATCAGGTCGAGCCGCAGATGCGATGGATGCTGGAATATCTGGCGAGCAAAGACCGCGACGGCGTGTTGCGTGTCGCTTACTGGGCGACGGGCGACGGGGCGCAGATCGAGGTCGTCGGCGATCTGGCGGGCGCCGATGCGCAGAGCTATAAATTTCCCGGCCCGCAATTTTACGGCAAGGGAACTGTGATGTTGCCCGTGCTGCGCGATTACGTCGCTCACATTCGCCGTGAAGTGAACAACGGGGCGCGGCGCGGATTGGCCGTCATCATTACCGACAGCCAATTGCACGACGCCGAAGACGTGAAGGCTTATTCCGCTCAGGTCGCCAGGGAGATCGCCGCCGGGCGATTGACGCGCGTCAATTTCGTTTTGGTCGGAGTCGGCGAACAGGTTGACGAAGAGCAGATGGAGGACATTTGCCACGAAGAGTATCCGGGCGTCGGCCATCTGTGGTGCCATCGCGTCGCCGACCGGATGGAGGAGATGGCTGAACTGGTCGCCGTGCTGGTTGACGAAACGATGACGGTGGCGGCGGGCGGGACGATTTACGACGACCGGGGTAATGTGCTGAAAGTTTACGAGGCGCGCCTGCCTGCGGTGCTCGAATTCAAAGTCCCGGAAGGCTGCGCGAGTTTCACGTTGGAAGTCGCGGGGCAGCGTTTCACTCAACCTTTGCCGGAAGAGGATCACGACGAAGAGGAAGAATCGCGGGGCTTTCAGGATGTTGACCATCATAGTGAACCTCCGCCACGCGGGAAACGTCATCGCCACTGAATCAGCCGGGAGAACGTCGTATGGCCAGTCACGAATCGCATCAGGTAAAGGAAAAATCGCACGATCATCACCACGAATGCGGGCACGATCACGAACACGGCCCGGAATGCAATCACGCTCATCACGGCCATCACGAGCACGGCCCAGGCTGCGGCCACGATCATCATCACGAACACGAAGCCGAGCACGAACACGTTCACGGCCCCGGTTGCGATCACGACCACGACCACGATCATCAACCGCGCAAACGACGGGAAGCCTACATCGGCGCGAGGCCGGCGGAGAATGGCGGCGCCGCCTGCCAATTCGATCTGGACGCGGTGATCCCCGGCGAGACGGACGAGTTCGGCAGATTCGAGAAGCTGGAGCGATTGGTCGAAGCGCGGGTCGGCGTGACCGACGCGCACGTGCGGCGCGACGCGGGGCACGCTGAACTCTGCGTTCATTACGACCAGCGGCAACTTGCGCTGGCGCAGGTCGTGTCGCTGGTTCAGTCGGTGGGCGCGGATGTCTCGAAACGCTACCTGCAAAAATCCTGGTTCGTGCGCGGGATGGATTCGGCGCAATGCGCTTACGTGATCGAGCACGTGCTGGATCGCACGCCTGGAATTCTGACCGCGAACGTCGCTTACGCAGCGGAGCGGCTGGTGATCGAGTACGACAGCGAAGCGATCACTCCGCGTCAGATCGAAGCGCGAGTGAAGGCCATCGGTTACGAACTCGAAGAGCCTGATCGCGGTCACGTCTGTTCGCATCACGCCCACGCGGGCGGGTTGGCGCCGAAATTGGAGATGCCGCTGGTAATCGTCTCCGGCGTCTTGATCGCGCTTGGTTTGCTCGCCGGATGGCTGTTTGATTTGCCTCAGATCGTACCGACTGCGCTGTTCGTACTGGCCCTGATCTCAGGCGGTTTTTTCGCTGTGCGTGGCGCGGCGCTTTCGCTGCGGCAGGGAATCGCCGACATCGAAACGTTGATGGTGCTGGCCGGGGTCGGCGCGGGGTTGGCGGGGGCGTGGTTTGAGGGAGCGTTCCTGCTTTTTCTGTTCAGCCTGGGGCACGCGCTCGAACACCGCGCGATGGAGCGGGCGCGGCGCGCCATCGAATCGCTCGAAAAGCTGCGTCCCGAAACAGCGCGCGTCAAAACAGGCGATGAAATAAAAGAAATCCCAGTCGGGAAAGTCGAGCGCGGGAATGTCATCATCGTCAGACCCGGCGACCGTGTGCCGCTCGACGGTGTGATTCGCGCGGGTGAGTCCTCGCTGGATCAAGCGGCGATCACCGGCGAATCAGTCCCCGTTGCGAAAGGCCCCGGCGACACGGTCTTCGCCGGAACGATCAACACCGACGGCGCGCTCGAAATCGAAGTCACGAAACTTTCAGCCGAATCGGTGCTCGCGCGAATAGTTGATATGGTCGCTGAAGCCGAGGCGCAAAAAAGTCCGACGCAACGATTCGCCAAACGGCTTGAACAAGTCTTCGTTCCGGTGGTGCTGGTGGCCGCGCCGTTGCTGACCGTATTTCTGATGGTTCAGGGCGCTGGATTCAAAGCGGCGCTGCTGCGTGGAATATCGTTGCTGGTCGCGGCGTCGCCCTGCGCGCTGGCGATTGCGACGCCAGCGGCTGTGCTCTCGGCCGTTGCGCGCGCGGCCCGAGGCGGCGTGTTGATCAAAGGCGGCGCGCATCTGGAAACATTGGGCAAAGTGGCCGCGATGGCGTTCGACAAGACCGGCACGCTGACCGTCGGCAAACCGCGATTGATCACCGTCGCGCCCGCGCCGGGCGTGAGCGAGGATGAATTGCTCACCGTAGCCGCCTGCGCCGAATCGCATTCATCGCATCCGCTGGCCGTCGCGGTGGTTGAAGGCGCGCGCGCACGCGGGATCGAAACATCGGCCGCCGAAAGCTGTCAGGCGGTTCACGGCAAGGGCCTTCGCGCGGTCGTCGGCGGAGAGCAAGTCTCGGTCGGCAACCTGGCATTGTTTGAAGGCGAGGACGCGCCGGAGAACATCGCTGCTGGAGCAAAAGAGTTGGAGTCGGCGGGACAGACGACAATGGTGGTCAAACGCGGAGAGCGTTTTCTGGGTGTATTGGGTGTGGCCGATACGCTGCGCCCTGAAGCCAAAGAGACTTTGTCCGCTCTGCGCCGCATCGGAATCAGGCGCAACGTCATGCTTTCGGGCGACAACCTGCTGGTCGCAAAAACCGTCGCGGCGCAGGCGGGCATTGATGAAGCACGCGCTCCGCTGATGCCCGACGGCAAGGTTGCGGCGTTGCGCGGACTGGCCAAAGAAGGCGGCGTGGCGATGGTCGGCGACGGAGTGAACGACGCGCCCGCGCTGGCGGCGGCTTCCGTAGGCATCGCGATGGGCGGCGCTGGATCGGACGTCGCGCTCGAAACAGCCGACCTGGTGCTGATGAGCGAAGGGTTGGGCCGTCTGCCGTTCGCGGTGAAACTGTCGCGCACGGCCAGCGGCGTGATCTTTCAGAACCTGGTGATCGCGTTGGGAGTGAGCGCCGCGCTGATCGTCGCTTCGATCTTCGGCTGGGCGCCGATCAGCCAGGCCGTGATCCTGCACGAAGGCAGCACTCTGCTGGTGGTGGCGAATGGGCTGCGGCTATTGATGTTTCGTGGCTGATGGCAAATGAACGATGTCCGCGTCAGCGAAAGGGTGATGGGCGGGGTGAGGAGAAGACGCGCGGCTTTGGCCAGCGGCGAATCCCATCACCCTTTCACAGGTCAGCAGGACGGCGGGAAGACCGGGATTGTCAGGGACGCGGAACTGGTCAGCGTCAGCGTATGCAGGTTATGGCCCTGATTGAACGCGCCCGGACTGGACAGGTGATTCGGATTGAAATTGATCGTCGCGCCGATGATCGCCGCGTCGTTGTATGACCAGAGTTTCAGCCATCCGCTGCGCCCGGATGGGATGATCTGGCCGTAACGCGGCGTGGTGCGCGGGAAATTGTTCGATAAAACCGCTCGAAACTGGCAGACGTTGGGATTAAACGAAAAGCTGTATAAATTCTCGGCGTCATCGAACAAGACGCCAAAGACTGATTCCAGTTTCGCCGCGCTGGTGAACAGGTTGCCGCCGATGCGATTGAGGACGAGCATCGTCTCGTTCCCGTTCGCACGATCGGGCAGATTGTCGGCGGCGACTGTTCGCGGCAGCATGTTGTAACTCACGCCGTTGAAATTCAGATCCGCCGAGGCGGAACTCGCTGAGCAGGGCGTTTCCTCAAGCAGCCCCGGCAAAGCGGACACCGCGACCGCGCCCAGATTCGCCGTGTGAATGCCGCCGATCTTGACGTACTCGTCCCCGATCAATTCGTTGAAAACCACCGGGCATCCGTCAGCATTAACAGCCACCGCAATCAGGTAACCGGTAATGCCGGGATCCAGATCCGACATCAAAAAACTGGTCGTCTGATTGGCCGTCAGGCAGACGTAAGCGTCGCTGACCGAGCAAGTGGAGCCGTCAATCAGAAACATGTGGACGAAGGCGTTACGCGTTGAGTCGGTGTTGGTGATGTTGACGCGCGTGTTCTGCAAATTCGAGGCGCTGACCAGCGAAGAGTAAATGGGAAAGATCAACACCGATCCGGCTTTTTGATCGCTGATCACGGAACTATCAGCCAGACGAACGCCCGGGTCCTGGGCCAGATTGAAAGCGCCGCCCGCAGTCGTTCGGACTTCCGCCGCCGCCGCCATGCTGATAGCCGCTGCGGCGAAGACCAATAGCACGGCGAGTAACAAAGCGACACGGGTGGAGGCGCTCTTTTTCTTCAGTTGTTTCGGCGATGTGAATGCGCGATGCAGGCGAGGCAGGGAAATCCAGTTGAATTGTCGCATTTTTCGGTAACCTCATTCTTGTTGCGTCATGGCCGACGGAGGGCAATCTCAGACCTGACTTGACGTGGCAGGGGAGTAAACAGACAGAGCCAGCGCCAGCCAGCGTCAAACGGATGCCGGGGCAGCTTCTGTTGACCAGAATTTTTGTCGTGCGGTGAAAGCGGAACCGTCAGGGCGCGCAGCCGGAGCAATAACGTGAGGCTTGCTTTTGTGTGAATCGTAATTTATTGGGGGGAAGATCACCGCCCAGTGATTGCGGTGGCAGGCCTGAAGGCATTGAATTTTTCCCACCAGCCCCGGCCTACAGTTGATTCATCACATGCCCAATGAAGTGATTTTCGGTCAGCGAGGCTCAAGGGGAACTGCTTTTTTGAAATGCGCATCGAAGTGAGGAACGCTCGCTAACCGGGGCGCATTTTAGTTGCGCTCCGAGGCCCTGTCAATTATTTATCAAGGAAAACCGCGTTTGCTTTTTACAAACGCGATACGTATCATACGCCTTCGCTTGGGCAGCCCTGCTGCGAGCGCATTTCAGAGCAGTCGAAACCGTCAATGACCGGAGAACGAGACAACAACCTGATGTTTTGCGCGGCGCGGCGCCATCACGCCCGCTTCCATTCGCCATCAAGTCTCTCTGGCCCTTCCGGTCATTCAGCCCACTCCTGGCGTTGCTCATCGTCATCATCGTCCTGGCCATCATGTTGGTCGTGGTAAAAGATTGAGCGCCGCTCCCCGAACCTCAAATCAGTTTCCAATCATTCATAAACTAGAAAGGCTGGTTTCATAACAGCATGAAAATTCTGATCAGCGATAATCTTTCCAAAGTCGGTGTAGACCTGCTCAGGCGGCACGAGCAGTTCCAGGTTGACGTCAACACCGGTTTGAAGCCTGAAGAATTGAAAAAGATCATCGGCGGTTACGACGCCCTGATCGTCCGCAGCGAAACCAAAGTTACCGCCGAAATCATCGGCGCGGCGAATAACCTGAAAGTCATTGGCCGCGCTGGCACTGGCGTGGACAACATTGACGTTCCCGCCGCAACTGCGCGCGGCATCGTCGTGATGAACGCCGCAGGCGGCAACAGCGTGACCACCGCCGAACACACCATTTCATTGATGATGTCGCTCGCGCGCAAAATCCCGCAGGCCCACTCGAAGCTCAAAGCGGGCAAATGGGACAAGAAAAGTTTCATGGGCGCCGAACTCGCCGGAAAAACTCTGGGCGTGATCGGACTCGGCAACATCGGCAAGATCGTCGCCTCGCGCGCCCAGGGGTTGGCGATGAAGGTCATCGCTTACGATCCGTTCATCACCAAAGATGTCGCCTCGCGCGCGGGCATCGAACTGGCCACGCTCGACGAAGTCTTCGAGCGGTCTGATTTCGTCACCGTTCACACGCCGCTGACCGAAGAAACGCGCGGCGTCATCGGTCAGGCGGCCTTCGCTAAAATGAAAAGCGGCGTGCGCGTCATCAACTGCGCGCGCGGCGGTTTGGTTGACGAACAGGCGCTCTACGACGCGATCAAATCGGGCAAGGTCGCGGGAGCCGCGCTCGATGTTTTCGAGCAGGAGCCTGTGCCGGCGGATCATCCGCTGCTGACGCTCGACGAAGTGATCGTCACGCCGCACCTGGGCGCTTCGACGCACGAGGCTCAGGAATCGGTCGCCGTCACGATCTCCGAGACGGTGGCGAACTTCCTGCTGACGGGCGCAATCGCAGGCGCGGTCAACGTCCCGGCGGTTTCCGCTGAAGCGCTCGAAACGATGCAGCCTTATCTGACGCTCGGTGAAAAGCTCGGCGATTTCCAATCCCAGTTCTTCAACCAGCCGGTCAGCGAAGTTCAAATCAGTTACAGCGGCGAAGTGGCCGATCTCGACGTGCGCCCGATCACTCAGGCTGTTTTGACCGGATTGCTCAAACAGGTCAGCGCCCGCGTCAATCAGGTCAACGCCTCGGTGATCGCCGAAGAGCGCGGACTGCGCGTGACCGAATCGAAAGCCCGCGCCGCGCAGGATTTCACCACGCTGATCGAAGTCGTCGTCCGCAACGAAAAAAACGAGAGCAAAGTCGCGGGCACGCTCTTCGGTCGCGGCGAACAACGCATCGTAACGATTGATTCGTACCGCCTGGAAGCGGCGCCGCAAGGCAACATGCTCATCGTGCGCAACGGCGACCAGCCGGGCGTCGTCGGTCGCGTGGGAACTTTTCTCGGCGATCACGGCATCAACATCGCGCAGCTTTATCTGAGCCGCAACAAGGCGGGCGGTGTGGCGATGTCGGTTTATCAGGTTGACAGCGCGCTCGACGCGGCGACGCTCAACGAACTGTCGAAATCGCCGCACGTGATTTCAGTTAAACAGATCAGTCTGTAAATTGGTGGTTAGAGGGCAGAAATGTTTGGTCACGTACTTTTAAAACCAGAAATTGGACGCGCGCCGGTTTATGACAACGTCTATAACAAGGACGGGAGACTCCAACAATTCACCTGTATCAGTTGCGCTCACGAAGTGCCCCTAGATGTTGAGCGATGCATTAGTGCAGAAGCATGTGATCCAGAGTCTGTGTTGGGACCTGAGAATGGGGATGCGGTTCGTGAGCACTTCGGCATTCTTAAGAGGTCTTTGGAACATGGATGGCCCTTCGTTAAGATCCATACCTGTTCCAATTGCGGTTGCCGTTATTTGGTGTATGTTGCAATGCTTGAGCCGCATAACGGCTGGCGCCAAGCAATACTTCAAGGCATCACTGAGTTCGTGCCTTCTAACCAGTCAATGCAGCGGGTGCGGTTCCCGCGCCGCTGATTTCCGGTGTTGGTGGTTGGTAGTTGGTTGAGGAACGATTCAGCTAATCACCAACCACTAACCATCAACCACCAACCACCAACCAATGCTCGCAAAACGAATCATCCCCTGTCTCGACGTTGATCGCGGTCGCGTGGTCAAAGGCATCAGCTTCGTCAATCTGGTTGACGCTGGCGATCCCGTCGAGCAGGGCGCGCGTTACGACCGCGAAGGCGCCGACGAGTTGGTCTTTTTGGACATCACGGCTTCATCCGACCGGCGCGAGATCGTGGCCGACATGGTTCGGCGCGTGGCCGACCGCGTCTTCATCCCATTCACGGTCGGTGGCGGCGTCCGCACGGTCGAAGACGTTCGCGCGATCTTGAAGGCCGGGGCCGACAAGATTTCGGTCAACACGGCGGCGGTGCAGAGTCCCGATTTGATCCGCGAAGGCGCCGAGCGGTTCGGCGCGCAATGCATCGTGGTGGCCATTGACGCCAAACGCCGCAACGCTTCGCCGCAAAGCTGGGAAGTTTATTTGCACGGTGGACGCACGCCGACGGGCATTGACGCGGTCGAATGGGCGCAGCGGGCGGCTGACCTGGGCGCAGGCGAGATTCTTTTGACGAGCATGGATTGCGATGGGCGCAAAGATGGCTATGATTTGGAACTGACGCGCGCAGTCGCCGAGGCGGTCAACATCCCCGTCATCGCTTCGGGCGGCGCGGGCAAACTCGAACACCTTTACGACGCTTTCACCGCAGGCAAAGCCAGCGCCGCGCTGGCCGCTTCGATCTTCCATTTCGGAGAGTTCACCATAGGCGAAGCGAAACAATACCTGCGCGAACGAGGAATATTGATGAGATAAACAGTTAAGGAGTTTCGCAAGATGAAGTGGTCAATCAGAATTACAACCTCACTCACCTCACTATTGATTTTGACCGGGGCTGTCGTGATTGCGGCGGCTCAAACCAAAAACAGTTCATCGCCGACGGCGACGGCTTCCGCATCGGCTTTTGAATCGAAGGAGATCAAATTCGACGGCATGAACGTCCAGCTTGCTGGAACGCTTCTTTCTCCGAAGCTGGAAGCGGGCAAGCGCGCGCCTGCGGTGTTGATCATCGCCGGTTCGGGGCCGACCCCGCGCGACGGTTTGACGTTCGGAACGGCGAAGCAGTTGATCTACCGCGATCTGGCCGAATACCTGACGGCGCGCGGTTACGTCACGCTGCGTTACGACAAACGCTGCGTGGGCGCGAGCCAGTGCGTGAAGCCCACCTCGTTCGACGATTTCATTGACGACGCCCGCGGCGCCATTGATTACCTGCGCGAACAGCCGCAGGTTGACGCCAAACGCATTTTCCTTTTCGGCCACAGCGAAGGCGGCCTGATTGCGACGATCATCGGCGCGAACGATGACAGCGGGCTGGCCGGAGTGATTCTGGCCGCGATGCCGGGCCGCACGATGGGTAAATTGATGCGCGAACAGATTCAGAACCGAATGACCGAGGCTGGTAAGCCGCAGGCGGAGATCAGCGTTTACCTGGCGAAATACGACCGCGTCATCAGAGGTTTGATGAACGGTCATACGAATTTCTCGAAGGAGACTTTGAACGAGAAAGACCCGTATGACGCGCTGCTGCTTGGCCTGATCAACCAATACAATGTCGTCGTCGCGCTGCTGATCAACGATCCTTTGCAGATCATCAACAACGTCAAATTCCCGTTGCTGGCCGTGCAGGGCAGGAAAGATATTCAAGTCGCGGTGAAGGACGCGCAGTTTCTGGAAGAGGCTCTGAAGCGCTCGCATCATCCCGACGCGACGGTGGTCGTGCTCGACGACGTTGACCACCTGATGAAAACCAACAAAGGCGCGGCTGGGCTGGCGTCTTACGCCGACGCCTCGCGTCCGCTGGATGCGAAGCTGCTCGCTGTTGTGACTGACTGGATGCAGAAGAAATCGAAGTAGGCAGATAGTGGTTGGTGGTTGGTGGTTGGTAATAGCCTGATCAGGCTATTACCCGACAGACCAGCCACCAGCCACCAACCACCAACTATGTCCGAGTTGTTAATTCAAAATCTGAAGTTCGACGATCACGGGTTGATCACGGCCATCGTGCAGGACAATGACACGAACGATGTGTTAATGGTCGCGCACATGAACGCCGAAAGTCTGGCGAAGACCTTGCAGACGGGCGAGACGTGGTTTTGGAGCCGCTCCCGTCAGGAGCTTTGGCGCAAAGGCGCGACTTCGGGTAACACGCAACGCGTCGTTGACATCCGCCTGGATTGCGACGGCGACGCGCTGCTAGTGCGTGTCAACCCGAACGGCCCGGCGTGTCACACCGGCGAGCGCACCTGCTTTTTCCAAACGGCGGGCGGCGCGAAAGAAATGGAGAGGCCGAAATCCGCGAAGCCAGCCGAACGCGTCGAATCGCAATTGGCGCAACTGGCGCTGGTCAACGTCGCCGCGATGGACGTTGGCATCCTGCTGCAGGACTTGTTCAAACTGATTCAGGAGCGGAAAGATCAGCGGCCTGAAGGTTCTTACACGAGCTATCTTTTCAACAGCGGCCTCGACAAGATACTCAAGAAAGTCGGCGAGGAATCCGCAGAGACAATCATCGCGGCGAAGAACGCCGACGAGAGCGAAGGACGCAAACAGCTTTCGGCTGAAATCAGCGACCTGCTTTATCACCTGCTGGTCTTGATGGTCGAACGCGAAGTCAGCTTGCACGACATCGCCGCCGAACTGAGCGCCCGCGCGGGCAAACCGGCGAAACCGAAATGAATGGGAGTGGGGAGTAGGGAGTAGGGAGTAGGGTTTCTTCCTCCCCATTCCCCATTCCCCACTCCCCACTCCCAACATATGCCCTCAATCACTCCCGCAACCTACGAAGAATTTCTGGCGATGGCCGCTGAAGGCACGGTTGTGCCGCTGGTCAAAACGGTAATGGCCGATTTGCTGACGCCCGTCTCGGCCTATCTGCGCATCGAGCGCCAATCGCCGCACGCCTTCCTGCTCGAATCAATCGAAGGCGGCGAGAAGATCGCGCGGTATTCGTTCCTCGGCTGCGCGCCGCATACCATCGTTCGAGCGCGCAACATTGCCGGTGACAAATGGGATCAGGCGGAGATCACGATTGAACGCGCCGGCAAATCGAACGAAAAGATCGTCGCGCCGCTGCTGGATGTGATGCGCGACCTGATGCGCAAACATCGCCCGGTCAACGCGCCGGGATTGCCTCCGTTCACGGGCGGCGCTGTCGGGTATTTCGGCTACGACGCCGTGCGCTGGTTCGAGCGGTTGCCGAATCGGGCCAAAGACGATCTGGAAATGGACACGGCGGTCGTCATGTTTTTTTCCAGCCTGCTCGCGTTCGACCACGTCAAACACCAGATTCAGATCATCGCCAACGTCTTCACCGACGGCGAAAAGGACGGAGAGAAGCTGCGCGAAAAATACATCGCCGCGTGCGGTGAGATCGCGCGGCTGGAGGCTTCGCTGGCCGCTCCGGTCGAACCACCGCCGCTCGCTCGCCGCGCCGAGCCTTTGCAGGTCGGCTCGAACATGAGCAAAGAGCATTACCTGAATTCGATCGAGCGGATCAAGGAATACATCCGCGCGGGCGACGCGTTCCAGGTCGTCTTCGCGCAACGCTTCGAGACTGAAATCACCACGCATCCGTTTCAAATCTACCGCGCGCTGCGTGTCGTCAATCCGTCGCCGTACATGTTCTTTCTGAAACTCGGCGGGGAAGAGAATTTGCTGGGCGCTTCGCCGGAGATGCTGGTTCGTTGCGCGGGCAGGGAGTTGGAGTATCGCCCAATCGCCGGGACATACAAGCGCGGCGCGAACGAGGCTGAAGATGAAGCGTTGGCCGAAGCTCTGCTCCACGACGAGAAGGAGCGCGCCGAGCACGTGATGCTGGTTGATCTGGGCCGCAACGATCTGGGGCGCGTTTCGGAATACGGTTCGGTCAAAGTGGCCGAGTTGATGTTCGTCGAACGCTTCTCGCACGTGATGCATCTGGTTTCGTCGCTCAAAGCGACTTTGCGCGAAGACCTCGATTGTTTCGACGCTCTGGCGGCGACCTTTCCGGCGGGCACTGTTTCCGGCGCGCCGAAAGTTCGCGCGATGGAGATTATCGAAGAGTTGGAGCCGACGCGGCGCGGCGCCTACGCAGGTTCGGTGATGTACTTCGATTATTCGGGCAATCTGGATTCGTGCATCGCGCTGCGGACAATGTACACGCGCGGGCGCAAGGCTTACGTGCAGGCCGGTGGAGGCATCGTCGCTGACTCCGTGCCCGAAACCGAGTTCATGGAAACGATCAACAAATCGCGCGCGCTGATCCGCGCGATTGAGATTGCGGAGAAAGAGCTATGAGAATGCGGAATGCGGAATGCGGAATGCGGAATTTCTCAAATCTCAAATTTCGAATTCCGGTGATCTGGTTGTCGCTCTGTTTGTTCGCTGTCGTCGGCTTTGCTCAGCCGCCGCGTAAGAAGAACGCGCCTCCACCGGGAGCCGAACCGCCGCCGGTTTCGCTGGAAGAAGCCGCGAGGCTCGAAGCCGTGATCACCACCGACGCGGGCGTGATCCGCTTCGAGTTCTTCCCCAACAAAGCGCCGAAGCACGTTCAGGCCTTCGTCAAAAACGCCCGCGCCCATTTTTACGACGGCTCGGCGTTTCACCGCGTGGTCCGCCTGGGAATTATTCAAGGCGGCGATCCGCTGTTGAAAGACCCGAAAACGCCGCGCGCGCGATGGGGCAGCGGCGCGTTGAATCAACTGCCTGACGAATTCAGCGATGTGAAGCACGTCACCGGCACGGTTTCGACGGTTCGCATTCCGGGCAAGGCCAACAGCGGCGGCGCTCAATTCTTCATCTGCGCTTCGGCGCAACCGCAACTCGATGGGCAGTTCTCGGCTTTCGGCCAGGTCACCGAAGGCATCGAAGTCGTAGACAAAATTTCGACCGGCGAAGCCGATGACGAGCAGAGGCTCAATACGCCGGTCAAAATCATCAGCGTCAAGATCGAGCCGAAACGCGAAGAGCCTTTCAAGGAAGCCAGCGTTGACGAGATGCGTAAAGAAGTCATCCTGCGCACGTCCCTGGGCGACATCACCGTCGCGCTCGATCCCGATCTGGCGCCGGAGCACGTGCGCAATTTTCTGAAGCTGACGCAGACGGGCTGGTACGACCACACGATCTTTCATCGCGTCGTGCCCGGCTTCGTCGTGCAGGGTGGAATGAGCCAGGGGCGTCCGGGAAACCAGACGCATTACGCCGACAAATGGATCCGTCCCCTGAAAGGCGAATTCAGTCAGACCCACAAACATATTCGCGGCGTGCTCTCGATGGCGCGGACCAATGATCCGAACTCCGCGCTCACATCTTTCTTCATCGTGCTCGCTCCGGCGGCGAATCTGGACGGCAAGTATTCGATCTTCGGCAAAGTCGTTGATGGTTTCGACACGCTGGAAAAGATGGAGAAGGCCCCGCGCAACGGCGAAACGCCCATCGAACGAATCGAGTTGATAGAAGCTGTGATCAAACCGTAGCGAATTACCGGAATGAGATTGAAGTTTTTACCACTGTTCTGTCTTATCTTGCTTTCATGTTCGATTGTCTTCGCGCAGGGAGTTGATGAACCGCCGAAGCCGCGAATCTCGACGCGTGAAGAGATTAAGTCCGAATTTGATTCCGTCCCGTGCAAAAACGGCGACCGCTTGAAAGCCGTCAAAGCGCTGTTTGAAAAGATGGGCGCGAAACCCGAAGAGATCGCGGTCGAGAAAGGCAGGGGAGTTGAAAACGTCGTGATCCGCAAAACCGCCGCGAACAATTCGTCTGAAAAGATCGTCGTCGGCGCGCATTACGACAAGACTTCGCAAGGCTGCGGCGCGATTGACAACTGGACGGGCGTAGTCGCGGTGGCCCACATCTACCGCGCGCTGAAAGACGTTCCGCTCAGAAAGAACGTCATCTTCGTCGCGTTCGGCGAAGAGGAGAAAGGCCTGGTCGGATCGTTGGGAATGACCGACGGAATTAGGAAAGAGCAGGCGGGCGAATATTGCGCGATGATCAACATTGACACTCTGGGGATGAGCATTCCGCAAACGCTCGACAACGTTTCGAGCAAAACACTGATTGATCTGGCCAGCGCCCTGGGCAGGGAACTGAACATTCAGGTCGCGCACGTTCGGATTGATAACGCCAGTTCCGATTCGGCTTCGTTCATCAAAAAGAAAATTCCGGCGGTGACGATTCACACGCTCAGCAAAGATTGGCAGAAGATTCTCCACAGCGGCGCCGATCAGGCGTCGAAGATCAATCACGAGAGCGTCTATCAGGGTTATCGTCTGGCGCTGGCCCTGCTGGTCAAAATTGACGAATCCGATTGTCAGGCTTTGAGAGAGAGTAAAGAGGGCAAGGAGAAGAAATGATCCTGGTCATAGACAACTACGATTCATTCACATACAACCTCGTGCAGTTCCTGGGCGAGCTTGGCGCCGATGTTCAGGTCGCGCGCAACGACCAGATTACGGTTGAAGAGATTGAAAAGCTCGCGCCCGAACGCATTGTGCTGTCGCCCGGCCCCTGCACGCCCGACGACGCCGGGATAACGCTGGATGTGATCCGTCATTTCGCCGGCAAGACGCCGCTGCTCGGAGTTTGTCTGGGTCATCAGGCGATGGGCCAGGCCTTCGGCGGGAACGTCATTCGCGCGCCTTACCTGATGCACGGCAAGACGAGTCAAATCCTGCACGATGGGCGCACGGTGTTTGAAGGCGTCGAAAACCCATTCACCGCCACGCGCTATCACTCGCTGATCGTTGACCGCGCCAGCGTCCCGCCGATGCTTGAAGTTTCCGCCACGACTTCGGATGGGTTAGTGATGGGACTCAGGCATCGCGAATTCATCTGCGAAGGCGTGCAATTTCACCCTGAATCAATAATGACGGCGGCGGGCAAGCGGTTGCTCGGCAACTTTCTCAAATTGAACTGATGCTTCCCGAACTACTCAACAAACTGATTGCGCGGCAAGACCTGGCTCAGCCTGAAGCCGCCGCTTTGCTCGAAGCGATTCTGGCCGAGGACGCGACCGATGCCCGCATCGCAGCCGCATTGATCGCGCTTGCGGGCAAAGGCGAAACCGAAGAGGAACTGGCCGGGTTCGCGCAAACGATGCGCGCACGCTGCGCCCGCGTTACGTCAAGGCATCAACTTTATGTTGACACCTGCGGCACGGGCGGAAGCGGCGCGAAGACGTTCAACGTTTCAACCGCAGTCGCGTTCGTCGTCGCGGCAGCCGGCGTGCCTGTGGCCAAGCATGGCAATGTCGGCGTGACTACGAAAGCCGGAAGCGCCGATGTGCTCGGCGCGCTCGGAGTCAAAGTTGATCTTGCGCCAGCGCGCGTCAACGAAATCTTTGACGAAATCGGCGTTTGCTTTATGTTCGCGCCGCTGCACCACGCGGCGACGAAGCGAGTGGCGATGGTGCGTCGCGAACTCGGTGTGCGCACGATCTTCAATCTGCTCGGCCCTCTGACCAACCCGGCGGGCGCGCCGTTCCAGGTCGCCGGCGTGTCGAATGAAGCTGCTTGCGAAAAAGTCGCGCGGGCGTTGGCGCGGCTGGGAACTCAGCGGGCGTGGGTGGTGCGCGGCGAAGACGGGCTTGATGAAATCACACTGGCAGGCAAAACGATCATTCACGCCGCGTCGCCGGAAGGTGTGGATCGTTTCGAGATAGCGCCCGAAGATTTCGGATTGCGGCGAGCGGCGCTTGAAAAACTGCGTGGAGGTTCGGCGGAAGAGAACGCCGCGATCATCCGCGACGTGCTCGAGGGGAAACGCGCGGACGAAGCGCGCGATCTGGTTTTGATCAACGCCGCCGCGACTTTGTACGTGGCGGGCGCGGCGCAAAAGTTCGATGCGGCGGTTGAATTGGCTGCGCGCGTCGTCGAAACGGGCGAGGCTCTGACAAAGCTGGAATTGCTGCAGCGACTGAGTCATGATCTTGCGCCCTGATGTACAGAGCCTTGCCAGTGTGTCCCACTTACCCAATTTTTACGGAGGAAAAAATATGATTGAAATCAGCCAAATCGGCCGAAGAATTCACATTGTCGGATTATTAACGGTGTTGCTATCCGTGGCAGTGTTGGGGCAAACAAAGGTGCCTGAAGGGTCGAAGATATTCATCGCTCCGATGGATGGCAACCTGCACGGGTTCATCGCGCCTGAAATCGTCAAGAAGAAGTTACCGGTGCTAGTCGTTATGGAGGAAAAGGATGCCGACTTTATTTTGACTGGGGCTTCGATTAAAGGTGATGACAAGTGGTACCACACCGTCTTTGGTGGAAAGGACAAGAATGAGGGAAACGTCCAGCTTATCAGCGTCAAGGATAAGACTATGGTCTGGGCCGGTGAGGCTGGAGATCGCTCCTTGTGGTGGGGAAGCCTAAGTCGTGGAGGACAGCGAAAGGTTGCTGATCGTTTGGTCAAAAAGATGAAGAAAGACCTGTTCGGCGAGTAGCCTTACTTTTCGGATTGTTTAAGTACCTGCCAGGGCATAATGCATTTAGGTGAGATGACCGATCTTGCCTAGTGCCCTGGCTTATTTGATTTGAGCTATGGCAGATATTCTCGAGCAAATCATCGCGCGCAAACGCGAACGGCTGGAAGAAGCTAAGCGCCGATTGCCGCAGGAGCAGTTGCTGGCCGAATTGCCGACGGTCATCGGCGGCGGCAGGCTGGTTTTCGCGCTGCGCCGCAACGCCATCAACATCATCGCCGAGATCAAACGCCGCTCGCCGTCGAAAGGCGTCATCCGCTAGAATTTCGATCCCGTGAAGATCGCGCGGAATTACTCGGACAACGGCGCGGCGGCCATCTCGTGTCTGACCGAAGAGGATTTCTTCGACGGCTCGCTCGACCACTTGCGCCGCGTGCGCGAAATCGCGCCGTTGCCGCTGCTGCGAAAAGATTTCATTTTCGACGAGTACCAGATTTACGAAGCCGCGAGCGCCGGAGCCGACGCCGTCTTGCTGATCGCCGCGATGCTCGACGGCCCGCGACTCGATGATTTGCTGCAAACCGCTTACAGCCTGGGTCTCGATGCGCTGGTCGAAATTCACGACCGCGAAGAGTTGGAAAAGGCTTTGTGTCACGACGTGCGCTTGCTGGGCATCAACAACCGCAATCTGCGGACGTTTGAAACCACGCTCGACACGTCGTTGCGGCTCGCCGCCGATTTGCCGAAAGAGATCACGCTGGTCAGCGAAAGCGGCATCCGCACGCGCACGGACATCGAGCGTTTGCGCGACGCCGGGTTTCACGCCTTCCTGATCGGCGAAGAGTTAATGCGCGCGGAGGATGAAGGGAAGGCGTTGAGAGATTTGCTGAGCGGAGATCGCTAAATAATTTTCAAAACAACAGCGCCCCGAAAAACAAGGAGTAAATGAAGTAATGAGGAGCACGCTGTATCGCTCGATCCTCCTGTTCGCAATCGGCGTTTCGCTGGCGCTTGTGATCGCGGATAAAACGAAAATTTCCGGGCAGGAAAGTTCGACAGTTCCCGCGCCGCCAACGCAAGTCGCAGATCGCATAGGCATCTACGCCTGGGGTTTTGAACCTTCTGCTTATCAATCTCAAACCGGCGGTTCGATTGATCGTCTCAATTGGGCTGCTGACAAAGTGGCCGAAATCGGCAGCCGCACGATTCGTTTGACGCTGCCCGGCGCGGTTTACGGGTTGCCCGATTCGGGCGATCTGGCGCAGACGGCTGCCAGCGCTGCTTACGACAAGCTGTTCAGCGATCCGCGATTCAAAACTTATTTGCTGACCGTCACGACCACCGGGGCATTCATTGATTCGGATTACGTCTGGGCCGACGGCTACACGCAGGCTGAATACGACGCGACGCGAGCCGAAATCGGCAAACTCGGTGATTATCTTTTGGGCAATCCGAAGTACGCCGGCAAGACGTTCATCATTTTGAATTGGGAAGCCGACAACGAGCTGATTCTCTACAAAGAGAAGCAGACGATCTGGGACGCTTTCACCGCCTGGATCGAATCGCGCGCCGACGGAGTCAGGGACGCGCGCAATCGCAACCAGAACAGCCAGGCGCGGCTCTTTTCCGGTTTCGAGTTCAATCTGGTGAAGTCGCGGGATGGGATGCCTTGCGGCGCGCCGGTGGCTGATCCGATCCGCGAAGACCCGATCAGGAATCGTTGCGCGATTGATTACATCGCGCCGCGCGTCAGCGTTGATTACTACTCGTTTTCGTCGTGGGTCACGCTGGACGTGAAGTTCGAGGGACCGAACGCGAGTTACAAAGACGCGATCAAACGTGACTTGAATTTCGCGCTTCAGAAAGTCAGGGAGAAGCGGCCTGAGATTCAGGAACAGAACTTCATCATCGGCGAGTTCGGCATTCACCGCACGCGCTGGGGCGAGAAGACGGTCGCCAATTTCGTCAGCGAAATGATTGACGCCGTGATGGCGCCCGACGGCTTCCAGGTTTCTTACGCCGTCTGGTGGCAGATCATTGACAACCTGCCGTTCAACATCGTCTGGGAAGAGGGCTTCGGGCTTTACCGCTCGCGCAACGGATTGTTCTATCTGAATCTGGTCGGAGACACGTTCAAACGGCGGCTGGCCGGGCAGACGGTCGCGCCGCTCACCGGCGGGCCTGCGCTGCGCCGTTCGCCGGCGGGCATCGTGAACGAGGCGACTGGCGGCGTTGATTTCCAGTTGAATCCGAACAGCCGGATCAATGTTTTTGCCGATCCTGGCGGCCAGTTCAGCGCGTCGGGCAATCGCGTGACCATCGAACAGATGATGAATCAATTCATCCTGCCTCGTGACAACGCGCAGGGTTTTTCGGAATCGGCGACGCAGATCAACGCGGAATTGCCGAAAGGTTTGCGTCCCGGATGGGCGTTCGCTCAATCACTCGATGCGAACGGCGTCGAATCGCAGGGGCAGTTCATCTATCTGAATTGCGCGTCGTGTCCGGTGGTCGGCGAGATCATTGACAGCGACCGGCAGTTGGGCGAATTCCATCCGGGCACGGTGGTCACGATCACCGGCGGTAATTTTTCGGCTTCGGGGAATTCGGTGGCCGTCGAGCAGCAGGATGTTCTTGGGCGCAGATACCGTTCGGTCGCGCCGCCAGCCGACGTGATGCAGGAATCGCCGGAGGCGATCAAAGTCCGATTGCCGCGCGACCTGATCGTGACAAAATTCAATGTCGTCATCGTGACCAATAAAGACGGCCTCGAATCGAACATGTATCCGCTGCGTTCGTTTCCTTTCGCCGGCGTCATCGCGGAATGCCCGGCTTGCCCGCCCGCGATCAGCGTCAAACGCGGCGTGGTCAATCGCGCCGACGATTCGTTGAACATCCCAGCGGACGCGGTCGTGACGATTTCGGGCGACAGATTTTCAGCGAACGGCAACACGGTAATCGTCGAGCAGGGAAGCGAGCGGTACACGTTGGCGAAAGACTCCGATTGGAGCGAATCGCCAACGCGGATCAGCGCGAAATTGCCCGTCGCGCTCAAACCGGGCCGCGCGCAGCTTTACGTCGTCAACGCGCAGGGGCGCGAGGGCAAGGCGTCTGCGTTCACGGTCGCGCGCAGCCTCGGCAGCGGACGTTCTCCGATCAGGCGCGGGCAACAACGCCAGCAGTCGTTTCGCTTGAAGATAGAATGATGATCAAGTTGAAAGTCTGCGGAATCACCACGATTGAAGACGCGCGGGCGGCGATTGATTGCGGCGCTGAATATCTGGGCTTCAATTTCTATCCGAAAAGCCCGCGATACATCTCGCCGCAATCCGCGCGCGCGATCATCGAGCGATTGCCCGATGAAATCATCAGCGTCGGCGTTTTCGTCAACGAAGCTCGACCGGAAGACGTGATCGAGATTCTGCAAACGAGTGGCGCGCGGATGGCGCAATTGCACGGCGACGAATCGCCGGATTACTGCGCGCAAGTCGGAGCCGAGCGCGTGATCAAGGCGTTGCGCGCTGGCGATGATTTCGACGCGCGGCGAGTTCTGGATTATCCGGCCTCGGCGATTCTGCTCGACGCGTTCGACGCGAAGCTTTACGGCGGCACGGGCAAGACGGCGAATTGGGCGATTGCGCGCGAGGTGGCGAGGCTGGCGAAAATTTTTTTGGCTGGCGGTCTTTCGCCCGACAACATCGTCGAAGCGATTCGCGCTGTCGAACCATTCGCCGTTGACGTGAACAGCGGCGTTGAGAGCGCGCCCGGACGCAAGGACGCTGTGAAATTGAAAAGATTGAAAGAGGAGATGGAGAAGCCTTGATGGATTTCACTTCATTGCCAGATGCGGGCGGACATTTCGGCGCTTACGGCGGCAGCTTCGTGCCGGAGACGTTGATGCATCCGCTCGAAGAATTGAAGGCCGCATACGCCGAGGCCCGCGCCGACGAATCGTTTCAGCGCGAGTTTGAGACGCTGCTGCGCGAATACGTGGGGCGACCGACGCCGATTACGTTCGCCGAACGTCTGACCGGACATCTGGGCGGCGGTCAAATCTTCCTGAAGCGCGAAGACCTCAACCACACCGGCGCGCACAAGATCAACAATGCGGTCGGGCAGATACTGCTTGCAAAACGGATGGGCAAGCGGCGCATCATCGCCGAAACCGGCGCGGGGCAGCACGGCGTGGCGACTGCGACAGTCTGCGCGTTGATGGGATTGCAATGCGTGGTTTACATGGGCACGGAAGATATGCGGCGGCAGGCGTTGAACGTTTTCCGAATGCGGCTGCTCGGCGCCGAAGTCGTCGGCGTTGATTCGGGCAGCAAGACGCTGAAGGACGCGATCAATGAAGCGTTGCGCGATTGGGTGACGAACGTCCGCGACACGCATTATCTGCTTGGCTCCGTGCTCGGCCCGCATCCGTACCCGATGATGGTGCGCGATTTTCAAAGCGTGATCGGGCGCGAAGCCCGCGCTCAGGTTTTGGAGCGAGCAGGGCGCTTGCCGGATTATCTGGTCGCCTGTGTCGGCGGCGGCAGCAACGCGATGGGATTGTTTCATGCGTTTTTGAGCGACGCCGCAGTAAAGATGATCGGCGTCGAAGCGGGCGGTCGCGGCTTCGCGCTGGGCGAACACGCGGCGCGCTTTCTGGAAGAAGGCGGCGGCCGCATCGGCGTGTTGCAGGGCACGCGCAGTTATGTTTTGCAGGATGATCGCGGCCAGATTGCGCTGACGCATTCGGTCTCCGCAGGTTTGGATTACGCCAGCGTCGGCCCCGAACACGCGCATTTGCACGATCAGGGCCGCGCCGAATATGTTTCGGCCAACGACGATGAGGCGCTTGAAGCTTTTCAATTGCTGGCGAAGATGGAAGGGATCATCCCCGCGCTGGAATCGTCGCACGCCATCGCGCACGTTGTTAAACTCGCGCCGAGGTTATCCAAAGACGAGATCATCCTGGTCAATCTTTCCGGGCGCGGAGATAAGGATGTGAACACGGTCGCCGAGCAGTTGGGCGCAAAATCAGATTAACCACTCACGGATGAAAGGAACGAACATCACAATGACCCCGTTGACGCGTATTTCGACAGTTGTTGTCTCATCGGCGCTGCTTGTCGCTGTCATCTCAGCCCAGACGACGAAACCCAAAGTCGCGCCGACCAGCGCCAGCGCTCCGCCGAGCAGCGAGCGAATCATCATTCAACCGAACGGATTGCCGAAGCCGTTCCAGACCGAATCGGTTCGCAATCCGCCGAGGGTTGTTTCGCAACCCGACGGCGCGAAGCTCGCGGTTCCGCAAGGCTTCGAGATCAGCGTTTTCAGCGAAGGCGATTACAGAAACCCGCGCTGGATCATCGAAGGCCCGAACGGCGACCTGTTTCTAGCCGATTCGCAGGGCAACACGATTTACCTGCTGCGCGACGCCAACAAGGACGGGAAGATTGACAATGCGACCGAGCGGTTCACGTTCGTCACCGGCTTGAACCGCCCGTTCGGAATGGCGATTCATAAGGTCGGCGCCCAAACGTATTTTTACGTTGGAAACACCGATTCCGTCGTGCGCTTCAAATATCAAATCGGCCAGACCAAGCTTGAAGGCGCTCCGGAGAAACTCATTGACCTGCCGCCCGGCGGACATTGGACACGCGACGTTCTGTTCAGCCGCGACAGCAAGAAGATGTACGTATCGGTCGGCTCGCTGTCGAACGTCAATGAAGGCGAGCCGCCGATTCGCGCCGCGATCAATGAATACAATCCTGACGGCACGGGCCATCGCATCTTCGCTGAAGGCATTCGCAATCCGGTCGGGCTGGCCTGGAATCCGGCGAATGGCGAATTGTGGACGGCTGTGAATGAACGCGACTTGCTCGGCGATGATCTCGTGCCCGAATACGCGACCTCGGTCAAAGAAGGCGGCTTTTACGGCTGGCCTGATTCTTACATCGGGAAGACGCTCGACCCTCGCGTCAAGAATCCGCGAATGAATCTGGTCAATCGAGCGATCGTGCCCGACGTGTTGATCGAACCGCATTCAGCCGCGCTCGGCATTGTCTTTTACACGGGCAAGATGTTTCCGCGCGAATATCAGGGCGACGCCTTCGTCGCGCTGCACGGCTCATGGAACCGCAAGGACCGCACCGGCTACAAAGTCATCCGCATCCCGTTCAGGAATGGCAAGCCCGAAGGCGGCTACGAAAACTTCCTGACCGGCTGGGTTCCCGATGAAACGGCGAAGGAGGTTTGGGGACGGCCAGTGGGCGTGACGATGATGCGCGACGGATCGTTGCTGGTGGTTGATGACGGCGGGCGGAAAGTGTGGCGCGTGACTTACAAAGGGAAGAAGTAGGTTTGGCGCTCGGCTGGCGATTGGCAAGAGGGCATGGAGTTCAGCCTTCAGGCTGGTTGATTTCGCAACGAGCAAGAGGGCATGGAGTTCAGCCTTCAGGCTGGTTGATTTCGCAACGAGCGCGTTTCGGAGGCAACAGGCTAAAGCCTGAACTCCATGCCCTTTTTCGATTTATGACTCGTATTACCGCAAAGTTTGAAAAGCTGAAAAGCGAAAGCCGCAAGGCCTTCGTTCCCTACATCACAGCGGGCGATCCTGATCTGGCGGCGACGGAAAGCCTGTTGCTCGCGCTCGCCGACGCCGGGGCGGACGTGATCGAACTCGGCGTGCCGTTCTCCGATCCGATGGCTGACGGGCCTGTGATTCAGCGGGCTTCGGAACGCGCGTTGAAAAATCCAGTCGGCGTCGCCGACATTCTGCCCGTTGTCGAACGCGTGCGCGAACGCAGCGATGTTCCGATCCTGCTCTTCACCTACTTCAACCCGCTGATGCAGTTTGGCGGCGAGAACCTCGGCGAGGAGTTGAAGCGCGCGGGCGTTGATGGCGTGCTTGTGACGGATTTGATTCCCGAAGAGGCCGGGGATTTCGTCGCCGGGATGCGTCGCGCCGAATTGGACACGGTCTTTCTGGTTGCGCCGACTTCGACCGACGAACGGATCAAGCTGATCGCGGAGCATTCCAGCGGGTTCATTTACGTCGTCGCGCGAACCGGCGTGACCGGGGTGCGCGACAACATCTCGGTCGAAGTGCGCGAACTGGTCGGACGCGTGCGGCGCTATTCAAACCTGCCGGTTGCGGTCGGCTTCGGCATCTCGACGCCGGAGCACGTGCGCGACGTGTGGAGCTACGCCGATGGCGCGGCGGTCGGCTCGCGGTTGGTGCTTGAGATCGAAAACAATTTGAACTCTCCTGAGTTGATCGAGAAAGTCGCGCGGTTGGCGCGCGAGTTGAAGCAGGCGTAATCGAGTATGAGCGAAGAGAAGAGCGGCGAAAAGACGCCAGAACAGGAAATGGCTGATTGGCGCGTTCGGATTGACGAAATTGACCTGGAACTGGTCAGGCTCTTCAACGAGCGGACGCAGTGCGCCATCGAGATAGGTCACATCAAAAAACGGCTGGGCCTGGAAATCTATTCGCCGTCGCGCGAAGCTCAAGTCATCGCCAACGTCAACGCCGCGAACACCGGCCCGCTCGACGCCGAAGCCATCCGCCGATTGTTCGAGCGCGTGATTGACGAGGCCCGGCGCATCGAACGCATAGAAGCGAGTAAAGAAGAAGGGAGTGAAGGGTAGGGAGAGGGGAGTGGGGAGTGATTTCCGATCCCCACTCCCTACTCCCCACTCCCTACCCCCACAATTTTTATGATCATCGTGATGGAAGAAAACGTGGCCGAAGAGCAGATCGTCCGGGTCGTGGATCGTCTGGTCAATCTCGGTTTCGACATTCACCGCTCGACAGGCGCGCGTTACACGCTGCTTGGCGCGGTCGGTTCGCGCATCGCTGACATGCGCGAGCTTGAATTGATGGAAGGCGTCAACAAAGTCGTGCGCGTCAGTTCGCCGTACAAGCTGGCTGCGCGCGCGTTCAAACCCGAAGGCGCGCGGATCAACATCAACGGCGTGGTGATCGGCGGAGAGCAGGTGGTCGTGATGGCCGGCCCCGGCGTCGTCGAGAGCCGCGAGCAGATGGAGACGATTGCGGCGACGCTCGGCCGTCAGGGTGTGCGCGTCTTGCGCGGCGGCGCGTTCAGAATCAGCGGCGATCCGTACGGCTTTCAGGGCCTGGGCGAAGAGGGCTTGAGGCTGCTGCGCGAAGTCGCCGACCGTCACGGGATGCTGACGCTTTCGACAATCTTCGACGCCGCGCAATTGCCTCTGTTCGCGCGCTACGTTGACATCGTTCAAATCACCGAGCGCGACATGCAGAATTACGCGTTGCTCAAAGAGCTTGCGAAGCTGGGCAAGCCCGTGACGCTGCGGCGCGGGGCTTCAGCGACGATTGAAGAGACGTTGATGGCCGCCGATTTCGTGATGCGCTGCGGCAATCATCAGGTGATCATCTGCGAGCGCGGCATCAAGACGTTCGAGACTTACACCCGCCACACGCTCGACCTTTCGGCCATTCCCGTGATCAAAAAACTTTCGCATCTGCCGATCATCGTTGATCCGAGCCGCGCGATGGGCCGCCGCGACAAAGTTCCGCCGATGGCCTGCGCGGCGGTCGCCGCCGGGGCCGACGGTTTGATGATCGAAGTTCATCACGATCCCGACCACGCGTTACTGGACGGCGCGCAATCGCTCACCCTCGAACAATTCGACAAACTCGCAAATCAGCTTCGCATGATCGCTCCGGCTGTGGAGAGAAAGTTGTGAGCGGCGCCGGCGGTTTCAAACACGTCTGCGTCGCCGGATGCGGCTTGATCGGCGGATCGTTCGCGCTCGCGCTTCGCCGCGCCGGATTCACAGGTCGGATCACGGCTTGCGGCGGCAAACGGTCACCCAAACTCGCGGTCGAACGCGGCGTCGCCGACGCCATTGAAGAAAGCTTTGATCGCGGCGAAGTCTGCGAGGCCGATCTGATCTATCTGGCTTCGCCCATCGGCGCGATCATTGATTTTCTGCGGACAAAATCATCGCAGATCAAACCGGGCGCGATAGTCACCGACGCCGGCAGCACTAAAGTCGAAATCTGCCGCGTCGCGCGTGAGTCGTTGCCGGCGGGCGTGACGTTCATCGGCGGCCACCCGATGGCGGGCAGCGAACACACCGGCGTCGAATACGCGCGAGCCGATCTCTTCGACCGCGCGACTTATGCCCTCGTGGTTGAGAAGATGTTGGAGCAGGGAATTGACGAAGCTCGATTCAATCAGTTCAAAACGGTTGTCGAACAAATCGGCGCGCGAGTCCTGCTGGCCGAACCCGAAGCCCACGACGCCGCAGTCGCATTGATCAGCCATCTGCCGCAACTCGCCGCAAGCGCGCTGGCGTCGTTGCTCGGAGCCGAACGCGACGGCGAAGTTGCTGATCGTGAACTGGCGCAGCGATTGGCCGCAAACGGATGGCGGGATATGACGCGGCTTGGCGCAAGCGCGTGGAGCGTGTGGCGCGACATCTGTTTGACCAATCAGCCGAACATTTCAAACGCGCTCGGAAGTTTGATCGCCGAACTGCAATCGCTCAAAGACGCGATGGACGCGCGCGATTTCAACCGCGCGCGCGAGTTGTTCGCCGAAGCCAACTCGTCGGTCGCCGAACAGCGCGCGCGGCATTACTCTCGGTTCGAGAAGTTGTGAGCCGAATCATTATTTGATGACCACCTCAACGGCGTTGAGAGATTTGCCGTTGATCGTCAGATTTATTCTTGTCGTGACGTTTCGAGTCAGAGCACGGGGCAATTGAATGTTGATTTGATCCAGCCCAGCCAAATCGCCTTGTGCCCCGATGTAAGTGACCTGAACGTCAGTCAGCCCGACGCGAGCCATGATCTGGCAACTCGCGCCACCACCACAGGCGTTTCGATAGCCGCGCAAGCCGGAACCGAACAGCGCCAAATACAACTGATCGCTCTCAGCGCCGAAATCAATTGGTACCGCGATCAGTTTGTTTTCAGCGTCGCGCCGCGACACAGGCTCATAAACTGTCGAACCATCAGCCTTCACGCGCAACAGCACAGCCGCCGCCAAACCCTTTCCGCTCGCATCGGCTGAAAACAATCCCGGCGCGGTGTTATCAATGATCGTCGAGCCTGTTGAGATCGCCTGCCCATCGCCGCTTATCACAGTGATCGTCGCGTTGCCGTTGGCAAGACCGGCAGGAATTTGAAAATTGATCTGCGAAGGCGAGACGAAGAACAACGGCGCAGCGCGTTCGACGCCGTTGCTGTCTTTGACTCTGACTGAAACTCCGCCGAGAGATTCAGGCAGCGGCAGCGACATCGCCGATTGAGTGGCAGTGGTCAGGCCGGAGCCGAAGAGGCTGGCGATTGAATCAACAGCCACTGTGCCGCCGTAATAATTCGACGATCTGACAATGGCCGCCGAGTTCGGAGCGGATAAGTCGAGAACCAGCTTGCCGATGATGTTCCGCGCGGTGTCTACGAACCAGAAGTTTCGATCCGGCCCTACAGTGAGACCATTGTAAAAATGATCGCTGCCGAATTCATGGAAGGACAATGCTCCGCCCAGAGTCAGTCTTACGAATGTTTTGCCGTTGTTACTCCCGAACCAGAAATTCCCGTCAGGGCCGGTGATGAAACCGTAGACGTTCATTTCACCGACGGAGAGGGCAGGAAAAGGGGAATCGAATGTTTGTTTGGAGATACTGCCACTTCCCGTTCGCGGCGGCAGATAGGATTGTGGGCCGGGCTGAAGTGTAAACTGCTCCCAGGCCGAGTGCCAGATGTTCCCATCCGGGCCAACAGCCAGACTGTTGATCGAGGCCAGCCGCCCGCCGTTATAGCCAAAAATCCCTGTCTGATTGCCGTCAGGCGTTAATTTCAAAATTTCGCCTTTTTCGCGCATCCCTCCATTAGGGCCTGGAATGACAACCATAGTGTTTCGCGCTACCCACAAATTCCCATCGCCATCAACGGCAACTGCTCTGATGTTGTCAAGCGTATGCTCCGTGATTACTCCGCTGGTCGTGATTGCTCCTATGTTACTACCCGGCGTGATAACGAACCAAAGAGGCCCCTTCTTTCCGGTGGCCAGAGAGTACGGCTTCGCATTGCTGTCAGGGAGAGGAAACTCTGTGATCGTTCCGCTCGGCGTGATTCGCGCGATTCTTGCGGGGTTGTGTTCAGTAAACCATAAATTTCCGTCGGGACCGGCGACGATGTTTCCCGGATTGCTGTTGGCTGTTGGAAGCGGAAATTCAGTAATCACGCCGCCCGGAGTGATGCGCCCGATTTTGTTGCCCGTGGCCTCAGTGAACCACAGGGCGCCATCAGGGCCAGCAGTGATCGAGCCAAGACCGCTATTCGCTGTCGGCGCGACATACTCAGTTACGCTTGCCGCTCGCGCGGGGAATGTGATGAGTGACGTAAGCAGCAGGGCGATAAAAGCAAAGTTCAATAGCGCACACGATTTTTGATTCATTACTGTCTCCAGCGGGAATGAGGGGCGTGGTTGGAAAATGTAGTATTGCTTCGGAAAGATCGGAGGCAGGAGGAGTTGTCATAGAAATCATCCTGATGTCTGTAATCTATACCACAAGAATTTTTCAACTGTCTAGAATTTTATCAGGGCGCATTTTTGCGATCCCAGACCACCGTCGTGGAAATGCTTGCTTCAGTGTGTTACAAATCCCGCGCCGTAACTTCACCGAGTTTCTAAACCTCTACAAGGAGCATCGCTATGAATCGCACGTATCGCCGCGCCAGTCTGTGGCTTGCGTCTCTGTTGATGATTGCGTTGATCATTCCCGCCGCCTCACGGGGCGCTCAGAAGCGGATGATCACTGAAATGGATTTGTTCAAATTCGTTTGGGCAGCCGATCCGCAGATTTCGCCTGATGGATCGCGCGTCGCCTTTGTTCGCGTGTGGGTGAATCAGAAGGCCGACCGCTACGACTCGGCGTTGTGGATTGTGCCGACGGCGGGCGGCCCGGCGCGGCAATTGACAGCAGGGCCGCGCGATTCGTCGCCGCGGTGGTCGCCCGATGGCAAGCAATTAGCCTTCGTTCGCTCCGCTGAAAAAGAAGGCAAGCCGCAGCCGCCGCAAATTTACCTGCTCGCGTTTGATGGCGGCGAGGCTCAGCCGTTGACCAATGTCCCGCGCGGCGCGGGCGCGCCTGAATGGTCGCCGGACGGGAAGACAATCGCTTTCTCCAGTTCGGAAGATTTGAGTAAAAAAGAAAAAGCGATGACCGAAGGCGGCGAAGTGAAAGAGAAGCCGCCGGAGCGTGTCAGCGACGTTCGCGTCATCACGCGCGCGACCTATCGCTTCAACGGCCCCGGCTATCTGAACCCGAAAGCGAAGACGCACATCTGGACTGTCGCCGCGCCTACTTCTCCTGGCGAGACGCCGAAAGCGAAGCAGATCACCAAAGGCAATTTCGACGAAGGCAATTTCAGTTGGTCGCCCGACGGCAAGCGGATTTACTTCACGGCCAACCGCGTGTTGGAGCCTTACTACGAACCGCCGCATACCGATCTCTACTCGATTGCGCCCGACGGGAGCGACGAGAAGAAGATCATCGGCTTCGACGGCGGGATGCGCGGCTACAGCTTCAGCGATGACGGCAAGCGCATTGCGTTCGGCGGCTCGCTGACGCGCAAGCCGATCCAGTCCTACACGCAGCCCGATTTGTTCGTGGCCAATAACGAAGCCGGCGCGGCGCCGAAGAATCTGACGGCGAACTATGATTTCGACATCGGCGGCGGCATTGGCGGCGATCAACGCGCGCCGCGCGGCGGAAGCCCAGGCAGCGTGATTTGGAGCAAAGATGGCCGCTGGCTATTCGTCAACGTCGCCGAACACGGGCGCGCGAATCTGAAACGGATTGAAGCCGCGACGGGCAAGGTCGAGGCCGTGACAACCGGCGACCACGACGTTCAGGCTTACACGGCGACGCCGGACGCGTCGAAGATGGCTTTGCTGATTTCATCTTCTGTCAACATCGGCGACATCTTCCTGCTCGACACCGCTTCGGGGAGGCTGACGCAGTTGACGAAGATCAACGATGAGTTGTTTTCGCAACTCAACCTGACGCACCCCGAAGAGGTCTGGTACACGAGCTTCGACGGCAGGAAGATTCAGGGCTGGATTCAGAAGCCGCCCAATTTCGACGCATCGAAAAAGTATCCGTTCATCCTGGAAATTCATGGCGGGCCGCACGCTGCTTACGGCTTCACGTTCACGCACGAATTTCAGTGGATGGCGGCGAAAGGCTACGTTGTGCTTTACACCAACCCGCGCGGCTCCACCAGCTACGGCCAGGACTTCGGCAATATCATCCAGTACAACTATCCAGGCGACGATTACAAAGACTTGATGGCGGGCGTGGATGATGTTTTGAAGCGTGGCTACATTGACGAAACGAAGATGGGCGTGACCGGCGGCAGCGGCGGCGGCGTGTTGACCAACTGGACTGTCGGCCACACGCAGCGTTTCAAAGCAGCCGTGTCGCAGCGTTCGATCTCTGATTGG
>WBZR01000663.1_pt1 | contig 51279 bp, 40 predicted proteins | sample 5204231 | NCBI WGS metagenome assembly WBZR01 (sample SAMN12412403, study PRJNA552823) | activated sludge metagenome | isolation source: activated sludge from anammox sidestream of wastewater treatment plant... | place: USA: Virginia | collected 2017-08 | reverse complement strand
CAATTTTATCGTTAACCTAATGGCTGGTATCGTCGCTTACTGTTTGTCCGATAACAAACCAACTTTGAATCTGACCAGGGTCAACAGCCTGGCTAAAGCTTAAGGGCTTATCCCGAACTCAGGTTACGTACAAAACCACGAGTAGATTCGTTTTTATCAGCCTGATAAAATAATAAGCATTCTCATTCTTGTTGTTTGTCATGTTGGATAACAGCATTCCTACCGATTCATGTCTGGTGTCTGGTGCTACCGTGTCCACGGACATTGAGACCCTGTACTGCAATCACCACGACTGGCTGCAGGTTTGGCTGCGCCGCAGACTGAGCAGTGCCATTGATGCATCCGATCTGGCGCATGACACCTTCGTGCGCGTTCTGGTTTCGGGCCGCATGCCCAATGCCGAGCAATCGCGCGCTTTTCTCACTCAGATCGCCAAGGGTCTGGTGGTGGATCTGTATCGCCGTCGTGCCGTCGAGGAAGCCTACCTGACGGCGCTGGCGCAACTGCCGGAAAATCTTGCGCCCTCGGCTGAGGAGCGTGTGCTGGCGCTGCAAGTGCTGTTGTTGCTCGATACTGCGCTGGGCAGCCTTCCATCTCGGGTGCGTGAAGTGTTCCTGCTGTCGCGGCTCGACGGATTGACCTATTCTGACATTGCCCAGCGCCGGGGTATTTCTGTCGCGACAGTGCGCAAGTATATGCTGCGCGCCGCGCAGGCTTGCCATTGTGTCTTGAATTCACCGACTGGCACCGCTCCATGACGTTGACACGTGCATGAGCGACAGCAATACATCTTCGTTACCCCGTGCAGCTCAGCCCGAGCCTGATGCCGCACCTGCAGTTGCTGTCCTGCAGCAGGCACTGCAGTGGCAGGTCATCTTCTGGTCGGGGGAGGCTACCGATAGAGATCGTATGCGCTGGCAGAGCTGGCTGGCGGCTGATCCGGCACATGCCCGCGCCTGGGCGCAGGTGCAACGTACCGATGAACAACTGCAAACACTGGCTTCACCCGCCGCTGAAGTGCTGCGCAGTGCTGATGTTAGGCGATGTAAAGCGCGTCGTACGGTGCTTGGTATGGCGGGACTGCTGGCAGGCGCGGGTATCGTGGGCTATGGATTGCGGCAAACAGCGCAATGGCAGATGATGATGGCTGATGACCACACCGGCTATGGCGAGCGGCGTCATGTCGAACTTGCCGACGGCACGCAGGTGACGCTCGGCAGTGCCACTGCCATTGATGTGTGCTACAGCGCGCAGGCACGTCAATTGCTGTTGCGCACGGGTGAGATTTTTATCGTCACGGCGCCGGATAGTGCCGGCCGCCCGTTTCTGGTGCAAACCACCCGGGGCAGCGTGCAGGCGCTGGGTACACGCTTCAATGTGCGTGAATCGGGTGAGCAAATCCAGGTGGCAGTACAGGATGGCGCAGTCGCTATCCGTCCGGCCGGAATGAATCCGGGCGATGTCGTACGGCTTGATGCCGGTCAGCAGACGTGTTTCGATCACACCAAAGTCGAAGCACCTGAGGCACTGCAAATCAGTGCAACTGTCTGGACGCGCGGTCTGCTGGTGGCTGAACGCATGCGGCTGGAAGATTTCCTGGCCGAGCTGGGCCGCTACCGCAGCGGTGTGTTGCGTTGTGACCCGGCCGTCAGGGATCTGATCGTCTCCGGTGTTTATTCACTGGATGATACCGACCAGAGTCTGCGCCTGCTTGCCCAGGCGCTGCCGGTACAGGTGCAGACAGTCACGCGTTGGTGGATCACTATCGGACCCCATCCGTTCAAATGAAACAATCCTCTGACCCTCTCACCAAAAAAATTTCGCGTTAACCGTAGCACTTTTCCCATCTCGTTCGGAATACAGGTAAGACCCTGGCAAACAGCCAGGATAACCTGCCACTGAAGGGAAAAATCTATGCCAACGAGAAACACCGATCTTCCTGTCAACCCGTGTGTCACGGGTATCTGTTGTTCGCACCCAGCTTCAGCTCTATTGCGCCAAATTATGCTGCTGGCTTGCCTGTCGATGGCAGCAGCATTTGTACCGGTGCGGGCGCAAAGTACGACAGCACCCGTTCAACCACAAGCAAGCCTCCGCTACGATATCCCGGCCGGCACGCTGGATCAGGCGTTGAACCATTTTGCGGCGGATGCTGGCATTACACTCTCCATTGACGGCGCACTGACTGCGGATAAGCACAGTTCCGGCCTGTCAGGCAGCTATAGCGTACCGGACGGGCTAAAAGCACTGTTGGCGGGAACCGGGTTGGAGGCAGTCGCCACCCTTGATAGCGGTTACGTGATACGTCTGGCGACCGCTGCCACGATAACGACAAGCGGGACCGTGCTGCCAACGGTAACGGTGGCGGGCCACCGAGCCGCTATTGATGAGGCACCCCCGCTTTACAAGGGTGGCCAGGTAGGCAGTGGTGCACGTATGGGTGTGCTTGGTAATACCGCAGTGATGGATACCCCTTTCAGCGTTACCAGTTACTCGGCGCAAGTGATCGAGAATAACCAGGCACGCTCGGTGGCAGATATTGCGGCGATGGATCCATCGGTGCGTATGAGCAGTGCTCGCTCCAATATTAACGAAGACCTCACGATGCGCGGTTTTTCGGTCTCCAGCGCAGATTTCGCGCTGAACGGGCTGTTTGGCCTGACACCTTACTGGCGGGCACCGCTGGAGTCGATAGAACGGGTAGAAGTGATCAAAGGCCCGTCTGCCGCATTGTTTGGTATGGCGCCTGGCAGCAGTGTGGGCGGCGTCGTTAATCTGGTGCCCAAGCGCGCTGGGGATACGCCGCTGATGCGGATCACGACCGGCATAACTTCAAATTCCCTGTTTGGTGGCCATGCCGATATTGGTGGCCGTTTCGGGCCGGATAATGTATTCGGTGCACGCCTGAATGTCATGCATCGCGGTGGCAACACGACGATCGATGGTCAGTCCACCTATCAGAGCCTGGGGTCGCTGGGACTGGATTTTCGTCAGCGTTCACTGCGGGCTTCTCTCGATCTGTTGTGGCAGCAGGAACGCATCAATAACGTGGTACGTCAGTTTCAGCTGAGTCCCGGGTTGACAGCGGTTCCGCGGGTGCCGGACAACACCACGGCTTATCCCGGTTTCGGCTGGACCGATGGGCGTAATATCTCGTGGCTGTTCAAAGCGGAGTATGACATCAGCCAGGCTGTTACCGCATACGCGAGCTACGGCATGCGTAAGCTTAACTGGGGCGCCATCGCTGCCAATCCGGTCCTTCTGAATACAGCGGGTGACTATTCCTATGCCGGAGGCTGGCAGCGTATGCCTGTCCGCACCCAGTCACTGGAAGCAGGCGTGCGCGGCGTATTTGCTACCGGCCCTGTCAGCCATAGCACTGCACTCGGCTTTACCTGGCTTGATCAGTCGCAAGAGCTGGGCTTTTATACCGGCCTTCCTCCCGGTATTTCCAACTTGTATACCGGCCAATTGTTTTCGACCCCCTCCATTGAGGGTATCAATAATCCGACACGTCCCTACCTCGATACCCAGCTGACCAGTGTGGTGCTGGCCGATACGATGTCATTCCTGAATGAGAGGCTGTTAGCATCATTTGGCCTGCGTTACCAGAAGGTCGAGGGGCAAAGCTACAACTTCGCTACCGGTGTTGCCAGTGGCCCGCGCTACGACAAGAGTGCAATAACGCCTGTCGTTGGTATCGTGTTCAAACTGCGCCCGTCACTGTCGCTGTATGCGAGCTATATCGAGGGGTTGTCGAAAGGCGATACTGCACCGATCAGTGCGGCGATTACTAATCCGGGAGAGATTCTGTCCCCGTATAAATCCAAGCAAAAGGAAATCGGTGTCAAGTTCGATCAGGGCAATTTCATGACCACGCTCAGCCTGTTCGAATTGACTCGGCCCAGCGCGGGTATATCCGGCACGACATTCGGCGTGTTTGGTGAACAGCGTAATCGCGGTGTGGAGGCAACCATTGCCGGCGAAGTTGTGCGCGGTGTACGCGTGTTGGGTGGCGCCAGCTATATAGATGCAGTGTTGTCCAAATCGGTGTCAGCAATGCTGAAGGGCAATAAAGCTATCGGGGTCCCCGAGTGGCAGGCCAATCTGGGAGCAGAGTGGGATGTTGGCTTCCTGCCGGGGCTAACGCTGACAGGCAGAATGGTCTACACCGCCAAGACTTTCGTCGATGCGACCAACACTCTGAAGATTCCGGATTGGGTGCGCTTCGATGCAGGCGTGCGCTACGCTGCGCGTATCGTCTCCAGGCCGGTTATGTTCCGCTTGAATGTCGAAAACCTGTTGGACAAGGATTACTTCGGTGCGGCCACGGCAGGCTATCTCTTCATCGGTACGCCGCGTACCATAAATTTCTCTGCTTCCATCGATTTGTAAGGAGATACTGATGTCGTTACAGTCCTGGGCCTGGATTCACAAATGGAGCAGTATTGTTTGCACCTTGTTCATGTTGCTGTTGTGTCTGACGGGTCTGCCGCTGATTTTTCATGAAGAAATCGAGCATCTTAGCGGGGTGGTGGAGGCACCCCCCATGCCCAAAGGCACGCCGGATGCCAGTATGGATCGTATCGCACAGGTGGCGCTCGCACGCCGTCCTGGCGAAGTCATCCGCTTCATGTTCTGGGATCAGGAGGAGCATCCGGATCTGACCTATGTATCGATGGCCAGTCGGGTCGATGCCCCGCCGGAGGAAAGTAATTCAGTGGTGATCGATTCCCGTACTGCCAAAGTGCTGGACGAACCCAAGACCAATGAAGGCTTCATGTATGTGATGCTCAGGCTGCATGTAGACATGTTTGCCGATCTGCCCGGCACACTGTTTCTGGGTTTCATGGGCTTGCTGATGGTGGTGGCCATCGTATCGGGCGTCGTGCTGTACTATCCATTCATGCAGCGGCTGAAGTTCGGCGTGCTGCGCATGCAGCGCAGTGCACGAATCAAATGGCTGGATATACATAATCTGCTGGGTATCGTGACCGTGGTCTGGCTGACAGTAGTGGGTCTGACCGGCTCCATCAACACGCTGGACCGCATTATCCTGAGCCTGTGGCAAATGGACCAGATGGCTGAAATGACCGCACCCTTTAAAGATCTGCCACCCGTCACACAGCCTGCACATCTTGAAGCATCGCTGCGTGCTGCTCGCGCGGCGGCGCCGGACATGGAGGTACGACTGGTCGCTTTCCCGGGTACGATGTTTTCCAGCCCGCATCACTATACCTTTTTCCTGAGGGGCAACACGCCGATCACATCGCGGCTGCTGAAGCCGGCGCTGGTCGATGCCAGCAACGGTGAGCTGACCGATTCACGCGATATGCCCTGGTATGTGAAGACATTGTTTTTGTCACAACCATTGCACTTTGGTGACTACGGCGGCCTGCCGCTGAAAATTCTGTGGGCAGTGCTCGACCTCATCGCCATCGTCGTGTTGGCCAGTGGCCTGTATCTCTGGTTGCGTAAACCCAAGACGACGGCAGCATCGGTTTCCAAAGCGGACGATGCTGTACTGCCTCTCGATGACGACCATACAGCACCGAACAACGCGATGGTCTATATCAATGAGAATAAGGATAGATGACATGACGAATCGGCTGGAATCGCGCACGATGTATACAAAGCACCGACAATCGGTTCGAGAAGTGTTTTTCATACCGACGCTATTAAGCGTGGCAGTCCTGATCGGCCTGGTTTCCGCCCTCATCGGTGACGGTATCTGGGACGTAGTATCGTGGCTGACCATTCTGGCACCTGTTGTGGTGGTGATCCTGGCCTGGTGGCGTCGGGGCTAAGGAATCTCTGATCAAATCCCACAGGGCTGCACACTGTGTTTTGCGGATGGAATACAAGGCGAGTGAGGCAATGAATGGTTTTGGCCCCTTCACAACGAGCTCAACGCTACAGTCCAGTGCCCCACAAAGGGTTGTGACAAAATCATGTGCTCGCTATGTCGTGCTCCTTGCGACCATCATGATTTTGCCTGCAATGCGGCTCATGGAGGGTTTTATCAGACGTTCCTTAGCAATTCTTGCAGTACTTCTTCTGTCATACCGGCTTCCTGCGCCTTGGCGCCGACACGATCGCTGAAGCGCTGAAACTCAGCCACGTTTAGATTGACCAGTCGTTCGTATTCGTCCATCGACATCATCACTGCCACGTCCCGTTTCTGGCGCTGGATGATGACAGGCTCGCGCCGGGAATTTATCCTGAAAATCGGGGTAATGCGATCGAATCATTTCCAGCAATGACTGGAGAATAATCCGAGCGATATGGCTCGTACCTCGCCGCATCCTGTCGCGCTTGACCATCCTTGATCGATAGATGTATCGTAATACTATATTGAGATCGATAGAGGCTTGGCTATGACAGCGGTTACCGTTTCACCGAAGTACCAGATTGTAATCCCGAAAGAAATTCGCGAATCAATGGGTATTGTGTCGGGGCAGAAAATCCAGGTTATGTCCTATCAGGGGCGAATTGAATTGATTCCCCTCAAACCCATGAAGGAGATGAGAGGTTTTCTCAAGGGTATTGATACTACCGTTACCAGAGACGAAGATCGGGTATGAGGTATGAATGTAGTTGATTCTTCCGCCTGGTTGTCCTATTTCGCAGGTGACGCAAATGCCCCGGTATTTACAGGGCCTGTTGAGCAAATCTCGCAGTTGCTGGTGCCAAGCATCACCATAACGGAAGTTTTCAAAAACGTGTTACACCAACGTGGCGAGGAGGCCGCTTTGGTTGTGGTGGCTCATATGGAGCAAGGGCGAGTGGTGCCGCTGGATTCTGAGCTGGCAATGGACGCTGCAAAATTTGGCGTTCTGTATAAGTTGCCATTAGCGGACAGCATCATATTTGCCACTGCGCATAAATACGGTGCCACGCTTTGGACTCAGGATAATGACTTTGAAGGTTTGTTAAACGTCAAGTATGTACCGAAGAGCGGTATATAACGATTGGGGCCAGATCAGTAGGATGCGGTGGGGTACGCGCATCGTTCGAGAAATCCATTGAAGAATGGCCTTGTTCCAGTTTTCACAGATAGGTCGCGCAGGGTTTATCCTGAAAATCGGGGTAATGCGATCGAATCATTTCCGGCAATGGCTGGAGAATAATCACTGTTTCTCGCGCAATGACTGCATTCTGGCGATTATGGCGGGCTGCCGCTGAAAATCCTGTGGGCAGTGCTCGACCTCATCGCCATCGTTGTGTTGGTCAGCGGCCTGTATCTCTGGTTGCGCAAACCCAAGACGATAACAGCATCGGCTTCCAACGCGGAAGAGGCTGTACTACCTCTCGACGACGACCATACAGCACCGAACAATACGATGGTCTATATCAATGAAAACAAGGATAGATGACATGACAAATCGGCTGGAATCGCGCACGGTACATGCAAAGCACCGGTAATCGGTTCGAGAAGTGGACACTATTCCCCGCCCTCGCGAGGAGGCTGCAGGCCGACGTGGCGATCCAGCAGCACTGAATGTTGTTCTGGATTGCTTCATCCTTGCAGGATTTGCAAAGAGGAGATTTATCTCACTTGTGCCATAATCACCACCGTTTTCGTGAGGTCGCAAGCCGAAGGCTAAACAAGTAATCCATGAAATACAGGTTCTTTCCGACGCTTAAACAGTAGTACTTGCGCTTTATTCTCTTTTGTATTTAGTTAAGCAGTTTTTAGGCTGATTGCGCTGTTGTCTTATTTGTCAGCGGAAATTGTTTTATTGGGTGAAATTTTCATTGAAATACATGATGATAATTAACTTATTTCAGAGTTATACGACATTACAAACAGGATTATTGGACAAAATGTCTTATATATTGCGTTGGGCATCTCGTGGGGTACCGATACTACGGAGGCTAAGGAATGGATGAGATCATCAAACAAAGTCCTGTTTTGTGGGTTCTAAGCGCCGTAGTTACTGGCTTCATCGCTGGCATCGCTGCGTACATTGGTTTACTCAAGATAACGAATCAGGAGACTATTATAAAAGGGACTTATGAGCCAAAGAAGAACCTAGTGGGCCGTGTCTTGAAGAACGAAGTTCTCATCGAATGCGGAAAGCTCATTGAGCTGGCAGGGCGCATAGATGGAGCGACGATGCCGGATAAAGTGGAGGCGTATATGACACAAACACTAATCTTTCTTGAAGGACTCGATCTTCCCAAAGTACAGCAATATCACCAGCTCAAAATGTCTTGGCCTGCTTATACGATCCAGCTATTGCTGGTGAATGACAAGCTGTCTTCGTCGCAGAAACTGGGGCGAGCGCAGGGTGTCCTCGAGGGGCTGAGATCAAGTTTTTCTGCCTCTGCAGGTGGTTAATGGAAAAGCCCAACAGGGCGCTCAAGCGGACCGCCAATCCACTGCGCGGCTTGTCGGCCCCTTAGCTTGAGCGTTATACCTCTACGGATTGAATCATGAACGATAAATCCAAAATGAAGGTTTACTACAATTCAGCTTGCCCAGTTTGTAAAGCAGGGATAGAAGGGCAAATGGATAAGGATAGCGTCTGTGAGATTCAATGGAATGATGTTCACAAGAATAATAGCTTGGTATCAGAGGTAGGTTCTGAGCTTGAATTTGTGCGTGAGCGTCTACATGTTGTCGATGAAAATGGCGATCTTCAAGTTGGATTTAATGCATTTCTGGCAATCTGGCGCAACTCCCCAAAGGAAACATGGAAATCAAGGCTGTTTGGTATGCCTGTCTTAAAACAAATATGCCAAGTTTTCTACAATATCTTTGCCGCAGCTCTTAATAAATGGAACAGAACAAAGAAACATTGGTAGGGCAACGATATAACCCAGGCGTTAGCTTTCTTTATGACCTACGCAGACATCACGTTCAAAGACAAAAACGCTATTAAACGCTGGCTTCAGTCACGTAGGCTTGTCGTTGCATCTCGCATTGCTGATGCGGGGGGGGGGATCCCCACTGTATTCTCGATTTTGGTGCTGGAAATGGCGAGTTATGCAAACTCATTGCATTGCAATTCCCAAAAGCGAAGATAGTTTGCTACGAACCAACTCCTTCCCTAATGGCCGAGGCAAAGGAAAATTTGGCCGACTTGCCACAGATCAGTTTTTGTAGTGATCTAGAAAAAATATCTGATGGTTCAGTAGAGCTTATTTTTTGCCTTGAGGTCTTTGAACATCTTCCAGAAAAAGAAACAAAAGATGCTTTAGGACAATTCGATAGACTACTGACTGGTAACGGCAATGCAGTTATCGGTGTGCCGGTAGAAATTGGGATTCCAGCCTTATACAAGGGCATTTTTCGCATGTCACGCCGTTTCAATACATTCGATGCTTCAATCAAAAATGTTTTACTCGCTGCGTTGTCTTTTCCACCAAAAGACCGGCCTGTGTCGGAAATTACACCTGGTTTCGCCTTCCACCACGAACATATGGGGTTTGACTATCGTAAGTTACAAGCCCTCTTACATGCGCAGTTCAGGTTGCAGCAAGTTACTACGAGTCCATTTTCAATTTTCGGGCCATGGCTAAATCCGGAGGTAAATTTCCTCATACAGAAAGCTAACCCGGCGGTCAACGCAGACGCTGCGCGATAAAGCCGCGCCGCGCCGCCTATCCTCTCATTCGAGCGAACACCGCTTCGCGGCTATGCCCACTAAACAATCTTCGATACACTGCGCGTATCTCAATTATTTCGGGGTGTCGCACAATTCGCGGCCCGTTAGACACCACAATATGCGTCTTTGGTCACTTCACCCCAAATATCTCGATCCTCAAGGTCTTGTCGCCTTGTGGCGTGAATCACTGCTTGCAAAAGCAGTGATTCACGGAGAAACCCGTGGTTACACAAATCATCCGCAACTGGAACGATTCAAAGCGCACCCTCAGCCCCACTTCGCAATCAATTTCTATCTCGCAGCAATTCATGCAGAAGCCACGGAGCGCGGCTATACTTTTGATTCATCCAAAATCGGGCCAGTTTGTTCAGTGCAACTCATATTAGTCAATAGCGGACAACTTTCACATGAATGGAACCACTTGCAGCACAAACTGGCTACTCGCAGCCCAATCGTGCATGCCCGTTGGAGTGATCTTGCCTCACCGATCTGCCATCCATTGTTCCATCCGCAGCCAGGGCCTGTCGCTTCATGGGAGCGAGTGTAGGGTGGCGCCTAACTTTCGGCGTTAGGGTCCATGACCAAGCCTCTCGACCGTCTCATTGGCATGACACTCCTGAGCGCAGAGATCGCCTCGGGGTCCGCAGAGCTACGATTCTCTCGCTGCGACTTCTCCGCATATTCAACCTATAGTTCGTTCCCTGATTTTGGCAGCCTTGTGGGCCAAACCGTACAGTCGGTCGTTGGCTCCATGGATAGATTGGTCATTCGCTTTGCTTTCGGTGAGTTTTTTATTTCGCTGCATCCAGACGACTATCGTGGTCCAGAAGCTTTCTGTGCCAGGTTTGCTGACGGGCCCTGGGTCGTTGAATAGCATGGGTCCTAACAATTCATTCAAGCGGATGGCGCTACGCGCAGCCGTTTAACCCCAGCGTTGGGCATCTGAACGACCACTTTTGAAGCGACGATCTCTGCTGTACTTCCGTCAGCCGTATAGTTTGACAAAAAGACAGCGCTCTCAATTTACCCAAGGTAGCAAGGCGGATAGCGCACCTGTATGCCGCTTCTTAAATGCAATCACAGATCGGGTTGTTGCAGCACCCATTCGTGCAGTGATACGTAGTCGGTTTTTCCGGTAGCGAGCAGCGGTAGCTTGTCGATGTACAGGATGCTCTTCGGTATTCCCAGTTCTCCCAGGCCATTCTGGTTGAAATAAGCAACGATTTCGCTGCGGTCCGCCGGTTGGCGGGTTGTGATCAGAACGAGCTGTTCGCCTTTTCTGGCATCGGGAATCTGAATGACAGCATGGCTGTAGTCCGGCCACAGCTGATGGATCGATTCTTCTATGGCCGGCAGTGAAATCATTTCCCCGCCTATTTTGGCAAATCGCTTGGCGCGCCCCTTGATGAAAACGTAGCCTTCTTCGTTGATTTCAACAATGTCGCCGGTATCATGCCAGCCCTCGACAGGCGGTACGACCATCCCGGGGTTGGCTGCCAGATAGTAGCCCAGCATCACATTCGGGCCGGATACCAGTAGTTTGCCCCCTTGCGTGATTCCCGGAACAGGTTCCAGTTTGCTGGAAATGCCGGGTAGCAGGCGGCCGACTGATCCGGGATGGTTGTGCATGGGGGTGTTCAAACTGAGGATCGGAGCAGTTTCAGTTGTGCCATAGCCTTCGAAGATACGCACACCAAAATTCTCCGACCACAGTCTGCGTGTGCTTTCCCGCAATTTTTCGGCGCCGGCAAATGCGTAACGAACGCTGTAAAAATCGTAGGCGTTGGCATGGCGCGCATAACCGGCGAGGAAAGTATCAGTACCGAACAGCAAGGTTGCATTGGTGTCGTAGATCAGCTCGGGAATGACGCGGTAATGCAGGGGAGACGGGTACAGAAAGACCCGCATACCGGACAGTACCGGCAGCAGCATGCCGCCTGTCAATCCAAAGGAATGGAAGAGGGGCAGTGCATTGAATACCAGGTCAGTCGGGCCGAAATCGATCCGGGCGGATACCTGGAAACGATTGGCCTGCAGGTTGGTATGACTGAGCACCACGCCCTTGGGTACGTCTTCCGATCCGGAAGTGAACAGGACGACTGCCGGTGCATCCGGATTACGCCGGGAATGGGTATAGCGATAACTGATTCCCGGCAGCAGGCTTGCTACCAGCCCTGCCAGTTTGTGCCACCAGTGCACCTGATGTTTCAGATCTTCCAGATAGATCAGTGTGATCTGCTGTGCTTTCAGACTGTCGGCCAGTCCGGTCAGTTTGGCGGCTTCGATGAATCTGCGTGCAGTGATGATGGTCCGGATCTGTGCTACCTGGCAGGCTGTCATGAGATTTCTGGGGCTGACCGAAAAATTCAGGAGGGCAGGTACACGTCCGAAAGCCTGCAAGGCAAAAAAACTGATCACGCTGCTCACCATGTTGGGCAGCATGATTCCCACGTTTTCCTGCGTGTGGGTATGGCGGCGCAGAACAATACCCAGGATGAAGCTGCGTGTGATCAGTTGAGAATAGTTCAATGGGTTGCGTTCGACATCTTCCGCGATGACGTGCTTTCTGCCGTGCGTGGCCGCAGCATCGAGCAGTGACTGAAACAGAGTTTGCCGCAGGACATTGCTCTGAAAAATCGTTGTGGTCATGATGTCGTACAGTTTCAGGCCGGCAGCGCGGCGACGGCGTTTGCCACGGATCGAATCCGGCAGATCGAAGCTTTCCGGCGGCATGACGGTTACGGTGATCCGCGGGAACCAGTGTATCCTCACCTTCCCTTTCAGTCTGGAGAAAAGCGTGTATTGCGGGCCTGAAAGGCTTACCGGCAACAGTTTTGCTCCGGCCTTATCCGCGATCATGGCCGGGCCTTCGTAGATTTTCATGAGTGACCCGGTCAATGTCAGTCGGCCTTCAGGGAAAATCACCACCCTGTCACCGTTTCTGACGCGTTCGATCAGCAGACGGGTGGACAAAGGATTGGTCGGGTCAAGCGCAATGGTGTCCGCCAGAAACAGGAAGGGCCGTACCCACCATTTGCGGGCAATACTGGTGTTGATGGCGAAGCACAGGCGTTCGGGAAAGCATACGCTCAGCAGTGCGGCATCCAGGAACGACAGGTGATTGGCGACGATCAGCACTTTTTCTCCTGCCTGCCGATAATGTTCCAGCCCTTTGATTTTCAGGCGATAGAACGTATGGAATCCCCACTGCAGAATGGATCTGGCCAGTTCATACGGCAACAGTCCCGCGATATAAACCGCAACCAGGCCATTTAACAGAGCGAGGGTGAGAAAAACTTCGGAAACGGTGAAATCCAATGCCAGCATTACGCTGATACCCGCTGCGGAAACCACCATGAACAGGGCATTCATGATGTTGTTGGCGGCAATGGCGCGCGAACGGTGGGAAGGTTTCGTATAGTTTTGCACGATGGCATAGAGCGGCACGATGTAGAGGCCGCCGCAGATCGAGATGGCCAGCAGATCCAGCAAAATGCGCCAGTGGGCGAATGATTCCAGGAAATTCAGCACGCCGATGAGCGCCCCCCCTGCTGCAGGGTCGAGTGACGTACTGGCAAAATACAGATCGACGGTGAAGATCGTCATGCCCAGTACGCCTAAAGGAACATAAGTTGCAGCCACTTCACCCTTGAGCAGTTTGTCGCACAGCAGCGCACCAATACCGATTCCCACCGAAAAGAGCGTCAGGAACAGCGTAACCACCTGTTCATTTCCACCAATGATCTCTTTGGCGAAGGTGGGAAATTGCGACAGAAATGTGGCGCCAAACAGCCAGAACCACGATACCCCGAGAATGGCGTGAAACACCGTGATGTTCTCACGTGCCTGATGGACGATGGCGCGTGTTTCTTCAAGCACATGCCAGTTCACGATCGTATCTGCCGCCGCTGGGCGGACCGGGGGAATGAACAGACTGGATAGCCAGCCGGCCAGCGCTATTCCGATCGTTATGCCGGATACGATCACCCCTCCCTGCTCGGCCAGAATGAGCAACCCGCCTATGATCGTCCCCAGCAGAATGGCAATGAATGTTCCGGCACTGACCAGTGCATTGCCGCCGATCAGCTCATCTTCACGCAACTGGTCCGGCAGGATGCTGTATTTCAATGGCCCGAAGAAAGCGGACTGGGCGCCCATCAGAAACAGAATCATCATGAGTAGTATGACGCTATCCAGATAAAACCCCGCCGCCGCGCCTCCCATCAGAATGATTTCGACGAATTTGACGTGGCGGATCAGCCGTGCCTTATCCCATTTATCCGCCAGTTGGCCGGCAGTAGCGGAAAAGATGAAAAACGGCAGGATGAAAATACCGGCCGCCAGCGTGACCATGATCTGCGGGCTCAGGCCCGCGTTGTCCATGGTGGTGTAGGTAATCAGAATGACCAGCGCATTCTTGAAAACATTGTCATTGAATGCACCCAGAAACTGGGTAACGAAAAAGGGTAAAAAGCGTCTGCTCGAAAGCAGCTTCCATTGACTTGGGTGCATAACGAACCTTCCCGGATAGCGATATTCTGATTATAGGGAACTCCTCCCGGAAACCCTAGCATCATGACAAAAATCTATCTGCTGTTGACAATAGCATTTCACAACAGGTACCATTGTTTTATCCTGTCAAACACAATATATTGTGTTCTCAGGTGTCCAGCAGTGTTCAGCCAATTCCTTCCCAGCTACTTGATTTTCGACCATTTTTCGATCAGCAGTACCATCGTCGTACAGGAGAATTTGACCATGCAGCTTGCCACAGACCTCCCTTCTTCCTCTCCCGTCCAGCAGAAAAATTTTCTGGAAGAGATGACCGATTTGCCGGCGACCCGGCAGAATTATTCCCAGTATAAGATCATCCGCCGCAATGGTGCCGTGGTGGCATTTGAGCCGGGCAAGATTTCCATCGCGCTGACCAAGGCGTTCATTGCTGTAAGAGGCGGGCAGAGTGCTGCTTCTTCCAGCATGCGTGAGATCGTGGCGCAACTGACCGGAGAAGTCGTGCATGCCCTGACTCGCCGCCGGCCGGAGGGTGGTACGTTTCACATCGAGGATATTCAGGATCAGGTCGAGCTGGCACTGATGCGCTCGGGTGACCATGATATCGCTCGTGCGTATGTGTTGTACCGTGAGGAGCGGGCGCGTGAACGGGCCAGGCAGCAATCAGCCCAGCCGGCTTCCGGTCAGATGGCTGTGTTGCATGTCGTGGAAAACGGGCAAAAGATTCCGCTCGATCCGACCCAGCTGATGGCCCGTATCGAATCAGCCTGCCAGAATCTGGGGAATACGGTCGATGCCGCGCTGATCGTCAAATCGATGCTCAAGGATTTGTACGATGGCGTGCCTGCCGAGGAAGTCAGAAAATCTGCCGTACTGTCTGCCCGGGCGCTGATCGAGAAAGAGCCGGCTTACAGTTTTGTGACGGCACGGCTTTTGCTGGATAACATCCGTTATGAAGTCCTGGGCGAAGAAGTTGCCCATGAGGCCATGCAATCGCGCTATGCCGAATATTTCCCGGAGTTTGTCCGGAAAGGGATCGAGGCCGGGCTGCTGGATGAACGTTTGGGACAGTTTGACCTGGCACGGTTGTCAGAAGCTCTGGCTGCTGATCGTGATCTGCAGTTTGGTTACCTTGGCCTGCAGACCTTGTATGACCGCTATTTCCTGCATGTTTCCGAACGGCGTATCGAACTGCCGCAAATATTCTTCATGCGTGTTGCCATGGGATTGGCACTGAACGAAATCGATCGTGAAGCCCGCGCCATCGAGTTTTATCACCTGCTGTCCAAGTTCGATTTCATGAGCTCGACACCCACCCTGTTCAATTCGGGTACACGGCGCTCGCAATTGTCCTCATGCTATCTGAGCACTGTGCCAGACAGTCTCGATGGTATCTATGAAGCCATCAAGGAAAACGCGCTGCTATCGAAGTTTGCGGGCGGACTGGGTAACGATTGGACGCCGGTCAGAGCAATGGGCGCACGTATCAAGGGAACCAATGGCAAGTCGCAAGGGGTGGTGCCTTTTCTCAAAGTGGTATCGGATACAGCAGTGGCAGTCAATCAGGGCGGCAAGCGCAAGGGGGCGGTTTGTGCCTATCTGGAAACCTGGCATCTCGATATCGAGGAATTTCTGGAATTGCGTAAAAACACCGGGGATGACCGGAGGCGAACGCATGACATGAATACTGCCGTCTGGGTGCCGGATCTGTTCATGAAGCGTATGCAGGAAGATCAGGAATGGACGCTGTTTTCACCTTCCGATACGCCGGATCTGCACGACAAGTTTGGCAGAGCATTTGAAGAAGCCTATATCGCCTATGAAGAGCAGGCGGCACAAGGCAGACTGACCCTGTTCAAGCGTATCCCGGCCCGGCAGTTATGGCGCAAGATGCTGACCATGTTGTTTGAAACCGGGCATCCGTGGATTACATTCAAGGATCCCTGCAATATCCGTTCACCGCAGAATCATGTCGGCGTCGTGCACAGTTCCAATTTGTGTACTGAGATCACGCTGAATACCAGCGAAAAGGAAATTGCCGTATGCAATCTAGGGTCGGTCAACCTGCTGGCCCATATCGTCGATGGCAAACTGGATCAGGCCAGGCTCAAACAGACAGTTACGACAGCGATGCGCATGCTGGATAATGTGATCGACATCAATTTTTACGCGGTGGCAAAAGCGCGCAATGCCAATTTCCGGCATCGCCCGGTCGGGCTGGGGATCATGGGTTTCCAGGATTGTCTGCATAAGCTGGGCATTTCCTATGCCTCCCCGGAAGCAGTCGAATTTGCCGACAGGTCGATGGAAGCTGTTGCATACCATACCTACTGGGCTTCCACTGAACTGGCTGAAGAGCGTGGCACCTATGCCACTTACCGGGGTAGTTTGTGGGATCGTGGCATTCTGCCGCAGGATACGCTGGAGTTGTTGCGTGAGGAGCGCGGCGGCCATGTGGAAATCGATACCTCATCCACGCAGGATTGGGATGCTCTGCGTGACCGGATCAGACAGTATGGCATGCGTAATTCCAATTGCCTGGCGATTGCACCGACTGCGACGATTTCCAACATCATCGGTGTTTCCGCCAGTATCGAACCCACTTATCAGAATCTGTATGTCAAATCCAATCTTTCCGGAGAGTTTACGGTCGTCAACCAGTGGCTGGTAAATGATCTGAAAAAGCAGGATTTGTGGGATGAAGTCATGATCGCCGATCTCAAGCATTACGATGGAGCGGTCAGCAAGATTGACCGGGTGCCGGAGAATTTGCGCAACCTGTACGCTACGGCGTTCGAAGTTGATCCTCGATGGCTGGTCGAAGCAGCATCCAGAAGGCAGAAATGGATCGACCAGGCGCAATCGCTCAATCTTTACATGGCAGGTGCTTCCGGCAAAAAAATGGATGAGCTGTACCGGCTTGCCTGGTTGCGCGGACTCAAGACGACCTATTATCTGCGCGCGCTGGGGGCAACCACTGCCGAAAAATCGACAGTTCATACCGGCACACTGAATGCAGTTCCCGCGCAGCACGAAGCGCATGCGGGCAATCTGGCTCATTCAGCCCCGCAGCAGTGTGCAATCGACAATCCGGAATGTGAAGCATGCCAGTAAGTATCGAACAATCTACCACCAGAACCCAAGGAGCAACATCATGCTGACTTTTGAAGATGAAGTATTTCAGCCGGGCAATATCCTGGCAGGCACGAGCGCACAAGCAGGGATGGCCAACAAAATGATTGCTGAGCGGCAGGTGCCGGACGAGGAAATACCGGCAGAGGATCATCGTCGAGTATCCGTGGAAGACAAGCGCATCATCAACTGCAAGGCGGATGTCAATCAGCTGGTGCCGTTCAAGTACAAATGGGCGTGGGAAAAATACTTATCTGCCTGTGCCAATCACTGGATGCCGCAGGAAATCAACATGACGCGGGATATCGCTCTCTGGAAAGATCCCAACGGGTTGACCGAGGATGAACGCCGTATCGTCAAACGCAACCTCGGCTTTTTCGTCACAGCGGATTCACTGGCAGCCAACAATATCGTGCTGGGGACCTATCGGCACATTACCAACCCTGAATGCCGCCAGTATCTGTTGCGACAGGCGTTCGAGGAAGCCATCCACACGCACGCCTATCAGTACATCGTCGAATCAATCGGCCTGGATGAAGGTGAAATTTTTAATGCCTATCATGAAATCGGGTCGATACGTGACAAAGATGAGTTCCTGATTCCATTTATCGACACACTCACCGATCCTTCATTCCGGACAGGCACACTGGAAACCGACCAGCAATTGCTGAAAAGCCTGATCGTGTTTGCCTGCATCATGGAAGGGCTGTTTTTCTATGTCGGTTTTGTACAGATTCTGGCACTCGGCCGGCAGAACAAGATGACCGGGGCGGCCGAGCAATACCAGTACATCCTGCGTGATGAATCCATGCATTGCAATTTCGGCATCGATGTCATCAACCAGATAAAACTTGAAAACCCGCATCTGTGGACCCGGGAATTCCGCGAGGAAATCAGCGCCCTGATGCGCAAGGCAGTGGAACTGGAATACCGTTATGCGGAAGACACCATGCCGCGCGGCGTGCTCGGTTTGAACGCGCCGATGTTCAAGGAATATCTGCGTTTCATTATCAATCGTCGCAGCCATCAGATCGGCCTCGATCCATTGTTCCCCGAAGCGGGTAACCCTTTCCCATGGATGTCGGAAATGATCGATCTGAAGAAAGAAAAGAATTTCTTTGAAACGCGTGTGATCGAGTATCAGACAGGGGGCGTATTAAGTTGGGATTAACGGTGTTAATCAATCGATTGCCGATCGATAAAATCATGTAGAATGACAACGGGCCGGCTGGTTCACTTTAAAATTAAAAAATACAGGTGACCAGCCTTTTTTATTTTCAGAAAATCAATTATGCGAGCGAACCGTTCATTTTATTCAGGATGAAGACAAAATCGAATACCTCACTAGTATTGATTGCCGCAGTAGTATTGGCTTCTCTCTCTGTTACGGTGCAAGCCGGCAGAACTTTAGAAAAAAATATAAGTATCACTGTACTGGATACGAGACAGTATCAGGTACCACCACACAAGCAGCAGGATGATCTATGGATGCGCGTACGAGCCGGATTTTCCCTGGCGAACATTCAAAGCCAGGAAGTACGGCAGCACGAAAGCAATTTCAGTAAAAATCAGCGATTCATAGATCATATTGTTGGACGTAGTCAGCGTTATCTGTTTTACATCATCGAAGAAGTGGAACGTCGGCGCATGCCGGCTGAGATTGCGCTGCTGCCGATCATCGAGAGCGAGTTTGATCCGGATGCTTACTCTCACAGGCATGCTGCGGGGTTGTGGCAGTTTGTTCCCTCGACGGCAAAAGCGTTCGGGCTGGAGCAGAACTGGTGGCATGACGAACGGCGCGATATCATCGCGGCTACCCAGGCGGCGCTGGATTATCTGCAGATGCTCTACAAAATGTTTGGAAACTGGAAGCTGGCACTGGCTGCTTACAACTGGGGACAGGGATCACTGAAGAAAGTGATCGACGAAGGTCATGGAGGTAATAAATCTGTCAACTACCAGGAAATCGGGCTTCCGGCTGAAACCAGAAACTATATTTCCAAACTGATCGCCATCAGAAATATCATTGCCAATCCTCGCCGCTATGGCATCAAGCTGAAGCCCATTCCAAACCGGCCTTATTTCGAACAGATCACGATCACCCAGCAGATCGATATACAACTGGCCGCTCGGCTTGCCGGAATTTCAGAAAGCGAATTCAATGCGTTGAATCCGGCCTATCACAGACCCCTCATCAAGGCCGAAGATTCTCCACGGACACTGTTGCTGCCCGTTACCAAAGTCAAAACTTTCGTGGACAACCTCGAAAATTATGACAAGTCACTGGTGTCGTGGCGAATTTACCAGATTGAGCAAACGGAAACCTTGCGCGACTTATCCAGCCGGTATCGTATCCCGGTTGCCCGGCTGGCTGAGATCAATGGCATTTCTGAACGTGCTACTCTGAAAAAAGGCCAGATATTGCTGGTGCCACGTGACGGCAGCAGTGCAAGAGAAATGACCTATCTTGCACACTATCAGCTCAAACAACCGGTACGACCGGCTACGAGGCGCTCTCAATCATCGGAAGAACGCATCGTTTATACCGTCAAAAAGGGTGATACGCTCCATGCTATCGCCAAACGCTACGGTATCGATATCAAAACGATCCGTTTATGGAACAAGGGAAGTGATCAGCTTTCCATCGGGCAAAAGCTTACACTCAAGCTGACATCACCTGCCTTCAGCAGCCCTTATTCTTCCTGAACGATCAGCAGCATCTGGCCGGAAAATACATAATCACCCTGTCTGCAGCTGATCTGCTTCACGATCCCGCTGACCGGCGCACTCAGGGTGATTTCCATTTTCATGGATTCGATGATGATGACCGGATCTCCGGCATTGACCGGTTGTCTGGTTTCGATCAGCAGTTTCCATACAGTACCGGTCACATCTGAACTGATGGCGTATGCTCCGTCGGGTAAATCAGGTACATTTTGCATACCGGGTTTATCAAGCACACCTTCACCCTCATCGCTGATACTGTTTTCTTCCTGTACGTTCCCGATCTTCCAGCGCTCGCGTTCAGCCTCAAAAGCCTTTTGCTGACGGGTTTTGAATGCTTGAATACTGTCTGCATGCTGACGCAGGAATGCATGATAGTTGCGCAGACTGAAAACGGTATCTTCGGTATGAAGTGTAAAACGCCCGGTGATAAAGTCGTGGCGTAACTCAAGCAGCTCCTGTTCAGAAACAGGGTAAAACCTGATCTGATCAAAAAAGCGCAGCAGCCAGGGTTTACCGGCGGTAAAGTCCCGGGTCTGACGGTAACGATTCCACATCTGCACTGTTCTTCCGACAAACTGATATCCTCCGGGACCTTCCATACCATAAATACAGAGATAGGCTCCTCCTATTCCGACTGCATTTTCGGGTGTCCAGGTGCGTGCCGGGTTGTATTTGGTGGTGACCAGCCGATGGCGCGGATCGATCGGCGTGGCAACCGGGGCGCCCAGGTAGACATCTCCCAGCCCCATGACCAGATAGCTGGCATCGAAAACGATACGTTTGACCTCATCGATATTGTCCAGCCCGTTGATACGCCGGATGAATTCGATGTTGCTCGGGCACCAGGGTGCATCCGGCCGGACTGACTGCATATATTTTTCGATGGCAAGTTTTGTGGCAGCGTCATCCCAGGAAAGGGGTAAATGCACGATACGCGAAGGCATTTTCATATCGTCGCTTGCCGGTAAATCCTTCTCGGCGGTAATGAGTTTATTCAGGAGATGATCACGATCCAGAAGCCGCGAATCGAAATGTATCTGCAAAGAGCGAATGCCCGGTGTCATGTCGAGAATTCCGGGCAGATCGCCTTTCTCAACACAGTGCTGCAGCCAGGCCATCAGGGCATGTGCGCGAAAATGCAGTGCGATATCGAGTACCGCTTCGCCATACTCGATCAGCAGATATTTATCCCCGGATTGTCGGTAAATCACCTGTACCTGCCCGTTATTTGCCGGAATCCGATGCAGTACAGGATGACCTGGCTCAACCGGGAAGGCAGAAATATCGGGTGGTACGCGAGTGAAGGAATCCGGCTGCTGGATCATCTTGTCTTGTTGCTTTTCCAGCTTTAGCGCCTGTTCCGCTGTAAGCGGGTGAAAACGCACGCTGTCACCGGGTTTGAGCTGCCCGGTTTTCCACAACTCCGCTTGCACAATTACGGCGGGACAGACAAATCCTCCCAGACTGGGGCCATCCGGCCCCAGGATAATGGGCATATCACCGGTAAAATCGATCGCACCGACCGCATAGGGATTGTCATGGATGTTGGAGGGGTGCAGGCCGGCTTCACCTCCGTCTTTGCGTGCCCATTGTGGTTTGGGGCCGATCAAACGTATACCGGTACGACTGGAATTGTGGTGCACCTTCCAGTCGGTGGTAAAGAATTCATCGATGTCAGCCCCGGTAAAGAAATCCGGTGCACCATGCGGACCATACAGGACTCCGATTTCCCACCGGCTGGTGTAATGGGGAATATTTTCGGGGAGCAGTGCTTTTGGCTCAGCATCTTCTGTAGGCAGGATATGCAGCACATCCCCGGTGCACAGCGCCCGTCCGGCATGCCCGCCGAACTGCCCCAGTGTAAAAGTGGAGCGGCTGCCCAGATAATCCGGTACCTGAATCCCACCCTTGATGGCCAGGCAGGATCGGCTGCCAAACTGACGGATTTTACCGAATCGTAACAGCGAACCTGCTTTGATGAAGTGAGATCGCCACTGTTCCAGGGGGGCACCATCCAGCCAGACATCAATGGGTGCTCCACATACTGCAATCAGACTGTTGCAGTTGAATCTCAACGTTGGCCCGGCCAGAGTGATCTCCAGTCCCGCCGAGTCATCGGGGTTTCCAACCAGATGATTGGCCAAACGAAAAGCCAGACTGTCCATCGGACCGGATGGAGGCACTCCTACGTTCCAATAGCCTGTTCTGCCCGGGTAATCTTGCACTGTCGTCTGTACGCCGGCGTTGAGTACATCCAGGGTATGCGGCTGGTAGTGAAATCCGGAAAGGAATTGGGTGCTGACCTGCCCGCTGCGGAATACCGTTCCGGATAATACCTGCCTGAGATAATCCAGATTGGTTTCAATGCCGTAGAGCGTGGTTTTGTCCAATGCGGCGATCAAACGGTCGATGGCCTGATCACGATTGCTGGCGTGAACGATGATTTTGGCGAGCATTGGGTCATAGAAGGCCGATACTTCACAACCCGCGTCCACCCAGGTTTCAATCCGTGCAGTTTCCGGAAATTCGACAGCGCTCAGCAAACCACTGGCCGGCTGAAAATTCTTGGCTGGATTTTCCGCATACACACGAGCCTGTATGGAAGCTCCCTGCGGTTGAATGGTAAATGATTCCAGTGGCGGTAAAGCATCGGCACCCAGCAGCACCATCCATTCGACCAGATCAATGCCGGTCACCATCTCGGTGACGCCATGTTCCACCTGCAGGCGGGTATTGACCTCCAGAAAATAAAACCGATCGACCGAGGGGTCGTAGACATATTCCACTGTGCCGGCAGATCGGTATTGAACTGATTCTCCCAGGCGTATGGCTGTTTCCTGTAACGCGTTACGGGTTGCTGGCGACAGACCCGGTGCTGGTGTTTCCTCGATCACTTTCTGGTTGCGCCGCTGCATGGAACAATCACGTTCTCCCAATGCAATCACTTTTCCACGGCCGTCGCCGAAAATCTGTACTTCGATATGGCGAGCCTGGTCGATGTATTTTTCCAGGAACAAGCCGGCATTACTGAAATTACTTTGTGCCAGATTTTTGACAGACTCATAGGCATCAATCAGCTCTTGCCGGTTGCGGCACAAGCGCATACCGATCCCCCCCCCTCCTGCCGTACTTTTGAGCATGACTGGGTAACCGATCCGATGTGCTTCCTCGCAGGCGGTTTCGAGGTGTTCCAATAATCCGGTACCCGGCAGCATCGGCGCGTCGAGTTGCTGTGCGAGCGCACGGGCAGTATGTTTCAGACCGAAAGTGCGTATCTGTTCAGGAGTGGGGCCCAGAAAACAAATCCCTTCTGCGGCACATTGCTCGGCAAATGAAGCATTTTCACTGAGGAATCCGTACCCCGGGTGGATTGCCTGAGCACCGGTGCGGTGTGCAACTTCCAGTATTTTATCGGCACGCAAATAACTTTCGCTGGCAAGTCCATCGCCGATACAAATACTGTCATCAGCATCCAGCACATGCCGTGATAGCGCGTCAGCTTTCGTAAAAACAGCCACACTCCCGATGCCCATCCGATGCAAAGTACGGATAACACGGCAGGCAATGGCGCCCCGATTGGCGATCAGAACTTTTGTAAACATAAATTCCCCTTACTGTGCTACCTGATCAAGCAGGCCATATTGTGATACATGCTGACTGTGCCAGCGGAAACGAATACAGATTTTTTAAAGTCGATGAAAAATACAGATCTTCGCTTCCCGTAGAGGGTGGGCCGTGGGCGGGGAATACAGGAAACGTGGTGTAAAGCCGGAAATAGAAGCAGGTAAGCAGATAGTACATATAACGAATCTCCAGGAGTCAGGAAATGACAGAAATCAATAATGCATTGGCATTATGTAACCTCCCGGGCTTTTATCCCTCCGTGGAGCTTCGTATGACGAAGCCTCAAGCTCTCGGACCAGTCACTTTCCCTGGGAAAGCCGGAACCCTAGCCTGAAGTAATTTCAATCAGCCACCAGTACAGTCGATGCCGATGATGTCGGTGCTGCTGGCCGTAATCAAAACATATGTGCCATTTTATAGGCAGCTGATCTTTTCTGAAACAATAATATTTTCTTGTCTTTCAAAAATTCCGGTGTATATAATTACCAGCGTGTTTTATCTGTGATGGTTGAAGCTAGGCCATGTCTCTAGGCAGATAAGGCATCAGAAGCACAGTCGTTTCACGAAACTAGGGTTCCGGCTTTCCCAGGGAAAGTGACTGGTCCGAGAGTTTCGGGCCCTGCCAGCAGGGTTCCACGGAGGGATAAAAGCCCGGGAGGTTATGTTCAATACATTAACTACCGGGAGCCAGAGTGGAAAAACTATCGCGTGTGTGCGCTGCAGTTCAGAATCCAGATTTTCCTCATGTTTTTCCTTTTTCATCGATAGCCGGTTGCCATTTGCCTGTTGGCATTCGGTTACATATCCATTTTTCCAGTAGCAGCACTTTCGAGCTGATATCTCTTGCTGTCAGGTATTGTTTTCCGGCAGCAGATTCCATTGCCTCCTGTTGGCATATAGCGCCCTTAATTTTCAAGGAGGAACCAGTATGCCGGTAGACGAAAAGAAAGGTCCTTTTTCTGCGATCAATAACAGATCGGCTGGTGAAGCCGAAGCAGGGGGCGAGATCATTCACGAAACAGGCCAGCTTCGTCGCAGCATGAGCGTATGGAACTGTTTCACGCTGGGGTTCTCGGTCGTGTCACCGGTAGTAGGGTTATACGCTATTTTCGGAGTCCAGAATCTGGTGACGGGAGGGGGGTGGATTGCCGCACTCATCTTGAGTTTGTTCATGCAACTCATGGTAGCAACCGTCTATGCCGAGCTTTCCTCACAATTTCCCATTGCAGGCGGGGCTTATAAATGGTCCCGGCATCTGATCGGGCCCAGAACAGGGCAGTATGCCGGGACCATTTATGTCAGTTCAACGATCGCCATGCTGACTACGACTGCGTATACGGGTGGAATGTGGCTTTCCGCGGTGATTGTGGGAGGAGATATACAGGGAGCCTCGGCAGTCCTGTGGGGAGTTGTATTCCTGTTGATTTGCACCACAGTCAACATAGTAAATCAGAAAGTTTACAAGGTAATCAATCTGCTGGGTGTCAGTGCCGAAGTCTTGGGTTCGATATGTGTGGCACTGGTCCTGTTTTTCTTCTTTCGAATCTATCCGGTTTCGGAGTTATTTCAACATCTGGGAACGGGACTTGCACCCACCAGCCTGACTGCCTTCCTGGCAGCATTGGCCATCGCAGGCTGGGCATTCATCGGTTTTGATTCCTGCTCGACTATTGCTGAGGAAGCACACAATCCCGAAAGAATGATTCCACGTGCAATCTTCTTGTCTCTGCTGGCAGTAGGCAGTGTAGTGCTCTTCAATTCCTCTGCCCTAACGTTGTCGATCAGTCACGATACGCTGGTCGAGGCCAGCGCTACATCCGACCCTATCTCGCCGATCATTACCAGCACGATCGGAGCCTGGGCCGCAAAACCGTTTCTGGTGATTGTCATGACAGCCTTTCTTTCCTGCGGATCCTCAGTGGTCAATTACGTTTCACGCATCGTTTTTTCGATGGCACGTGAAGGTAATTTGCCCGCTTTCTTTTCACAGGTAACAAGAAAAACGCAACTGCCGCGCAATGCAATCGGCGGGACCGTGCTCATGGCAGGTCTCGGGTTGCTTTTCGGACTGAATGACGGGGCCGTTGCAACCATTATCGCTTTCGGTACCGGTGGCCTGTACGCCATGTTTTCCATGACCACGGGCGTTGGTCTATACGCACGCCTGATGGGGCGGTGGAATCCTGCATTGGGCGCGTTCAGGCTGGGAAGATGGGGGTTGGTGATCAACACCGTGGCTTTTGTCTGGGCATTATTCGAACTGATCAATATCGGCTGGCCGCGGGAATATGTGGCAGCCCCCGGAGCGCCATGGTGGCAGCTCTGGGCGGTACCTCTGGTGCTGGGCACCATACTGGCTCTGACGACGCTGCACGTGCAGATGGGCCACAAGCGTCGGATGAAGAGGGCTCTGAGCGGTACTGTCACGGACGATCTGCAGAAGTAGATTGGCAGAAACTCTGTTTACAGCGGTTGGCTTGTACGGTTATCAACTGAAGTCCAATGATGATGAGGAGGTAAAACATGAATCAGGTAACGACCTATCTTTGGGAAACACATCTCCCCGGTGGCAGCCACTGGTCTGGTGTCGTGCGCCGGGGAACGACCTTGCGCCTGACAGATGTGTCAGGCGGGGCCAACGCCGCAGTGTTATTTTACAACCTGGAAGAGAAGCTGGAGCGTTACAACATGGCTGATACGCTCAAGACCCAACATACTTTCTGTTTAACCAAGGGGCACGCCTGCCATTCCGATATGGGACGGATTTTCTGCTGTATCACCGAAGATACTGCCGGTTGGCACGATACCGTATGTGGCCTGAGCGATGCTGAGCTGATACAGCAGAAATACGGTACGGGCCGGTATCAGGAGCTTCGTAATGATATGTACCGTAACGGGCTCGACGGGATGCTGGTCGAGTTGGGGAAATGGGGCCTGGGCAGACGTGACGTGGTTTCCAACATCAATTTTTTCAGCAAAGTGACTGCCGATTCCTCCGGGGAGTTGCAGTTTCATGTCAATCACAGCAAAGCGGGCAATCACGTAGATCTGGCTTTTGAAATGGATACGCTGGTAGTGTTATCCGCTGCACCACATCCGCTCGATCCGGCAGCAACCTATCATCCCGGTGCAGTTAACCTGGCAGTGTTTCCGTCGACACCTGTAGTGACAGGAGCCTGTGCACATATCGCGGAGAATGCACGTGGTTTGGAAAATACCCGACGTCTTTATGCTTATGGAGGTGTTAAATGAGCGCACAAAACCTGGTTGAAAGTACACTGAATCCTGATCATGCAGTCATAAACGAGATCTGTGACGCAGGCGAACCTTGGGTCAAGGAAATAAAGAAGGGACAGATATTTCGTATCGTCGATCTCGAGGGTAATCAGGCGGTGGATACGCTGTTTTACAACGCGCATGATGCAACGGAACGTTACAGTGCCACTGATACGGTACGTCGACAGCACAGTCTGTATCTGACGACGGGCAGCAAACTGTATTCCAATTTCGGCAATGTCATGCTCGTCATCACGGCGGATACCTGCGGGCGGCATGATACGGTGGGCGGCGCTTGTGCCGCAGAAAGCAATACTACGCGCTATGCCCTCGATAAATATCCGATGCACAGTTGCCGGGACAGCTTTCTATATGCCCTGGCACATGACCCGGTGTGTGAGCGGCTCGGCATGAGCAAGCGAGATGTTCCAGCCAACATCAATTTCTTCATGAATGTCCCGGTAACAGAAGCAGGCAAGCTGGAATTTGCAGATGGGGTATCAGCCCCGGGCAAATATGTGGAAATGCGGGCTGAGATGGATGTGGTGGTACTGATTTCGAATTGCCCGCAGCTGAATAATCCGTGCAATGCCTATAACCCTACGCCTGTTCGCTTACTGGTCTGGAATTGATCACCCGTATATCGAACACAGGTATTTCTGAATTTGAACGTAACGCTGGACATGGAGATAACGATGTCTGAAAAAACGTTGGATACGAACAAAATAGCTGCGCCCACCATCGATGTGCTCGTTCCGGGAATACAAACCACCATACAGGACTATCCGGGCAGGCGAGGTTACTGGAATATCGGCGTACCACCCTCGGGACCGATGGACAACCTGGCGTTCAGACTGGCCAATCGCCTGGTGGGCAATGAAGAGGGACAGGCTGCGATCGAAATTACATTTGCCGGACCGACCTTGCGCATCAACTGTGACACTGTCATCGCGGTGACAGGCGCGCCTGTTGAGGTAAATCTGAACGGGAAACCACTGGCTCAGTGGAAATCGCATAAGACCGAAGCAGGAGCATTACTGACTTTTGGTGATGTGCTGGATCAGGGTAGCCGGGTTTATCTGGCAATTCAGGGTGGTATTCAGGTACCAGACTACCTTGGCAGCAAGGCTACGTTCATGCTGGGTCAATTCGGTGGGCATGAAGGCCGCATACTGCAAACAGGCGATGTACTGAATATCGTCGCAGATAATCATGGCAGTTATGTCGCGCGTGAATTACCGCAGGCATCCATTCCGCACTATACCCATCACTGGGAAATCGCTGTATTGTACGGGCCGCATGGTGCGCCGGACTTTTTTACGGAAGAGGGGGTTGCCAATTTCTTTGCTGCCGATTGGACGGTGCATCATAATTCCGACCGTACCGGGGTGCGTTTGATTGGCCCGAAACCCAAATGGGCGCGTACCGATGGCGGCGAAGCTGGATTGCATCCTTCTAACGTTCACGATGTTGCCTATTCCATCGGCGCGGTGGATTTTACCGGGGATCTGCCGGTGATACTCGGCCCGGATGGCCCCAGCCTGGGAGGCTTTGTCTGCCTGGTGACCCTTGTCCATGCGGAACTGTGGAAAATGGGGCAACTGCGCCCGGGTGACCGTATCACTTTCCGCCGGATATCAGCTGGCGAAGCTGCAACACTGGAAGCAGTTCAAGATGCGCTCATCAGTGACTTGCGTTTGCCAGAGGCAGCATCGGTATCGACCAGCGCGAAAGTGGCAGCAACTACTGACAGCCCGATTTTGCACACGATTCCTGAGAGTAGCGGGCAAGTGCAGGTGGTTTACCGGCAGGGTGGAGACAGGAATCTGCTGGTGGAATACGGGCCGATGATGCTTGATTTCAACCTGCGTTTCCGTGTCCATGTTTTGATGGAATGGTTGCAGCAGGCTGTAGAAAGTGGTGATCTGCCGGGAATTATAGATTTGACTCCCGGCATTCGCTCACTGCATATCCGTTTCGACGCAAAATTATTGCCACGTAAACGGTTGCTGGATACGCTGATCACTGCAGAAAAACAGTTGCCTGCCATCGAAAATGTGGAGGTGCCGACACGTATCGTTCATCTGCCGCTATCCTGGAACGATTCGTCCGTCCAGCTGGCGATGAAGAAATACATGCAATCGGTGCGCAAGGATGCGCCCTGGAATCCGGATAACATCGAGTTCATCCGCCGTATCAACGGACTGGACAGCATCGATGAGGTCAGGCGTATCGTTTTCGATGCCAGCTATCTGGTCATGGGACTGGGGGATGTCTATCTGGGTGCGCCACTTGGCACCCCGGTCGATCCGCGCCATCGTCTGGTAACCACCAAGTACAATCCGGCGCGCACCTGGACACCGGAAAATGCGGTGGGTATCGGCGGCGCTTATATGTGCGTGTATGGTATGGAAAGCCCCGGGGGTTATCAGTTAGTCGGGCGTACTGTACAGATGTGGAACACGCATGTTCAGACAAAAGATTTCAGGGAAGGCAAACCCTGGCTCCTGCGTTTCTTTGACCAGGTAAGATTCTATCCCGTGACTGAAGCTGAACTGGCCGAGATGCGCAAAGATTTTCCGAGCGGAAAATTCACGTTGCGTATCGAGGAAGATCATTTCAGTCTGAAACAGTACAACGATTTTCTGAAGGAGAATGCTGCCTCCATTGACACATTCAGAACGAAGCAGAAGGCCGCTTACATCGCCGAACGCGAACGCTGGAAAGCAGAAGGTCAGGAAAATTACACCACCAGTGAAATTCTGGAAGATGGTTCTACTCCGGCTGATATTACTATCCCGGCAGGAGCGCATGCTGTACACACGCATGTAACCGGCATCGTGTGGAAATTGCTGGTAAGTGAAGGACAGCGTGTGAATGTCGGTGATGATCTGGCCGTACTGGAATCGATGAAAATGGAATTTACCATTAGTGCACCTGTCAGCGGAGTATTGCGGCGTGTACTTTGTAAGGCCGGAAGTAAAGTCTCTGCCAGGCAGGTTCTTTTCGTGATCGAGGGGGGGTGAAATCATTACTACCCGTGATTATGAGAATCAGTTGGGTACTCTGGAAAAAGTCCATAATGCCGGTGTCAATGTATGCTGCGGGGTATCGCCGGAGTGGAGGAATCCCGGCGGACTCGCGTTGGCTTAGTGGAACCAGTTTTAATAAAAGCTCAATATTGCTTTTGTTCCTTTGCCGGCAACCGATTCGAAATTAAGTTTCCAGCCAAAGTGGGTACAGATACGTATGATCAGATCAATGCCAATTCCTCCTGATATGTATTGCCCAGACTTAGCCATTTGGGTATAGATCCTGCTTATCTCCACTGGGGACATACCGTACCCTGGATCATCAATCGTAATTGTTCCAGGGTGCTCTGAATAAATACGGATAACACCACGGTCACAGTTCTCGATTGCATTGCGCACCAGGTTACCAATTGCAACACGAACGATATGAAGTGGTGCAACGACTGGTATTGGAGACTCGATTTCCACCGCTAGAAGCAGGTCTTTTCCCCGACAAAGATATTCGTGATCCGCCACAATAGCCGGTATTTCTGCCCGGACGTCAATGTTTTCGTTATTGTTGATGAGCGTATCTGGAGCACGTGCAAGCGCGAGAAGAATTTCCACCAGATCTTCCATCTGACTGATGATGCGCCTGGACCGAAGCAGATGAGGCTTAATGGCTGACGTGGTATCGGGGTGATCCAGTACTACTTCGGTCACTCCGGACATGGCTGCAATAGGTGTGCGCAACTCATGACTGGCTGTGTTGATGAAATTACGTTCACGCTCGACATATTCCTGGATTCGATCGGTAAAACGGTTAATGGCGTCTGCGATAATATAGGTTTCATAAGCATCCTTATCGCCAATAGGAATCTTTGGTCCTTCGCCATCAGGGCTGAGGTTCGATATTTCATCTGCCATGCGTGTCAATGGCCGCAGCAGCCGATCGACGCTATAGAAAGAAAGCAGAGTAAGAACTGTAATCAGCAATACGGTAGAGGCGACAATGGCAAAAGCAATCATGAGTTCCCTGTTCTCAAGATCGGTGATATCAAGTGCCAATATTTTGCGCCCTTCCGGGCCATCTTCTATCAATATCGCAAACTCACTACCATCAATTCTGACCTCGTCATGCATACCGGCTGGCAATGCCTGGAATTGCGGTGGTATGGACGAGTCTCGATGCTCGTCATACCAGTGGAACCGATCAAGGCCCGACCAATCATATTCTGGATCCTGGGCAATTTTCCGCTTGATATAGGCCATCTCACTCTCCAGCATCGACTCCCATATCAGCTCTTCGATATACTCGTTGACTAAGTACCCATGTAGCGAAACCGTCAGTGACAGCACGACCGTATAGCTGACCAGGCTGATAACGATCAGTCTTCTCAGGCGCGAACGATTAATCATGGACCAAGCTCTGGATCGACAATCCGATAGCCAACCTTGGGAACAGTTTGCACGAACTTCAATGGATAATCACCGTCGATGCTTTTGCGTAACTCGTAGATGTGTGTACGTAAAAGGTCTCTATCGGGTCGATCCTCACCCCAGAGTAGACTTTCCAGGCGGTCCTTCGTTACCACGTTCGGGCTCTCCCTCATCAAGACTTGTAGTAATTTCCGAGAACCACTGTGAAGATGAATGATATTGCCATCCCGCATCACTTGCTGTGATGTGAGATGGTAGATGAGGGAACCTACCCGCAAGATTTTCGCACGCCCTATCCTTCTTGTATGCAAAGCTAAGATTCTGGCCTCAAGCTCTGCAATCAGGAATGGCTTCGTCAGGTAATCATCAGCACCAGCAGCGAATCCAGAAAGCTTATCAGGAATATCACTCTTGGCGGTGAGGATCAGCGTCGGAGTATCCACATCAGCCGCCCGCAAACGCTGGAGCACTTGCAATCCGTTGAGCCTGGGCAACATCCAGTCGAGTATCAGCACATCATACTGCCCATTACTGCTCAATTCCAAAGCGGATTCACCATCTCTGGCTGCATCGAGAATGAAGTTCTTGTTTTCCAGGTAGGCGAAAACATTGCTGATCAAGTTGATATGATCGTCCACAATCAGAACACGAATCGGTTCGTGGCACTGTCTGGCACTACCATCGTAATTAGGTACGAGAGAATGAGTATTCATGGGCAAATCTGACAGTATTCTGACAAATGCTCCTGTAGTTTAATGCAAATCAGTATCGCTCACATCATCAATCGTATTTCCTCTAAGAAACGTAACAAAGGGGAAATTGTATGCTCGGTGTTCCTTGCATGATCTGCAGTATGTGGTGCTCTGATACCAGTTATTCAGTTATTAACAACCCAGGGATCAAAGCCAATGAATATTTCCATTCCATTCACTATTGTCAACCCCTATCAATATACAAAACTTTCTCTTGTCCTTGCCTGCGCATTTGGTGTCAGTTTACAGCCAGTGTTTGCACAAGACTTGGTTACTCCTGCTACTGATGATAATAATGCTGGTAGCCCTCCCACCATGTTGGAACCGGTCAAGATCATAGCAAATCCTGAGAATCCACAAAGTTCAATGGGGTCAGCTTATGTTCTGTCTGCAGAAGAATTGAATAAATTCAAACATACCAATATCAATCAAGTCCTGCGTGGCGTGCCAGGGGTATATGTAAGAGAGGAAGATGGGCTGGGTATGTTTCCTCGTATAGGCGTTCGTGCATCATCAGCTGGCCGCAGTGATCGTATTTCTGTATTAGAAGATGGTATCCCGGCGGCAATGTCACCTTACTCCAACCCTTCAGCTTATTATTTTCCCAATGTTGGACGAATCAGCAGCATTGAAATATTGAAGGGACCAGAAGTGCTCATGCATGGACCCCATACCACATCTGGTGCGGTCAACGTGATCTCTACTCCGATTCCTGATAAGTTAACTGGGGCGGTTAACGTTGAAGTTGGGGCATTTAGAACACGCAAAATCCATGCTCACTATGGAGGCACCTTCGATGCAGCCGCTTTCGGGCAATTTGGCTTCCTGCTTGAAACGTATCAAGGCAAAAGCAATGGTTTTCATGATATAGATCGCAGCAAACACACAGCCGGCTATGACATTAACGAATATATTGGAAAAGCCAGGTGGAAAAGTGCGCCAGGGGCCCGGTTTGCTCAACAATTGGATGTCAAACTGCATTACGATGACGAACGTCTAGACGTTAGCTACCTTGGACTGACTGATGCAGATTTTAGAGAAGACCAAAACCGTCGCTATGGACTCAGCGAGTTGGAGCGTATGAACCGTGGCCGTCGCTCAGCGAGCATACGGCATCAATTTGGCTTCAATGAAAATCATTCGCTGGATACAGCCGTTTATTGGACAGAAACATATCGTTACTATAATCGCCTGAACCAAATCAACGGGATCAATCTCGGTGGTATTAGCGATATTATTAATAATAATGGTGCTAATGCAGACTTACTGCGTGGCATTCTGCATGGAACACGGAATACCACGCATGCCAACGGTGTACGCTATGGAAATAATGATCAGAGATTTACCGTTAAGGGCGTACAAATACAATCACATAATCGTTTCAAAACAGGGCCGTTAGAACATCAGCTTCTCAGTGGAGTACGCTATAGCGAGGAAACACCGGAAAATGCCGTAAAAGGATTATCGAACGCTTTTTACCAGCAAGTGAACGGCAGCCTGGTTCATCAGCGAACTGACAGTGCGGTGCCGACAGAAGGCAAACTGAATGCGCTGTCTTTCTGGATTGGAGACAAAATTTCGTTAGGTAACTTAATGTTTTTTCCAGTTCTTCGCCATGAACGCATCGATAGCAAGGCAAATATTGCTGATAATGCAACACAAGCACAGATCGATTCACGGATGAGCAATAGCCTCAACAATACCAGGGTAGGTTTAGGAGTGAATTATGCTATCAATCAGCAATGGACGGCATTGACTGGCGTTCACCAGGGGTTTGCCCCTCCTGGTAACGGTGTGGGTAAAGGTACAAAAGGGGAGACAAGTACAAACTATGAAGCGGGTGTAAGGTTCCGCAACAACAGATTTTCTGCGGATGCGATTGGTTTCTACACTGACTTCAAGAACACTCTGCGTCAATGCCTTTTTGCTAATCCTTGTACTAATCCTGTTTCGGGAGGTGCACCAATCGTTGATGGTAGTACTCAACAAACCGGATCGAAGGAAGTTTATGGGGTTGAATTTAGCGGAACCGGTGATTTGTACCGCGGTAACTCCATAATCGTACCGGTACGTTTTTCCTATACCTATACTGATGGCAAATACAAAGGTGGCTCCGATTTGCCGACAGGCGTTCGTGCAGGAGATGTTATTGAATATACCCCTAAACATGTTGCTTCATTTCAATTAGGCGTGGAAGGTAGTACAGGACATGGTGACTGGAATACTTTTGCTGTGTTGAGCTATATTGATGGCTCCTATACGACTAGCAGCGCTCGTCGACCGGGTGTGGACAATACCTATCTCAAAACCCAAGGGTTGTTCGTTGTAGACTTGGTAGCCTCATATCCGCTAAGTAGGTGGGCTGATATGTACTTTCGCGCGGATAACATCTTCAACGAGCAGAAGATTACCCATCGCGGAGCCGACGGTGCACGTGGAAATGCGCCGCGTTGGTTAAGTGCTGGTTTGAAACTGAAATTTTGATCGGCTTAATACTACAGTCGTAGATGATGGTGAGAGAATATAGTCCTCATCAACAATGAGGTGGGTTTGGGTATGATGTCACAACTGCATGATTGGGCGAAGGAACTGGAGGTAGTGCATGAACGGCTTGGGAGTTTATTCAAGCGCAGCGAGCCACGCCAACGCAGTCTTGCGTACCTGAAGGGCCTGTTGAGCACGGTAGAGCGCACGGCTGGCAACTGGCCGAATGGATGGGCGAGACAACACCCGATGGGGTGCAACATCTGCTGGAGCGCGCACAGTGGGATGCTGATGCGGCACGCGACGTGCTGCGCGATTACGTTGTCGAGCACGTGGGTGATCCAGACGGCGTGCTGATCGTTGATGAGACAGGTTTTGTCAAGAAAGGAACCCACTCGGTTGGTGTGCAGCGCCAGTACAGCGGTACGGCTGGGCGTATCGAGAACAGCCAGATCGGCGTGTTTTTGTGCTATGCCGGTGCCGGTGGCAGTGCCTTCATTGACCGTGAACTTTATATTCCGCGCCAGTGGACGGATGATCGTTCACGCTGCGAGGTTGCAGGCATTGCACAGGAGGTGGAATTTGCGACCAAACCTCAGCTGGCACGCAAGATGATCGAGCGGGTGTTGGATGTGGGCGTGCCCTGTGGGTGGATCACAGGCGATGAGGTTTACGGTAGAGACCGGTATCTGCGGGTATGGCTGGAGTCCGCGCGAGCAGGCCTTCGTACTGGCTGTAGCCAGGAGTGAACCGCTGTGGTGGCAGGGGCCACAGCATGTGAAAGCCGAGGAGATTGCACAAGCGCTACCAGCACGTGCATGGCGTCATCTGTCGGCAGGCGCTGGAGCCAAAGGTGAACGTCTGTACGACTGGGCGCTGGTACCGCTGTGGCGGCTGCAGTTGACACAGCAGGAACGTCGCTTCGGACACTATCTGCTGATGCGGCGCAGCCTGGATGAGCATCAGGAGTTGGCCTATTATGTGGTGCATGCCAAGCGCTCGCAGGCTCAGCTCAAGCGTTTGGTGCAGATTGCTGGCAGGGCTGGTATCGCCACATCACACTGGTGCTACTAGCCCATGCGGTGCTGGTGGCCCTGCGGGTGCGGGAGAAAAAAACACACACCCGGCCTGATTGCCCTGAGCGTGCCCGAGTTGCGTAAGCTGTTATCGCATCTGCTGTGGCACACCAGCCAGGCTATCGAACATGTGCTGCACTGGTCCGTGTGGCGTAGAAAACATCAACACAGAGCCCGACAAGCTCACTACCAACGCAGAGGGTTCTCTCCTCCCGAATAAAATATATACGACTGTAGTATTAAGATGATGGGAGTGAAAATGGCACAAGAAGGTGGTCACTAAAGACCTGCGCAGTCCCTTTCATCGTACCTTCTCACAGCGGAAGGCATAGTTGTGGACATACTCCGCGTCGACATGGTTAATAACCTTCTGGTACCATGCGCTCGGTTTGGAGAGCGAGGTGTAGCCCTTGGGCACGATGCGCTTGATGCTGGTCTTGAAGCCGACCCCGATGAAGGCATCAGCGATATCATCCAGGGTGTGCTCCTTGACCTTGATGGTGGCGAAGCGATTGATCGCCGTTCGCAGTTCGGTACCGGCGGCGTCGTTCATGTAGTCCGGGTGTGTGGCGAAATAGATACCACCCGGCTTCAGTGCCCGGTATACCATGTTGAGCATGGTCTCTCAGATCTTCTATCAGATAGATCACCGCCGTGCTGATGGCAATATCGAACCGGTTCTCAAAATCGGCTATGGTGTCGGTGGCAATGTATTCGATCGGGCGATCACCACATCGCGAACGGGCGACTTCGATCGAACTGCGGGCCAGATCGACGCCAACGGCCTGGCGGAATTTGTGCTCGTCGTACAGCTTGCGCAGGAATCCACCTTGGTTGCAACCAAAATCCAGCAGGATTTTGTCCGTAAGGCTGACATCAAAGATCTGCGAGGCAACTCGCTCCCAGAACTCGCCATGCTCGTCCTCCATCGACTGGTCACCAACATCGGGTTCAGTCCACCACTGTTCAATCATTTTCATGAGTTACGTCTCCTTTGTCAGTTTTTGTGTACTTACCTGCTCTACTGAAATCCGAATCAAGGGACCGACTTTGATTGAATCCACCATGCTATTCGCACCCCGAGATGAATGTGGAAGCAGAGTGGTGCCGGTTTCATTCAGATCGTAATCGAGTAAACACCAGCGCCCGACTCATAAGCGGTAAGACAGCGTTAGTAAAAATGTGCGCGGCGGATTGGGGATTAGGGTGTAGTTGTAGACACCGCTCGCGCCGCCGTAGTAGTACTTGGTGTCGAACAGATTGTTGACGTTAAACTGGGCGCGCCAGTTACCAGTGTCGTAGTAGGCGGTGGTATCCATGCGTACGTAGGCACCCAGTTTGTGGGAATTCGGCAGAGTTGCCTGGCGCGATGAGGCAGCATAGATGCCACCGCCCACACCGAGGCCTTGCAGAACACCACCGGGTTCGTAGGTCGTCCACAGATTGCCGCTGTGCCGAGGTACATCGGGCAGCTTATCGCCAACCGGGAAGAAGCCATCCGCTTTCACTTCGGCGTGGGTATAGGCATAGCTGGCAATTACCTTCCAGCGCTGTGTCAACTCACCATTGACATCGAGTTCGAAGCCGTGGCTGGATTGACGTCCTGCAAGGATGTTTCGTAGGGGGTCGTTCGGATCGCTGGTCAGAATGTGACGGCGGGTTAGCTTGTAGGCTGCTAGCGTAGCGTTCAGTCGCCGGTCAAAAAAGTTAAATTTGGCACCAATTTCTTTCTGGGTACCAACTTCGGCGTCAAACACGCTGGCATCGATGCTGCGTGTAATATTTGGCGAGTGCGACCGACCCACACGGGTGAACAACGCAGCTGTCGGATTTAACTCCCACACCGCACCGACCTGCCAAGACAGCGTCATCTGGTTCGCGCTATTCGTATAACCGCTGCTCTCGGCTTCGTTATGGAAACGATCCAGTCGAAGACCGGCTAACAGCTTCACCGCAGATGTCAGTGTCAATAGGTCCTGTGCATAAATTCCAATATCGTCTCCCCGACCCTCATTATAACCTTCACCCAGAATGATGGGCTCGTGATGAGCAGGGCGCATGCCAGGATCAAACAGGTCGAGGACAAAACCCGTTTGGTCGGTATTGTTAAACCCGTTTACGACCTTTCTGTATTCCGTGCCGAACAGCAAGTTGTGCTCAAAGCTCCAGGTATGGACCTGTCCGCGCAACTCAGCTTGCACGGCGTGTCCGCGGGACCACTCATGGCCATTCATGTAATGGGTGAAGTGTAGCTTATTATCGCCAGTGTACAGGTAGTTGTCAGGAAAGGACTGGGTCGAATCCTGAGTGGCTCTGTGGTACTGTGTGGCGATCCGAAGGCCCCAGGTCTGGCTCAGCTGGTGATGGAGGATAGCAGTACCCACGTAAGTCTCGTTGAGTCCGCTATCGCCTGGAAGGTCAGGGTAGTCTCCTTTGCGCAGCCCGAAGTAACGGGTACGGGAGAGGTGACGGAAGTTCGGCAGATTAGGCAGGCCGAAGTCGAATAGATCCTGGTCGAGGCGATTGTATTCCGCTAGTAACGTGACGCTGGTTCTTTCCCCTTGCCAGGATATTGCCGGGGCTAGGGAATATGATTCGAATCCGCCACCATCACGAAAGGTACCGTTGTTCTCGTACGCACCGTTCAATCTCACGGAAAAACCTTTACCCAGGACGCGGTTGATGTCAAAGGTCGGTCGCCATTGCTGGTAATTTCCCCACAGCAGATTGATTGCACCATAATTGTAGTAGAGCGGTCGTTTTGAAACCGTGTTAACCAGGCCACCTAGCGAACCAACGCCGCCATAGAGCGTACCGGACGGCCCTTTCATCACTTCGATCCGTTCGATGTTCTGCACATCACGGGTAACCAGGTTGCCGTTGTATTGGAATCCATCGCGACTGCTGCTGTGGGTCGTGAAGCCGCGTATATTGAAGAATATTCCGCGATTCCCACCGTAGCTGGCTTCGGTCTGCACACCGCTGACGTTTTCTAGCAGTTGGCCGGGCTGGATCACTGCGCGGTCGCGCAATACTTCATGCGGTACCACCTGGATTGAGACAGGGATGTCGCTCAGAGGCAGATCCGTCCTGGTGAGACTGTCAGCGCGGTTAGTAGTGTAGCCGCTCAATTCGGGATAGGCAGGGGCGCCAGTGACTGTCACCGCCGGCAGCTGCGTGACATACCCTGTGGGTACTGCCACTTCTACATCACGAGCTACCTGCCCAGTATCCTTTTCCTCGGAACCATCTACAGTCTCCCGTCCTTGCATTATGGAATCGGATCTCATCTTTATACCCTGCGCCAGATGCGCCCGCCCTTGTTCTAAAGCAGACGTTTCCCTCACATCCTGCTCCTCTTTCACTACGTGGTTTTCTTCAGCCCCAAACAATGGATTGCTTAGAGCCGTTCCTAAGAGAGCCCACAGTAGGGTGATAGAGGATTCTTCCATTCTTTTTTCTCCTGATCATTTTGATTCCGGCTGGGTACTCACCTCGGTCGAGTTTGGCCTGGATTTTAAGATCCGCTTTCGTCGTGGTATTGGCGATCAAATTGAGCACAATGTCGTGACTGACATTCATAATGGATATTAGCGATGTACAGCTAGCTGTATATCAATGCGGGGAAGTTATACAGAACAGAAGCAGGATTTGGAATGTGACATAACGCCGCACCCGATTCAATCCGAGCCCACAAGCTGATTTTGCCGGTTTGTCCGGTGTATCAGCCAGAACAGCTTGCAGGATTGAACAAGGTCACTATCACCAGACGATACAGTCATGTTGGGTTTCGTATGATCATATTCCCCGTAGAAGCAGGGCATTTTTCCGAGCAAGGGATCTGATGCGTGGGAAATGGGAAGAATTTAGTTTGGATATGCTCACCACACTGGCGATACGCGCGGACAAACGAATCGAGATTGCCGTCGCATAACGAACCTTGTCCGATCCTTAATCCCAAGATAGTGTAGTCATGAGATTAAGAATATAAGATCTTTGTTAAGAGACAAGGAGGGTTTTCATATGACACAATCTCACCGCAGACATGATATATCGGACAAGGTCTGGTTGCTGCCTGAAGAGCATTTACCGGGTCGTAAGGGAGCATGGGGAGGAGTAGCCAGTGACAATCGTCAGTTTATCAATGCAGTTTCTGGATTATACGAATGGGTGCTCCATGGAGAGATTTACCGCCGGACTACGGAGGCTGGAGCAATACACACCGTCGTTTTATTCGCTGGTGTGACAAAGGTATCTGGGAGAAGCTGCTGGAAATCCTGATTGATAATCCGGATTATAAATGGCTAATGATCGATGCCAGCCATTGCAAGGTTTACCCTCATGCCAGTGGAGCCAAAGGGGGTAATCAGGAGGACAAAAGGGAGCTCAACACCAAAATACATCTGGCCGTGGATGCGCATGGTATACCGGTCAGAATCTTTATTACACAAGGTACCACTGCTGACTGCACGCAGGCTGGCCGCCTGATTGAAGGAATCAGCGCAGATTATCTGCTGGCAGACCGTGGCTATGACAGCAATGCGATTATTGAGCAGGCAGAGAAACAGGCTATGAATTCCTCCAAGGAGGAATCGCAAAATGTAAAGCTCTTATGATAAAGAACTATATAAATTGAGACATGTTGTTGAGAATGCCTTCCTGTATCTCAAAAGATGGCGAGGTGTTGCTACAGGATACGCCAAAAATACCTCTTCTTTCCTTGCTGATGTACAAATCAGATGTATCGCCCTATGGGTATGTATCCCGTGACTACATAATCTGGCAGCCTGTCGGACTTAAGGTCTCAATGCAATGTAACCAATTGTTTTTAATAATACTTTTTGTTATTGGCATAAATCATGATTCGTTATAAATCAATTGGTTGGGCGTTAAGTCCGACAGATTCCTAGTGCCTGTTAACACTAATTAAATGATCTGCAATCAGAGCGAAATGGATGAAGAATCGGAAAGCTGCATCCAATTTGTCAAAGCGAGAGAAGATTCTTCTGAATCTCTTCAGGCGACGAAACAGTCGCTCTACCTCATTGCGCTTTTTGTACATTTCAACATCGTATTCCCAGGGCGACACACGATACGCTTTTGGTGGCACCACTGGAATCATCCCCAGATTAAGTACCAACTGCCGGGTTTCATCCCCTTCGTACGTTATCCATGATCACGTGCGTGTCAGAGAACCCCTTATTCTCCAGGGTTTTCAGCAGCTTTCACCCTTCTGGTGCATCACTGGCCTGGCCGGGAGATAACGAAAACACTACTGCGGTTCTGGCATCTGCCGCGACCAGGTGAATTTTGGTGGTCCAGCCTCCTCGTGATTATCCGGCCGTTCGGTCAGTTCGCTCCTTTATTTCTTCTCATTCCATTACACTTCAGGAATGGATCACGATCACAGCTATAAATTACTGTTCTCTCATCCGGAAATGGTGGCAGATTTGCTGCGCGGCTTTGTTCGGGAGGAATGGATCAGTGAGTTGGATTTTTCCACACTGGAGAAGGTCAACGGCAGCTATGTCAGCGACGATCTGCGTGAACGTCATGATGATGTTATCTGGCGTATCCGCTGGGGAAAAGAGCACACTAACCAGCCAGATTGGCTGTATGTTTACCTGCTGCTGGAATTTCAATCCTCAGTAGACTGGTTTATGGCCGTGCGTATCATGGCTTATGTTGGCCTGCTGTATCAGGACCTGATCAGAAGTAAAGTGATTAAAATAAATGAGCTGCTTCCGCCGGTTCTGCCAGTCGTGCTGTATAACGGTGAACCGCGCTGGCAGGCACCGGCAGACATCGCTGATCTGATCACACCTGTACCGGGCGGGCTGGAACGTTATCGCCCGCATTTGCATTATCTGCTGCTGGATGAAGGCTGCTACCACGAACACGAACTGGCAGAACTGCGCAACCTGGCAGCCGCCCTGTTCCGTCTGGAGAACAGCCGCACTCCGGAAGATGTCCAACAAGTGTTGCAAGCGTTGATCATCTGGTTACAATCACCCCGGCAAAATCATTTACGACGGGCATTTACCATCTGGTTGAAACGGGTATTCTTACCAGGCAGAATTCCTGGTGTTGAATTCAATGCAATAAAAGATTTACAGGAGGTAACAAGCATGCTTTCAGAACGTGTTAAAGACTGGACTAAGGACTGGAAACAGCAGGGAATTGAAGAAGGAAAGCAGATAGGTATCCGGGAAGGCAAACAGATCGGCATCCGAGAAGGGTGGCAGGAAGGACGGCAGGAAGGACGGCAGGAAGGACGGCAGGAAGGACGGCAGGAAGGGCGGCAGGAAGGGCGACTGGAAGGGGAAATAGATTTACTGTTGCGCCAGCTGGAATGGCGTTTTGGTTCTGTTAGCGAAATGATTAATGCTCGTATAAAAAAAGCAGACTCGCAAACATTGCAGCTTTGGGGCCGGCGAATACTGACAGCACAATCAATCGAAGAAGTGTTTGCGGATTGATTAATCTGTAGCAGTTCAGACCCGATCTGACAGTTACCCGGTTTGACGATGTACCTGTCAGATCAATTCCGAACTGCTGCAGCGTGCAGGATTTTATATATTATTTCTGCTTCATGTTTAATCGCCAGTCGCAGTGGTTTGTTGATTTCGGCATACTTCATTTATGGAGCTGGCTTTCGGATTGGTATCACAGACCCGTTATCAACGGGTTTTTGCGGGGAATATACCTTGTGGCTGGTGCGTTATTCAAGCGTACTTTAGCAGTGTCGCTGCATGATCACGATTTCTGTTGTTAGTCACGGTCAGTCAGTGCTGGTTAAGCAATTGCTCAAAGATCTGGTCAGGCTGGGTACGTTTCTGATCACAGAAGTATTGATCACTCTTAATATTCCTGAAGATGTTGTATTCAAGCCTGGTGATTATCCTTTTCCGGTCAGGGTGTTGAGAAATACTGTGACCAGGGGGTTTGGTGCGAATCATAACGCGGCCTTCCGGCAGGCAAAGGGGAAATGGTTCTGTGTTCTGAATCCCGATATTCGGCTGACTGAAGACCCGTTTCCGGTACTGCTTGGGGAGATCACACGGTTATCCGCTGCAGTGATCGCACCGATGGTAATTACGTCAGGTGGTGAAGTCGAGGACAGTATTCGGCGTTTTCCCACTCCTTTTTCTCTGGTTGTCAAATTTTTTGGCCAAAGTGATGGCCGATATATTTTTGCTGCTGAAGATATGACGTTTAGAGCAGACTGGGCGGGTGGAATGTTCATGCTGTTTCGCGCGGAGGATTTCCGTGCGGTTGCCGGTTTTGATGAGAAGTATTTTTTGTACTACGAGGATGTGGATATTTGTGCGCGCCTGTGGAAATCTGGGCGATCAGTCCTGGCGTGCCCAAAGACCCGGGTAATTCATGATGCACAACGTACCAGCCGGAGAAGTTTGCGTTACATGAGGTGGCATATAGCCAGCATGCTGCGGTATTTCTGGAAGCATTGGGGGCGTTTGCCAGGAATGCAGGCAAATTCTGTGAGGTAAGTCTGCAGGGTAAGGCACAGGCAGGGTAAGAATAAGATACAGGTAAGCATAGGTAAGGGTTACTGCTGCTTCACCAGCTTTTTCAAGCCTTCATCTACCGATAATGGCGGCTGCCATCCAAGCAGTGTGCGGGTTTTACGGATATCTACCTGCAACGAACCCAGTAAGCGCTGCGCCACTGCACTCTTGCCCAGCAAACGCGCTGTCAGGTGCAGCAACCACACCGGCATGGCAGGTAAATACACTTTTTTGCCCAGTGCCTGGCCCAGTCGCTGCAATAAATCGGCGGTGGATAGATCTTCTCCATCGCTTACCAGAAAAATCTGATTAGCCGCGTTTGGGTGATATACACAGGTGCAGATAAGCTCTACCAGATTATCCAGCGCTACCAGGCTGCGGCGATTTTTTACCACTGCGCCTAACGGTAGAGGAAAACCACGTTGTACCCAGCGCAGCATGGTCAGAAAATTACCTTTGACGCCCGGGCCATAGATTAGCACCGGACGAATGATGACCACTTCCATTCCGGTTTCCTGAGCCAGCTTTTGCAAACCTGCTTCAGCTTCAGCCTTGGAGATGCCATAAGCATCCTCCGGTGCAGGTGCATCATCCGCCGTATAGGCTTCTCCGGGTAGAGTGCCCTCACCATTAACTTTAATCGAGCTGATAAACACAAAACGCCGTACCCCGACTGTGGCAGCCTGCTGCGCCAGGCGCAACGTACCCTCCACATTTATGCGGCGATATTCCATCAGCGGGTCAGCTGCGTTATCTTGCATTACGTGGGTACGGGCAGCGCAATGTACGATTACATCCATGTCTGTCAGGGCTTGCGTCCAGTCAGTGGCCGCGTCCAATGCGGGTACGATGACTGCTTCGTCGGTTGTGCATCCTGCTGTCAGCGCCGAGGCTAATGTACGAAATACAGGTCGTACCGCTACCTTTCGCTGACGCAGTGTCTGCCAGACAGCACCGCCTGCAAGGCCGCTGGCTCCGGTCAATAAGATATTCATTGTATATCCCCTGGTACAACATCTCTGCGAACAACAATGAACGGGTGAATTACCTTCATAGTCCGGGTGATTTTGTCTATCAGTTTTCTGGTGCTTGCTGGCAGGCATACTGGAAAATCCGGGTAGCGAAGTCTTTGAAATCGATCAGGTGTTGTTGTGCAATTTTGTGCACAATAAGCCAGTTAATAATTTCGTAGTTAGGTATGGCTATATTTCTGAAACCAGCTGCCTTTTTAAGTTGTGCTGCCACGGTCGCATCCAGAATACTGGCTTGCGCCAGAAGATCGAATGTCTGGCCCATTGTTGTTGGTGCAGGTGTCGTGGTTTCTGCAAGAAGGTGGGTACCGATATCAACAGAGATTTGAATAGCGCGACTAAGATTTCAAGCAATGATATCCTGCAGATCAATATCGTTGATCAGCTCTTGTGCGGTTACCGGACATTTTTGCCGGATTCTTTCCAGGCATCTGCGTAAGGATTCAAGCTTTTGATCAATTATTTGCCTATCCATGCCTTGCGCCTTTCCGCCAGAATTCTGCGCTGATACGGCACAAAATCCGCTTGATCTATCAGGTGTTTACTGAGAAGCTCGGCATAATATTGATTCTTTTCCGAGATTTTTCTTCCGTGCTGCAGAATTTTCCCCAGTAACGGCTCGCCGGCCTGGCTTAAATCGACCAGATCTATCGGTCGGCCCGTGGATTCGGCTAATACATTGATAAGTAAAATTTTATTTTGGGCCGAGAGTGGTTTTTTTGCCAAAACAGCAATAGCAAGATCACTTTCCGGAGAGGCTTTTCCTATGGCGACAGATCCAAGGATGATTACAAGCCTGATGTTGGAAAACTGATCCATTACTGATTGAATCTGTCTGTCAATTTTGTCTGTCTCCTGCTGGCTCATCTGTATCACCTTTTGCAAAAATTGATGATAAATGAAATTGCCGGGAGGGGTATCGGCTTCTCTGGTGGGGTGCGATCGTCATCATCTTGACTTCGGAAGAATCCGGTCTGTACGATGATTTGCGTAATAACCGTATTCGTGAAGGGGTAGGGCTGGAAAGGAATATCCGGGTTCTGGTTGAATGTGTAAGCAAATTGATCCATTGTGATGCAATATGCTATCCGGGTAGATTTTTGGATAAATTTGTAAACCGGGACATCATGTTACGTTTACTGGATATTGTGCTGGCAGCCCTGGGCTGCTTAATTGCTTTGCCGCTGCTGGCAGCCCTTTATGTAGCCGGATTATTCGATACCGGATTGCCGTTATTTCGGCAGGTAAGGGTGGGGAGATGGCAGAAATCGTTTGTTCTGGTCAAGTTTCGCACCATGCGGCCCGGTACGGCTTCGGTAGCGACTCATCTGGCTGATGTCTCGGCTGTTACTCCTTTTGGCAGTTTTCTGCGAAAAACCAAGCTGGATGAACTGCCGCAATTATGGAATGTGCTCAGGGGAGAGATGAGTCTGGTTGGTCCCCGACCTTGTCTGCCGAATCAGCATGAGCTGATCAGGGAACGGCAGCTCAGGCGTGTTTTTGATGTACGCCCCGGCATTACGGGACTGGCGCAGGTTCAGGGTATTGATATGTCTACTCCTGTGCTGCTGGCAGAAATTGATGCGCGAATGATTCAGACATTATCGCCGGTGTCTTATTTCAGGTATATCCTGCTGACAGTGCTGGGGCGGGGTGCAGGTGATCGTGTAAAAAATAAAATGGACTGATGGAACAGATTATGCTGAAAAAATACCTTGCACAGCTCGCACTCCCTGTCCTGGCTTTGCCTCGTACGGCAAAACGGATAATTGCACTTTTGGTTGATTTCAGTTTGTGTGTTCTGGCGGTCTGGCTGGCCTATTATCTTCGACTGGGGGAATTCGTCAGTTTTACCCGGGGGGGGTTCTGGGCTGAAGGTATGATATGGGCGACTGTTGCCTCGGTTGTACTGGCATTGCCTGTTTTTATCGTAACGGGCCTTTATCGCGCCATTTTCCGCTATAGCGGCTGGCCGGCCTTGCTGGCAGTAGCACGAGCCATCGGACTTTACGGGTTATTTTATCTGACGATCTTTACTGTTATCGGGGTGCCAGGGGTGCCCCGCACAGTCGGTATTATGCAGCCGATGCTGCTTCTCCTGCTGATAGGCTGTTCACGTGCACTGGTTCGCATGTGGCTGGGAGAGCAGTATCTCGGTATTCTCAAAAATGCTTCCCGCCCCAGGGCGTTTATCTATGGTGTCGGCCGGGCAGGTCGGCAGCTGGCTCTGGCGATGACCAACAGCCCGGAAATGCAGGTGGTGGGATTTCTGGATGACGATGACCGTTTACATGGACATGTGCTTAATGGGATTCCTGTTTATAACCCGGGAGATCTGGCTGAACTGGTTATAACGCTGAATATCAGCGATGTACTGCTGGCAATGCCCAGTATTTCGCGCCGCCGTCGTAATGAAATTCTGGATCAGGTTCGTGGTGCACATGTTTCGGTACGCACACTGCCCAGTGTGGCTGATCTGGTTCAGGGGAAGGTCGGCATTGCGGATTTACGTGAACTGGATGTTGATGATCTGCTTGGCCGCGAACCGATAACACCAAACCATATTCTGCTGGCGAAGAATATCCTTGGCAAGGTAGTGCTGGTGACGGGGGCGGGCGGATCAATCGGCAGTGAGCTCTGTCGCCAGATTCTCGCGGTGAGGCCGGATAAATTGTTGCTGGTTGAGCAGAATGAATTTGCGCTCTACCAGATTCATCAGGAGCTGGAAGAAAAACTGGCGCGCCGTGAAATTGTACTGGTGCCGCTGCTGGCTTCGGTGCAGGATGAAGAACGAATGCGTGAGATTGTATCCACCTGGCATCCTGAAACGGTTTATCACGCTGCGGCTTATAAACATGTACCGCTGGTGGAACATAATCCGGCAGAGGGCATTAAGAACAATGTGTTTGGTACGCTTCATCTGGCACGGGCAGCAGAAGAAAATGGTGTGGTGGATTTTGTACTGATCAGTACGGATAAGGCGGTGCGCCCCACCAATATCATGGGGGCAAGCAAGCGTCTGGCTGAAATGGTACTGCAGGCGCTTGCTGATGATGGTGCCAACACCCGGTTTTCCATAGTGCGTTTTGGCAATGTGCTGGGTTCTTCCGGGTCAGTCGTGCCGCGATTCCGTCAACAGATTCGCGGCGGCGGCCCGATTACACTGACCCATCCCGAGATTACCCGTTATTTCATGACAATTCCGGAAGCAGCCCAACTGGTTATTCAGGCTGGTGCCATGGCCAGAGGAGGGGGAGTGTTTGTACTGGATATGGGGCAATCAGTAAAGATCATTGATCTGGCTCGCCGCATGATTGAGCTTTCCGGGCTGTCTGTTAAAGACGGGCAAAATCCTGATGGGGATATTGAAATCACAATTACCGGTTTGCGTCCCGGAGAAAAACTCTACGAAGAGTTACTGATTGGAGATAATCCGCAACCGACGTCCCACCCGAGGATTATGAAAGCGCATGAGGAATTTATTCCCTGGGCTGAGCTGGAAGCCAGGCTGGGTGCAATGGAAGTTGCACTAAATGTGAATGATGTCAGCGTGATCCGCCTGATGATGCAGCAGCTGGTGCCAGGTTATACCCCCAACAGTGAGATAGTTGATTGGGTTTATCTGGAACAGGAAGCTGAGGCACTGGCTGCAGGTGCTGAAAAGACCTGAGTGCCGGTACAGTGCAATTAACTGGAAATTGGAAAACAGACCGGAATGAGGCTGCCACGTCTGTCAGTATGCAAAATGACCTCACGACCATTAAATAGCCTTATATCAACAGGTATATGGTTTTTGGGATAGGCTGTAAGGCACGCATGATTATTGTCTTCGCAACGGGTGAGCGGGCGTAACACAGCAGACTGCCTGCCAAATCCGTGCTCATTCGGGCTGTGGCAAAATCGCATGGCTTGCGATCATCATCACGTTTTACCGGTAACACGGCCCGTGAAGAGTTTGTACAGAGGCTTCTGCTGTCCTGAACCTGTTTTGTCCAGATTTCAGGGCAGCAGGTGTTTGATTGAGTCCAGTTCCTGGATTAGCTCTTCATAGCCGGCATCCAGTCTGGTGCGAGAGAACGGGTCGATTTCAAGATCCCGGACAATGGATCTTTTTCCATTATGGCAAACCACCGGGAATCCATAAATAACCCCTTCAGGTATTCCATAACTGCCATCCGATAAAATTCCCATGGTAGTCCAGTCATTTTCCCTGGTTCCAAATATCCAGTCGCGCATATGGTCGATAATAGCGTTGGCTGCACTGCCCGCACTGGATAGACCGCGTGCTTCAATGACTACCGCTCCCCGGTTCTGTACAGTAGGCATAAAATTGTTTCTGATCCAGTCCTGATCCTTTATAAGGTCAGCTACTTTCTGGTGACCAATTTCTGCATGAGATAAATCGGGAAACTGTGTGGATGAGTGATTGCCCCACACAATCATTTTCCGGATCTGACTGACTGGCTGATTCAGTTTCATCGCAACTTGTGACAATGCCCGGTTGTGGTCAAGCCTGAGCATTCCGGAGAAATTTTCAGGGGTTAGATCAGGTGCATTTCTCATGGTGATGAGGGTATTGGTATTGGCAGGATTTCCCACCACCAGAATTTTTGCATTACGTTTTACTGCCTGATTCAGTGCGCTGCCCTGCTCTCTGAAAATCTCACCATTGATTTTCAGTAAGTCCTTGCGCTCCATGCCTTTGCCGCGCGGGCGGGCGCCGACCAGTATGGCAATATCAGCCTGATCAAATGCAACTAGCGGATCGTGTGCTGCAATAATGTCTGTCAGTAATGGAAAAGCACAATCCTGGAGTTCCATGACAACACCATCCAGTATTTTTCTGGATTCAGGAATATCAAGGAGCTGAAGAATAACAGGCTGATTGTTGCCGAGCATATCGCCGGCCGCGATTCGAAATAACAAGCTGTAGCTGATCTGTCCTGCCGCGCCGGTGACGGCAATGCGAACGGGTGAAAGCATCAAATCCTGCTCCTTGAGTATTTGATATATTTCCCGACGGGAAAAGAAATTGGGTAGAAATACAAGGGCGGATTATACCGATAAATTATGGACTCAATAAAGGCGGGCTTTATCCAGGCGGCAGTTTTTCTCTTTTGGGAAGAAAACTGGCAATAACAAAGCATTTGAATATGCTGGAAATAAGATGTTTTTATATGATGAATAAATTACCTGGGCTGAATTATGCATAAATTTGATGTGGTAATCATTGGGGCGGGCAGTGCCGGTTTATCTGCCTTGCGAGAAATCAGAAAGCGTACAGATAACTTTCTGCTGATCAATGACGGGCCGTGGGGCACTACCTGTGCCAGGGTGGGATGTATGCCTTCCAAGTTACTGATTGAAGCAGCAAATGCTTTTCACCGCCGGATCAGCTTTGATGAGTTCGGTATTACGGGGGCGGACCGGCTGGAGGTGGATAATTATCGCGTACTGCAGAGGGTTCGCCGGTTACGTGATGATTTTGTTGCCAGCACGCTGAAAACAGTTAGGGAATTGGGATCACGTGCACTATCAGGCCGTGCTCGTATTCTCTCCCCGGAAGCAATCATGGTGAACGGGGAAAAATACCATACTCGTAAAATCATTATTGCTACCGGTTCACGGCCGGTTGTACCAGAGCCATGGCGGAATCTGGGAGAACGGTTACTGACGACGGACACCCTGTTTGAACAGAAAACATTACCTGGAAGCATCGCTGTGATTGGCATGGGGCCGGTTGGTCTGGAAATGGCGCAAGCGCTTTCCCGACTGGGAGTGCATGTTACCGGTTTTGGCTCTCACGCCATGATTGGCGGGATTACTGATCCGCTCGTCAATCAGATTGCAGTGTCACTGTTAGCGGATGAATTTCCGCTTTACCTTGGTGCACGTGCCAATGTAGCCATGAATCCGCAAAATGGGCTGATTACAGTCAGTACAGGAGATATAGAAATCAAAGTTGAGAGTGTGCTGGCTGCATTGGGCAGGCGGCCCAACATCGATGGAACAGACATGGAAGCACTGGGGGTACCGCTTGACGAAAAAGGCTTGCCGCCCGTCAATCCGGATACGTTGCAAATAGCGGATTTACCGGTTTTTCTGGCAGGTGACGTTAATCAGCGGCGGCCACTGTTGCATGAAGCTGCGGATGATGGCCATATTGCCGGTTTGAACACAATTAGAGAGGAGTTGATTTGTTTCAAACGACGGATTCCGCTGGCGATCGTATTTTCTGATCCCAACATAGCCGTGGTGGGTAAATCGTTTCATTCACTCCAGCAGGAAACGATTCATGCAGGAGAAGTCAGTTTCAGCCATCAGGGGAGGGCACTTTCTGCTCAAGTAAATCGCGGTGTCTTACGGGTGTATGCAGCAGCAGATAGCGGCCGGCTGCTGGGTGCGGAAATGTGTGTTCCAGCCGGAGAACATCTGGCGCATTTGCTGGCACTGGCAATAGGGCAGTCGCTTACTGTCTGGGATTTATTGCGGTTGCCGTTTTATCATCCGGTGCTGGAAGAAGGATTGCGTACCGCCTTACGTAACCTTGCTTCGAAATTCCCGGCACGCCATGAATCAGATCTTGCAATGTGCGAGCCTTTTGATTCTGCTGCACTCGACTAGATGGAATTCCGGGCAGGTAAAAGCAGTTTTGTGTGGCAGCTGCCTGGCGGGAGTGTATAAACTGGGGCAGGAAACGAGAGGGGTAAGAAACGAAGGTGGAAGTGGTGGCGAATCAGGGATTTGAACCCCGGACCAACGGATTATGATTCCGCTGCTCTAACCACTGAGCTAATTCGCCATGTACCTGAAAGACAGAGCGCGTATTCTGCCTTTTGCCGGAAAGGTAGTCAAGGCAGATTGGTGGGGGGGTGCTTTTTCTCTCTTCTGGCAGGCAGTGTTTAATTATCGGCGACAATCAGGTGGATTTGATCTGGATCAGTATTTTACTACCCTCTTTCGGTTACGCTGCAGGTGCAGTTTGTGGGGCGTATCCGTAAATTTTGTCAATAAGAGGGTAAATATGAAGATCAGACTGGTAATTGTGGCATCAATGATACTGGCAATAGC